>WNFO01000285.1_pt1 | contig 38422 bp, 39 predicted proteins | sample 5400251 | NCBI WGS metagenome assembly WNFO01 (sample SAMN13153354, study PRJNA577476) | soil metagenome | isolation source: 100 cm saprolite under Madrone tree | place: USA:California | collected 2016-06-14
GAACATCGAGCACCAATGTCGGCGCGGGCTGTAGCTGTCATCCGACCGGCGACCAGCATCATCGCTCTCCCCGCGTTCCTTTGCATCCTGTCTGGCAAAAGCCAGTTGCACGCTTCTCAGGACTAATCCTGCCGTGGAAGCCGGATAGGTAGAGATGATATTGATCTTCGAGAAGCGGTTTTTCCCCCCACAATATCAACGTCTTTGCGGACGGAATGAATCTCAATCGTGTTGTTGAAATAAGAATTCGGTAGCCAGCCTTATGAATTCGTCCGCCCGTTCAAAAAGAGCAATGCATCCGGCATCGATTTCCTTATACGAGGCCCGGAATGGAGTCTGCCAAAGCGCGCGTCTGAGGGAGTTGAGGATGCGGTTCTGCGCGACGCCAATCACAAGCACACGTAGCGCCGTGACCTACGTTCTTCTCGCGCGGAATAAGACTCGACCACGGGGGTTCTTCCTACCGGGCACAGTTTCGTCACGGTGCGCCGGGCCGGGCATCGCAGTGGGGGGCGTTTCGGCGTTTCTTGCGGAAAGCAGTCACTTCCGTTTAGCAACAAGCATCAAACGAAGCGAGGAGTGAGGTAGAGATGAGGGTTGAACTCAACGCACCTGAGTTTGTCAGAGAGCCGCGCATGTGGGTGAAGCATCAGGCGGTTCTCGCCATGGCGTTACGGCCTGGTTCCTTTGAATTGGGCTTGCGCCGTTCTGAGATGATAAGACTCACCTACGATGCGGGCGAAATGAGCCTGGTTCCTCGCTACTTTGAGAAATGGTTTCGAACTGACGACTTGCACTATATGTCCGTCTGCATTTCGGACGCCGCACTAACCGAGGCCGCTGATGGAACAAGCGGTGAGGTTGAGTTGCGCAGAGCGGATAACCTGTTTGACCCGCGATTGCGGGCACTGGTTGAGGCGGTGAATGCGGAAAGGATTGCGGGGTTTCCGAGCGGGAGGCTGTTTCTGGATTCTGTCGAGCAGGCTCTTGCCGTGGCGCTGGTCAACGGTTATGCAGTGCGGCAGCGTTCTGTGCAGACCCACCGAGGCGGACTAGGTTGCGCACGCTTGCGCAGGATCAAAGAGTTCGTAGACGCGAAGATGGAAGACGAGTTGACCCTTCGCGAGATGGCGCAATCGGTGGAGTTGAGCAGGGCTCATTTTGCAAGGATGTTTCGTAAGTCGACGGGCGAAAGTCCGCACCAGTTTGTTCTGCGCCAAAGAATAGAGCGCGCGATGACAATGTTACGTTCGGACGATGCACGAGTAGTGGATGTAGCCGTGGCTTGTGGCTTCAAAACGCAGCAGCATTTTGCGCGCGTCTTCCGTCATGTTTGCGGTGTCAGCCCTACAGACTATCGCCTGGAATTTCGGCACCACCGAGCCACATCAGAGCGAGAAATCCGGTCCCATAATGTGCCGACTCTTTGTTCCCACCGATTCCGCCGTTATCGTGACTAATTCTCATACGCACGTGTAACTAGCAGTTAGACTCCAATCCTCATCTCGATCTTCGCCCTCGATCGCAGTCGAGGTCTCATCGCTGTCTCCTCAGGAACGCCCGCAATGGACGTCTGATCCGCTGGATTCCTACCTTGTTATGAAGGATTGAGCACGATTCTACCCAGTCGAGCACATACAGACGCGATTCCACATGCGCTATGCAGTCTACTGAGCGAGTCACCGGGAGGGATGACTGAGATGAATTCGAAAAATGAAAAACATTCAGCGGTAGATTTCGCGGGGCGCGTTCGCGTCAATCAGCGGAGGCTCAGGTCCAATCTAAAATCGCAGTACGACTTCATCGTTTGTGGATCAGGCTCTTCTGGCTCGGTGGTAGCGCGCCGTCTGGCCGAGAATCCCGATGTTAGCGTGCTCTTGCTCGAAGCAGGCGGCAGCGACGATGTGCCAAGCGTGACAGAAGCGGGTCGCTGGTTTGAAAACCTCGGGACCGAGCGCGATTGGAACTTCCTGGCCCAGCCCAATCCGCACCTCAAAGGACGTTCCATGCCGCTAGGTATGGGCAAGGTTCTCGGCGGGGGTTCGAGCATCAATGTGATGGCTTGGGCACGCGGGCATAAGAACGATTGGGACTTCTTCGCATCCGAGTCCGGCGACCCAGCGTGGAACTATGAGTCGGTGCTGGAGATCTATCGCCGGATGGAAGACTGGCAGGGCGCACCAGATCCCACGCGCCGCGGAACCGGCGGGTTGGTTTTTGTGCAATCCGCGCCTGACCCGAATCCGATCGCTCCGGCCATGGTGGAAGGAGCGCGCTCCATCGGGATGCCGACCTTCGATAGCAACAATGGGCGCCTTATGGAAGGCGAAGGCGGAGCTTCTATCCTCGATTTGCGCGTTCACGATGGAAAGCGCTTATCCGTCTTTCGAACTTATGTCTTCCCCTACATGGACCGGCCGAACCTGACTGTGCTCACGCACGCATTGGTTACCAGGCTTACTTTAGAAGGAAAGCGAGCCACCGGCGTGGAGATCGCTCTTGAGGGGAAAATCCAACGCATCACGGCTGGACTCGAGGTTGTTCTGTCGTTGGGCGCGATGCACACGCCGAAGGTGTTGATGCTTTCTGGCATTGGCGACCAGGCTGAACTACAGCGCCTGGGCATACCGGTCGTCCAGCATCTTCCAGGGGTAGGACAGAACTTTCAGGATCATTTTGGTATTGGCTGTGTTTGGGAACACCAGCAACCGCTCCCTTTACGCAACAACGGAGGTGAGGCAACGTTCTTCTGGAAGAGCAATCCTGGTCTCGACACTCCGGATTTGCAGACATGCCTAGGTGAAGTACCGATCTGCAGTGCCGAGACAGCCGCCAAGTTCAATCCACCGGCGGCTTCTTGGACATTGTTTGGAGGTCTCGTACGCCCGAAAAGCCGAGGTCAGATCCGCTTGACGGGACCTAGCCCGAACGACCCTGTTCAGATCGATGCCAATACCCTGTCCCATCCAGACGACTTGAAGGCCGCAGTAGTGTGCGTGGAACTTTGTCGGGAGATTGGCAATTCGGCTGCGCTTCGACCTTTAACAAAACGTGAAGTCATGCCGGGCAACCTGAGAGGAGCCGCACTAGAAGACTTCGTCCGCGATGCAACCGCTACTTACTTCCATCAAACGTGTACCGCAAAAATGGGGCGCGATGCGATGTCGGTCGTAGACGCCCAACTTAGGGTCTATGGAATCGAGAACCTTCGTATCGCAGATGGCTCGATCATGCCGCGCGTGACGACCGGCAACACTATGGCTCCATGCATCATCATCGGCGAGCGTGCCGCGGACGCCTTGCGGAACGCGCACCGGTTAGAGACATCATCGGTTTCGCGTTTGACGGACTAAGACGAAACGCTCAACCGGAAACACGCTCGCGAGTACTGCAAACCATGCGACTCAAATTCAAGCCGTTTTTGCTTCTGCTAACAATCCAGATCGGGTGTACGGGCATACCGCTCTTCGCACACCCAAGCCTGTCTGCCAAAGCTTCCCGAAGTGCACCTACGAAGATTCACGGGCTTCGCCACCGTGTACCACAGTTCTGGCGGCAGTTTGGAGACCCTCTGCTCAATCGACTTACGGCGGAGGCAATCTCGTCTACTAAGGACCCTGCGATCCTCGCTTTCAGAATCAGACAAGCCAGGGCCATGCGTCGGGGGTATGAATTGAGTCCATTTCCCTTGACCATAAATCCAACACGCATCGCGGAATTGGAACTCATCACAGGCCGACGAGAGGGTGTTCGGTCCGATCTTCCAGAGGGAGAGCTATTCGATCCAGGTTTTGACTCACTTTGGGAGATGAAATTCTTCAGCACGGGTCGAAACTCCACGGAGGTCGTCGACGCAGTTTACGAGACCAGCGCTTACGATCTCCAAGCGATTCAGGTGAGCGTTGAGGGAGAGATTGCAAGAAACTACGTTGAGTTTCAGGCGTCACTCCGACGATGGAATGTTGCGCAAAGACACGCGCAAACTCAGGCAAGCATTTTGAAAATCGCTGAGGGGCGCCGATCGACGGGAAAGGGCACGGTATTTGAAACCGAACGTGCCCGCGTGCTACTCGCTTACACTCGCACGGCGAGTCTTAAGGTGAGGGCCGAGCGCGCCGTTGCGCTGGATTGCCTGGCTGTATTGCTCGGTCGCTCTCCAAGCACAATTGCGGAAGAGTTAAGCGATTCGGGCCAGCTTCCTGTGCTACCTCAACCGATGGATGTGCGCTCTGCTGAACAACTATTGCGCCGTCGGCCGGACATCGCCGCCGTCGAAAGGCGTCTGGCAGGACCCGCAGCCGAAGTCGGCATTTCCGTCGAAGATCTGTTTCCAAGAGTAGTTCTTTCCGGAAACACTAACCCAGGAGCGATGCCATTTGACGAGGTGCAATGGTCAGACCGATTCACGACTTCCATTGTGCCTATGATTTCCTGGCCGCAATTCCGCCTGAACCGAGTAAACGCCCAGATTCTCTCAAGCGATTCGCCGGACCAACGGGTCTTGGCGAGCTATAGCCAGACAGTATTGCACGCAGTTGCGGAGACAGAGATTACGCTCATGTCCTTCGATCAGGCACGATCACAATGTGCGCGATTCGCACGAGCGGCGGAGGCCAGCAGGAACGCCGCAAACTCGGCAACAATTCGCTTCAACCGCGGTATAGGTACGTTCTCGGAAGCTCTCGACGCGGAACGAGCCCAGTTCGAAGCCGAAGATCTTCTCGTTGAGCGCCGAGAGAAAATGGCGATCGCAATGGTCGCCGTTTTCAAGACCCTGGGAGCAGGATTCGGAAGAAGCAGAAAAGCGCAACAAAATGAAAAGGGGGACAGAGATGAATGAAATCCTGATTGGAAAGGCAGCTTCGGAAGGAGTGGTATTGACGGTTCTTACGGACCTTAAGAACGGAAAGATCGATGAGGCGATCGCTGGTTTTGCCGAGAAGTTCCGGCTCAAAGACCACGGGATTGGGCTGGAGTTTAAGGACAAGGAGCGCTTGGCTGAATTCTTCCATAAGACACGGGAACTTTACCCAGATTCTGTGCTGCTGACTGACACGATTTTCGTGAGTGAGGACCACGTGATCACCGAATGGACACTTCAAGCCACGTTGACCGAGCCTTTCTACGGCCAACTCACACGAAAGGTCCGAGTCTCGCTGCGTGGGGTTTCTATCGTGGGGACAGAGAACGGCAAGATTACCGACTGGTCCGACTACTACGACGGACTAACCTCCCGGCGCACAGCCTTGGCTTCGTACTTCACGGAATGGGTTGAACTGTAAACAGGGTTGCGTGCTGCAGAACCGCGCAAACACGAACATTCGCCAATGGAAATAGAAAGAAGTCACGAAACGTTGGTAGTGCGTAGCGGCTGTGCAGCGGCCGCGCCGGAGAAGTTGGTTGATCGAGTTTTCAATGCTTTTTCGAAAATGCCTTATAGGAGGAGAGAGGGAATGACTTTCGATGAACTGTGGAGATTGAATCTAGACCGAGACAGCGCCGGCGCGGATTCAGTCGACAAAGCAGAAGCGGTCGGCGTACTTGCGGTCCTGGGCGTGAACCCGAACGAGCTGCGGCTAACCGCCGATGACTGCGCGTTTCTGTTTGAGGTGGGAATCAGGCCGTGAAAGAGCCCCGCCCCGCTGCGAGCCTCTAAAAGAAGCCGGCGAGAGCCCCCCACCCGAGAAGTCTGGAGAAGCACAGAGGCCAGCGCGTGCCTGAATGCCTGAAGCCTAACGCGTCGCCCTTCCGCTTCACCGGCTCTCAATACCGCCATGGTTTTCTCCATGTTCATCGCATGTTTTTGGATGGCTCGCTCAATTAAAACGTCGACCGGTCTCGGTCAGTTCGATGATCCGGCTGCGACCATCCTTCGGGTCAACTCGGAACCGGCATACGACGCCTTCAAGTTCGACTTCGTCCATTCCGGCATGCGCACAATATGCGGCGTCAAGATCATCAGGATCTCATCATCATCGGAACTTCGATTATCGTCAGAGAAGAGGTGCTTGTGAGCCTAACTTGCTAGTGGGCAGCAGCAAACCCGAAGTTGTCAAAAAACGGCGTTGCCACGGCATGTAGGAGGCAGTAAGGTTCGGAGTTTGGAGCGCGCTCGTGCCAAGCGTGACATGACGGTTCCAGGCGGGCAGTCCAACAAGGCGGCAATCTCCTGATAGGAAAACTCCCCATACTCGCGCAATAGAATGATCTCGCGGAACTCCAGGGGAAGCCGCATGATCGCTTCGCGCAGTTGCTCGACTTCCACTTTGCTCACATGAAGCGCGTGGGGATCTTTGGCGGTCTCTATCATGAGGTCCGCAGAATCCTCGTCCGCGTCAAGTTCAAGTACGATGGACTTGGTTCGCTGCTGCTGTAGTTGGTTGATCCGAATGTTCCGCAGGATGGTATACAGCCACGCCTTTATATTGCGGCCTTCGCGCAGCCGTCTAATCGGCTTAATAGCGCGAACGTAAGTTTCCTGCACGAGATCTGCTGCTACGGTCGCGTTGCCAGTGAGGACCATAGCGTAGCTATACAGTCCGTCCATATAGAAGGATAGTGTTGCGTCCATTTTCCCCATAGCCTCGGCTTGTACTTTTATCCCAAGACAAGGCGGGAAGCTTGCATGAACATCCCAGTTTTGGAGAAAAGTGCTACAGATTGCGGCGGAATTGGCTTGGAGTCACCCCCAACAATTGACGAAATACTCTGGACATATGGGCGTGGCTCGAGAATCCGCAGAGGGCGGCGATATCGATGAGCGAAGTGGACCCTTTTTTCATCAGCTCTTGTGCGCGCTCCAATCGGAGCTGGAGCAAATATCGGTGTGGCGCGAGCCCTGTTGCAGCCTCGAACATTCGCAGAAAATGGCTCCGGCTATATCCGCTCTCGGCTGCCAGGATTTGCAGATCTAGGTTGGCGACAAGGTCATGCATGCGCTCCAGAACACGCTGCAGAAGGTGACGCGGAAGGGGCGATGCCGCAGGGGAGGCGTTGCCCCTCTGCGTCCTTCCGTGTATGAGAAATCGCAGTACAAGCGCATGCGCAAGATGATCGGCATAGAGCCGTCCCGACGGTCCGCCTTGGCTTGCCTCCGCTACGAGAAGTCTCATCAACTGGCGCAGCGTCGCGTCATGAAAGCCCGTCCGATACGGAAGCCTCGTGGTCGGCGGTTGGTTCAGTTCATCTTCGATGCAACTCACAAACGCTGGCTCCAGTGCGCACAAGATAATCTCGAAGCGGTTGTGTTGACGTACAGCCGGAACGATACCTGGAGGGGCAAAGGTAATCGTGCCCGGGTGCTTTGTGTAGGGAACGTGGCCGCCACGTCCGTTGGGGTGCTCGCCACTGACGGTGTTGCACCAGAGCCCAAGAATGTACTCCTCCGAGATCGATTCCGGCCGTTCATCTGGTTCTACACTGTGCCTCTCAACCAGAAAGCCTTTCCAGTTCAGTCCTTGGCTCGACACCCCGCACGAGGACGGCCCGCGCAGAAGCGCGTCGAAATGTGTGTTCTTACTGGCGAGAACAGAGCCCATTTCTTTCCTCTTCTCCACATGATCTAGAGTCTCACCATCCACGTAACAGGAAGGATCGCCTCGCCCGGACATTTGAACAACATGAGAACGAGGTGATAGCTCTCAGGCAGACGATGGTGGCTGGCGGTCGCCCGATATCCCGGGCTGTAGGTATAAACACGTCAGCTACTTCTTTATTCCCACAGGATAGACCTGGGCGCGGCGGACATCGGAGCCTAGGGAACAAACCAAACGCTGAGGTGTCCATCGCCATGAGCGAATAGGAGGCTTATCCCATGCCATCACGACTCCGGACCGACTTGCTGACCGTCGCCTTCGCATTAGTTTATTCTGTACGTTTTCTTCCCGTTCGCTTTGTCGCGCCGCCATGCTGGCGGCAAGCGGAATAGAATAATGTAGCACTTCTCGTGTTGTTCTATTCGTGAGCAGCTGAAATGCGGAGCTGCTGGCGTTTCTGCAAAGCTGCAAACAAGTGTCAGCATGACAGGGCATCAGCCAATTCGTCATTGCCAGATCGCAAGCCAGCTTACGCTATCGTCCGGCTCACTTTGAAAATTAACATGGCTATCCGCCATCGCACTCATTCCGAATCGCCCGTTCCGGCGGAAGTCAAAAAAAGGGGTTGGTTTATGAGAATAAGACAACTGATAGCGCTATTGATCCTCTGCGCGGCCGTCGCAGTCTCCTTGCTGATCTCTACTCGGCCCATGTCGGCGCAAAATCAACAGCATGCAAAGGATGACCGTCCGGGGGCGCCTCCGCCGATTTACAACCCGTACCCCCCTGGGATTCTCCCGGCCGATCTGAATTCAGAAATAGCACGTGTCCAGCGGGAAGTTGACGTCATCGAGACGGAAGCTCTCCAACAGTGGCACGCCTTGCCACCTCCGATATTAACCGGTCAACCGCCAACCCTTCAGAACACGGGAGTAGAATCCATCGAGATACTTGGCAAACTTATGAATTTTGACAAACACATCTCCACTTTCCAGAATGAGGCCTGCGGTTTTTGTCATATGCCCTACGCCGGTTTCAGCGGACCGATCCCGTCCGTCAATCTGACCATGATCGCGTATCCCGGATCGTTTCACTTTCGGGCGGGGAAGCGGACGGCTCAGAGATATACATACGCGCCCTATTTTCCAGCTCTCCAATTCAACTCGACACAAGGCCTCTTTTTTGGCGGAAATTTCTGGGATTCGCGCGCAACTGGTTACGTGCTGAGAAATCCGGACTCGGAGCAAGCACAGCATCCTCCCGTCGATAGTCAGGAATTGGCTTTGCCGGATACCGCTTGCATCGCGTTTCGGCTTTCCACGGCAGCGTACAAACCTCTCTTTGAGCAGGTATTTGGCGCCGGATCACTCGACATCAAGTTTCCGCAGAACACCGAGGAGATCTGCGGAACCCCGGGCGGAGCTGCGGTATTTGGCTCAAACACCACGCCAATTGAGCTAAGGCCGAAAGACCGCACCCGCGCGAACTCCGTTTTTAATCACTGGGGAGAGGCCTTGGACGCATACGAGCACGCACTGTCTGTCAGTCCGTTCACGTCGAAATTCGATGCCTTTTTGCACGGAGCAGCCACGTTAACCCCAGACGAGATGGCGGGTTTCAATCTCTTCAACGGCAAGGGCAACTGCAATTCATGCCACGTCGACGGAAGGGGAACCACGCTGAACTCAGGACAGACCGACACCAGCAAGACCGCCCTTGTAAACCCTCTCTTTACCTGCTTCGGCTCGGCAAATGAAGGCTTGCCGCTTAATCCGAGGGATGCGTTCTATTATCAGACCACGCCGGATTCCTTCGGCCTCACTCCGAATCCCTTTGGCTTTGCCTACAGAGATTTGGGACTAGGAACTTTCCTCCGCAGTGGCTTCGGTTCCGCTCCCAACCCGAACCAGGATTGGACACCGCTTGCGCCGAGCGTCGATGGCCAACAGCAAGTAATGACGGCGCGCGATGTGGCCATGGCACCTCCACAATGCCCTACTACCGAGGCACCCGGGCCCTATTTCCAGAAGGAGTTTTTTCATAACGGCTACATCAAGAGCCTGAAGCAGTTGGTTCACTTCTACAACACCCGCGACAAATTTGCCTTCCCGGTCACTTCCGGACATTGCCCGGCAGGAACAACGGAAAAAGTAGACTGCTGGCCGACCCCCGAGGTCAAGAACAATATCGACATGACGACCGGCAATCTCGGCTTGACGGATCAGGAGGAAGACCAGATCGTTGCTTTCCTCCAAACTCTGACAGACGGTTTCACAAAGCCGTATCCTGACATCAATACGTTCACAGGCGCGTGCATGACCGGTGGTTCGGCTGCGACGCAAGGTAACAACGTCCTTATCCCCACTCCGACTCTGCCGGCGTGCGCTTCGGCTATTTGCGGAGTTTCGCCCGTCCCGAGTCCGCCGATTCAGTAACGCAAAAGGACGGATTCCCAAGACCCAATTCACGTCTCTTCTTCGGCTCGTCTGGTCGCAAAATCTCAACTGCGAGCAGATGAGCCGAAGCGAGATACGGCAGGCGACGGTCGGCCCTGATCGCATCCTTTCCGATCATCTTTCGTGGAGTTCTTCTCTTGAGGCGTGGACATGAATAGAATGCTTCTGACATTGATAATTACGGTTTTGGGCAGCAGCCTGCTCGCTCAGGAAAGTCCCGTGACTCCAAAAGCGGCCCGGGTACGAATCACCCAAGGGCCGGAGGTCGAGTTGGCGAAGCAGCAGTTGACGATTATCCGGTGGACGACAAACAATCCAGGTGGCTCCCCCGTGCATTACGGAATCGTGCGTTATGGCACGGATCCAAATGACCTGAGTCAGACCGCCAAATCTCCGTTCAGGTTGAATCCGGATCACTCCTCTACAGTCTTCCGCGTCCGCCTTGATAATCTTAAGCCGCGGACGACCTACTACTACACGGTGGCCTCGGTTGAGGCCAATGGTACGAGCGACCCCTTCGTGAGCCCAACAAACACCTTTACTACACCTTAACTCCCGAGAAATACACAACGTCCCGTCGGTCGATCATTGCTTAATGTAAGCCCTGCTGGCCTCGAAGGCTGCTGTATATGGCGTGGGAGTCATATCCCACGCCTGCTTTGAAAACTAGTTCGGGCTTTTCAATCACTGAAATATCTTTCGCCAGGTCACCATCGAGCAACACCAGATCAGCCTGTTTCCCGACAGCAATGCTGCCGATGCGATCGCCCAAACCCAGGTATGTGGCTCCATTCTGAGTGGCAATCTTTATGATGTCCGGGGTGCTGAATCCGGCCTTTGAAAGAAGTTCTATGTTCCGCTGATCGCCCAGGCCTGCGATGACATGCCCATCGCCGGTTGGATCGCAGCCGGCCATTAAGACCCCTCCGGCTTCAACAAACTTTCGCTCAAACGCCATCTCTTTTTTCAGTCGCGCCCGGTAATACGCATCTTGCGCATCCTGGGCCTGCACAGCACGTACGGAGATTATGTGGGCGGACACCACAGGATTCATCAACTCTTGTGTTCGGGCTGCCAGTTCTGGCCGGTCGTTAGCCGCCATGTAGCTTGACTCATAGACGGCAAGTGTAGAAGTAAGAGGTACATTGTGGCGCACCATGAGCTGGATCGTTTGCTTCAGCTCAGGGCCGTCCGGATCAATCTTGCTAACAATGTCCCTGCCCACATCCGCGCGCGATGCACCGGGCACGCCGGATCCGCAGACCCCGCGCTTTTTCTGTGAATACAGCTCTCCGTCGGGAGCCGCAAATGGACCGTGTTCGAGGTTGTCGATGCCCATTTCCACGGCTTCATTGAAGCCTACCGAACAGAGATGGCCCGTGACCTTCATATGCAGCTTGTGCGCTTCCTCGATGGCCGCTTGAAGTTCTTCGGGTGTAATGTCCGCGTAGGCCTTCGCGGAAGTAAATCCGACGGAGTGCCAATACCGCACGAGGGATCGCGCGTCTGCCGGGCCATTCAGTTCATGCATTTGCGAAATCGCTCCTGGCGCGCCTTCGAGATAAGGGGTCGTAAGTTCAAAGTTCGGCCCGGGCATCTGGCCACTGTCGACACGCGCTTTTATCTGAAGGTCGCCATAGGGATCCATGGAGCCCGCTGTGCGAGCAGTGGTGACGCCGCTTGCCAGATACAAAGGTGAAAAGGTAAAGAACTGTTCAATTGCCAGTGGCGGCCCGGAAGCAGGAGAAGCATAGAAAAGATGCTCGTGCATCCCGACCAAACCAGGGATCAACGTTTTTGAAGTCCCATCAATCGTAGTCGCCCCGGCAGGAACCGTGACCTGCGCTATCGGCCCGACAGCCGCTATCTTCCCATGGTCAATGAGGACCGTCTGCCCGGTCAGTACACTTGTACCCGTTCCATCAATTACTTCTACATTCGAAATCGCGATGATGGGCGCCCGTGTCTTAATGAAAGTAGGGGCCGCGTCTCCCGACTGCCCCGCTGCGGCGCCCGCCAAAGATAAGATACTAACGATTGTGATTAACCCCTTGGGCATCGAACTGTCTTCCTTTCGACATTCGTGAGACTCGGAAGCTTTCCTTCGTGGAATATTTGTGCCGGCAGCGTTGGCATCTTTCCTGGATTCATTCCAAAGCGGTCCGCCGACGTTCGTTAGGAAATACAACACTTAATCTCAGCAATTATTCCCGCGGATGCTCTGTAAATGTGAAATGCCAGATGCTTTTTTCGAAGATGCATTCGGGTTGGTCCCCTTCATCGGCAGTTCGGCCGTAGAGTCACAACAAGGCCAACGAGTAGGCAAGACGTCTAGCAAACGAATCCTAACAATCAGATAGCAGTTCCTAGCCGCAGCTTGTTGTTTTTTTGGCGAAAATCAATTTGTTGATTGCCCTGGAACCCTGGTGCCATAAGGAGGCACAAATCTTGAACTCTAAGCAAGTGGTGGAAATCGATGTGCATATTTAAATTCTTGGCGCGATCAGTCCTTGCGATTACGCTCGTGGGTGTCCCTGCCAAAGCAAACGCTCAATCGATCGACGAACTCTATCAGGCAGCCAAAAAGGAAGGTGAGCTGTCCTTAAATGGGGGTGGCCTCGCCGGCCTCTACGAGCCTTGGGTTCGGGAGTTTGAGCAGCGCTTTCCTGGCATCAAGGTAAAGCTGACCGCAGATTTCAGCAACATACTGGCCCCGATCATCGATCGCGAGATTGCCGAAAGAAAACTGAGCGTCGATCTGACGATATTTCAGACGCTCCAGGACTATGACCGGTGGAAGAAGCAGGGCGTGCTGATGTCTTTCAAGCCGGAAGGCTGGGACCAAATTGACCAAAGTTTCAAGGATCCTGACGGCCAGTATGTCGGCGTGGCGGTGTATGCGCTGTCGTATGCCTACAACACTCAGGCTATCGCTGGAATCGATGTTCCAAGATCGGCCCAGGATTTCCTGAAGCCGGAATTCAAAGGTAAGGTCATCACGTGCTATCCGAACGACGACGATGTCACGCTCTATCTGTTCTATACGATTGTTCAGAAATACGGCTGGCAGTTCATGGACAAGTACATGGCGAACAACCCGCAGTGGGTTCGCGGACACTTGGGAACCGCTCGTGCCGTCGCCAGCGGCCAATCCGCAGTAACCTTCGACACTATGACCAACGTTACGCTTGGCCTGAAAAAGAACAACCAGCCAACCGACGCCGCTTTTTCGGACGTTGATCCCCTGCCGATCTGGCCGCAAACGACGGCGATTTTCAAAGACGCCCCGCACCCAAACGCGGCCAAACTCTACATCACCTGGTTCCTGGCGAAGGAACAGCAAAGCCGAACCGGCACTTGGTCGACGCGTTTGGACGTCCCTCCACCGTCAGGTCTCAAGCCGATATTCGACTATCAACTTGCCAATGACTTTCGCAGCTTCATCACTAACGAGAAGCTGGCCGAGGAGGTGCGTAAGCGGTTCGAGGGTCATATCGGCAAGCCGAAAGGCGAGCCGGTGATTCACTAAAAGTCTATCAAGTAAGGAGAATGGAGGATTCGGATGTCCAAGGTGTGGTTGGTTACTGGCAGCGCAAGCGGTTTGGGCCGCAACATTGCTGAAGCAGTTCTCGCATCGGGCGATCGCCTCGTCGCAACAGCCCGCGATCGAGTTCGCTTGGAAGATCTGGTAAAGAAGTATGGCGATCAGGTTCGCACCGCTCCCCTCGACGTTGCTGATGAGGCGGCCGCCTATACAGCTGTGCAGGCGGCAATAGATGCGTTCGGCCGTCTCGATGTAGTGGTCAACAACGCGGGCTACGGTGACTTTGCGCCGTTCGAGCAGTTGAGCTCGGAGAGATTTAAGGCGGTGATCGACACCAACTTCTATGGCGTAGTCAACGTCACCCGCGCGGCGCTACCTATCCTGCGGAAGCAAAAGAGTGGCTGCATCCTGCAGATATCATCCGTGGGCGGTCGCCTGGGCGTCCCCGGCAACTCGCCTTACCACGCCGCCAAGTGGGCTGTTGGAGGATTCACGGAGTCACTCGCGAAAGAAGTGGCCCCTTTTGGTGTGAAGGTCTGCGCCCTCGAACCCGGCGGCATACGCACGAACTGGGGCACTCGCGCGACCAAAGGAACACCTGACCTGCTCCCGGATTATGAGCCGTCCGTGGGCAGGACAGTCGAAATACTGAAATCTCGCTGGGGCCACGAGAATAGCGATCCGGCCAAGGTGGCTCAGGTCGTCCTTCGTCTGGCCGCTAGTGATTATCTGCCTATACATCTTCTGATCGGCAGTGACGCCGTTCAGCACGCCGGCCAAGCCGAGGCGACGCGTGCCGCCGATGCGGAACGCTGGCGAGAGGTCAGCGTATCGACAGACGCGGATGCTCCCAGGTCCCTGTCTGCATTGCAATTCTGATCGGAGCGCACGATCGAAGCGGTATTCGACAGCATGGATGGGCATCAGATCGACGATCCGCACCGGCGTGATGGCGAAATTCCATCTAGCTCACGTGGCGCCGTGGCCTGCCTTCTGTCATACCCGGAATAAAACTCGACCATGCGTGTTTTTCATAAGAGGACACAGTCGCGTCACTGTGCCCCAGGGCCGAGCATTGTTCATTGTTGCTAGAGCAGGATGTCGCGAGGCCGAAGGAGAGGCAGTGCTAACAACATCTGAAACGTTGCAGGAACGGGCCCTCCGGAGCGGGTGCACGTTCTCCGAATCCGATTGGGAAGCTCTTGCGCCATTCTGGTATCCCGTTGCTTTCTCGCACGAAATCACCGGTCGACCTCATGCCTTGACACTACTCGATGAGCGCGTGGTCGTCTATCGTCTTTCCGACGGCTCGCTGTCCGCCGCAAGAGACATCTGTCACCACCGGGGAGTGCCCCTTAGTCTCGGTCACGTCGAAGGGGATGAGATCATCTGCAAATACCATGGTTTACGCTACGACCGAAATGGCAAATGCACCTGCATTCCTGCTCATCCAGATCGAACTATCTCGCCGCGTCTGCGGCTAGATATGTTTAGCGTTCAGGAGCGCTACGGCCTGGTTTGGGTTCGTTTGGTGGACAACGGCCCGAGCCCTCTACCCGAATTGAAGGAATGGGAGGACACTGACTACCTCACCGTGCTGCTCGATAGTGTCAACATAAACGCCGCTGCAGGACGTCAGGTAGAGGGCTTTCTCGATGTGAGTCACTTCGCCTTCGTTCATGCTGCGAGCTTTGGAGAACCGGATAATCCCGTTGTGCCCGATTATCCGATAACGAAGACCACGACAGGGTTCGTGGCCGATTACATCAGCACGGTTAGCAACTATTCGCACGAGTCCAAGCAGCTGAGCCCACCGGGCTTTCTCTGGCGCAGGCGATTTGAGGTGTTCTTGCCCTTCACTGCAAAGCTAACGGTATTCTTTCCCGGAGGGGGGCAACTGCACATCATGAATTCTGCCTCGCCTGTTTCTGCGAGAAAGACACGGCTCTTCGTTCCCACCTGTCGGAACTTCGACAAGGATGCACCACTTCAGGCTACGCTGGACTTCAACTATCAGGTGTTTGCCGAAGATATTGCCATCGTTGAGCGACAATCCCCAGAGGACTTACCGATTGACCTTCAGGCTGAAGCTCACTTTCCTGCCGACCGGAGTTCGATTGCTTATAGAAGGGGCCTTGCTGAAATTGGCTTGGGGCGAAGCTATACGGCGTAGCTCACCCCGCTTCGATGACCAGGCATTGGGCCGAGAGGAAGCAAGAAGATCCTGATGACGCAGCAGAACTCCATGATGCAGCTCTCTGCCGTCGATGAGGTGCTTCCGTTCAACCGGCTACTGCTTCTCGGCCTTCAGCATGTCCTGGTCATGTATGCAGGCGATATTGCGGTTCCGCTGATCGTATCGGAGACACTGCAGCTTCCCGCATCACAGACCGTGATGCTCATCAATTCAAGTCTATTTGCTGCCGGTATCGTTACGCTCATCCAGTGCATGGGAGTCTGGAAGTTTGGCGTACGTTTGCCGGTGATGATGGGAGCGACATTTCTCTCAGTCGCTCCAATGATCTCTATGGGATTAGAGCCGCATATTGGACTGCAGAGCTACTATGGCGCGCTCCTGGTCTCCGGCGCGCTGGGTATTTTGATCGCACCTTTAATGGCACAGATTCTTGGGCTCTTTCCGCCAGTCGTCACCGGCTCCCTCATCACACTGCTGGGACTTTCTTTGATGGGTGTTGCCATAAACTGGGTCGGTGGCGGGCAGCCAACGGTGGATCGAGTCGTCGATGGAGTCTCGGTGACCTCTATAAACCCGGCGTACGGATCTCCGCAAAGACTCGGACTGTCGATCCTTGTCCTCGTTGTGATTCTCTTGCTCAGGAAATTCGGTCGAGAGATATGGCGGAGTCTCGCTCCTCTGGTGGGCATTATCATCGGCACTATCGTCGCCATTCCCCTTGGAGAGTTTCAGGCGCCCAACCTGACAAATTTTCAGTGGATCGCCTTCACTCTTCCCTTTCGCTTTGGCGCGCCCATATTCCACATCGGCGCGATCACCGCAATGGCCATCGTTATGCTCATCACCCTCGTAGAGTCGGCTGCGGTCTTCCTCGCCTTGGGCGAGATAACCGGTCGGAAGCTCACTCGTGGGGAAATGGCACGCGCCTTTCGCGCCGACGGTCTCGGCATTCTGGTTGGCGGCATCTTCAACGCCTTCCCATATACGTCTTACTCACAAAATGTTGGATTGGTCGCGGTCACCGGAGTTCGTTCGCGCTACGTATGTGCTGCGGGCGGAGCAATTCTTGTTTTTCTCGGACTTCTTCCGAAGCTTGGTCATCTTGTTGCAGCCATCCCGCAGCCGGTGCTTGGAGGGGCGGGCTTGGTTATGTTCGGGATGGTTGCAGCAAATGGCATCCATATATTGTCGACGGTCGACTTTCGCGCTCGGCCGAATGACCTCTTCATTGTTGCCGTTTCGGTCGCTTCCGGCCTTATCCCGACGCTTTCCCCGTCGCTCTTCCAGCATCTTCCTGCCTGGATTTCCCCAATCACGCATACCGGGGTAGTGCTCGGTTCCATCGCCGCATTTATACTGAACCTCTTCTTCAACGGGACAACAGCTCATACGCGTTCGTCGCAGCGACTCATTCTGTAGCTCCCTTCGCTCGTCGATCAGAGCGTCGACGTCATTTACCATGGGTCTCTTGAGGCTGCGTGGGGACACGGGTGCTGTGCATGAACACGATCTTCCAGCTGCCCGCCTGTTTCTCAAGGAACGCCGACTCCAGCCATTTTTGGTTCATGGTGCCGGACGCGTCAGTAATACTGCCTTTATTGGTATACGCGATCCAAGCGGTGTTACAGCTAACGTGGACCTCCTGTTCAGTCACGTTCCATTCATAGCGCCTGCCTGCGGCGTGTTGGGCTTTGATGAAACTCATGATGGTGTCGCCGTTGAATCGCGTGCCTCCATCAAATATGTAAAAGTCCGATGCAATCACGGAGTCGAACTTCGCAACATCGTCTGTGCGGGCTGCAACGAATATTGTGCTGATTGTGTCTACGATTTGTCTCTGATCGGAGGTGAAGGGTTTCTGCTGGGTTCTCGCAGTCGAGACGTGCGCAGGAAAGATTAATTCGAAGACAACGATGGCCAACGCGATCCGGAGTGACGATGACATGGTAGAACGCTCCTTTTCGGTCGAAAGCAAAGACACTTCGGCATCGTATTTACTCCCCTAGGCTCCCATGAGCCGCCAACGAGATTCCTGATTTCGGGGAATCCCAGGAGTTCAAGGATGCGGTGGCTGTCCCCCTGATCTCTCAATTCGCTGCCGATCTTCCAACCGGGCTTTGCGGATCAAGACGGTTTGCCTACTTGTTTGTTATTCCCATCTCTTTTGTCCAGCGAGGAGATAATTGCAGAGATTGGCTTGATCGAAAGTCACCGCGAGCCTGGACCGAGAATCTCTTCTGGCAGTTTGGCTTGGGGCGCGCTGGGAGTCTGTGCGGCAGAAAGCAGGGTTCCAAGTTTGGATCGCGCTCTTGCAAGGCGAGACATGACGGTCCCAAGCGGGCAGTTCAACAAGGCGGCGATCTCCTGGTACGACAGATCTGCATACTCTCGCAGCACGATGATCTCGCGATGCTCCTCGGAGAGTTGGTGTAGCGCTGCTTGCACTTGTTGTTTCTCCACTTTGTTCACATAAAGGGCGTGAGGGTCTCTTCCAGAGTCTATGGCGAGGTCTGCGGCATTGTCATACGCGTCAAGTTCGACCAACTTCGGGCTGGTAGCTCGTTGCCGTACTTGGTTGAGCCGAATGTTTCGCAGGATGGTGTACAGCCACGCTTTTACATTACTGTGTTCGCGCAGCCGTCCCGTTGCCTCTATGGCGCGAACGTACGTCTCTTGTACCAAATCCTCGGCCTCGAAAAAGTTCCGAGTGAGCGTCATCGCGTAGGTGAACAGTCCGTCGGCATGCTCGAGTGGGGCCACAGACCAACGATAGACATTGTGAGGTGGTGCGTCTTACAGAGTAGTGAGGTTTTTGCAGGATTGTGTTATTGATTGCGACGGTAGTCACCAGGGGTGACTCCGACATGCTTGCGGAAGACTTGAGTCAGGTGCGCTTGGCTGGAGAAGCCACAATTCGCGGCAATGTCGATAATGCTTATTTCCCGCCGTTTCAACAGGGACCGAGCGTGGTCGGTCCTACGCTTGAGTAGGTATCTATGCGGGGTCATACCCATAGACGCGCGGAACATTTTAAGAAAGTGTCCGCGGCTGTAACCCGCCTCCTCTGCCAGCGAAGCAAGGCTGATCTCGGACTGGAAACCATGCTCGATCCTGTCTAGAACACGCTTCAATGCGTAGGGTGGAAGAGCAGATACGGACGAATCTGCTCTTTTGTAATGCGGCCGTTCACCCAAAAGAAGGTATCGAATTGCGAGCGCATGAGCGAGCGACTCCGAATATAACTTGCCTGAAGGGCCTCCAGCCCGAACTTCTTCCGAAAGAAGTGTCATGAGTCTTCGAATCGCTGAGTCCTGAAACTTAGGACGGATGATGGGTTCAGTTCTGGGTTGTCGATCCAACTCCGACAAGATGTTTCGTACGAAATGTGAATCCAAGGCGCAGAGGATAACTTCCGACCGCGTATAAGTGTGCAATGTTGGGATAGGCCCTGCCGGCGACACAGTAATTGCTCCGCGCCCTTTCGAACAACGAACAAAGCGCCCACTTTGTCCCGCGTATTGGCCGGAATAAAAGGTTGTCCATAGCCACAGAACGTGGTGATCGCTTACAGTTTCTACCCGCTCGCCTTCAGGAATACGGTGATGCTCAAGGAGAAGGCCGTCCCAGGAATTGCTTTCGCTTGAATTGAAAACGGAAGAGGGACACGTTAGATGAGCGAGGCGAGAAGATGAAATGTTGGGGTTAGATCCCATAACGCTTTCCTCTGTTAGCCCACCTCAATAAAATCTGGCCGTGCATAAGAGGAATGCGCGTCTCCTCTCAGAACCCAAACCCAACACGCTGCGACCATCATCTTTGGCTGTTTACATGCCACTCGATTCGATGCATTTCTCGACTCGAGGTTGCACATCTTACCCTTCAAATTTCCTCAAGACTCGGTCCAGGGGCGCACATTCCGAGGCGACTCAATCTGCGCGACTGGTTTCCTGATCTGTCGCCAGAAATCGACAGGGAATTCACACATGAATAAATGTTGTTGAGAACGGACAATCGTGTGAGTCGACAAACTAATCGGTGTGGTGCGTGGGCAACGTCATTTCATCTTTCACGGAAGGAATCCCAATGAAAGCCATGAGCTATCAAATTGGCTGCACTGTCAGGGCGTGGCATCCATCAGGGATGCCAACGGATCCAAACGTCGAGGGCACTTGCAGTACTCGAATTGGAGTTCCTCATTGTGGATGAAAAGACCATCGATGGAAGGATTCTGTCGTCGCTTTTGCGGAAATTCGGGCGAGAGTCGCTCCGTGAATCGTTTGAAGCAAAGCTAGATTCCGCTTTTATGACAGCGATGATCTCCGGACCCAGATAGGGAAGCACGATAGAACTCCAGCGCGAGGCAGACGCGCCCGATTTAGCTAATGAAGGTAATACACGCGGCCGATCACGTTATTCCGCATATAAAAGAAAACGTGCCCACATCCGAAGCGAAGCCATGCGAAATTCCAGATAATTTGTTTTCGTGGCGGGAATATTTCTTGAAGCGTGGTGTTATACCTACCGAACCATAACAACGCGCACGGGGGGCTGTGCGCAAACAATGGCGAGTTCCTCCACCCTTTTTGCGGTCCGCTCTGAGACACCGCTCCCAGGCGACAGGTCCGGTCGCGATCCCGACGACCAAGAGCCGTCCGCCAATATGGCGGCAAACCTGAATTCCACAATACGAACTGGAACGAAGGACGGCTATTTCTTCGGCCAAGGGAACGTTCACTTTTATGGAGAATATGATCCTCGAAATTCGATTTCCACCATTCCGGCCTGTCTGGGTATGTGCTACGCGGTCATGAGTTTTTCGGGCGAAAAACGCCAGTTCCTCAGCCGGGTTCTCGATGAAGTGTTCGATGGGCTGTATGGGTACGCTATGGTTCTCAGCCGCGACCGCACCGAAGCAGAGGATCTTGTGCAAGAAACCTGTTTTCGAGCCGTTAAAGCGATTGAAAGTTTGGAGCCTGGTAGTAATGCGAAGAGTTGGCTGTTCACGATCTTGCGAAACATCTGGCTCAATCAGGTGCGCCAACGGCGTTCCGCGCCCAAGGTCGTCGATCTCGATGTGGACGAAAGCACCCTGGGAATGGCAGTGGAAGCATCGAAGGATCCGCATGCTCTTTATGTGAGCAAAGTGGAGCGCGATCAGGTACGAGAAGCGATCCAGCAACTTCCCGACGAGTTCCGCGAGATCATTATGCTCAGAGAGTATGAAGAGCTGTCCTACCAGGAGATCGCCACCTTGTTGGACTGCCCGGCTGGCACAGTGATGTCTCGCCTCGGCAGAGCGCGATCCAGACTCCGGTCGCTGCTCTCAGGTACTTTGCGAACTCCCGATCGAAAGGCGAAGGGAGCGACAGAATGAGCCACTGCGATGAACGTACCACTGACATTCTGCTTTATCTTGACAATGCATTGACTGGCCAAAGGCTGGAAGACTTTTGCGCACACTTAGCGGGCTGCTCCAATTGTAGGGAGCGCTTGTACGAAGAACTGGCGTTAACGTCCGTCTTGCGCAAAACACGGCCACTCTATTTGGCGCCACAAACTCTTCGGGCCCGTGTAGCAGCGGCCGTCACACAACAAGCATCCGCGGGTTCTCCTATACCCGATCAGAGTGGCAAAAAGCGCACGCAAAAGTTGCCCCGGTGGCTGCGAGACGTTGCTCGGCCTGTCTTTGCTTGGAAGCCCCTGGTGGCGATGACGGTAGTGCTCGCTCTAAGTTTGGTGTTCATTCCGGGTTGCGTCCGGAGGGTACGCGCCAATGATTTCGTGGAGGCTGCTACCGAAATTCACCAAAGTTACATGGACGGAGACTTACCACTGCAATGCCGATCCAGCTCGCCTGAGGTAGTCACGGATTGGTTTGCAGGCAAAACCCCATTCCACCTTCAACTGCCGCTCTCGCAGTCTGTGTCGGAAGGCAAGGCTCGCTACTGGCTGACTGGTGCACGTCTGGTGAGTTATAAGGGCAACCCTGCCGCACTCGTCGCCTACGAGACACCTACGGAGAAAATCAGTCTTCTGGTCGCCGCCAGCAAATCAGTGGCCGTGGCAGGCGGAGAAGAAGTACGGTCCGGCGGTCTCACATTTCACTATCGGAGCGGAGCAAACTTCGAGGTGACCACCTGGACCAATCACGGTCTTGCATACGCGTTGGTTTCGTCTTTAACAGGTTCCCCTCAGCACTCTTGTCTAGTCTGCCATGAGAATATGTCGAACTAGAGTGTTCTCGACCACTAAAGGAAACGAGGGGATTGCTGCCGCGAGCTGTTTTTTTGAGACGTTTGTCTGCCTGCACATCGCCCACCCTATAGCGAGCTCACTGCGAGGGAATAGAACGTCGCATCGTGTGTCTTATCTGCAGCCCCAGATGATCAGCAAAAACCAAACAGCCCAGAACAGCAAACTTAGATAACTAAGAGCAAAAGGCAGGCCACAGTGATGGGGGAACTACAGTTGCGTAAAGTTTTTTCGGTCTTGGAGAGTTCAACGGACAATCGCATTTCTTTTTACGTTCGGGCGGCGCGATATCACCGCTTGATCTATTTTGTCGCACACCGCGTGCTTGGCAATTCTGACAGAGCCGTAATTGCTGTAGAAAATTGTCTGCGCTCGGCCGCTCGCCATGCCGCGACCTTTGATCATGAGGGCGCTTTCCGCAGTTGGTTGGTACGGCTTGCCCTCGACGAATCTGTGGCGATCCTCCACGGAAGAAAAATGCCCGAGCATCAGCATGAGGATGAAGGCGAAGGAATCAGGACCGAGTTATCGCCCGCGCGATGAAATGTTTCCTGACTGGCCACTGGGACGGCCGTAGGAATCAACCCCAAACCCCTGCGAGTGAAACGTTTGGATGTGTGTGCCGCGAGCATGGCTTTGTAAAGATTGCGTTCTTGCGCTGCGCAATTCGGGAATAACTCGTCTTGGAATGTGTTCTTATTCCGAGCACCCGCGACAGGGGATGTACAGATAAAGGAGACCTTGCAGATGAAGACCTTAGTACGCTTCGGCACCATAGCTGCGTTCACTTTGATGATGGGCGCCATTTGCTTTGGGCAGCACTACACCCAAACTAATCTTGTTTCCAACACGTCAGGAGTCGCTCCTGTAACTGATCCTCAACTGATAAACCCCTGGGGTATTTCCCGTGGTTCCGGCAGCCCATGGTGGGTCTCTGACAACGCGACGGGCTTCAGTACACTGTACGATGGAGCAGGGGTTAAGCAGTCCCTGATCGTTACCATACCGCCTGCCGACCCGACGAACAAGAACACGCCAACGGGTTCGCCAACCGGGACTATCTTCAACGGCAGTCAGACAGATTTTTTGTTGGCTCCAGGAAAACCGGCCACGTTCCTCTTCTGCACGATTGATGGAACGATTGCCGGATGGAACCCAACCGTTGCTGTTGTTCCAGGAGCCGCACCGCCATCGATCCAGGCTGTGACCGTGGTGAAAACCACCGACGGATCGAGCTACACCGGCCTGACTAGCGCTTTCGTTGACGGCAAGCAATATCTCTACGCAGCGAATTTCACCAAGGGCCGGGTGGATGTTTATGATAGTGCATTTCACCTTGTGAGCTCGTCAAAGAAACACTCCGACGACGATTCGGCCGATGGCCAATCCTCCGAACAATTCTCTGAACATTCCTTCATGGACGAGAGCCTGCAACGTCAGTACGTTCCCTTCAACGTGCAGGGCATCGGCAACGACATTGTCGTCACCTATGTGGTCCACCAGGAAGGTTCGCCTTTTGAAACAGACGGCCCGGGCTTGGGCTTCGTGGACATTTATAGTTCCGAAGGGCGCCTGCTGCTGCGTTTGCAGCACGGTGATTGGCTGAATGCTCCGTGGGGCGTGGCTCTGGCTCCGCTCGATTTCGGACGTTTCAGCCACGACCTGCTCATCGGCCAGTTCGCTGGCGGCGGCGACACTCAGTCCAGTGGCTTCATCGCTGCCTACGACCTGGCTACAGGAAAATTTGATGGACTTCTGCAGGATGCCAGCGGGAAGCCGCTGGCCATCAATGGCATCTGGGCACTCAGCCCAGGAAATGTCAGCCCGGCCAACAACGATGCCGCAGCCGCGCCGGCCGCAGAGATGTACTTCATAGCAGGACCGAACCATGGTTCCGCAGGGCTGTTTGGTTATTTGACGGCGGTTTCTGCGGAGTTGACCAAAGGGAATGACCAGTAGTCGTCCAAACTGATTCGCGATGCTGTCAGGGTGGAATGCATCCAAACCAGTGCATTTCACCCCGGCGATAAGACACAACCTGGAAACTTTGAGATCGTTCGTGCATCCCAGGCCGCAGTCAAGGTCCCGTCTCACCTGGCAAAAATATTTCCATCAACAAATATCGCAGTTACAAAATTCATACGCAAATGGGGGAGAACATGAAGAAGACTGTATTTACGCTCGCGTTGGCGGTGTCGATGTGCGTTGGCAGCGCAACAGCAACATCAGCAGAGGAAGACCGGTTTCGTTTCCGGACGATCAATTTCCCGAACGACACGTTCACTCAGCTGCTGGGCATCAACGATGAGGAAATGATTGCCGGCTATCATGGTTCCGCAAGCAACGTGGGTTTCGTCTTCTCGTTCCGGAACAACTTCACTTTGGAGGATTTTCCCAATTCTGTGCAGACGCAAGTCATCGGAATCAACAACAGGGGCTATACCGATGGGTTCTATATCGATAACGCTGGAACCAACCACGGATTCCTGGATATCAACGGCTCTTTCACGACCGTGGATTTCCCCGGCACAACGCTCAACCAACTTCTCGGCCTGAATAACCTTGAGCAGGCTGCTGGCTATTATGCCGATGCCGCAGGCATCGATCATCCTTACATTTTTGACAAGAACGGCGGAATGTTCTTTGTGATCACCATCCCAGCCGCCACAGGGGGCGCCCAAGCCACCGGCATCAACGACAATGGGTCGATCTCAGGTTTCTACATCGATGGCGCCGGGAAGAACCACGGTTTTCTGATCTCCAAGGGAGAATTCATGACTCTCGATTTCCCGGGGTCAACGCTCACGCAGGCCTTCGGCTTAAACAATCATGATGAGGTCGTTGGGGCATACACGGATACGTCGGGTCTCACCCACGGTTTCATCTTTGAAGACGGAGAGTATACGTCGGTCGATGATCCTCAGGGCGTCGGCACGACCACAATCAATGGGGTCAACGACCGTGGACAAATCGTCGGATTTTACGTGGCGGCCGGTGGAAACACGGACGGATTCGTCGGGTCTAAGTAACCGTGAGGTCCGCAAGTCAAACGGTGCACATCGGAAAGCATGCTCGGTCCCGTAAGTCGGGACCGGGCATCAACGGCTCGAAAGATATTGAGCGAGAAGGAGCCGACGAGCGAAGAGGCTGCCAGGTGATTTTCGCCCACCGACGATTCGTTAGTTTCCGTTAGTTTCTGTTAGTTTTCGCAATTATCACAATCCTGCTGCTTTGTATTCGCATCGAACTGGTTTCACTGTATTGCCACAAGGAGAGATAAACATGAATTCCAAGCAAGTGGTTCTCATCACCGGCTCCAGCACGGGCTTCGGCAGGCTGTTCGTCGAAACCCTGGCTCGTAAAGGGCACACGGTTTTCGCGACGATGCGTGACCCCGAAGGGCGCAATGCCAAGAAATCCTCCGAAGTCCGTGCGCTCGCGGAAAAGGATTCGTTGCCAATACACGTTCTTGGGCTGGATGTGACCAACGAGGCCTCCGTGGAGCGGGCTGTGAATTCCGCCGTCGCCAAAGCCGGTCGTATCGACGTCGCCATCAACAACGCCGGCTACTACCTCTCGGGGCTGGAGGAAGCCGTTACCACCGAACAAGCGCAGCGCCTGATGGATACGAACTTTTTTGGCCCTGTTCGTGTAAATCGAGCCGTGCTTCCGTACATGCGGCGCCAACGTAGCGGGGTGCTCATGCATATCAGTAGCGCCGCTGGCCGCGTGGTTCTTCCTTCCGGGGGTTTCTATTGCGCCAGCAAATTTGCACTCGAGGCGTTGGCCGAGGCCTATAGTTACGAACTTGCTCCCCAAGGAATTGAATCCGTCATCGTCGAACCCGGCCAATATGAGACTCCTGTTTTCGGCAACACAGTGACGGCTGCCGATGAGGCCCGCACGAATACGTATGGCGCTGTCAAGGAGATCCCCGCGAAGATCAACACCGCACTCTACTCCACGGCCGGCAATGCCCAGGATGTCGCGGACGCCGTGCTGCGGATTATCGAGACTCCCGCGGGAGAGAAGCAATTGCGGTATTTGGTTAGCCCTCAAAGCTTCGGCGTTGACAAGATGAACGCGCTCTCAAAGCAAGTGCAAACCAACCTGCTGGAGGTCTTCGGACTTGCTGCCGACACCAAATTCCTCAAAGGTAAAGCGGTCGGCTCCGTCTAGAGAGTCTTTCCCAATATAGAGGACGGTCGTCTGAACCGTTCGTCCAAACGCAGCGAGGAGTTCTAGCTTCATCCAGACTCGGCACGCAGCCGCATTTAAACCCTCACCATCCGTTGGATTCCGCCTTTGTCATCAAGAATTGGGCAAATTTGGCCCAGCCGGGCAAATACAGACACAACTCCCTCACGATGCGGTTTGCTGACTGAGTTGTGAAATCTGCCAGGTTGTAACAGAACTCCCGGAGCACCGGCTGTGAGCACGGACCCATTTCGCGAAAACAAAAGGAAAGGAGGATTGAGATGACCGAAATTGTGATTGGGAAGGGAGCGCTGGGATCGGAGGTGTTGACTGCCCTGACGCATCTTAAGAACGGAAAGATCGGCGAAGCGATCGATTGTTTTGCCGAGGACTTCAGGTTCAAAGACCATGGGATTGGACTCGAGTTTAGCGAGAAAGAGCGCCTGGCTAAATTCTTCAAAAAAGCTCGGAGGCTTTACCCAGATTCATCGCTACAGACTGAGGCAATTTTTGTGAGCGGCGATCACGTGATCATCCGATGGGCAGTTCAAGTTAGGCTGACAGAGCCTTTCAACCGCGGACACACGCGAAAGGTCCCAGACGAGTTGGAAGGGGTCTCCATCGTGCGGACGGACAACGGCAAGATTACCGACTGGGCGGACTATTACAACGGAGTAGCCGCCAGGCGCAAAGCCTTGACTTCGTATTTCACGGACTGGGTCAAACCCCGAACACAAGTGCATGCGCGGAAGCTGCGTAAACACAGGCAATAGCGAAAAAAACGCAAATAGCCAGGGCGTCCAGCAAACGAATCCAAACAATTACATAGCCGTTCCTGGCGGCAGCCGGTTCTTTCTTTGACGAAAATCCATTTGTTGATTGCGTTGAAACATTGGGCCTGCGCCTTGGCTTCCAATCGTCGGTCGAACGGGCAGGGAGACACTACGCACCGTGCGTGCCGGCCTGGGCTAACCATGGGAGCGGAAGCACCGCTCAAACTTTTGGAGCCGAACCGTCATGGAATTATCGAGAACAATATTTTTGCTGGCTCACACTTCCCGCTTCGTTGCCTTTACGTTGGTAGCCGGCATGGTTTTGACGCAAGCGTTTCCTTCCCAAACGCCAAAGGAGTTGATCGGAGATGCGTGCTACAACGAACTGCAACAGCCCGAAAAGAGAACATTGTGGTCCTATGTAGCGGAGCGCCACAGTAACAACCATGTCTTTCGCGAGCAAGTAATCGAAACCGTGGAAGTACCCGTTCGTCACCTACTTGCTGTCGATGGCCATCCACCTACCCCGGCGCAGATGAAAGAGGAGAATGACCGCCAGCAAAGGTTGCTGAAGAGCGAATCTGGGAGGCACGCGATCCAGAAGCAGCGGGAGGATGACGACAAAAGGATGGAAGAATTATTGCGCATTATTCCCGAAGCGTTTGTTTTTGAGGATCAGGGCAAGGAGGGAGAGTCCGAAAAAATAGCGTTTCACCCGAATCCCGAATTCACGCCCAAGACCTATGAGCAGCGGATTTTGCACGCTTTGGATGGGATAGTTTTTGTCGATCTTCAGGAAAAACGAATAGCACGCCTCTCCGGTTCACTGGGAACGCGCGTGGTGTTTGGGTATGGCGTGATCGGCCATGTGGAGCAAGGTGGCATCACGGAAATTACGCGCGTTCATCTGTCGCCAGGAGTTTGGAAAATCAGTGCGGAAAAAATCGACATCGAAGGGCGAGTCGTAATGCTCAAAACAATCAATAAGCACCAAGACGAAAGTAGAACCGGCTTTGAGCCCGTGGCGCCAGACACAACTTTCGCACAAGCACTCAACAAGATTGGGGGAAAGTAGACTCCCATTGCGAATAGGATTGCACTCCATCGTCGCGTCGATCTCTGCACTGAGGTGGAACAGCGACTCGGATTCTTTTTTCGAGAGTCCACGGAAACCGCGGCGGCAATTCTTCAAAAGATTATTTTGGCTCCCAATTGCACCTGTCGGGATGGCGTTGCCGTGGAGTCCAAGAGCCCGGCAGTTCCTGGGGACTCCTGGTTGAAGCCGAGTCGCCCCCCGAAAGTGAAATTATTGGTCGGAGCCTGGAAGTTCGTGTGGTTGAAGACATTGAAAGCTTCCACCCTCAGTTGGAGATTGAACGAATCCGAAATTCGAGAAAGACGAATATTCTTGATGAGGGAAAGATCAACATTGATCAGGCGCGGGCCGATGAGCTGGTTGCGCCGCTCATTGCCCTGGGCATTCAAGCAGAGCACCTGACCATTGGTGGGTATGGTTCCACCCTGGTTGCAGAGCGGCGCGATCGCTGAGCCCGCAGCGACGGTTGGAAATACGAAGCAGTTCGGGTTGACGTAATTCAAGCCATTGCTCTTGAAATTCCCATTGATTGGATTGCAGTTCGCGACCACATCGGAGAATGCTCCGAAGCTCGTTCCTTGTTGTCCAAGGACGTCTCCCGCCTGCAACAGAGAGAAGGGAACCCCCGTGCTTGCGGTTACGATTCCGCCCACCTGCCATCCTCCGGCCACCGCCTTCATCCAGCCATTCGATGGACTCGGCAATTGATAGATGCCATTTGCAGAGAAGTTTTGCGCCACGTCGAAATCGCACATCCCCTTTCGTTGAACATTGTCGTAATAGATCAGGCTGGCGATGGAATTTTGATACGTTGAGGGAGACTGCGTGCTCGAGCCGAGATCCGTGCACTGGTTCCATGTGTAGGTGCCCTGCAAGTTTAGCCCGTGATAGTCTCGCACTTTCAGTTGCGTGAGCAGCGAATTGTACTGTGCGGCCCCGTCGAAGAGCAGGCCGAAGATGATGAAGCCGTTCGCATCCTGCTGGATCGCACCCGAAGCCGGGAGTATAAGACGCCCGTCAATGACTTGACTGTTGGACGGTGCCACCTGATTCATATCCTGCGCCTGAAACGGAGTGTGCAAGGTGTGGGAACCGACATAGCCCACCATCGCCGAGACCGTCTTCGAGAGCTGCTGCTCGACGTTGATGTTGTAATTGAGCGAATATGTGCGCTTTGGATGTGGTTCGATGTAGTGCCCAATACGGAACGGCGCAAACCTGGCGGCAATCCCAGCGATGTTGTCGGGGAAACTCCCCTGTGGAACCCCAATGGCTATCTCATCTTGTGAGTACGGAGCGGAGATGGCTGCGTAGGTGGCGTAGATATAAGGTAGAGGAAGCATATCGTAGATGCCGAATCCGCCGCGAACGGCAGTGTTCCCGCTACGATTCGGACTATAAGCGAAGCCGATCCGAGGTTCGAAGTTGTGGGTGGTTGGATTGCTCTGCCAGAACTGACCGGCTGGAACCACGCAGCCCGGAACCGATGTCGGACTTATGACCGCCGGGCATGGGCCGGTGCCGGGTGCGGCAGTCAGGTTATTCACCAAACCCAGGCGATTCCGCCTATCGGTTGGAATGGTCAGCATCTCGTATCTCAAGCCCAGATTCAAAGTCAGGCTTTTGCGGATTCGCCAGTTATCCTGGACGTATCCACCGAAGAGACTGTCTTGGACTTCGACAGGATTGGTTGTTCCATTGGGAAGAACAAGGGCGTTTGAAAGATTGTTGGTAAGGAAGTTTTGCAGTCCGGTAACGTTACCGGAAGGATTGAACGTGGCCGATCCATTTTGATTTTTCCCTTGCGCGTTTGCGCAGATGCGTTCAAAAGCGAAGCCGGTCGTGACGGAGTGTGCTCCTCGAGAAATCGCCACATCATCGTCGAACTGATAAGAATTGTAGTGGATACTGGCCTGCCGCAGATTCCCAAGCCCACCAGTAGATGCAATGCCTTGTACATTGATTGCAGGCGCGAAAGTTCCAGCGGTGTAGCCCAGCATCGGATCGCCTGCGGCAGGTGTCAGTGCCCTGATCGGCACGAGAATCTCGCCGAGGCTGCGGTTGTAACCGATGCGCACTATGTTTACGACTGAGGGTGTGAAGATGTGAGTTTCCGTGATCCCCGCCAACTGGCGACTTGCATTCAAGCGGCTCAGGAAGTTCCCAAGACTGTCCGGAATCGTTTCCGGGCCGTTATCGTAGAGATACGTGATCGAGAGACTGTCTTTTTCGGAAAAGGTTTGATCGAACCGCGTTACAAAGAAATTCTCCGACAGATTGAGCAGGCCAGTAGTGTTGAAGGTGCCTGTGTCGCCGAAGGTTCCTGGGTTGAGGCCAGCATTGGGGAGCGGATACAGGCCGAGAAAAGGGACGATCTTAGGGTCCACCATGACCGTCACTGGGGTACCGTCGGCACCGTGCAACTGACCTGATCGCGCTGTAGCGGAGGGCACAATGCTGCTAAAGTTCTGGCTCTGCGACTGGCGAACTCCCTCGTAATTGGCGAAGAGAAAAGTGCGATTCTTGCGCAAGGGCCCGCCCGCGGCGCCGCCAAATTGAACGCGGTGGAAGGGAGGGATATTCGGCGCATCGAAAAAATTCCTTGCGTCGAATATTTTGTCGCGATCAAAGACGTAGGCGCTTCCATGAAGATCGTTGGTGCCAGACCGAGTGACCGCGTTGATGACCGAGCCGGATGTCCGGCCGTATTCCGCAGTGTAGGACGTGGTGACGACGCTGAACTCCTGAATGGCGTCGACGCCCAGGTTCGCCCCAATCACGTTGCCGGGCGCGCCGTTTGAATAGTCATTTTCATTGATACCATCCAAGCGGTAGGTGTTCTCGTATGGGCTATGCCCATTGCTGGCCAATTGATTGCCGTAGCCGCGGACTCCCCGATTCGAATTTCCCGTTGTAGGTTGCTGGGGACGCACGCTGGCCACGCCGGGCTGCAAGGTCGCGAGCTGAGTCCAATCTCTTCCATTCAGGGGCAGGTCAACAATGCGTTTCTGTCCCACGGTTGCACTGATCACCGAGGTGTCCGTTTCAACGTCCGCAACATCTGCGCTTACCTCAACCCTCTCCGATACCTGTCCGGGACTCAGACTGAGATCGAGTTCTCGCGTCGCTCCTACGGTAAGTTCGACGGTTTGCTGTACGCGCGTTGCAAAACCTGGGGCGGAGACGGCGACGGAGTACATGCCGGGCTGCAGACTCTGAGCGCTGTACAAACCTTTGGCATTGGTTGTTACGGTGCGAACTTCCCCCGTCGCGTTGTTCTTGATAACCAGTTTTGCCGCCGCAACTGCGGAGCCGGACTGATCCAAAACCTGTCCGGCTAGGGTGGCACCGGCCAACTGGGCGCGCGCCGTGAAGCTGCCAACAGTCAGAGCCAGGGTTGCAAACATTATCAAACCGCATACGAGAGACTTCCTACGGATCCACGTGCCAAACATAGCGCCCTCCCCTGCACCTGCCAAAAAGTGCATACACTCTATATGAAAAAGTGTTCACACTTGTCAAACCGGGAATCCTAGGGGATAGTAGATATGCTGTCAACAGGAAACTGGTGAAAACAGTAGAATGTTGCTCAGCAAACGCTGGATTATTAATCGGTCCCCCTCGGGGGCTTGTCCAGAGGTAGGGGAGGTGTACCCTGTCCAAACCAGATACATCGCAAACACTTGTAGACGAGTTAGTGGCCAAACTCGAAGGGGCTATCTTCCGAGGGGAGTTCCCGCCGGGTGCCCGGATCCGTGAGGCCAGGGTTGCAAACAGTTTGGGCGTCGGGCGCGGCCCGGTGCGCGAGGCAGTTCGCCGGCTGGAGGGGCGGAAACTGGTGGTTCGCCATCCCAATCGCGGCACTTCCATCACTACGCTGACAAAGGAAGAACTCGCCGAACTTCTCGAGGTCCGCGAGGCGCTGGAAGTGGCGGCGTGTCGGCTGGCTGCAAAGAACATCACAGACGAGGCTATTGAGAAGCTGCGATGGACGCTGCTGCGGCAGAAAGACGCCACGGCCGATAAATTCTCGGAAATGTACAGCGAGTGGCATAACTTTGACTTTCACTATCAGATCGCTCTGGCCAGCGGAAATCGCCGCTTGATCGACCTCCTATACGGAGATATCTGGTCTCTCTTGCGTCTCTATCGATACCCAGGCGCACTCAGTCCGGGACGCATCCCGCTCGGGCAGGCCGACCATGAAGCCATCCTACAGGCGCTTGTGGCGCGCGACCCGGACGCGTGTGACCGGTTGATGCGCAAGCACCTTGCCCACGCCCAAGAGAACCTGTTGCAGGGGTTTGCCGCGAACGAACCTGCCCCGCCATCAAGATAACGAATGTCATGTCCGAGAAGGTACGCACCCACAATAGAGAAGCCTCCACACACAAACTGTAGACATATTTATAGCATATATGTATACATATTGCGGCGTTGGTAGTCCAATTATGAGGAGCTCGTGGGTTAGATGCCTTTGAGATCCGGGTCACGGGCAACATCTTTATTGCTTTACCCATGGAAACTCCTCGCGCCATGAAAAAACGACAAAGATGGAAAGAGCAAAATTACAACAAATTCGATTCATTTCACCGGTCGGCAGTGTAGGCGGGGGCATCAGCGGCGAAGCTCTGGACGAGGCGCTGGCCCAGTCACCACACTTCATCGCTTGCGACGCGGGCACCACCGACGCGGGTCCTTTTTCGCTTGGAATGGGGACGCCCGCCTTCCCACGGGAGGCTGTGAAGCGCGATCTGTCGCTGATGCTGCGCGCTGGTCGAAAAGCGGACATCCCGTTGATCATTGGGTCCGCGGGCACGGCGGGTGGGGATGTTCATGTTGACTGGGTTCTGGAGATCGCACGCGAGATCATTGCCGAACATGATCTAACTTTGCGGACAGCCGTCATCTACGCGGAGCAGGACAAGGCTTACCTCAAGAGGCTGCTGCACGAGAATCGAATCCTTCCCCTTGATCCGGCGCCGCCGATCAGTGACAACGTAATTGACGGAAGCACCCGTATCGTCGGCATGATGGGCGTGGAGCCGCTCCAACAGGCTTTATCTGAGGGGGCCGATTTTGTGCTGGCGGGGCGATGCAGCGACTCTGCTCTCTTTGCCGCAATCCCGTTGATGCACGGTTATCCGCCCGGGCTGGCATGGCATGCGGGCAAAGTATCGGAATGCGGAACCCTGGTCTGCGAGACGCTCGGCAAGGGCGTCATCTTCACCACCGTCAGCCATGAGGAGATCACGATCCGCCCCTATGGCGCCGGCCTTCGGTGCACGCCGCAGAGCGTGGCTGCGCACAGCTTGTACGAAAACTCCGATCCCTACCTGCATCGTGAGTGTTCCGGGACTTTCGATCTAACAAAGGCTACCTTTGAAGCCATCGACGGCGTAACGGTCAGGATTCGAGGGAGTGAATTCATTTCTGAACCATACACCGTGAAACTCGAGGGAGCGGAGCTGGCCGGCTATCAAAGCATTATTGTCGGCGGGATACGCGATCCATACATCATCCGTCAGTTGGACAGTTGGCTCGGCTCGGTGCGTGGCTATATCGATGAAAGCGTTGCTCGGGTGCTGGGCGACAAGGCAGATAAAAGTCTATACAGCATCATCTTTCATACGTACGGTATCAACGCTGTGATGGGCGGTCTTGAGCCTGATCCAAATCATCTACCCCACGAAGTGGGTATCGTCCTTGAAGCTACAGCGCCCACGCAGGACATGGCGCACAAGCTTGCGCAGCTCAGCCGCCAGCCGCTGCTGCACTACCCAATTAAAGAATGGACGGGATCGATTACGGCATTTGCGTGTCTTCACAATCCCGCAGTCATCGACCGGGGTCCGGTATACCGCTTCAACCTGAACCATGTCGCGGTTCCTTCCACTCCTGCCGAGATGTTTCGCACTCACTTTATGGACTTGGGTGGTTCGAGGAGATCATGATCCTGGCCGATATCGCGAATCTGATTCGGAGCAAGAATGCAGGTCCCTTCACACTCACGTTTGACATCATGTTCGCTGACATTGCGAGCTACCGGCGCGTCAAAGATTCCGGCGCACTGAATCCAGCTGGGTTTGCCAAACTCTACCGTTGTCCGGTCGAGAAGGTGCGTTTCTTCGAATGCGAAAATGCGCTGGCATTCAAGTTCAGCATTCCACGGCCGCTTACGCAGGGCGATCTCGGCGATGGAGACATGCACGGCGGCCAGCAGTTCATTCCGTTGATGAATGTGGAGATTCCGTGACTACTTCCGAGGTCGCCGGGGAGCGCGGTGCGGATGTGGAGGCCCGGCTGGACAGAATTCCAGCGAGTCCGTATCTATGGAAACTGATCGCGTTGTTGGCCCTGGGCGGCTTCTTCGAGTTCTATGAACTCTTTATGACGGCCTTCGTAAGTCCGGGTCTCATTCGCGACGGCATTTTCCAAGCTGGTCCAAACGGCCTCTTTCATCTGCCCGACCAGGCAGCCTTTGCATCCGTAACTTTCCTCGGCCTCTTTTTGGGAACCATCGCCTTGGGGGGAGTCGCGGATCGCTGGGGACGGCGCGCGGCCTTCCGAGCCTTTGCGCTCTGCTACGCTGCGGCAACGGTCGTTATGGCCATGCAGAATTCAGCCATCGCGATCGATGCAGTACGGCTGATCGACGCGATTGCCATCGGCGCGCAACTGATTACACTCGACACTTACGCATCGGAGATAGTTCCACGCCATCTCCGTGGACGCGTGTTTGCCCTCGCCTTTGCAATCATCCAAACCGCCGTTCCGGTACTCGCTCTGTTGGGCTGGCTCCTTGTGCCGCACGGTCCTTTGCATATTCAGGGGTGGAGGTGGGTCATGCTGATTGGCGGGGCGGGTTCCTTCCTCGTTTGGATATTATGCCGCTATCTACCGGAGTCGCCGCGCTGGCTTGTCAGAAATGGCGAGATGGAAGAAGCAGAACGCGTTACCTCCGTTTTTGAGTGGCATGCGGAGGCCCACCTTGGCCATCCACTGCCTGCACCGAAGGCGTCAACCTTGAAACACGTGGGCAAGGCAAATTTTGCAGAGATACTTCGTCCTCCGTACCGCAGGCGAACCATCATGCTGACCGTCTTCAATTTCTTTCAGGCGATAGCTTTTTACGGTTTTGGAAACTGGTTGCCAGCGCTGGTCAATGCACAGAACCATAATGCGCCGCGGAGCGCGCAGGTCTCATTTCTGATCACCCTGGCTTTTCCCATTGGCCCCTTGCTCTCAAGCGTCATTGCGGAAAAGTTTGAGCGCAAGTGGCAGATTGTTGGCGCGGCCATAGGTACAGCCATATTCGGCATGTTGTTCGCGGCACACACTGCTTCCCTCGGATTGGTGGTGCTCGGCGTCCTGATTATTCTTATGAACAGCCTCATGGGCTATTGCTCTCATGCCTATCAGTCGGAGTTGTTTCCGACGCGTATGCGAGCTCGCGCGGTTGGGTTCGTTTATTCTTGGGGACGTCTGTCGACTGCGTTTACGAGCCTGATCATTGGATTCCTCTTCCAGCGAAGATGAACGCGCGATGGATAGGTCGCATTTTGCGAAGTGCCCGAGCCGGGGAACGCCACTCCGCTTCGAACCACGGTGCGCTTCTCGGCGTTCCTGAGATAATTTCGTTGAAGAGCGAATGGTTTCTCAATGGAACACCGATGCCATTCCGATCTGCCGGAATAGGAGTTGGAGAAAATGTCTCTCCCCCTTTAAGTTGGAGTGGCGTCCCGGTGGGAACGGTTGAACTGGCAATGATCATGGAGGATCCAGATGCACCATTACCCCGGCCATTCGTGCACATGATCGCCTATCGGATAGCTCCGGACAAATCCGGCTTGGCGGAAGGAGCTCTCGCCCTTGAAGCCACTGGCGTGGCTTTTGGAAGGAGCACGGCGGGAGCGCAAGGGTACATGGGGCCACGGCCGGTCCCCGGACATGGGCCACATCGCTATATTTTCCAGATACTCGCGCTAAGCCGTTGCACCGCATTTTCATCTGCGCCGAAACTCAAAGCGTTCTTGGGCGGCATCTCGGGTACGGTAATAGGTCGGGGGATGTTGGTCGGAACATATGAGCGGTAGTGTTCGGAGCAACGTAAGTCATTGGCAATTGCCTGGTCGGCTGGGGCGAGTTGCGAGCACCTCAGAACTTATCGATCAGCAAATTGTCATTCGCCGAATTTTATTCTCACTGCACCAGTAACTTTGCCACCAGGGATCCGACGGCGGGAACGGGTTCAGCAAGGCGAAGTCAGATCCCAGGCGACAAAACATTCGGAAAGGATGGGTTCAGGCGCCAGCTCACGCTTCTCGAACCGCCGAGCGTAAGACAGCAAGAACACACCCGGCGGCTAAGGCGTTGCGAGCGCTAGCGTGGGGTTATTGGAATCCAGGCGCAAGAAAATCGGCGTATGCGCTGGGAGTTCTACGTTTGAACCTTTAGTGAGGAACGCATCGCAAAGTTTCTTTGCGGCCCCAAAGTATCCAAACCCGATTGCCGTGCCAACAGATGCCTGTGCTGCGCCAGCCCCAAGCAAGCCAAAGCCTTTTCGGCCTTCGCCTGACCGAGACCATGCTGTCTTCTGCGTAGTCGCATCGGAAACTGCTCTCGATGGGCCAATGAGTGAAATGGGAGCTAGAATTCGGGCAAAAGTCGAAGTCGTGGCTTTAATTTCACCTTCCTTACCTACGTCCAAACCTTCCCAACTCTCGGCTTGAACGCCACTGACAGTCGAATGGATGTCTTTCGACGTGCCGTCCGGCATCTGGACTGAGCGGAATGCGAACACGATACTTCCGTTTTTCTTCATCCATCCCGCGGAGGAGGCTTTCTGGACCGTCCCGGTGAGTATGGTCCCGGCGGGATAGAGCAATTGATGGTTCGATTGGTAGTACGGTTGCGAAACAACCGCCTCGATTTGCGCGCCCGCCGTGGATGTATTTGAGCTGATTGGGGTCAAGAGATGAAGGTTGAGATAGTCGCCCGCCATTTGCATAGAGACTGGAGTAGGCAGAACCTTTGCGAGTAACGACACCGGTTCAAGCAGGGCGGTGTCAAAAACAGTTCCTTGATCGATGTATTCCGGATGGTACGGCAAGCTGGTTACGGCGGCTTCGCCCAATCGCTGCAACTTATTCGGTTCCTTCAGCGGGGCCATTGCGCTCTTGAGTTTTTGCCGGACTCCAGGACGCTGTGCCTTGGGAAGATAACGGGAATTCGCCACGCGACCGAGATCGAACGTCACGTGCGCGATCTTCGGAGGAGTAAAGTCGCCATCCAAGAGTCTTCCTACACGCTTGTGCATCGGAACCTTGCTAATTGAGGAAACATGTCCCTTGACCGTTGAACCTGCCGGGATCGCGAGAGTTTCTCCGGCGTACACCGGCTCAAGCAGCTTTGCCGTAATGGGCTGCCCTACTTTCTTGAGGCGTACTCCTTTTTGGAGCGCGGCGCGGAAATCGTTGCCGGGCTCCACAACTAAGTTTTCCTTTTCGGGTTTTGTCTCTTGAGCGGGGACCGAAATGCCCGTGAGGCCAAAGACTGAAAAAGAAAGTAAAATCCATGCACCGTTGCGTTTCATAGTGATCCTCGTCTCGTATTAAATTTCGGGCGCTTTGCCTGCAAGCGACCGCCACGTTCGAGGAACTTTCCCAGAGGTTACTTGGGCTGAATGGGGAGTGCGGCGAGGAAATGTGGACGTTATGTAAGGAATTGGGGGAACTCAATCTCTGTGTGAGCGCGATATCCCTTGTCGTGCAGGAAGATCATCAGCTTGCGCTTGCCGCGACCAGTCACGGCCGTTTCGCCTGGACCTGCCATTCTGTCGGGAGTTGGGTAACGTCCCACCCGCCACCTAAAGATTCGATCAACTGCACGCTGCTCGTCATTTGTTGTGCACGGAGCGTTATTAGGGTTTGTTGATTTGCGAGCAAGATAGCTTGTGCCGTAAAGACATTCAAATAGGGATCAAGCCCAGTTTTGTAACGCACAGACGCGACATCGACAAAGCGTTGTGCGGACGCGACGGTCTCTTGTTCCTGCTCAATTTCTTGGGTGAGGAGGCGCAAGGCCGCGAGGTTGTCCTCGGTCTGTTGAAATGCGGTCAGTATCACCTGCTTGTAATTTGCGACGTCTGCATCGTAGTTCGCCGTGAACTGAGCCATCGTCGACTTTCTTAGGCCGCCATCGAATACGGTTTCCGAAACTGTCGGTCCGAAAGACCAGTAACGGCTTGGAGAAGTCAGCCATTTTGAAAACGTTGACGCCGCAAGTCCCGCCGTGCCGGTGATGCTCACAGTGGGATAATAGGCCGCCTTTTGAACGCCGATGAGCGCATTTGCTTCCGCCATGGTTCGCT
>WNFO01000383.1_pt1 | contig 38421 bp, 40 predicted proteins | sample 5400251 | NCBI WGS metagenome assembly WNFO01 (sample SAMN13153354, study PRJNA577476) | soil metagenome | isolation source: 100 cm saprolite under Madrone tree | place: USA:California | collected 2016-06-14
GCAGCGTGTTATTACATTCGTCGCCAGTAATGCACGTGCGCTGGAACCCAGTACGTCAAGGAAGGCTTGCCTTGAGTTGCGGTGGTCAGGCGATATACTTGTGGAGCGAAGAGTGGATTGGAGAAAGTGGGGCCGAGGAGGAGATGGCGGAATGTGTGGGTATCCCTGCGAGTGCGTTAGCAAACTCTGTATCACTCATCTGTCAGAGCTCAAGCTCCTCTAATTTTAATTTTAATTTTCAGAGAAATTTAACGCCAGAGATGTGCAGTGGGCACCCGACGGGAAAGGGTTACTGCTTATTGATCGAGAGACGTTTTGTTGTGCATTTGAGGTGGAGGAATAGGAATAAGCGTACCGGTCACTTCCGGATCTCCGATTTAATTTTAGTCTTCGGGCCGATTGCTTGTGTTGTCCCGACAGACGACGACGACGACGAGCAAGACCGAGCGATGCTTTCACGTTCTAATGCCAATGTCGCTCGTCTCGTTCGCCGTCGGGTCACTCATATTAACCCATCACTGACTCATATCCTTCACCCTCCTACTCGTAACCTTGCCACCCCCTCCGAATCACAGCAGCCGAAGGCCGACAACAAGCCATCAGGGGATGTACCGCGCGACGGACGAGCTCCGAAGAAGTCAGACCTCAGCAGCCTCGAGGGCTTCTTCAAGCGGTATCATCAACAGCAAAAACAACAGCAGAGGCAGTCCTCAGAGAAACACGGTTCCAACGGTGGTGACCGCAATCCTCCACCACAGGGCCCTGGTGGTGGATTCAACCTCAATCAACTCGGCCTCTTTGCCTCCATCGCGGCCATTTACTTTGCAATAACAGGTGGTGGATCCAGTTCATCGCGCGAAATCACATGGCAGGAATTCAGGACCGCTTTTCTTGACAAAGGCCTTGTGGATAAGCTTGTCGTCATCAATCGACAGAAGGTTCGCATCAAGTTGCATTCGAATGCCACTGGCCAGATGTATCCCGCCGCGGCCTTGTCCGGCGGAGAATACTACTTCTCAATAGGTTCCGTAGAAGCTTTCGAGCGCAAGCTGGACGAGGCACAGAAGGAACTCGGAATTCCCTCTCACGAGCGAATACCTGTCGCCTACCATGACGAGATTTCTGCCCTTGGCACGGCCCTCAACTTTGCCCCTACCATCCTCTTTGCAGGACTCTTACTGTATATGTCCCGTCGCGCAGGAGGGGCAGGAGGCGGTGGTCCTGGTGGTATTTTCAACATCGGAAAAAGTAGAGCACGTCTATTCAACAAGGACACGGACGTCCGTGTCAAGTTCAAGGATGTTGCTGGTATGGATGAAGCCAAGGAGGAAGTCATGGAGTTCGTCAAGTTCCTGAAGGAGCCAAACACGTACGAGAAACTGGGAGCAAAGATTCCTCGTGGTGCCATCCTCTCTGGTCCCCCGGGTACAGGCAAGACTCTACTCGCCAAGGCGACTGCTGGCGAGGCTAGCGTCCCCTTCCTCTCTGTATCTGGCTCCGAGTTCGTCGAAATGTTCGTCGGCGTTGGCTCTTCGCGTGTCCGCGACCTTTTTGCATCTGCGAAGAAGCACGCACCGTGCATCATCTTTATCGACGAAATTGACGCTATTGGCAAGTCCCGCGGGAAGAATAGTAGTTTGGGCGGGAATGACGAGCGCGAGTCAACCCTTAATCAACTCCTTGTCGAGATGGATGGTTTTGGCACAAGCGAGCATATTGTCGTCCTTGCCGGCACTAACCGTCCCGACGTGCTGGATCCCGCGTTGCTGCGCCCCGGTCGTTTTGATCGCCATATTACTATTGACCGTCCAGACGTATCCGGTCGCAAGGGTATTTTCAAGGTTCACCTTGGTCCATTGCGACTCTCCGAGAAGCTTCCGGAACTCGAATCACTCGCGCAGAAACTTGGTGTGTTGACCCCCGGTTTTTCGGGTGCAGACATTGCGAATGTGTGCAACGAGGCGGCTCTGCATGCCGCGCGTCATGGCTCAGAGTTCGTTGAGGAGCGAGACTTTGAAAGCGCAATCGAACGAGTGATTGCTGGTCTGGAGCGCAAATCTCGTGTTCTCAGCCCCGATGAGAAGAAGACCGTTGCGTATCACGAAGCTGGACATGCCGTTTGTGGGTGGTTTTTGGAGCATGCAGACCCTCTCCTCAAGGTCAGCATCATTCCAAGAGGTGTCGGGGCACTCGGTTACGCTCAGGTAAAAACCTCTGACCTCGGGCTCCTCGAATGACTGATTTTCCGCACAGTATTTACCACCCGACCGCTACCTCTTATCGACACCTCAGATGTTGGATCGTATCTGTATGACACTTGGTGGACGAGTCTCAGAAGAGATTTTCTTTGGTGCGGAGAACATCACTACCGGTGCACAGGACGACCTTCAGAAAATCACTCGCATGGCGTTCGAGGCTTGCGCCAATTATGGCATGAACACAATTATCGGCCCTGTCAGCTATGGTGGCCGTGAAGGCGCGCGCGAGAGCTGGACAAAACCGTTCAGCGAGAAAACTGCCGAAATGCTCGACTTCGAGGTGCGGAAGATGATCACGTAAGTCCGGGCAGTGACTTATTAGGATTCCGCGTTGACTAATGATGTTTATGAACAAGTAACGCACATGCCAGGACAACGGAGTTGTTGACTGAACATCGTGAAGATGTCGAGAAAGTTGCCAAGCTTTTGCTTGAGAAAGAGGTTATCACCCGGTAAGGTCACCGACCTATTCTTTTATTTTCTCCTCGTTGCTCATAAGCCCTTAAAGCGAGGACATGATCGACCTCTTCGGCAAGCGTCCTTTCGTAGGTCGTACTGATGACATGGACAAGTGGCTTGATGACAATCGGGGCTCAGAGCGCAGTGCTCCCTCACCATTCGAGACCCCTGTTGATCCCGAGCCGTCACCAACACCAGCACCTGGGGTTGCATCTTCGGGATTAGAAAACAGGACTATCTAACCGCTCATAGCCGTAGACGGTTCTGTGGATTGGTGCACGATACAGTTTACACGTGTACTTTATAGAACGGCAATTTATTCGTACCTCTCGTTCTCACAACACCACTGCTGATTTCGCTACGGGTACAATTCTATATAGCTGCCAAAGGGTGCATAATGATAATGAAAGGTCAGACAGTATATCTGAACCCGCTCCACATATCACCTTTCTCCCTGCGTGCTTCAGCCACACTACCGTATCGCCCGTTTTGGCCTTTGGCTGACTTATTTTCAAAGCCCTCAATCACCTCGTCCCGTTCACCTCGGTCTCGCGCTTTGTTCTCTTGTCTCAGGAGAATGGTATATGTGAGAGAGCTCAGCCAGCCGATGGCAATGTACATGAGTACAATCCCATGGCCAACGGTATACCACGGTGTATCCCGTTCGCGGTACTACACAGGCGGCAGGTTAATCGTGCGCTGCATTTGTGAGTCGAATGTACATACGACATTGGATGTTACAGCGCCGTTCAGGTTTCCACTGGGTTGGATGTTCATTTGGTTGCGTAATATTACAGATTAAGAGGAAGGTACCCACAATGAAATGACCAAGGCTAGCGTGGCACCGCGCTTGTACGAACCTTCTACATTGCTCGAAATCCAAGCCCTGCAGTGGCATATGAGGCTTTACCCTTCCGAGGAAAGAGGGCCGCCTACGAGTTGTTCGCTGCTCGTGAATTTCGGTATAAGGATCACTCTCAGGGGGTGTAGAGATAGTTTGTGTGGTTACATACGGATAATAGGAAACAATGAACTGCAGAAAGGTTTGTCAAAAAAACAAGGGGAAAGTGTGTATGAGCAGTGTATTCGTTGAAGACTTACGCTGCAGCCAAGTAGATGGCAAAATATGACAGTGCTGCACTGCGAGATACAATCAGAATCATATACGCTACGAAAGCCGTTCCCAAAAGGGTCCTGGATTATGGTAAGCCGGAAAAGTTAATGTTCCGAATAGCAATGTCGAGATGGGGGACGACTAACAGGTTGATGTATCCTCTGTATCCTCTGTGGCCAAGCCGATCTCCTAAGACCGCAAAGGCGAGGGTAACTAGGCATGCAAATACATATACTGGCACCGACATGAGATTGGCCGCCGTTGCCCTGAATCCTAACTAAGTTCAAAAGGTAAGCAAGCCTGTTTACTGCTTCAAGACCCTAATCACCTCATTGATGATTGTTGGCGTGAATAATGAGAATGCGAATATGGGGCCACCGCTTTCAATGACTTAGATTATAACATGTGCCAACTACCAGTACGGAACGACACTTACGTTCCCGTACATATTCCAACTGAGGATGAGGTCATCACGATGTGGGATCTTCGTTGGGAGACGAGACTCACGTGCTACATATGTTTTCCAGTCTGTGAGGCACTGCCGCAAGTACTTGAGCTCGAACTTCTCCTCGTCAGCACTGAATCGCATATCCTCTTTCAATTCGCGGATGGTGTATACACCTACGTAGATTTCAGCAACCCAGCAAGCGTTCATGCGAAAAGGTGGTGTGTTCTGCACATACGTTCGGCTTCTGACAGAAATGTGGCTGACTCTGGAAAGTCTTGAATAACCCAGGGGGAAACACAGGCGAGGAGAATGGTAAAAAGTCCTTCAAGGATGAAAATCCATGCCCACCCAGGCCGTCCGCCGATGCCGTCCATGTTATGGATAGCCGCAGCGAGGAAACCACCTGACCGACGCGGTTGTTTGGAGTAGTCAGTAGGCTTTCTAGGGCCTAAAGTGATGTACACACTGAACGCGCCCGCAATTGTGGCAGCTGAGAAAATCACTGCGATGCGGGAACCAAGCTCCGAGCGCTTGTACCAGCTGATTAGGGCGCCAACGCCAGAAGTTCCTTATCGTTGGCAAGTGGCGTGGACTTGCCGTATGGAAAACTCACCATGATAAGTAAAATATGATCCCTGGAAACAGACCAGCCTCGGCCAAGCCCAACAAAAATCGGAGGCCTGCATCTTCGTCAACATACATTACCAAGTCTGAATAGGTAAGGACATACCAACCAGATCTCCATAATTACGGGCGAAGCCGTGAAATGTCTCAAGAGTTCCACGTTATACAGGATAAGCAAAGGAAGCGGACGTGGAACAATGGCCTACCATTACAATTCCCCACACAAATACTATAAAGGGAATCCATCGAGACGGGCGCAGATATTTTAGGGCGAGATTACTCGGGACCTATTAAACTAGTATGTATATTTTTAGGTCGGAGAAGAAGCACCTCACCTCAAACAGAGCATAGGGAAAGAAAAAAATCGTGAGCAGCAAAAGGAATTGTTTATCCGTGACGTGGAGACTCTTTTGCATGTTATACAGCTATGGGGGATGGAAAGTGCATGAGAAAACGCAAGAAGTGTGGGTATGCAGAGCCATACGCGCGCATTCCCTATACTGCCTCTGTCGAGAAAGTTCATGAGGTAAAGCAGAGTTAGCCATGGCAAAAGTTGAATATCTATCTTGCGTTTCAACTTGTAGTTGTTGATGGCTGAAATATCTACTTCTGGGCGATAGAGATCAGTTATGGGTGGCGGCACGTCTTGGAGTCCAACTTGAGCCGTCCCAGTGACGGGCTTGCCGCCACTGGCAAATTCACTTCTTTCCAGGACTACGTGGTTTGCCATGGCTGCTCGAGAGAAGAGTTGAAAAACACATTTTATTGGCTTTACACGCGGCAAGTAGGAAGTGGAACCAGCAACTTTGAAGGTAACTTCTATTTCCTCGGAGGGAGTCGTTGTCGCATGAGACAGCTTATGTCAGCTTATGTAACCCGATGACACGGGCGGGTTTCAGTTCAGTTTCAGTTCCGAGTCAGCACCAGCCTCAGAATGTGAATGTGAGTGTTCAAGTTCTCCCTTTCTCTCTCCCTTCCGGATGAGTTTTCTCTGCTGTGCACCAGACTGAGTGCATGTTCACGATGGTGACTCTCATTGCTGGCCTTCATTATACGCTAGAGGGCCCTGATTCCTTCCTCAATCGTCTGCTTTACCCGTTGTATTCTGGATCACTGATCGATGGTTTTTCAGACGTAGTACACCACACCCACTCTTCTTCACTCGGGTCTAGGCGACCCGGAATACGGACCCAGTGTCGAGTTGGAAGACAGGACTATCTTGCCGTTCACAACAGTAGACGGTTCCTGCATGATACAATTTACGCGTGTACTTGTAAAATTTGAACCTCTCCGAAATTCTATACGATATAGCGCTGTTAGATCCACCAGAGGGCGCATAATGAACATCCAGAGTTCAGACAGTATATCTAAACCCGCTCCACATATCGCCTTTCTCCCCGCGCGCTTCAGCCACACTACCGTATTGCCCATTGTCGATGTTGGCGGACTTATTTTTGATGCCGTCAATCACCTCATCCCGTTCACCTCGATCTCGTGCTCTGTTCTCTTGTCTTAGGAGAATGGTATATGTGAGTGAGCATAGCCAGCCAATGGCAATGTACATGAGCACAATCCCATGGCCAAGACTATACCACGGTGTATCCCGTTCACGGTACTACGTAGGCGATAGGTCAGTCGTCGCGCTGTATTTGTTCTTAAGCCGAAAGCACATACAACATTGGATGTTACGGCGCCGTTCAGATTTCCACTAGATTAGACGTCCATTTGTTGCATAAATCACAGATCGATAAAGAAGATCCTCACAATGAAATACCCATGGCTAATGCAGCACTGCGCTTGTATGAACCTTCTACATTGCTTGAAACCCAAGCCCTATAATGACGCATGAGACTCGGAGGCTTTACTATTCTAAGGGAAGATGACTGCTCACGACATGTTCGCTGCTCATGAATCCCAGTATGAAAATCACACTCTCAGAGCGTAGGAATTTGTGGTTACGTTACGTACGGATTATGGGAAATAACGAACTGCAATAACGTTCATCAGAATACAAGGGGAGATAATGTATTCCTTGAAGACTCACGCTGCGGCCAAATAAATAGCACAATATGACAGCGCCGTATCGCGAGACACAATTAGGATCATATACCCCACGAAAGCCGCTCCAAAACACGACCTGTCATTTTGATAAGCCGGCAAGAAAACCGATGTCAAGGTAGGGGACGACTTACAAGTTTATATATCCCCTGTATCCCCTGTGGCCAAGCCGATCTCCCAAGATCGCAGTGGACAAGGTAACCAGACAAGCAAATACATATACTGGCACCGACAGGAGATTGGCCGCCGTCGCCCTGAATCCCAACTGTGCTCGAATGATAAGCCAGGCCTGTTTACTGCTGCAAAGCCCTATTCACCTGGTTGATTATTGTTGGCGTGAATAGTGAGAACGCGAATAAAGGTCCACCGCTTTGAATAACTTAAAATATGGCATACGCCGACTACCTGTACGGAATTACACCTACGTTCCCATAAACATTCCAACTGCGGATAAGGTCATAGGTCATCACAATGACAGATCTAAGTTGAGGAGAGGGGGACCCACGTGTTACATATGTTTTCCAGTCTGTTAGGCACTGCCGCAAGTACTTGAGCTCGAACTTCTCCTCGTCAGCACTGAATCGCATATCCTCTTTCAATTCGCGGATGATGTGGACCCCTATGTATATGTCAGCCATCAGCATGATGACACTCATGTGAAGTGTAGGTGTGGTGAACATACGCTCGGCTTCTGACAGAAATGTGGCCGACTCGGGAAAATCTTGAAGAACCCAGGGGGAAACACAGGCAAGGATAACGGTAAAAAGTCCTTCAAGGATGAAAATCCATGCCCACCCAGGCTGTCCGCCGATGCCGTCCATGTTATGGATAGCCGCGGCGAGAAAACCACCTGATCAACGTCGTTGTTTGGAGTAGTAAGTAAGCGCCCCATGGCCTGAAGTAATATACACACTGAACGCGCCTGCAATTGTGGCAGCCGAGAAAAATATTGCAATGCGGGAACCAAGCTCCGAGCGCTTGTACCAGCTGATTAGGGCGAAAACGTCAGAAGAACCTTATTTTTGGCAAGTGGCACGCGGTTTCTGTGCGGCAAACTCACCACGATAAGTAGAATACAATTCCCGGAAATAGACCTGCCTCGGCGAAGCCCAACAAAAACCGGAGGCCTGTAACTTCGTCAACAGGCACCGGTGAGGCTGAGTAGATAAGGACGTACCAATCAGATCACGGTAGTGCCGGGCGAAGCCATGACACGTCTCAATAGTTCAAAATCGTACGGTATGAGGACAGCAAGCTGACCCGGACTTGGCGTGGCGGCCTACCATTGCAATTCCCCAAACAAAAACGATAAAGGGAATCCATCGAGACGGACGCAAATGTTTCAAAGCGAGATTGCTTGGGACCTATTGAACTGGTCTGTATATCTATAAGTCGGACGAGATGCACCTCACCTCTAACAGAGCATAGGGAAAGAAAAATGTTGTGAGTGCCATAAGATATTGCTTATCTGTGAGGCGAAGACCCTTTTGCATGTTATACAGCTATAGGGGGATGAAGAGTGCATGAGGAAATGCAAGAAGTGTGAACACGCAGTGTACACACGCGTGCGTTCCCTATACTACCTCTGTCGAGATAGTTCATGAGGTAAAGCAGAGTCAGCCATGGCAAAAGTCGAAAATCTACTTTGCGTTTCAACTTGCGTGGGTCGATCGCTGAAGTGTCGACCTCGGGACGATAGAGACTAGGTGTGAGTTGTGGCACGTCTTGGATTTGCACTGTGATGATAGGATGCTCGACCTTGTTGCCATTGGAAGGTTCATTACTCTCGTGGGCTAGGGGGGTCATGGCGACTCAAGCGAAGAGTTAAAGAATGCATTCCCATTGACTTTATACACGACAGGCGAGAACCAGAAGCAGTTTTATTTTCAGGCTCGACCTGTGGTGTGAGATGACAGCCATTATGGCATTCGCGTACACATTCGCGTACATGAAGAAACAAGAAGCAAGAGGTTTTTGTCCCCCGCCATTCCCAGAAACGGAGCGAACCACAGAGAAATTTGTCAAGCTGACGAGATTATTCCCGACTCGACGGCCTGAGAATGAGTGCTGGTCTTGGCGCGGGGACGTCTGTCTCCGTGTCTCGATCCATCGCGCGACGTGGGCGAACTCACTCTCACGTGGAAGAGCTTATGTAATCAGATGTCTCAATTCAACGTTAGCGCGACAGACTCAACGTGAACGTGAACGTGAGTGTTTCTTTTTTTTCTTCTCTTCCGGATGAGCTTTCTCTGCTGTGCACCAGACAGAGTGCATATTTGCGATGGTGACTTTTATTGCTGGCCCTCATTTACGCTAGAGGGTCCTGATTCCCTTCAATCTTCTGCCTTACCCAGTAGTCTGTATGAAATGCTGATCGAGCGCTTTTTTAGGTGTTCTCTTATCACTTCCTCGGATCATCAAACGTATAGACTTGTTATGCATCTGTCCGGAGATATGTTATTTCTCATGTTGTTGACCGGCACGAGTAGGTTCTTCATGAGGCATGAATTTTCATATGCACTGATTTGGCCCGCGTGAGCTGATCATAACCTGTTGTCGATGGCATTAAGTCGGATATAGAATACCCGTTTATGTCAAGTACTCACCGAATTTACTCAAACTTACACCACGCCCACTGTTCTTCACTCCGGTCCAAGCGAGTGCCGGGTCCAAATAGTCGCACCTACGTGGATCCCATCAGTCGTCTTTTCAGACAGCATAGGATTCTACTCACCGGTTGAGGAATACCGTCCCAGTCTCGAGTTCCTCCGCCAGCTTCAAAAAAGCGTCTTGAGATTCAGCATTCTTTTCTGTGTTGGTCCATACGGAGGCTGTCAGACCATAAGGAGAGTCGTTCATGAGTCGGATAGCCTCTTCATCGCTTGAAACCTAACACACGAAAGTTAATTCCAAAAATGCGATAACAAGAGTGCTTACCTTCTGGATCCCGACAACGGGTCCAAATGATTCTATCTAATGAACTTTGTCAGTCTGTATTGGACCTTCGCCGGCAGCTGTCACGAACAAGCATCACATCCATTGCTATATGTCATGCATCAGCGCGACATGACGAGCGGTCGCGAGTTCATAGACTCACCATGATTGACGTCAACAAGTACCTGCGGAGGAACGTATGCAGTCCCTTCCAAGTTACCACTGACAATCCTTGATTACATATGCATCATTGCCAGATGAACAAATCATACATCTCTGGCGTCACGAACAGCTCTTTGGGGATCAACGCTTTGGCTCCAGCCTCAACTGTGACAGGTTTTGCAATGGTAAGTAGATAGCCACCGCTCAGGCATTGATACTGACCGGCGTCATGTACCTGCTTGCGGATACGTTGTGCGTGTTCAAGATTAACTACAGGTCCCAGATTTGTCTCCGACTTCGTGGGATCTCCGAGCTTATAAGTCTGGGGGACATGGAAATTACATCCGTGGTGGGCAACCCGACCATCAGACTCACCTTGGCTATATCTACAAACTTACTAACAAATGAATCGTACACCGACTCGTGTACATAAATACGCTGTTTGGGCCAGTCAAGATATTGTGCGAATCTTAAGGTCCGACAGCCCCTACCTCGACCGAACAGCAACTCTGGCCAGAGTTGAAGAATGCACCTGGAAAACAGGTGAGGAGGCAGCTGCGAGTGAAACCATTAAATGTTCCTCACCATCCACCAATTCAGCTGCCGTATAAGCTGGGTCTGCGTCGTGTCTAACATAAGCCGGATCCTTCCCACCTAACTTCGGACGACATTTATGCAGTGACGGTCCGCATGGAAAATAGTGAACTTTACCTCAAGAGCAACGCCCTTAATTCCTATGGCCTCCGCCGCCGCCTTTTCTACTGAACGTCCCCCCGCGACACTTCCAGTAAACGACACAAAGCTCACTACAGGGTGTTGGACGACGAAGGTGGCAAGTAGTGGTGATAAATGCAAGACCTTAAAAACGTTTTCGGGAAGTCCCGCGCGATCCAGAGCCAGAGCCAAGCGCTCCGCGGTAAGAGGAGTCTGGGGTGACGGTTTCAACAGCACTGAGTTGCCTGCAATGATTGCCGGCAAAACCGAGTTGATCGATGTGAGATACGGGTAACTGACATATGGTGATGACTCGTCCATGAAGGCCTTGATGATGTCACTCACTTCCAGGGGGCAATGACAAAGACAACGCCTAGGGGTGTACGACGGATGAAACGACGGAACCCTGGCTTATCGGTGTCATGAAGGCTGACATCCGTAAGGGAGGACTCCGCAATTGAGAGCATGTACTTGGCACGTTCAACAGTGCCGCGTATTTCCCCGGCGATCTGCGATACTGGCCTGCATGTTAACACCAGTCAGCAGGTCTCGGAGCAATAGGGCATTGAGTGAGTACGTGCCGCCCCATCTGCATAGTGAGCTCGAGCGGCATTTCGTCACTCATCTTCTGGAACTCATCCTAGCAGTGATCTCGGTTTGGCAGCTGATATGATGTCAAGAACGGGATACGATACCACAAACTTTGTGCCGATCGCGAGGCGATCCTTCAACGAGACGCGAGCCCAGGCATTCTGTGCCAAGGATGAGCGCCTGATGATACCATCGAGCTCTAACTGTGAGGGATAAGTGCGAGTGACGAATGGCTGTTGATTATGAGGAGTGATAGTCGTCTGAGATGTATCAGTGATGGTTGTCTGTGCTGAAGACATTGCCGTTATCTAACCGATGGGGTCTCTAAACGAATGCCTTGCTATATACCTCATTGCCGATGACGTCAATCAATCCCCGCAGTGCACCACAAAGCCACTTCTTCACATCCTCCGTCTCCTTCCCTGCAACCCGCACCACTCGGCCCCCAGCATCTCCACCCACTCCACTCATCGACCACAGCACATCCAGCGGCTCTCTAACCCGAAACACGCTGATCTTTTGAGTTCGCTCCGTGAGCTCCCGTACCACGCCTTGCACCAGCGGCCCATATAACAACACCGTCGCGTAGCACGCGTACGGCCTCATCCTATCCGCGAGCTCACGCCGCGGCAGGGTCAACTGTCCCTGCCGATCCACACCGACATCACCACCGCCACCATGGGGCGCGCCATCTAAGAGCACGACATCGCGCGCAGTGCGCACGCCGCCGACAAACACCTCGTTGACGCTATAATATTTTGCGAATGCCCATTCTTCCCCGCGTGCACGGCGGCCGGACGTGTACCAGTCGAGTAACACCGCGGACGCGCCGCGCGCGAGGCGAAACGTCTGGACTTGGTGGTATGCGGCATCGCGGAAGCAGGTGACTGGATCCGGGAGCAGGAAGAGTGCCCCGCCGGCGTCGATGGACACGTCCAGGCGCTGCATCGTCGTCGGGTCGTTTGGTGTGCTGGGTGCATAGCGGACAGCGGCTCTGCCGCCCGATCTGGTTTTGAACACTTTTGTAGATCCCTGTCCCGTGACGAAGCGTTTGTATGCTTTTCTCAATTATCGTCCAGGAGCGAATCAAGCGATCAAGCCCTTGAGAGACGTACCTGAGAGAGAAGCACTAGTCGTACATCACGTTCGATGTTTACGGAGAGGGATATGTGATCCCCACCGACGAGTCCCCCTCCATACGTCATCATGTAAACTACGCCTACGCCTTCTTCTTGCATCCGCGGGGATAAAAGCTTGAGCGGGTATGTGTAGGCCAGCACAGGAAAAACGACTTGATTACTATGGATCTGTGCTGTGATTTTGCCATGACCCGCATCTTGGCTGATGTTACTCATGGATCGGTCTGATAAGCGAGCAGTTTGGTGTCGAACAAGGGGCGCGGAATGGTCGAGATGTCTGCTTAGGGATGGATTTCATATTTAATGTTGAGACCATACATGGCGAGGGAATTAGTACTAAAGAGTGTTGTACGGGTTGACATGAGTCGAGTCAAAACCAAACTGAAATACGTGCCAAAACGACAAGAGAAACGAAGAGGGGAGGGGTTTGACTGGTATGACAGTAACAGGATAGAATGATCAAGGGATAAACATGACGATGTCCGAAAGAACAGCTGTTAAGAAAAGTTAAATGATATATACGAGACCCAAGGGAATTAGACGAGCAGATACGATACCCCAAATCATGGTCATTACAAGCGTGAGCACCTGGTCTGAAATAGACAGATCAATACTTGCGAGTTGCTAATGCGCGAATTTCATATAAGTATGAGCGGCCGTTGACAGACGGTCGGCCATCATATTTGCCCTTCCACCCGCGCATTTCGTGTCGATGCCGCTCTTCTGCAAGCATACAGGTGTCCATAAATGTGTCATCTACATCGCAGACCATCGATGCACGGGAGCCCCGCTCGCTTCCAGAGTCTGACTGACTTTCCGCGCGGCTGCGTGTTGACACAGGTGACTCAATCCTGCTTGAGGTTGCACTGATACTGCTGGTTTCGGAGATGAGACCCGACGAAGTACGAGATGGAGGGGCGCGAATAGTGCCGCCCTCGGCCTCCCAAGCACTTCTGTCCCCCTCGTCATCGTCTAGATCGGCGAAAACGTCCGGCTCCTCGGAAAGAGTTGATATCCAGCACATGCGGCCGGGATCAAATATCATGTTCCCGACTCTCCGTGCACCAGATGCAAAGGAGCCAACAGGGGATCCTATAGACGATCCCGTTAAATGTGTTATAAGCGCTGGTCGACTTGGTGCCATGGCCACATCAAACCCGCGTAACGCTTGATCATTTCCCTCCCATCGGAGTGTATAAGGGTTCCACCTCATCTCTCCAACGGCTAAAGTTCATTGTCAGTGGAAACTCGAAAGGTGATGAACGAGTATGACACACTTTTAGGAGCATTGTTACCGCCTAGATTCCGAATCAACGTTGGCTTCCGCCGTGTGTGATTTGACGAAGAGGCGCCCTTCCGTTGTGGAGGGGAACGATCGGTAACTGGCAACTTTGGAGGAAGTTCTATCCTTCCTGTGCGCTTAAGCGTACGAGGAAGTGTTTCAGGGCCTTGGTAGACTCAGACAGGATGCGTTCGGAGCAGATCAGAAAACATACCTGAACCGCTTGTCGATAGAGAACGAGTAGACTTCTTTCGAAGGGTACCCTTTCTAAAGTCTTTGGTCTCGATGCTCTTTTCCCGACTCGTCCCTGCGACACGATTTCCGTATCCCTTGGGCTGGATGCGATATCGACTTTCTTTATCTCGATCCGTCGGTAGATCATCAATTGCATCGAGCTCGGTGCCATTGCCGTATTGCCGTTGTCGCTTTGGCTTCTTGAGTATTTTCGGGGCAGACGTAGATGCGCTTGAGCTACCGGTTCCAGATCGCGAACGCAGACTGAGTGAAGATGGGGGCCGTGGGGGAATGGGAGAAGTAGCGCGAGGTGTAGCAGAAGATGAAGGCGGAAAGACGGACGAAATTGGGGCTCGCACTTTTAGACGAGAGGACGACGTCGGCATTGTTAACCGTAGTGCAGCGGGGTTTGAAGACGGAGTAGACGGACGTGTGGGTGGTACATTATAATCCATCGTTCGAATTCTGCTCGTGGAACTCGTGTGCTTTTTCGCACGTGAAGACGCGGTCGGCGCGTCATACCGAGGACAATGAGACGAGGGTACAGGGGGTGGTGCAAAAGATGGATTAGGCTCAGCGCCAGAAACCTGCGAATGGTTGATTTCCAGCAACGAAGATAGCGAGGCCTTGCGGGTGAGACGCTTGTGCGAAGGAGGCGGGGACAAAGGCTTTAGACCCGAATGGGATTTCTGACCTCGTAAACTGCCGGATTTTGCCGTGAGGAAAGAAGTGCTGCTTGTGGCAGGAGCAGAGAGCAACGCTTGTTGGGCATGAGCGCGTGTCGGCTGGGCACGTGGCGGAGGTGAAGGGGATAGACTGATCTTCTGAAGTTGGCGTGATGAGGCGGGCGGGGGGTGAACCGGGGATTTGGTGCGCTCTGTCCGTGCTTTAGTGGTAGGCTTGACGGTTGGCGGGCGGGAGGATGCGTCAGTGGTACGAGCTCCTGAACCAGACTGGCGTTTAAACGGAAGGTGTTGGGTAATCTGACGTAGTCGACTCGGGCTGAAGTCTGCATCGTCGTCGATAACAAGCCCGATTTCGATGTCATCTTCTGGGTCCGTAGTTGGTACGTTCGGGATGGTGGCTGCGACTGGTGCCTTTTTCTTCATCTCCAGGATTTTAGCGAGCTGCTTGCCACCAGCGCCCGACTCGAAGAGGGCAGATGGGATAACCAGGCCTTCAAGTTCTCCTTCATCCTCATCATCGTCTTCCGTTTCCGTTTCCGGAAGAGACGTTGAGGTAGAGGAGGTAGAGCCGTGATCGAAACTCAACGTGGAATAAGTGTCCGAAGACTGGGAGGATGACGTCTGATCCTTGTCACCCCACTCAAGCGAATTCTTGGATGATTGATGCGAAAGGGGTCGGAGAGATAGTTTGGTAAGATCCGAAGGGAGGGCAAATGCGGATTCGAAGTCCTCGTCGATTGTGGCGGGGGCGACAGGGGTTGGGGCAACCTTGGGACGGAGGGTGTCAATTTTAATAGTAGATACACCCTCTTCCTCTTCATCATCTTCGTCAAGTGTAAGTTGTAATGGGGGGCGGATAGTTATGGACTGTTGTGGAAGTGCGAAAATTCGTGAAGAGGAAGCAGCGAGGCTGGGGAGGGCGGTCCTAACCGTCGCCCTCCCTGTTTCGCCTAGATCCATCTCAATGTCCCAGTCTTCGACATCATCTTTATCCGACTCGGAGTCGAGGGCGTGCAGAGGTCCGTCCTCAGGGAGGTCGAAATCAGCATCTGGCCATTCTTCTGTGATAGGGGGGGCGGGGATGCGATTCATAGGGTGTATAAAGGAATGCGGGAGAGACTATGAGAGTCTCCTTGCTTGAGGGAGAGGAGAGCGATTAAAGAAAAAAGGAGGGAGTGGGTGAGTATTGTCAGTGTAGAGTGCGTGTGAGCGAGGCCATCTCCATGTCACACATCACATGCATCACGCCGTCACGTCAACAAAAAGCAGCCTTGACTCAGTATGGCCTAAGTCGCGCCAGCTCCCGCGCGTCATACTCAATCTCATCTAGCTCGCCATCTTGTTCCTTACCTTCCATGTACGGCGCTTTCTCCTCATCCCACCCCTCAATAACCTCCTCTAGCCCTTTCCGTATCCGCAATCCCCTCTCGACCATGGTCTCCCATAAGCTCTTCAGTTCATGTGCAGAGAAAGCTGGGCGGAGGCGATCAAACGCTTGCATGTATATATCTTCATTGTATGCCCAGTCAATCAGCGTTGCCATGTAGAATACGCCTACGTACCTTTAACCAGCGGACACTCTCCAATGGCTTGTAATAGAACACTTTTTGCCCTCTCTATTTCACCCGCCCGTATCTCCAGCTCCAATAGTAGTCGCCAGAGAACCGGGCTTCCTCGTGTGCTGGTTACAGAAAAGTCTCGAATTAGTAATTCGCATCACACCTGAGAACACGCACCGTTCACTTGCAATGGCCGCCGTCAAACTCCCTCGGATCCGCTCAACCTCCCAGAACCATCGACCCTTCTCCCACCCACCCAACCAAATCTCGACAGCGCGCCTGGAAATACCCTTTTCGTAGGCCATGTCACAGGAGATGTTGACATCTCCCAATTCCCGGACGCGGCCCCAAAGCCCTTGACCCTTTTGCATCTCCAGGAACATGCCCAATAGGATGGTGTTGTTAGGGAATAGTTCTACTGCTTTCTCCAACCGCTCACGAAGCACAGCAGGACGTGTTGGACTCTTCAAAGTAGAGATGTGGTGATAGAGCATCCCTAATGATGCGACTGCTATGCTCTCCTGGACCACGGACCCGGTCTCGAGAGGCACAGTCAGAAATGACGGCAATGAATTGCCTGTCAACAGCTCCAGTAAGACACCCAGTCGTGTCCATGCCTCACGTACTTTCCACAAGGTTTCGGGAATCTCCTGAGCCGTAGCCTCAAGGGCACGCCTGCCTCGTAGGATAGCCATCCCAAGGCCCTCCACCTCAGCGGCCCGAAGTACAACTCTTGTAGCGGCGTCCGAGTCATTAGTCAACCACTCCATTTCGGCCCAGTCCCACCAGAGTGGTCCCGCACTGAGCCTACTTCTAGTAGATGCTGGCGAGGAGAGCACAGTCTGATACACCTTGCGTGCTTCATCAAGGCGCCCTCTTTGACGCTCTAGTCTCGCATGAGCTGCCCAATGAGGGAGAGACTCTGGTACCGATGCAAGGAAACGGCGTGATTTCTTCAAAGCACTGAGTATATACGGTGAGTCGAGATTGGCTGGTGATCTGAACACACGTACCTTTTCACATCGACCGCAGCCTCGAAAGCCAACGTCAGTAAGTCCCACTCCACGTCATCATCTCCCATACGACATTGGTCAAACACTGTCCTCACAAATTCAACGTCAACCCCAGCGATGTCTCCTTTTGTCCACATAGCCCACCACGCTTTGCCGTTACGAAACTCCGAAACTTCAAGTGGACCAATACACCGATGGCTCCAGTTTTTGATCGGCCCAAAACTGTCCATGTACTGTTTCTCTCTGCCGACAAGTACTCCAGCATGTGACTCTGGTGCGGAGTTCTGTGTATCATAAGAGGATGGGAAGATTGCATCAATGTATGGCTTTGAAACCAAGCGGACTTGTGTCCAACGATCATCATCGTCGGCTCCACCCAAGGCCTCCAGACCAGGGACATAGAGACCCAGATGGGACAACCACATGAGCCGAAACGAGCCCTTCGAGCGTTTTGAGGTGAGTTCGGAGAGGAATAGTCGAATGTCCGAGAACAAGATTGTTGCATATGGGTCCAATTCGGCATCGGGGTCAGTCGACCGAAGCGGTGGTCTCATCTGTTCATCTGCCTGCATTTCCGTTTGTGCCCAGCGCTGATATGGATCCAGAAGTGAAGCAGAATCAACCAGAGGAGTTGAACTTGTACTAGCCAGCGCGCGTCTTGGCATCCGCTCTGGCTTACCCGCAATGTACCATTCCGCCCAACCTGTTGATCCGCGTTCGCCTATTCGTGGAGCCTCTAAATCCCAATACTCCTCGAGATTACTCATCTGTTCTTCAAATGGGAGTTGGCTGATTGCTAGTGGGTTATTAAAACCTGCGCTGCGAGAGCATTTAACGTAAGTATAAGTATATGGTGGATATGGCGGTTGGAAATACATGTCTGCTTGCGCTTGGAACAATGCCATGGACCGTTCGATAAACCCTGAAAAAAGCATCAGCAATCTCACGAACATACCGAGTAAAATCAGACATACCTGCTTGGCGTAACACGCAGGTCAATCGCCAAAAGACTCTCAGTCTTTCCAACTCGTTCGTCGCAGAAACAAGTATTCGAGTGGCCGCTTCGAGTATTTCATCTACTCCACGAGATCCGTCTCGAATTCGCCAATCGAGCCATGCAAAGAAAATATTAAAGTCTCCTGCAGTCAATGCCTTTTCCCACTCTTGCCCCAACTTCTCACTTGTCCATAGTTCTTCTCCTGCATGAAGATACAGGAGTCGGATGCGGGTTGAAGAGCCTTCCGGAAGGCTTGGTAGAGCACGACCGAGGATAGAGAGCGTGATTTCGGAACGGACTTTCGAAGAATTCTTCGATGCAGCGGGCACCTGGGATAATGAGAGCGAAAGAAGGGAGAGCCACGTTGACACAGAGGATGGATCTACTGAGAGCTGCTCCTCGAGAAATCTTATCTTCTCGTGATTCGAAGAGAATACTGTCTTGTCATGGTCATCATCAACGTCGCTGTCTGACACCGCCGACGCCGACGAAGAATCGCTTTCAGAGCCATGATCCTTTGAAGGGAGGATAGACCTATAGTCTTTCGGTTCGACAAGACGCGCCCTACGAGAAGGAAGGCGAATGAAGCCGTCCATCTCCTGGTACTTGCGACTTGCCTCTGCTGATGCTACAAGCCGACGCCTAGGAGTAGCCTCGAGCAGATTTCGCGAAACAGCATCACTAATACCTAGAAGCTAATTGCCATTCTAGCACATAAAACAGTATATAAAGGGCGCTATAGCATACCTTTTGGCGTCCACCGACTACAACTTCTACGGTTCGGTTACCACGACGTACAATTGTCCAAGTTGATGTCAGCCCGAGGACTTTCCTGCCGTCTTCCGCATTATTAACAACATGAAATGACGCACAAACACTACCCACATCCAGCCAAGTGATATTTCGGTATATCTCTGGAGTATATCCCACCGTATTGTACATTGTATGGGTCACCCTTCTTATCCGAGAAGAAGACGAGTTGCGAATCATCTTGATGTCCTGCTCTACGTGCAGAGTCCTCCTCGGCCTTTATTCTTTCATCATCATGAAAGACTTGACCGTGGTCTTGCGAACCCCGACCTCCACTTCCACGTTCACTAGTAGGGATCCGACCCAGATTAAAGCTTCTCTCGCGTCTGTCACGTTTCTTCCTCTTGCGATCGTCTTTGGAATCTCGCTGTCGCGCTGCATGTGCACCAGAGGCTGTGGTCACTGTACCTTTCCTAGAGATATCTCCAATGTCTGGAAGAGAATCAAAGGAGGGTGGGAATGAAGAGAAGGAAGGAGGGTCAGGCATTGATTGAAAGTGCACTCGCTCCTGAGCAAGACGGGATCGGGCCGGGTGCTCAAACCCGCAGGTATCGATTACATAAACAGTGCTATCGCGATTCGGTCGCACAATTTTTTTCTGTAGCACCAGCTTCGACTGTTCATCATGTCGGACAAGTGCTTCTGGCTGCGCTGTGAGAAGAAGCCATTCGAGCGTCGTGCAGCTCTCACCCCCACCACGGCCCGCAAGCTCATTGAAGCGGGTTTCAAGATTTACGTAGAGCGCGACCAGCAGAGGATCTTCGACGACTCAGAATATCAAGCGTATGCTCGCTCAGATTGACCCTTCGCGAACCGTATTAACTCAGGTGATCAGAGTCGGATGCGAGCTCGTCGAGAACGACTCTTGGCCCAGTGCCCCGACTAAAATACCCATCATTGGATTGAAGGAGCTACCTGTCTCTGATGCTCCCCTTTCCCATACGCATGTGCAGTTCGCACATTGCTACAAACAGCAAGCAGGCTGGTCATCAGTTCTGGCTCGCTTTTTCCGTGGAGGTGGAACTCTATACGACCTAGAATTTTTGAATGACGTGAATGGCAGGCGCATTGCGGCGTTCGGTTTCCATGCGGGTTTCGCTGGAGCCGCGGCCGGAGCGTTGGCGTGCGCCGCACAGAGGAACGGGGAAAATCTTGGCCGCTTAGAGCCATATCCTAATGAAAGGGCAATGGTAGCCGATGTGAAGGCGAAGCTCGGAGGGAGAGAAGCCAACGTCAAAGCCCTTATTATCGGTGCCCTGGGGCGCTGCGGACGTGGCGCCGTTGACTTTTTCAGGAAAATCGGGCTCGATGAGTGCGTCCATGCTATTCGGTCTGACGTGGCTTAATTTGGCTTGCATAGAGACAACATTGTGAAATGGGACTTGGATGAAACCGCGAAGGGCGGGCCCTTCCAGGAGATACTCGATGTTGACATTTTTGTCAACTGTATCTACCTCACGACCCGCATCCCCTCATTCTTGACCGAGGAACAAATCGATTCCGTGGGGAACACTCGACAACTAAGGGTGGTCGTGGACGTCAGTTGTGATACGACGAATCCGAACAACCCCATTCCCATATATTCCGTGAACACGACTTTCTCCGAGCCGACAGTCGCTGTAGCCGTCGGGTGAGTGGACAAGAGCTCCTCGGTCACTTCGCACCGAAGCTGATGCATGGTTACCAACAGTCCCGGGAACCCACCTTTGGACGTTATCTCTATCGACCACCTCCCTACTCTACTTCCGAGGGAGGCGTCAGAGCAATTCAGTGCTGACCTTCTCCCCTCTCTGTTGGAATTTCCGGATAGAGAGCATGCACGTGTTTGGGCAGAGGCGAGGAAGTTATTTGTGGAGAAATTAGCGGAGGCGGCGCAGGTCGAGAAGCTTGACACGTAAAGGCCCGCTGGGGGCAATTCGGAAGAATACGACGGTGTTGTTTAAAGGCGAGGGTGATGGTTTCCAGGGAAGAAATCGTAGTTGTAGCTGGTCCCACATTGGCCACATCACTCTTGTACCCCCTCGACGTGTAAACTGCCTGGGTGTCCAAAGCCTCTGTGCTCTGCTCAAACTGGTGCTGGCCGCCGCACGCATCTCTTATGAATTAAGCCCCCTACTGTCCCTCCCGTATTCATCTTCATCTATGGCTCTCCCCAACCTGTCCATTCCTTCCATATCTATCTCCCTTGCGGATGACCCTCCCGTTCACTTGCACTCTCCTTTAGATGCACAACCCCCCTTTCTCCCCACTCAGGAAGATGAATACAGATCTTCTTTCCTTAGTCCTCCTCCCGTCTTTTCTCCCCGCTTTCATAGACAACCTTCTCCCTTGCGGCCCACGGAAACTCCATCCGCCGGAAAGGGTCTTGATCAAGCCTGCTTCGAAGCCCTTCTCGCGTCCACGAGAGAGAAGAATGTGGCCACGAAGAAGGGGCCCAACATGCGAAAGGAACTTGCGATGAAAGCCCACAAGAGCAAGCAGAGTGAGCTCCTCAGTCTTTATTTCCTGTCTTGCGCTAACCCCCTTCTAGTGGAACGTCGCGCTCTATTTTTGTCCAAGGTCAACGCTCCTCCCTCCCCAACGGCTACGGCACTCCCAAAAACGCCCCCCGAGTCTCCGGCTATCCTCCATTATACCTTACCCTCGCCAGGCCTCAATTCCCCACTGGCGTTATTCGAGTCTTTGCCAGTCCAGCCCTCTTCTGTCAAACCATGGGTTGAGCAGGTACAATATCGCCAACTGAAGAGTGCCAGCGTGCGTCCCCCTTCTCTGGAACAGATTACGGCACACCTGAGTTCCCATGGACACCCTGCGACCGCCACCACCGCCAAGGACGAGTATCATCGCCCCCCCATTCCCCTGCCTACGTTCCTGCGTTTCCCTCCCCGCATGAAGGCCGCTAGGGGTGTTTTGCAGCATTATGTTGGGTCCGGTGAGGAAACAGATGGCGAGCCGGAACTCGAGGCTGAAATCACGCCCCCGATTCCAAGATCGAGAGAACTCTTTGAACCCCTACCCAAGACCCATGCCGTACCATCTCTTTCTGGCCCAGGGCTGCTAGTTACCACCACAATGATCCCGGGGACCTCCAATTCGTCGTCGGGCACACTCACCGCGGTTAATCTCAGCGCCCTCAATTCGCGTGCGCTCACCGGCCGTGACATGATGTCGAAACTGAAACGACGTGTGTCTGGGTTCCCGTCTGCTGATGGCGTGGGTGGTTACGGTGTGGATGACGACGAGCGTCGCGCCAGACGAGTCAGTGCCCCTGCCGAGCTACCTAAACGCGAGCGTGATGGGTTTGCTCACCTTGTTCTCGCACTTCCGGGTGCGTTTTGATGCCTTGCCCCATTTAGTTATTCTATAGGGCACTGGATGTGCGCATCGTTTTTCTTTCAAATGAGCTGTTGTTTTTATAACTTGAACTCTCTTATCTGCCTCTTGTATAAGGTAGACTCATCTGAATGGACATCGTGTCACGATAGTCGGGTTCGTGTATTTATCGACGTGGGAAGATATAGAACATCTCGTATTTCTATGTCTATCCCTCTCGTCCTGTCAGTTGATGCCTGCACAACGTGAGATCAAGAAATAATTCACTTGATCATACACTGTTATTTGTGTGTGTTCATCCGATAGTGATCAGCTCAGTCGAGAAAGTTCTGCATAATACACGTAGGTAGGCTACACAACGACCAATCAACTTTCATGACGCGCATGCGCGCACATGCTACGACATCCTAACCGGTCAATCAATGGTGATATCGTGGTTATACCAGTGCGATGCCAATCGCCACTGACACTTTCAGTTTGTCTCTTTCGGCTGTCACCCAGGACAACCTATCGCCCCTCAAGAAAACATTTGCACGCGCAGCAGACCCTAATAAATAGAAAGCAAGTATGACTGATTAGACAAGTTACCCCGAAGCAGGGACACGAGACGGTGTCGATGGCGGCCTGAATAGATCCAAGACGTGCAAGCGGCGCTCTGTCACGATTCCATCAGCCAGATGGATCGTAGATATTTCCGTAATCACCCACGGTAGTCCAACCTCAGGCTGGCATGGTCACTCAAGAAATCCTCGTCATCCGATTCAGCAAGTGGGTCGGTGTTTTGTATACGTTGCCATGACTCTGTGTCAGATAGTCAGTGCGGTGTATGGAATGAAGGATCCACAGGAAGACTCAACGACGGAATAGAGAATAATCGTCTCGATGTTCCAACCATTGCTCCCTGGTACGCACATTGGCGTTGACTACTACGGGTACGGTCAGTCAGTCAGCACTGGGTTGTCGAAGTGATCAAACCTGTCAACGGGACGGCCTGGGATGGTTTGACCTTTCCCTCATTCGTGGGGACGTAATGGTGAAAGGTGGTCCTATTCCCATCTAGCGCAATGTACGCCTGAGGGCGAGCACGACGCGCTGAGGAAGGTTCAGCGTCTACAAACGTGTTAGATGGATGTCTCGCATCGGAGTACCGCGGATCATGCAAAAGACGTACCATACGAAGAAGAACCAGACAGCGTTCTCGTAGTCTTGTCGAGCTCGCCGCCAGCGACCAAGTCTTGCAGAAAGCGGCTCCTGGCCTGCGCCATCTTCCAACCCCATTCCAGTTCCTCTGGTGGGTCAATATTTTCCTGCGCCTGCTCCTCTATCGATAATCGAAGTAGCCAAGGAACTTTACTGGGATTGCGACGAGCATGGTCATCGGCAAACGGATTTGCCAAATTGGGACCCTCATGATAATGAAAGACCATCCACAGAAATGCCTTTGCGCGAGCCGCCGAGGATATATTGATTGGGAGGAAGAGATCTACAAATTCCACGTCTGGCTCAAAATGGACGGGCATTAAGGACTGTATAGCTATTAGATGAGTGACGCGGAAGTACATAGAAACTCACTGAGGAATAATTGACCAGGACGAATATCAAGTTGACAACACTGGTTGGAGGGATATGCCCGGCTTTCTAATTGTCAATATATTAATACGCGAACACCGGAGCACTCGAAGAAACTCAAGTTCGTACTGCGCGGGCAAGGATATCAGCAGGGGTAGAGGGGGGTGCGGATTTTTGCTCTCCGGGTAGGAAAGCCGCTTTGAGACAGTTCTTTATCCTCGGAGCATCCTGTACGTTCCCATCCGTCTTCTGTAGCGACGGAACCGGGTGGTAACTTCGTAATGCGGTTTTCATCTCGGGAAAGACTGGAAGGATCTGGATAAAAAAGGTGAGGTGGGGAAGAAACAATAACACATACAGGCCATAGTGGTATTTATCCTGCCTACGTTCGTAAGTAGAGATATTTTTGCGAATTCTACAGCGAAAGCTGGTGTTTCGAGCATCTTATCTCTCATTACCTTGGAGCATTTGGCGGAATTGTAGAGGGCGTGCACATAGAGGTCGCAAAAGTTGACCTTCGTTGGGGGTTTACCGGGGGTTTCGTCTGTGAATCCCAACGTCTTGTCGTTGAAGACGTGGTAGAGGAAGGCATACTGAACGTCGTTCCGAGTGAGAATCTCTGAATCCACTCGCTTTATGGCGAGTGTTTTGCGTGAGACATACTGTGGCCTGGGCAGAGATAAACCGAGAAAAGCGGGACAAAATGAAGAAAGGGACTGACTGGGTAGACATTCTACTCGGATCCATGCAACTCGGGGCTCAGCGTGTCTCACAGACTGGCCTCATGTTCCCTCTCTGCTTCCTGCCCCGCCTTTATCGTCCTCGCACGATGGCCAGCCTTGCTGCTCATTCGCCCCACTTCAAACCCGTTTCGATATCATATCCTTCCCTTCTCTCTGCTCCCGCAACTCTATCGCATTCTATAGGTAAGACAGCATCTCGGGTTACACTATCCACAACCTATCCCACTCCACAGAGCAGGCTTTTGGCTCGGGACCAGGCTGTCTGGGAATTATCATCGTCCGCGACCTTCCTCCGGAGTATCCAGTGCTACGGGAAAGACTATTGAGTCTCGCGTACGCGTTTGCTCGGCTTGATGAACCTGTACGAGAGAAGTATGCGGACGCGAAAAGCAGATACAGGTTCGAGTCTGTGCTTTCACTTATCTCTGGCTGATTATCTTCAGCTTCGGCTGGTCCCATGGAAAGGTGCGTGTTGACATCGTTCCCTCGGCGTCCTGCCCGGAAGTGACGTATGATCCAGGAAATCATGAATGGCAAACCTGGTATCAACGTGCTACCCCGCCTGCTCTCCAGGATTATTTCTCATACAGTTGATCAGATACCTTGAAAGGTTCTTATTATGCAAACCCCGTTGTTGATGAACCCTCGGTCCATCCCAACCTTCGGGAGGCATATCCCGAATATTACGGAAATAATATATGTCGGTGTCACATTCTTGTGCCACAAATGGCGTCCAATTTCGCGTGCTGCAGGGCCCAAAGACGAGAAGGGTACTGAAGGCTTCGAATCTGCGTTCAAGGCTCTCGGATCGTGTGTCACTGCAGCCTCATTCTCCGTTGTAGCCAACTCCGACGTCCTTTTCACAGCTTCGTTTATGATGTTGGTGTCAAACTTGCGGCCAGTTGCCAGCAGTTCGCCTCCCCGCACCTGACCAACTCTTCACTTTCCCTGTCCAAAATAATCTCTACTCAAACAAGCAAAGCACGGCTCCTGCATTACTTCCCTCCATCACGCGGAAGTCCTCGTCCTGTAGATGACGAACCGATTGACAGCTGGTGCGGTTTTCATGTCGATCACGCACTCCTCACCGGCTTGTGTTCGGTATGTCTTGCATTCCCCAGTGTGATTTCAAAGTGAGATGACCCATCTTCTTCTGATGTGACAGGCGATGTACATCCAACACAACCCCGGACAGCCTCCGAAGGCAATTCCCTCACCCTCACCTTCCTCCGGGCTCTACATCCGAACTCGTGGTGGTGAATTAACGAAGGTTATGATACCCCCTGACTGTCTCGCATTCCAAACTGGCGAAGCCCTCGAACTCGCGACTGCAGGCAGGTTGCGGGCGACTCCCCATGGTGTCCGCGTGGGTGGAGGGGATGGTATTGAACATGTTTCAAGAGAGACGTTTGCCGTTTTCATGCAGCCAGACGTTAATCAACACATCAGTGAGACAGAGACGTTTGGCGAATTTAGCAAACGTATATTCAATGACCATTACAATGACGCTAATGTACAGTGAATGCATACATCTATTTACTTCGTAAAGACTTCGTAAGAGAGCTCATATGTATACAAAGTACACGAAGCTCCGGATTCATGTCGTCTATCGGGTGGAGACTGCATATTAAGAATGACAACGGGGCCACCTGACACATTTATGGAGGGCTGCCAGAAGCAGAAGAGGCTGACCTTGGGTAGCGGTGACCAGAGGAAGTAAGTGCGTCCGGTAGGACTGACAACATGGCAGTGGTAAGACTATTGCGCTTGGAGAGTTTCGCGCCCTTCCCGCTAAGCGAGGAACCCACAGAGGAGTACAGGTCGTCCGGGTCAGACACGACGCTCCAGTCCTCGCTAGGGGGTCCGCCACCAGTCGAGCTTCCCCCAGAACGAGTCTCAGATCTGCTAGGAGTTGAGGATGATGTCCCCCTCTCCCGTATAGTTGCATGTTCTGCGTCATTGGCATCACCTGTGCGCTCATCAGGCGCACCCGACCCTTTGATGAGTGTTCGAGCGTATTCCAAGTCACGGTAAATGGCTTCAATAGCCGTAGCCACGCCGTTTTCCTAAAGTTTATTTAGTAGTTGAACCCTTTTCCTGTAAAAAAGGACGTACGAATCGGATTTGTTCTCCAACCAGTTTCGCCCGAGCGATTTGTCTCTGGTCTGTCGTAGCAGCGACGAACGCCTCAGCGAGGTTCTCTACGGTCAACTTGCGAACACCGGAGCCAATGCCGAGAGCTTCCACTCGATCTGCCCAGAAGAACTGGTCTCCGAAAAATGGCTTGATAACGGTGGGAATTCCCGCTGACAACAAACGTTAGTAACAAGAATGTAAGAGGCATGAATCACATACCTCGGAGACTGGCACCAGTCGTTCCTGCTCCACCATGGTGACACGCTGCATCGATCTGTTTGAACAACCAATCGTGAGGAACGGAGGATATTGGATAAATCTCCGGGGGTAGCGGCTCTTCCGGTTCTGTCGCTTCTGCCGTGTTCTTCGACAATCTGTCGGACCAACCCTTGGAAAGAATGGCATGCACACCGCTACGCACGATGGCATCGATAACGGTACGTGTTAGACCCCTCGGATCCGATACTACGATACTTCCGAAACCGATATATACAAGCTTCTTCTTGGACTTGCGAGCCTTATCGATGAAACTAATTAGATCCGCAGGGGGCTGCCATTTCTTGGACCCGACGTCAGCATCGTCCAGGAACCAGTACCCTGAGATACTGTTAGTACAATAAACAATGGAGAATAGGCGCATACCCGTAATCCGGATCCATTCTGGCCAGTCCAGAGGGGCAGGGACAACGGTCGGGCTGAAATTGTAAAGATATGGGATCTTATGTGGTTCCATCTTGTCCAAAGATGTGCTAGGAAGTCCTAGGGTGTTACGTCGCCATCGATTGATTTGTCCGGCTGTTCCCCTCCAGAGAACTTGGTCAAACATCACATATGTCTGTTTCCTTATTAATGAAAGAAGAGATTGCGTCACATTGAAGGACACACCATATAATTGTAGCTGCCGCCCATCTAAAGACATGTCAGGGATAACAAATATAATCGGAACGGTTACATACTTTGTGCTCGGGAACAGCAAAGGCATGAGGATAGGCTCTGTCAGTTACGTGAGATGAAGTCAACTTCACGTGTGAGAAACTTGCCTCGTTCTCGACCACGTCATAGTGAATGCCCTGAAGTAGGGGATACGAAGGGCCTCTGCAATATGGTATCCACCCATGGCACTAGGACTTTCCACCAGAACATCTGTGCCCTGACATGCTTCCCAGGATGTCTTTAGGAGGTCTTCAATCCACCCTCGGAACTGCCTCGCTTAGAATACGGTCGTAGAAAATATGCGTAATAATCTCACTTTTGTTACCCCTTCTCTTAAAAATGCGATCGTGAACGTTCCATTTTCCACGCAAATGCGCATTAATTCAGCAGGGTCTCCTCCAACGTAGCCAAATTCGATGCCGTGCTGGAGCTTGTCAGCGCAGCGCCTTATTGGAACAATTCTCCGCTTACCGATTCGATCCAGTTCTTGAACTCGCCGTGAGTGGCAATCCGCACGCGGTGTCCTTCCGCGAGCAGTCCCTTGGCCAGTGCAATGTAGGGTTGTACATCACCTCGCGACCCAATTGTAAGAAAAGTAAAGTGTAGTGGCTTCTCAGGCTTAAACGTCAAGAAAGTTGACGATGTGGATGTGAACATTAAGGCGGGGACCGAATCGCTCATGTTCTCAGGAGGGAGTCTTGGATCTACGTCTTCCCGCTGTGGTGCGTGACTTCCGAGCTCTTCCAAGAGGAGTGCATCACGTTTTCCAAGGGCGGGAGAAACTGGCCCACCATCTGCTTGGCGACTACTCACATCCTCGATCTGTTTCTCGAGGACACCGATGAATGCTGATCTGCGATCTTGTTGACTAAATTCGAGAAAAAGCTCTTCGTGACCTTTGACAATGACAATAAGACCGTAGTGACCAAAGCGGAACGCCCTTGAAATCTCAGTCGACAGGATGTCACGTATGGGAAGAATCATCTGACAAAAAATCAGCCGCCTGTCAGTGGCAAGCCTACTACACCTCACCCTCGTCTTCGAAGTCAAGGATCCGCTAGATTTGAAGCATAGATAATTGCATGAAATGTAGAGACGACCGAATACCGGGAGTACGCGGAAGAGGTAACCAGGGAAATCTGTCAATAATAAGAATGTAGACTAACCATTACGCTGAAAACCACGAACATCCAAGAAGTCTTTCTTTCTCGTCAAAGGCAAATGATGCTTGAAACTTTTCAATTATCTCTGGATCAATGACGGAGTCTGGCGTCTCCAAGACACTATATCCAAGTTCTACACCTTGACTTGACGCAATAGATTGGTGGGTTCCAGAGGAATACACCTCCGTCACTGCTTTGGCCTCTGCCGATTGTTGATTGCTTGCACCGGATGCACCTCCCAAACTTCTCCGTGACATTCGTAACCATGACGGGACAGACACCCAGCTGGTCGCCAGCGATTGTTCTTGGGTTGCCTGTGCTAACGATTCAGTGGCCGAGGTAAAGGGTGGATACGTATGGCTTGAGGGAATGGTGTGAGCCCTGCGAGTGGTATGACTTTGCGAAAACTCGTTCGCGTGACTTGTACCAGAGATGTCCGACGGCGGAGGCGGAAGTGCAATGGGAACAAATGAGGAGTTGTCTCGTTTCTCAACGTGTGTGAATTCCTCGTGCTCATCCTGCTGACCTGGGGAAGATACGGCTCGACCGAGAGGAATTTCTTGGAAAGGACGCAGGAGTGCTGACAATCGAAATGAAGAGGATGGTCTAGGGGTGGCTTCAGGGTACGTTTGAATATGCTCCGAAGTTCCGGCACGAGAGGTAGAGTTAGATCGGGATACGGTGGTGTCTATAAGTTGTTCGGCACTTAGAGATTCCTTGGCCTCTGGGACAAAGGGCCGCGTGCTTGCAATGGCATCTCGAATCTGCTCAAGCGCCACCGATATGTCATGGAAATACGTGAAGAAGTATGAATCAACCGCAAGATCTTCAATACCATCGACGACCTTTACTTCGATGGTCTCACGGAAGTCAAGAGCGGTTGATTTATCCACGTCAATGATTGTGGAATAGGGTATTGCTATCTGCACTAGCTGTGTTAGACGTGAGGAGAATGGAGACCTGGTGAAAGTACCTTGACGCTATCCCCCATATTCTGCGCCTTGAAGATCACCCTTCGGATCGCCTTGACCCATTCAGTCCTACTGGGCACGGAATCGGCACACAAATGGATGGTCTTCATGTTTGTTCGAAGACGGATATCCTTTTCTTGGTATGGATCACAAGAGATGGCGTATCTCAAGTCTACCATTCCGCGTGGGAAGTACGGATCCTGTAAAATAATGATATGAAAATGTGGACACAAGAGCTTTTGGGCACTCACAGCAGATGATTGGTACCAGGAGAGGGTATCATTCCTCAGGATAAACCAGTGTTTGATCCAGCGCTTTGTCCGCTGTGCCTTCTTATGTAACCCCCCAGACTTGAGCACTTGATCCTATAAAAAAAGTTATTGAGGTGGTTGACAGGCAATGTCAAATGAAATTGACCTCTCTGGATGGCATGTGCGCAAAGAAGCAGAGGTAAGAATTGGTCAAGTACATGTAGCCCTGGAGCACTGAGACATATTGAATCTAACGCGACATAATTTTGATTACAGTCACACCCACAAACTGATCGCATCAACCAACAAGGCATTTCTAAAGGGACGGTGATCAGGAACCTCGTGTCAAGCGAGTAGACATAATATTCACCTGCAACGACCTCGTTTATTCCAACGAGGTCGAACACCTCGCCGAGTTTCTCGGCTAGCCGAGCTCGCCTGTTCGGTTTCACAGTTTGGACAGTTGACATACTTCCCGACCGCTCTGCGTGATATCGCAGATCGACTTTGGGAGAAGTGTGTTCTAAAACAGGTGACAACGCAATGGACTTGTCTCTCCTATTACCAACTCTACGGCTGGTTGCAACAGACTTGGGAAGTTCAAAGTCGTCCGCATCTGTATCTTCATCGGACACCGTGGACTTTTGCAATTGTTCGTGACCTGTAGACGAGTCGGCATGATCCGCTGGTGTGTCGTCAACTGGAGACAAAATGTTCGATGGTTCTCCTCGACGAGAGCGGGCCACAGGACGGTAAATAGTATGGATAGAAGACGCCAGAGTCATTGCTGAAGGGCGTTAGAGATTACGAAGGGTACGGGAGTACAGCAATGACCCACCATGCTTTCCTTCATCATCACTATCTGACTCGGTTGGACTCATATCATGGCTCATAAGCTCATCGTCAATCTCAGGGTCATCAACCAGTGGAAGGGCTTGCAATGCTTGAATAAGAGTTTGAGTCCCAGCACGCATCTAGACCAACATTATGTTAGACACGGGGTTGATGAGGATTAGTAAGACACCTGCCGAAGTATTGCCCTGGAATTTCGGAGGTGAAAGTTGGGAACGGGATGCGGGAGACGAAGGTCGAATGAATGGTGACTCGTCACCCATGCCCTGCGCAATTGGCGAGTAATCCGGAATGGGAATGATAGATGAGCCGCTATCAACCACTTGCGTTGCAGCACCGCTTTCTAAAACATGCGCAAGTCTAGAGCACAACTCGCATATGAGGGACGAGTGATAAAAGTACCTCCAAGATCGCCAGTACCAGCGGTCTGCGGACCCTTGCCTTTTCGGCCCTGCGAAGAAAAGCGCTTGGTAGTTACGTTCGAGCTGGTATGCTGGGGTTTCGGGAAGTGCTGTGACTTGGACCCAAGCGACTTGCTCCTTCCTAGTTTGTCCGATGTTCGCTCGACGACTCTTCGGACTAATTTCCTAAGGGGTATCGAGAGGGTTGGATGGAGAAGAGGGCATCGCAGTCCTATTGTGCATAGTAAGAGGCCCTTGCCGCCGCCACCGCCGCCTTGTATGTGACGCGCGCTCGGCGACCCGAACAACATACGCGGCTTGTCATCACTCATCACGTGTTGGTTGTAAGAAAAACGTGTAGACTGCGTGCATTGTTCGGACATATACAGGCCTCCTCCCTCCGCCCCGCCTGTACATCTATACCCTCGTCTTACACCCTGTATCTCTCATGATCCAACAGTACAAGCTCAGAGGCGAGATATGCATAGGCGTCGCCACCCTTTTTTCGTACGTATTCTCGCGTCTCCCCCTTGCAACACCAACGCCATCCCAGGTTTGCGGCAGTCATGCTGCTCATCTTCGTACACGTCAGTTTTCTCGCTTCAAGTCTTCTTCCGCACCCTATCTTATCTTCCCTTCTCTAAAGGTTGGCCAAATTAATACATCCCATGTTCCTCGCGGAATAGCGATGGTATGTCATCTGTCACGCCTCTCGGCTTAGCATAAACGAACTGACGTTGCTTTGTCCAGGCAAAAGTGAACATGTCACAATATGGGTGCGCTTTATGACCAAAGTCAAACCATCACCCATTGTCTCACCTCACCTTCAGGCAAACGTTAGCTCGAGGGCTGGGCGATCCTATCAACGGGTTGTACGCGACCAATGCGTCTGCATCTCTGCAGAATGAGGCCGGCATTCGTCAAGTGTACAAATACGGGCTCTATTCATACTGCGGATATCTCAATGACTCTGCTGGCACTTGTTCAAACTCCACCATGGGAAACAAGTATCTGCCTTATAACGATATCCTCGCGGACATGTCTCTAAACTACTCGGCGTTAACGATTTTCATCATCAACGGAACATCCTCGTTTACAAGCCAATCGATAGGGAGCCACACTCGTTCGGCTACCTACCTCATCCTCATTGGGACGATTTGCGCGTTTTTAGCATTCGTGATGTGGGCAGCGATCTTATATCTGTTCCCGTCTTGTCCATTGCTGATAACGCCTCTGTCAGTGGCGTCTACAAGCACACATTCGCTTTTTTTGCATCTGCGTGCCTAGCTATCCTCGCAACTGTGTTCATCGTAACGGCTGCCTCTCTCTGGACATCTGCCATCAAGACATCAGAGTCGGTGAATGGCCTTATTCTTAACACGACGAATATCCCCCTGGGAATCGAGGTCTCAAGTGGCTCCGGCTTGTCTCTCCTGTGGGCAGCCGCCGGCCTTTTGATGGCTTCTCTTGTCCCATACCTCATCAGGTTCGATTCTCCGTTGTGCTTAGCACCTACGAAACAACTTACATTGTTTATATCCTTCTACAGCTGCTGCACCTTCCGAGGTTAGGAGGTTATGAAATCCATATCTTCATTTATTATCCTCTTCGTTCACCCGATGACGCGTACTTACCTCTATGAGTTGTGTTTGAAACACGCTAACGATTTAACATATGATTTGGGGACACTTATGGATATCAAGGCATCGATATTTACCCCGTCCTAGACGAATGTATAAATGTAATGTATCAAATACTTGCTACGCCAGCTATGGGGTTCGTTACCCGATCTGAGGGGAGCTGCTGCGGATGAGAAGCCCGGCGAATATTTTCTTGCCTGCTCCGATTGATTGACGCTCGGACAAGGCAGTGCGGTACGGGGGCCGTGGATGGAGTTGAGGTCGAGGACATTGTTTTCTATTCCTGTGTATAGCTGGACTCGCTGCAGCCGCAAGGCTCTCTAGATGTCTACACGGTGTCATTAGGAACTGAATGTGCATCGGGAACAGGGGATGATGTGCTGTAGGATTAGTGAATGAGTGTCATGCAGTGACGGGAATGAAATGAGCTGCCCGTGAGAAAGGTGCCAGTGGCTGATTGCGCAGCAACCCGGCTATCCTCATTTCACTCACCATCTCCCTCTCCTCCACTTTGTCTCTCCCCTCGCCCCACTCTCCATCTGCACCGAGTCACATACATATAGCGCAACATGTCCACAGAAGATTGCTTGTGGTCTCTCCTCGACGAATCTGCAAAGACAGACCTGCCCTTTTTCCCCCCGCTACCCCAAGCTGACGCTCCACCCCCGGAATCGTTCGACACCGAGTTCGAGGGATTAGAATTCGAAGGGCTCGTACAACTGCCTGAAGACCCATTCTCTTCCTTCCGTGGCAACACTCCCGTCTTCACCTCGCCCTCAGTATTCACCCACTCAACCGAGTCTGCGTACGACCTCGCCGCATCCGAATATTCGTACGGATACTCGCAATCGAATTATTCAATGCCGTTGGACATTGCATTCCAGAATGTCCGAGTCAGCTCGGAGTACAGTGGGGTTGATCCCCTGCAAAACCCCACATACACGTCTCAATTCACTGATTTGTCCTCTTTTGGACCGTTGCCACCCACACCTTCTCCTTCTCCACCCCTTCGTATGGCGAAGGCCCAATCTGACTACGGACCCTCTAAATCTCGTCAGACTCACTTCGGGGTATCCCCGGATATCCTCTCCCTTACCCGCCAGCAACCTCATACACCCACTGTTCCCTCCGTCCTCCCTGTCCAGATGTCGGACAAGCAGAGCCATGCAGGGCCTGGTAGGGCGCACCAATGCCCAAACTGTGGCCGCTGTAAGATTTGTTTTTATTTAAATTAAAACTATTATCCATTCGGGTTTCTTTCCAGCCTTTGCCCGTGCGTTCAACCTAAAGACACATATGGATACTCACAACCCAGAGAGAGTCAAGCATTATGTGTGCCCCCACAGTAGCTGCAAGCGTCCTTTCAGTAGAAAACACGACCTTCAGCGTCACCGTACGGCCATACACCGGGATCAAGCATCTTCCTCAGTGTACTCGGATTCATCCCGGGTCTCGAAGCCTGCCATTGGTGTTAGTGCTAGCAGCAGAGATTGGTGCGACCGGTGTGGTAAGGGGCGTGTTGGGCGCGAGGGGGGTTGTAATTGCATCGATGTCAAGTGAAGGCTGATCGTTGCCGAGTTACCTATGTAAGTCCTTTATTATTTCCACGTGACACACTCCAATGATTCTCCCAAAGCCTATGAATCATCTTGATCTAACCCTTGTGGCCCGTCGGGCCACTCGCTGGTTGACTGCTCGCCATTATCGAGAGTCGCGACCTTGACGCAGGTTGTCAATTGCATCACGTAATCTAATTCACGTTACGTGGCGTCGTGTTCTCCATGCCGGGTGGGGTCATAGACTGCCGGATGCAAAATCATGTGTTTGCTTGCTTGTCTTGGTTTGGGTTGTGCGATCGCGCTTCCATGTATGCGATGTTCCCTCTATAGAAATCCGAGTCTATTTATCTCATCTGTGGAGCGTGATGAAATCATCAACCCCGTCATAGGCAACATTTGCATCCTCACCCCTTTTAACCTTTTAAATGTCGCCCCTCGACGGTGCAAACTATCATTCCCTCCTAACATGGCCTCTGCCAAAATCACGGACGTCAAGCGTGATGTGTTCGACTCTGCTCAAAGCGGTTTAAACTATTTGACATCTGATCAGGGTGTTAAAGTCTCTGACACCGACAATTGGTGAGGACCGAGTTTACATAAGTTCCCAGCCGTCTTCATCGACGATTCATATATTCACAGGTTAAAAGTGTATGACGGCACCCATGTTGGGCCTCATCTTCTAGAAGATCAATTAGGGCGTGAAAAGATTACGCACTTCGATCATGAACGTATCCCAGAGCGCGTTGTGCATGCCCGCGGGACAGGTGCCTATGGCTATTTCAAAGTCTACGATGATCGAGCATCCAAATACACCTACGCGCCCGTCTTGACCGATCCGTCACGTAAGACCCCGGTCTTTGTACGTTTTAGCACAGTCCAAGGTTCTCGCGGTAGTGCAGTAAGTCCTACCTTGTCGATTTCCTCCCATGCTCACTCGATGATGTCTCCTGTCTTTAGGACACCGTCCGAGACGTGCGCGGCTTTGCCACCAAGTTTTACACCCAAGAAGGAAATTGGGATATTGTCGGGAATAATCTCCCCGTTTTCTTCATACAAGAATCGATCAAGTTTCCTGATTTTGTTCATGCCGTCAAACCCGAGCCCCATAACGAGGTCCCGCAAGGTCAATCTGCGCACAACAATTTCTGGGACTTTGTTGGTTTGCAGCCGGAAGGTAAAGTATTACCCGCGTCTTTGACCTCCCCCATTTTGTTTATCATCTCACGACCAGCCACTCACATGGTCATGTGGGCCATGTCCGATCGAGCAATCCCGCGGTCTTTCAGGATGATGCAGGGTTTCGGTGTGAACACATTTACGCTCCATAAACTCGACGGGGAGCAATGCTTTGTCAAGTTTCACTGGATCCCGGAACTGGGGGTTGACAGCCTCGTCTGGGATGAAGCACTCAAAATCTCGGGCCAAGACCCTGGTGAGTTTTACCTTTCGTCGTCTTGTCGTTCTGGTATATCTGACAACTGGTCAGACTTCCATCGGAAAGACCTGTATGAGGCTATAGAAAGTGGAGCTTTTCCGAAATGGAAGCTCGGCATTCAAGTCATTCCAGCTTCCAAGGAACATGACTTTGATTTCGATATTCTTGATGCGACCAAAATTTGGCCCGAGGAGCAGGTTCCTCTCGAAGAAATTGGCGAGTTGGTTCTGGATCGTACTCCGGAGGAATTCTTCCCAGAAGTAGAGCAAGTCGCGTTCTGTACTTCCAACGTCGTCCCCGGCATTGGCTTCAGTGATGATCCCTTGCTTCAAGGTCGTAACTTCTCGTATTTTGACACCCAGATTTCCCGTTTGGGTGTGAACTGGCAGGAGGTATTTGTCCAGGACGCGCTTGTGGTGGTTCGGTCGCTCATTGGCTAATAGCTTCCCGTCAATCGGCCGGTTTGCCCAGTTCTCAATCATCAGCGTGACGGACAGATGAGACATCGTATTACTGCGGGCACTGTGAATTACTGGCCCAATCGAAAGGAGATTTTCCCTCCGGTTCCGCCCAAGCAGGGTGGATACCATACGTAAGTTCCGTTCTCATTAACTTACTCAAGAAGAGTTGCCGCCGACGTTGTATTAGGTATCCTTCAAAGGTTGAAGGTATCAGAGAACGTGTTCGCGGTAAGAAATTCCAAGAGCACTATGATCAAGCTCAGCTCTTCTTCAATTCTCTGGCTCCCTACGAGAAAAAACATCTTATCGACGCTTTCTCGTTCGAGCTGGATCACTGCGATGACCCGGTTGTATATGAAACCTACACGAAGCTTCTCAATAACATCGACTTCGAGCTAGCTAAGAAAGTCGCCTCGAACGTCGGTGGCGTCATCCCTGACAAGCCTGGGAGGAAAAATCATGGCAAGTCTAGTAAACCCCTCTCGCAACTCTACTACGCTCCAAAGAAACCCCTTATTACTGGGCGGCGGATCGCGATTCTCGTCGCGGACGATTTCAATCTCGACGAAGTAAACGCTGTGCGTAGTGCGTTGTCCAGCGCAAATGCCAAGACTTTCATAATTGGTCCACACCGTGGCGAAATCCATTCCGAGGGAGCTGGCCGTGATGCCAAGGGGTCTACTATCAAGGCTGATCATCACTTCGAAGGACAACGCTCGACGCTCTTTGATGCCCTCTTTATTCCCTCTGGCCATCATATCAACCAACTGGCTAAGAACGGGAGAGCTATTCAATACGTCAGGGAGGCTTTTGGCCACTGCAAAGCAATTGGCGCAGCGGGTATTGGTATCGCGTTCCTGCGGGATGTAGCCGGTCTCCCAGGGGTCCGATTTCAACATGAAGACAGTTCGGACGTCATGACTTCTTACGGGGTAGTCACCACTGGTAAACTCGACATCAAATCTGCAGCGACTGTTCAATTACGAATCGAACATGATGAGAAGGATTTCTTGGCTGAGTTCGCCCACGTGATAAGTCAGCATCGCTGTTACGAGAGGGAGATGGATGGGTTGACGGCTCAGGTTGCATTCTGAATGAAAGAATTGAAAAGAGATTGTTTTGTATGTAACAATAACTTGAATTCAAGTTGTGCCGAGACGCGGGTCCTGAGTATTAAATTAGTGTCACACGGTTGACACACTTCAAGCTGGTCCGGGCCGGCCTGAACTGAAATGGATTTGACTGATCTACACCCACAAGATGACTATTCTCATCGGTTTTTCATTTGGCACGAATGGATACAAGTTAGTCGTCGTCACTTTTTACTCTTTGACTCTACCTAGCTGAGGGTCTCAGGCGAATGGTCCTCTGACGGCAGAAAATGTATTCGACTACTTCGCGAGTTCTATGTTCTACGATAAACAGAGCAACAACCAAGTACTGCGTATGCAGACGATGCATACAGGCATGCCCGTAAGTAACGAAGCGGAGGAGCTCAAGTGAGTGACTTTGACGTTGTTCAAGATCAATGTAATATGGTTATACTAGACGTTTTACTGGTGTTGAGTTTGCAATTGTACACGCTCAACCGCCCTCTCTGTTCATCATCCACAAGCGAGAGCGTTTCTCTCCAGAAGAGAGTAAGTTGTGGCTCTCAAATATTCCTCTTCAAGTTCTCAAGAGTCTCACGTCTTCTCTTTCGTTCCATAGCTCGCGCCTTGCAAGCGTACTTCATCATCAACAACAGGATATACCAGTCCCCTGACATGTACACCGTTTTGTCCAACAGATTGGCAAGACGACCGTCTCCAACTCACCGATTGACTTGATGCTAACGGTTGGCTAACATAGCTAACGTCGCTTTATTCCTTGGAATCGTCACTGGACATCCT
>WNFO01000239.1_pt1 | contig 38288 bp, 34 predicted proteins | sample 5400251 | NCBI WGS metagenome assembly WNFO01 (sample SAMN13153354, study PRJNA577476) | soil metagenome | isolation source: 100 cm saprolite under Madrone tree | place: USA:California | collected 2016-06-14
CGTCAAGAGTCGGGATGTCGGAAGCCGGACCGCGTCGTGCCTATGCCGCGAACTGGATACTCCTCGTCCGGTGATCCGGTTCTGTGGTACGGTCGGAGGCGTTTCACGACCGGCAGCGAATCGGAAAGGAGCATGCGATGACCGACCGACCCGATGTGGTGATCGACGGCGACGGGCATGTGATCGAAGTCAACGAAACCTATGAGCGGATCGATCCCAAGTACCGCGAGCGCCGCCCCGTGTACACGCAGGCGTCCAAGGGCTACATCGTCAGGCTCGTGGACGGCAAGGTCTGGGGGCCGGATACCGAGTGCGGATTCGTCGGCGTCAACGGCAACCTGGGTCCGCCGAAGGGCAAGGCCATCCACTATCGCCGGATGGGGACCTACAACCCGTGGGCGCGCCTCGCGGACATGGACCGCGACCAGCTCGACGTGGCCGTGATCTATCCCACCGACGAGCTGCCGCTGACCGTCACCCTCGACGCCGGCTTCGCCGCGGCCCGGGCGCAGGCGTACAACGACTGGCTGCACGATTACTGCGAGGTGAGTCCGCAGCGGCTCAAGGGCATCGGCCTGGTGGCGCTGCAAGACGTCGAAGGGGCGATCGAGGAGATGCACCGGGCGGTGAGCCGCTTGAGCATGGTCGGCATCCAGATCGGGTGCACCGTGCGGGAAGACACGCTGCTGAGCGACGCGCGGCTCAACCCCTTCTGGGCGGAAGCCGAGCGCTTGAACGTGCCGATCGCCGTCCACGGCCCGGCATTGCCGTCGCTGTTCCGGAGCTACTTCGACATGAACAGGCCGGACCACATGCTCGAAGCCTCGCACATGGCGCACACGTTCGCCCAGATGCTCGCCTGCTCCAACATCATCACGAGCGGCGTCCTGGAGCGGTTCCCCCGGCTGAAGATCGCGTTCCTGGAAGCGGGCGCGGGCTGGGTGCCTTACTGGATGCACCGCATGGACGAGTACAACGAGGTCGCCCCCGAGCGGTGGGCGCACATCTCAGCGAAGCCCAGCGAGTACATCAAGGGCGGGCGGGTGTTCTTCAGCTGCGAGCCCGGCGACGAGTTCATTCCGTTCTTCATCGACCACGTCGGGGAAGACGCGATGCTGTTCGCCTCGGACTATCTGCACTTCGACGCGCTCTTCGTCGGCGAGCCGGGGCACGACGGCCAGCCCTATCCCGGCACCGTCGCCACGCTGCTCGGGCGGAAAGACGTTCCGGACTCCGCCAAGCGCAAGATGCTGCTCGACAACAGCCTGCGCTTCTACGGCATGGACAAGGCGAAGCTCGGCCGGCGGGGCATGCCGGTCTCGCGGCCGGAGCCCGAAGAAGCGCGCCGCGCCACCGTGCCGGGGACCGTCTCCGCGCGGTAGAAGCGGGACCCCGGCATGACCCTGCGCTAGATGCGCAGGGTCACGCCGGCGCGCTCCTCCTGAAGCGTCGACGCCTTCAGGCGGTCCTCGCCGCCCCATCCCCGATTCATCGCCTCGAGCAGCTCGAGCTCGGAGAGGGCGAGCAGGCGGGTGGGCACGCCGTGCTGCGTCGCGAGATCGCCGGCGAGGCGGAAGTCCTTGTAGGCGAGCGCGAGAGCGAACCGCGGGGCGAAGTCTCCGCGGAAGAGCGTGGCCGGCATCCGCTTCGTGAACGTCATGTTCCCGCTCACGATGCATCCCGCGCCGAAGGCCTCCACCAGGCGGGGGACGGAGACGCCCGCCTTCGCGCCGAGCGTCAGGCACTCCGCGAGCAGCAGGTCGATGCTCATCGCGAGGGCGTTGTGGACGATCTTGGTGATCGACCCTGCGCCCAGCGCTCCGACCCACACCACGCTCCTGGCAAACGAGTCGAGGACCGGCTTCACGCGTCGCAGGACGTCTTCCTCGCCCCCGACGAACAGGGTGAGCTGTCCCTCGAGCGCACCTTCGCGGCCGCCGTCGAGCGGCGCGTCGAGCAGGTGACATTGGCGCGCCGTCAGCGCGAGGCCGACCTCCCGCACGAGGGCAGGGGCGTTGGTCGTGTGGTCGATGACCACGGCGCCCGGCTGCACACCCTCGAGCACTCCCCCCGGCCCGCGCATGACCGCCTGCATCTCCGGCGGACCGGGCACGCAGGTGCAGACGACGTCGCACTGCGCGGCGACCTCCCGCGGCGAATCCGCCCACGTCGCGCCGCGCGCGAGCAGGGGAGCCGCCGCCTCCCGCCGGAGATCGTGGACCACCAACGAGAACCCCGCCCCCGCCACGAATCCCGCCATGGGCGCTCCCACGTTTCCCAATCCGATGAACCCGACCCGCATCGCGTCTTCCTCCTTGTCAGTCCGAGCCCGGCTTCTCCGGCAGCAAGCCCTCGGGGCGCCGGATCATCAACACGACCAGCACCACGCCGACGAGGATCTGCTGGGCGGCGGCGAGCCGCACACCCGTCAGGAACGGGATCACGTCCTTCACGAATCGGCTGCCTTCGAGCAGTCCCAGGAGCACCGCCGAGCCGAGCAGCGCGCCGCGGTTATTGCCGCTGCCGCCCAGGATGAGCGCGAGCCACACGAAGAGACTTTCCTGGGGCAGGAACATGTTCGGCTCGACGTACGCGAGATAGTGGGCGAAGAGGATACCCGCCAGCCCCGCGACGCCCGCGCCGAGAGCGAAGGCCTGGACCTTGAACCGGAACACCGGCTTGCCCGCAACCGCGGCGACGGTTTCGTCCTCGCGGATCGCGCGGAGCACGCGGCCGAACGGCGCGCGACGCACGCGCTCGAGGGCGAAGTAGACGACGCCGAGGGCCGCCAGCACGAGGAAGAGATAGAAGAGATCGTAGTGACCGCTGAAGCGCGCATGGAGCGGGCGCGGGATCCCGGTCACACCGTTGGCGCCGCGGGTGAGCCAGGTCTCGTTCAAGAGGAAGAGCCGCAAGACCTCGCTGAAGCCGAGGGTCACGATGGCGAGGTAATCCTCCCTCAGGCGCAGGGCCACGATCGCCAATGCCGCCCCGGCGAGGGAGGCCAGCGCCACCGCCGCGGGCCACGCCGCGGCGAGCGGCGCGCCGCCGACGGCGAGCAGCGCGGAGGTGTAGGCGCCGATGGCGAAGAAGCCGACGACGCCGAGATTCACGAGTCCCGTCAGGCCCCACTGGACGTTCAGGCCGAGCGTCAGCAGCGCGCGGATCCCGACGAGGATCGCGATCGCGATCAGGTACGCGATCACGCGCGCGCGCCCGCGAGGCCGGTCGGGCGCACCAGCAGCACGACGAGGATGATCGCGAAGCCGATCGCGGTCTTGTAGGTGGGCGGGATCAGCATGGTCCCGGCCTCCTCCATGATGCCTACGATCAAGGCTCCGAAGAGCGCGCCGGGCGCCGAGCCGACGCCTCCCAGGATGGCCGCCGCGAAGACCGAGATGATGAGGCCCGCGCCCATCAAGGGATCGATGCTCGCGTCGAAGCCGAGGAAGACGCCGGCGCCCCCGGCGAGGGCGCCGCCGCCCAAGGTGGCCGCGGCGATCACGCGCTCGGTCGGGACGCCCTTGACGGCCGCGAGGAGCGGGTTGTCGGCGGTCGCGCGCATGGCGATGCCGAGGCGGCTCTTGAGGAGAAACGCCTGCGCGAGCGCCATGAGGACCACGGCCACGCCGAGGATGAGCATCTGATCGCGGCCGATCCGGAGCCCCGCCGCGCTCATGGCGCGCGTCACCGGGACGTCGTAGCTCCGAAAGTCATTGCCCCAGACGAAGCGCACGACGTTCTCGAGGACGAAGGCGACGCCGATCGAGGCGATGGCCAGCGAAAATGGGCGGCGATCGCGCATCGGTCTGAAGGCGATGCGGTCGACGGCGAGCGCGACGGCGCCGGTCCCCGCCAGCGCGCCGAGCCAGGCGAGCGCGATCGGGGCGCGCAGGCCGTGGTTGAGCGCGAGGGCGACATAGGCGCCGACCGTAAGATAGGTGCTGACGGCGAAGTTCGGAAAGCGCAGGAGCCGCCAGAGGAGCGAGAAGGCGATGGCGGGGAGCGCGAGGATGCCGCCCGTCACGAGGCCGTTGAAGACGTACTGCGCGATAGGCGGCATCCCTCGCGAGCCGTCAGGGATTGATGATCATCACGGGCTCGGACTTACCCTTTCGCACCTGCTGGACGCTGAAGGGAGCCGAGAGAATGTCGCCGATCTGGTCGAAGTCGCACGAGCCGGAGGCGCCCTCGTAGTTGATCTTCTTGCCCTCGGCGAGGAGCTTCGCGCCGTCCGCGAAGGAGTACACGACCGTGCCGGGCGGGTTCGAGACGGCTCGCAGGTTGTCCTTGATCACGGTCCCCGACACCTCGCCCTTGCCGGCGGCGAGCGCCAGCGCCACGAGCGACATCTGGTCCCACGCCTGCGGCGCGTACGGGCTCTGGTCTCCGCGCGGGACGGCGGCCGAGAACTCCTTGTAGGCCGGCGAGTCGAAGAGCGGCGCCCTGTCCATGCTCCAGATCCCCTCGGCCACGTCGACGCCCGCGCCCTCGATGAACTTCGCGTTGATGGCGAAGGTCGGCCCGAGGATCGCGCCCTTGTAGCCGGCCTTGTAGAGGTCCTTGGCCATGACGACAGAGTCCGGGGTGTAGCCTTCGAGCATGATCAGATCCGGGTTCGTCGCGATCACGCGGGTGACCTCGCTGCGATATGAGGGCTTCTTGTCCTCGTAGATGAAGTTGTCGGTGATGGTGACGCCGGCCGCTTTCAGTGCGCCCGTGAAGGCATCGCCGAAGGACACGGCGTAGGGCGTCTGGAGAGCCACGTACGCGACGCGCTTCCACTCCTTCTTCGAGATGGCGAACTTGGCGTACATGCGCCCCTGCAGGTTCGTGTTCGGCTGCGTGCGCGCGATGTAGCCCTTGTGATCGCCTTGCGTCACGGCGTCGGCGCCCGACACGCCGATGAGGAAGACTTTGGCCTCGACGCAGAGCGGCTTGACCGCCAGCGTCACCGCGGAGGCCCAGGTGGAGACGATGGCCACCACCTTGTTGACGTCGATGAGCTTGCGCGCGGCGCGCACGCCGGCCTCGGCGTTCGTCTGATCATCCTCGTGAAAGAGGGCGACGGGCCGCCCGTTGATGCCGCCCGCCTTGTTGATGCGCTCCACCACCGCCACCACCGCCCGCTGCATGTCGGGACCGTACGAGCCGCCCGCGCCGGTGAGCGGACACAGGGTGCCGATGGGAATGGGCTCCTTCGATTGCGCCCGGAGGATGGCCGGCGCGCCCAGCACGAGTCCCGCCGTTCCCGAAGCCTTCAAGAGCTGCCGCCGCGTCAGCGTGGTCATGTCTGGGCCTCCCCGGTGATGTCAGCCGCCGAGATAGAGTCGCCGGATCTCCGGATCGTCGCGAAGCTCGCCGCCCGGCCCTTCCGCCCGGACCAGCCCCATCGCGAGCACGTACGCCCGGTGACACAGGGCGAGCGACTCGCGCGCGTTCTGCTCGACGAGCAGGATGCCGATCCCGCTCGCGTTGATCTCGCGCACGCGGTCGAACACGAGGCGCTGGAGGGCCGGCGCGAGCCCCGCCGAGGGCTCGTCGAGGAGCAGCAGGCGGGGCTCCACCATCAGCGCCATGGCCATGGCGAGCATCTGTCGCTCCCCGCCGGAGAGCGTCCCCGCGCGGGCGCGCCGGCGCTCGGCGAGGATTGGAAAGAGCTCGACGACCACGCCCGCCCGCGCGCGCAGGCTGGCGGGAGCCGTCCAGGCGCCGATCGTGAGATTCTCCCACACGCTGAGGGAGGCGAACACGTTCGCCTCCTGCGGCACGTAGCACACGCCACTCGTCACGATGCGATGGGTGCCGGCGCCCGTGATGTCCGAGCCATGCAGCGCGATGCGGCCGGCGCGGGGCCGCACGAGCCCGGCCAGCGCCTTCAGGAGCGTGGACTTCCCGGCTCCGTTCGGGCCGATGACGGCGACCAGCTCGCCCCGGTCGACGTGAAGCGAGAGGCCGCGAAGGATGTCGCTGTCGCCGTAGCCCGCAACGAGATCCCGCACCTCCAGAAGAGGGATCACCGGGCGGTTCCGAGATAGGCTTCGAGCACGCGTGGATCGTGCCGGACTTCCGCGAACGGACCCTCCGTGAGCTTGCGCCCCTGCGCCATCACGATCACCGGGTCGCACAGCTCGGTGACGAGGTCCATGTCGTGCTCGATCAGGAGGAACGTGCGCCCGGCCGCCCGGAGCGCGCGGATCGCCTCGACGAGCGAGAGCATGAGCGTCGGGTTCACGCCCGCGCCCGGCTCGTCGAGCAGGATGACGCGCGGGTCGCTCATCAGCGCGCGCGCCAGCTCGAGCAGCTTCTTCTGCCCGCCGGACAGCGTCTCCGCCCTCGCGGACGCCAGAGACCCGAGCTCCACGGACTCGAGGATCTCGCGCGCCCGCTCGCGCAGCCGGCGCTCGTGGCCGCGCACGCGCTCCGGCGTCGCGAACACGCGCGCAAGACTCTCGCCGGGCTGATCGTGGGCGTAGACGAGCATGTTTTCCAGCACGGTCATCCGCGCCAGCGGCCTCGGGATCTGGAACGTGCGCCCGACACCAAGCCGCGCGATGGCGTGGGACGGCAGCCCGTCGAGACGATCGGCGCCGAGACGGATCTGGCCGCGGTCGGCCCGCGTGAGGCCGCTGATCACGTTGAAGAGCGTCGTCTTGCCCGCACCGTTCGGACCGATGAGACCCGTGATCGAGCCTTCGGCCACGGCGAGGGTGCAGCCGGCGAGGGCCTCGACGCCGCCGAAGCGCTTGGTGATGCCGGTGACGGTGAGCAGCTCGGTCGTGACAGGTCCCCCGTGGCGCTTGCGCCGGGATCGCGTCGTCTTGAGATGCCTCGATCGCCGCGTATCATATGTCAGACCCCCGGATCCCCGCAACGCGGCAGGGTGGACGTGGTGGCCCTCATTCCTTGCGCTGAGCGTCCCGGATCGCCTGCCAGACGCGTTCGGACGTCGCCGGCATCTCGACGTGCTCGACACCCAGCTCGGCGAGCGCGTCGACGATCGCATTGACCACGGCGCCGAGCGCGGGCGTCGTCCCGCCTTCGCCGCCGCCGCGCAAGCCGAGTGGATGGGACGTGGAGGGCACCTCGCTGATCTCTGTCGTGAACGCGGGCAGCATGTCCGCGCGGGGGAGGGCGTACTCCATGAGCGTCGACGACAGCAGCTGGCCGGTCTCGTCGTACGCGCAGGCTTCCCACAGCGCCTGCCCCACGCCCTGCGCGATGCCGCCGTGCGTCTGGCCGTGGAGGATCATCGGATTGACGGCGCGGCCGCAGTCGTCCACGGTGGTGTAGCGCACCACCTCGACCAGGCCGGTCTCGGGATCGACCTCGACCTCGCACACCGCAGAGCCGTAGGGAAAGGACGGCACGGGCATGGTCTCATCGCTTGTCCCGTCGAGCGGTCCCCGGCACGCCTCTGGCGCGTCAGGGCGCAGCGCGGCCGCCGCCGCCTCGAACAAACCGACCGAGCGGTCGGTGCCCTTCACGCCGAACCGGCACGCCGAGAATGCGATGTCGACCTCCGCCGCCTCGAGCAGCCAGGCGGCGATCCGCTTGCCCTTCTCCACGATCTGATCCGAGGCCTTCGCCATCACCACCGCGGCAAGCCTGAGCGCGCGGGCGGAATGCGCGCCGCCCCCCACCACGGTGACGTCGGTATCACCCGTGACCAGATGGACGTCGGACAGCTCCACCCCGAGCCATTCGACGATGAGCTGCGCGAAGCTCGTCGCGTGCCCCTGGCCGGAGGAGAGCGTGCCGAGTACCACCTCGATCGATCCCTCGGGACGCACCGTGATGTGCGCGCGCTCGCGCGGGAAGCCGGTGTTGAGCTCGATGTAGTTCGCGACGCCGATCCCCCGATACCGACCGCGCCGGCGCGCCTCCGCGCGGCGGGCCTCGAACCCCGCCCAGTCCGCGAGGGCGAGCGCTCGATCCTGCGCGGCGAGGTAGTCGCCGCTGTCGTAGAGCGTGCCGACGGCGTTTCGGTACGGCATGGCGCTCGCGGGCACGAGGTTCTTCCGCCGGAGCTCGACTCGATCGAATCCGTGCCGGCGTGCGGCGAGATCGATCAGGCGCTCCATGGCGAACATGATCTCGGGGCGTCCGGCGCTGCGGTACGGAGTGGTCGGTGACGTGTGTGTCACGACGGCGCGCCCACGTATCGACACGGCCGGAACGCGGTAGACGGTGGCGGTGAGCGCCATGCCCTTGTTGAGCGGGTGGAACGAGACGGCGTGGGCGCCGAGGTTGCTCGTGTTGACGCCGCGAAAGGCGAGGAAGTTGCCGTCGGCGTCGAGCGCGAGCTCGGCGTGCACCGCGAGATCGCGGCCGTGGTAGTCGGCGAGGAACGCCTCGCGCCGTTCGCCTGTCCACTTCACGGGACGCTCGAGGCGCCGCGCCGCCCAGGCGACCAGCGCGAACTCGGGATAGCAGCTGTTGCGGGTCCCGAAATTTCCGCCGACGTCGCGCGCCGTCACGCGCACGGCGCTCTCCGGCACGCCGAGGGCCCCCGCCACCCCGGTCTGGGTGCGGCCGAGACCGCCCGCGCCGGCATGGATGGTGTAGCGGCCGCTCGTCGCGTTCCAGACGCCGACCGCCGCGCGCGGCTCCATCGTCACGCCGGTGACTCGTTGCACCCACGTGTCGAGCCGCACCACGTGGGCCGCGCGTGAGAACGCGACGTCCACCGCCGCGGGATCCCCGGCCCGCGACTCCACACACACGTTCGATGTGGTGCCGTCGTAGAGGATGGGCGCGCCGGGAGCGGCGGCGGCCAGGCTGGCCGTCACCGCGGGCAGCGGCGTCCATTCGACGCCGACGCGCTCGACGCCATCGCGCGCCGCGGCGGGCGTGTCGGCGACTACCATCGCCACCACTTCGCCCGCGAAGCGCACGCGGTCGGCCGGCATCGGCGGATGGGGCGCGACGAAGGACACGTCGCCGCCGCGGACCATCTCCTCGTGCGGGTTCCCCGGCATCGGGCTATGGGTGACCGGCTTCATGCCATCGGCGGCGGCGTCCTCGCCGGTGAGGACCGCGATCACGCCCGGAGTGGCGAGCGCGGCTTCGGTGTCGATGCCTCGGATGCGCGCGTGGGCGTGCGGAGACCGCACGAAGCACGCGTAGGCCTGGCCGGGCAGGTTGACGTCGTCGCTGTAGCAGCCGTCGCCCACGAGGAGGCGCGCGTCCTCCTTGCGCAGAATCGGCTTGCCGAATCCTTCGCGTGCGGTGCGGGTCCGAGAGTGGAGGAAGGACACTCCGCGATGATCAGACGGTCGCGGCCTGAAACTCCAGGGTGTGACCGTCGGGATCATTGCACAGTATCTGGACACGCCCGCCTGGCTGCGTGTTCTCGATGTACGTGATCCCTTCGCGTTCCAGCGTGGCCTTCATCGCGTCGTAGTCGGCCACCTCGAAGCAGGTGTGACGTGCGCGAGGGCTGATCGGTGCTCCGGGTCCCGGCGGCTCCAGCTCTGACTGGATGATGTGGATCTGCGGAAAAATGCCCGGGGTGCCGAGCCAGTAGCCGCGTGTCTGGAACGCCGGGCGCTCCAGGACCTGAAACCCGAGGACACGGCAGTAAAAATCCTTCGACCGCTCGGCGTCGGCGGTCACGATGCCTTCGTGCTGCACGCGGACCACGTGGGTGCCCGTCACCGGTCGAATGTGCTGCTTCGATGTCTCCGTCGCCATGGCATGCCTCCTGGGCGTATCGGCTCGAGCTCGCCCGCGATTATACGTGAGCACGAGCGTGGCTGCCTCTCCCCCTATCGGGGAGAGGGAGAGGAGTGGGCGCGGGCCCGTGTCTCGTACCGGCGGTAGCAGTGCGCGGCGTTGTCCCAGAGGAGCTTCCGTCGCGCCGACTCGGGGATCGAGGTCCAGCCCAGGACGACCTCGACCGATTTGGGGAACCAGCTCTCCGAATGCGGATAGTCGGTCGCGAACATCAGGGTGTCCTCGCCGAGGGCCTCCAGAGCGTGGCGCAGCGACTGCTCGCCCTCGTGGAGCTGGATGCTCTGGAAATACTGCGGCCCGCGCACGTACTCGCTGGGCTTTCGCTTGAGGGGCGGCAGAGCGTGGCGGGACATCTCGGCCAGCTCGTCCAGGCGCGCCGCCCAGAAGGCCAGCCAGCCGTGCCCGCACTCGAGCGCGGTCAGGCGCAGCTCCGGATAGCGATCGAGCACGCCGGCGCCGATGAGGGCCGCCATGTTGCGCTGCGCGTTCCATACATGACCGGCGGCCCGCTGGAGAAAGACATTGTCCCAGGTGTCCCACATGCCGGGCGGGTAGGGGACCGTCATCGTGAAGGAGTGGATGACCACCGTGAGGTCATGGGCCTCGGCCGTCGCCCAGATCGGCTCCCACGCCGGATCGTCGAGCGACATCTCGGGGGGACAGATCGGGAAGATGCCGACCGGCCAGTCCTCCTTCCCGCAGCGCCGTATCTCAGCCACCGAGGCGGCGACATCGCGGGCCGAGACGAGGATGAGACTCGTCAGGCGCTCCGGATAGGGCGCGCAGTACTCGGCGAGGAAGCGGTGATACGCCTGGTACACCGCCTGCTCGAGCGCCAGATCGTCGAGGCTGCAAAAGGCCGGCACACCGCCAGAGGGCAGGATCATGTTCACGTCGATGCCCTCGATGTCCATGTCCTTCACCCGCGCGTGCGGATCGAAGCTGACGCGGTCGGTGGGAAACGGGGGGCCCTGCCACCGCACCTCCCATGGCGTGCCGCCGTCCCGGGCCCCGCGCGTCGCCGCGGCGGGGGGCTCGACTCGCTCCCGCGAGCCGAGGCGTCGATCGAGCGCGGGCCGCTTGCCGATTCGGTAGCGCGACATCCCGGCCTTGGCCGGGGCGCGTCCGACCAGCGGCCCGAGCGCAGCGAGCTTGGCCCGATCGGCCGCCCCCAGGTGCTGCTCGATCGGCTCGACAGGCTCGATGATGTGCGTGTCCGCGTCGAAGATGCGGTAGCCTCCGCGTGCCATCAGCGTGCCTCCTTTGAGTGGCCCCGCCTCATATCTTGGTGATCACGTCGACGAGGGCGGGGCGGCCCTCGTCCTTGACCACGCGGAGCGCGCGGCGAAGGGCCGGTCCCACGGCCTCCGCGCTGTCGAGCGGTCCCTCGGCGTGGACGCCGAAGCCCTGCGCGATGCGCGCGAAGTCCGGCGCCGGATCGTCGATGCGGATCCCGACGATCTTGTTCTCGACGGGACGGCCGCGCGTCTTGGCCACCGCCTCCTGGTGCTCCTCGTCGTTGCCGTACGTCCGGTTGTTGAACATGACGGTCAGCAACGGCAGCCGGTGGTGCGCGGCGGTGTAAAGGCCGCTCACGACATAGAGCAGGTCGCCGTCGGCCTGGAGGTTGACGCAGAGCTTCCCTGAGCCGCGATACGCTAACGCCACCCCGAGAGCGGCCGGCAGCCCGTAGCCGAGGCCCGCGCCCCCGCTGCCTCCGCAGACCCGCTCGGGCTGCCAATCCCAGAGCCGCCGCGCCCAGCCCTTCCCGCTGCCGTTGGCGAGGATCCAGTCCTCGTCCTTGATGACCTGCCACACCTCGGCCGCGAGCACGGCAGGCGTCAGGGGCTTCGATGAGCGCTCGAGGCTCACCGCGGCTTGCCACTCGGCGTCGAGCGCGGCATGGCGACGGGCGATGCGCTCCGCGCGGTTCCGGCGCTCCGCGGCGGCGCCCTCGTGCCGAAGCCGATCCTCGACGGCGGCGACGAGCATGGGCAGGGCGAGCGCGGCGTCGGCGGCGATCGGCAGGTCCACGGGGATCAGCGACTGGAACGTCTGCGCCCAGCTGCGGACGGCATAGTCATCGAGGGAGATCGAGATCACACGCGTGCTCTCGTTCAGTAGGCGTACCTCGCGCGTGCTTCGATCGACCTGACCCATCGCGCCGAGCAGGTTCGTGACGTCGAGGGCAAGGATGAGGTCGGCCTCGCGCACGACCTCGTCTCGCGCGCCGCTCATGTCCAGGGGATGACGGCCGGGGACGCTCGGTCGCCCCTGGTATTCGACGGCGAGGTCGACGAGCGGCGCCGCGAGCAGCTCGGCGAGACGGCAGAGGGGCACCGCCACTCCGGGCCGGCGCCCGAGGGATTCCACGACGATCACCGGATAGCGCGCCTCCGCGAGCCGGCGGGCCGCGTCTTCGATGGCGCGCGGGTCGGCGTGGGGGGGCGTCGCCGGCTGGAAGCGCCCGACGTCGGGCATCGGGATCGGACCTTCCAGCGCCTCTTCCTGAAGACCGGCGTCGAGACACAGGTAGACGGGGCCCTGCGGCTCCGTCCGGGCGAGCCGCCACGCACGCAGAAAGGCCTCGGGAATGGCGGCGACGCTCGCGGGCTGGTCGTCCAGCTTGACGTAGTCCCGCACCTGCGTCCCCTGCACGAGCGCGGTGTGAATCCAGTCGATCCAGGGCCGGCGTCGGGTCGTGTCCATGGGACCGGTGGCCCCGAGCACGAGGAGGGGGACCCGATCGCAGAAGGCGTTGAAGATGGCCATGCTCGCGTGCTGGAGGCCGACGATGTCGTGCACCACGGCCGCCATCGGCCGGCCCTTGGCCTTGGCATAGCCGTGGGCGAGGGCGACGGCGATCTCCTCGTGCGTGGTGAGCACGAGCTCGGGCCCCCGCGCGCCCCCGTAGTTCACCAGGGAGTCGTGGAGGCCGCGGAACGTCGCCCCCGGATTGACGGCGACGTGCTCGACGCCGACCGCGCGCAGGAGCTCGACGACGAGATCCGACCCGTATCCTGCCGTGCCGCCGTCCTTCAGGTCCCGGACGGGCACAACGGTCAGCGTCCGGTCGGCGAGGCGGCGGCGTCGGCCCTCAGGAAGTCGGCCTCGGTGAAGCCGTACAGATGCGCTCCTCCCTCGAAGATCTGCGCGGCGATCTTGCGGGGAACGTTCTTGAGGAGATTGTCCGCCACGTGGGGGAAATTGGAGTCGAAGTGCGGATAGTCCGTCGAGATGCACATCCGGTCGGCGCCGATGAGGCCGGCGGTGGCCTCGATCTCCGGCTCGCTGCCCTCGACGGCGGCCCAGCAGTTGCGCCGGAAATACTCCCGAGGAGTCAGGGCCAGGTAGGGGGCGTGCGAATCACGGTACTGCGGGTAGTCCCACTCGATGCGCGACAGGAGTCCGGGCACCCAGGAATTCTGGGCTTCCAGGAAGCCCACCCGCAGCCCGGGGTGGAACTCGAACACGCCGCCGATGATCATGGCGATCATCGCCTGTTGCATCTCGATCCAGTGGCTGGCCACGTGCCGGTAGAAGCGGTTCTCGCCGTACAGGGGAATCATCCGCGAGTACACCGCGCTCACGCCCTCGTGAAAGCCCCAGGTCACGTTGAGCTCTTCGTGCACGCGGTAGAGCGGGTCCCAATAGTTCGAGTGCCAGTAGTGATCGTTGACCAGGTTCGGCCGGATGAACGATCCCACGGCACCAAGCTTCGCGCAGCGCACGAGCTCGCGGCACGCGAGGTGCACGTCGTGCACGGGCAACATGGCCACGAACTTCAAGCGGTCGGGGCTGTACTGGCAGAACTCGTGGATCCAGTTGTTGTACGCCTGGCAGAGGGCGAGGGAGAGCTGGGGATCCACATTGTCGCGGGCGATGAGACTCAGGCCGCCCGTGGGATAGAGCACCGCGATGTCGACACCCTCCTGCGCCATGCCCATCACCTGGGCCTCGGCGTCGTAGTCGCGCTCGACGGCGAAGTCCAGCCGGCCCGTGTCGGCCAGCCGCGATCCGGAGAGCGGCTGCGTGCTCTGCGTGGGGCCCCGACGGATGCGCTTCCGGTACTGCTGCAGGTCGGAGTCCGAGGTGGGGAGCCCGTCGATGAGCGTCAAGCCGGAGGGGCCGCGATACGGGCGGCCGTCCGCGCCCACCGGTACGCTGACGCGGTGCTTGAACGTCGGGTCCAGATACCGGTCGAAGAGATCGGGCGGCTCCATGATGTGCATGTCGGAGTCGACGAAGCGCAATCCGTCTTTCATATCACCCTCCTCGGTCGGCGGCCCGGTGGCGGTGCACGCCCGCTTCAGGACATGAGCGGGCCCAGTCGGCGGGGATTGTATCACCGCCTCACGCTCTCCGGCACGAGCCGTCAGTTGACGAACTTGGTGACCTGCGGCAGCACAGCCAGGCTCGTCGGGTCAGCCGCCGGCTCGGGGGCGCGCGACGTCGCCCCAGACGACGTAGCGCCGGTGCGTGCGCCGTTCTCGCCCTTCCTCGACCATCCGTTGCGCCTGAGCTGCCACGAGATCGAGCAATGGATCGCTCTGCACGTTCACGAGACCGTGCGCCTCGAACAGGGTTTCGATCTCGTCCCGGGGCCGGCCGCCGAGGAATGGAAGCTGGTCGCCGACCGCCGCGTACTCGACGCTCGTGCGGGCACTCCCCGGCGACCCTGGCGAAGCGCCCACGTCGAACTGCCCGTCCACGACGACAAGGCGCCCTCCCGGCCGGAGGACTCGAATCCACTCGTCGATCGCGGCTTCCGGATGGGGCAGTGTCCAGAGCAGATGCCGGCTGATCACCAGGTCGAAGCTGCCGGGTGAGAACGGCAGCTGCTCGGCGTCCGCCTCCTCGAACCGGATCGAGGCGCCACGCGTCACCGCCTTTTGCCGTGCCTCGGCAAGCATCGCGGGCGCGAAGTCGACGCCGGTGACCTGATGACCCTGGGCCGCGAGCTCGAAGCTGAGGAAGCCGGTGCCACAGCCGGCGTCGAGCGCGTCACGCGCATCCCGGCCCGCGAGGACAAGATCGAGGATGCGGTCCCAGGCGGCGCGCTCCGCCGGTGTGCGGATGCTGTGGCCGAAATCCTCGTCGAAGCGGGGCGCGCGCCGATCCCAATGGGCGGCGACCTGGCGCTTGACGTCGTCAGGCTGGCCGGAGGTCATGCAGGTCCCTCCTTCAGGAGTCTTTCGAACTTCTGGAAGATGTATCGTGTCTGGCCGACGATGCTGTCTGGGCCGACGATCTGGCCGCTCTCGTCCGTCGCCGTGGTGCCCGAGATGAACAGGAGGTTCCCGGCGCGCACCGCCGGGGAGAACGTGTACCGGTCGGGCCACGGGCCCGTGGCCGTGATCACCTCGTATGCCGCCATGACGATCTCCTTGGGGTTGAGCCCGCGCTCATTGCTGTCTCATCGGCATTTCAGCAGATACACGTGATAGCCCTCCAGGACCACCTCGCCGCGCTGGTTCGCGAGCTTCACGCCGAGCCTCAAGAGGCCGCGGTCGCCCTTGCGCTCGAGGGCGATCACCTCGAACTCGGGATGGACCGTATCGTTCAGCAGCACGGGCCGCAGGAACCGACTGCCCTGCTCGGCAAAGGCGATCATGGATTTCTCCAGCCGGTGCGAAAGAGGTGACGCCCCGACGACCGTCATGGCCATGACCAGGAGTCCGTGGGCCACTCGCTCGCCGAAGCGGGTCTGCCTGGCATACTCGGCATCGTAATGGATGGGATGGTTGTCCCCGGTCATCCCCGCGAACATGAGAAAGTGCGCGTCGCCCAGGGTGCGGCCCGGGCTCGTAAAGCGGGCCCCGATCTTGAAGTCGTCGAAGTAGAGCTGCTCGCTCTCGTCCATGAATGACCTCCCCGGATCGGGCCAGGAGCCCCGAGCCGGGGCTCTCTGTGCAGAGCATAGCCCGTCCTCCACTGTCGGGGAGGCCTTGACTGACTGGCGGCGGCGGCACAAGATCGGGCCTGCGCCTTTCACCGCTCTACCGATTCCCGGGGAAATGACTTGACGTCGGTCCATCGTGGCTCCTCGCGGGTATTCGGGGCCCCACTCCGCCGGACGGAAGACGCGCGCCTCATCAGCGGGCGGGGACGGTACGTGAGCGATGTCGAGCTGCCGCGCATGCTGCACGTCGCCTTTGTACGAAGCGTCCACGCTTCCGCCAGAATCCGCGGGATCGACGCGGCCCCCGCGGCCGCGCTGGCGGGAATCGTGACCGTGGTGACGGGCGACGACCCGGTCTTCGCGCGCCACCGGCTGCGCGCGCGCTCCTCGCTGCCCGGCTATGTCGAGACCGAGCAGCCGGTCCTTGCCTGGCCGACGGTGCGCTACTGTGGCGAGGCCGTGGGCGCCGTCGTGGCCGTCGATCGCTACGTGGCCGAAGACGGCGCGGCACTCGTGGCCGTCGATGCCGAGCCCCTGCCGACGGCGGTGGACGTCCTCGAAGCGCGCGGCAGCGTGGCGATCGTGCACGATGGGGCGCCCGACAACGTGCTCCTGTCGCGCCGGTTCGAACACGGAGACGTGGAGGGGGCCTTGGCGGCCGCGGCCGTGGTGATCGAGCGGGCGTTCCGCACGAACCGGCAGACCGCGGCGCCCCTCGAAGGGCGCGGCGGTGTCGCGCAGTGGAACCCCGCGGAGGGCAAGCTCACGCTGTGGTCGGGCACGCAGGTGCCGCATCTGGCTCGCCACGGTCTCGCGGAAATCCTCGGCCTGGCCGAGAACCGCGTGAGGATCGTGGCGCCCGACGTCGGCGGCGGCTTCGGGGTGAAAGGGATTCTCTATCCCGAGGACGTCGCGCTGTGTCTCCTCGCCATGCGTCTCGGCCGTCCCGTCAAGTGGGTCGAGCAGCGGCGTGAAGGGTTTCTCGCGTCAGCGCACGCGCGCGACCACCACTATGCCGTGCGGGCCGGATTCGATGCCGGCGGCCGATTGCTTGCCATGGACGTGCGAGCGACCTGCAACGCCGGCGCCTACTCCGTCTATCCGTGGACCGCCGGCCTCGAGGCGCTCATGGCCGGTGGGCTCCTGGCCGGTCCCTACAAGCTCGCGCACTACCGCTGCGAGGTGGCCGCGGTGGCGACGAACACCACGCCCGCAGGCCCGTACCGCGGCGTGGCTCGTCCGGCCACCACGTTCGTGATGGAACGCGTGCTGGATCTCGGCGCGCGGGAGCTCGGGCTCGATCCCGTCGAGATCCGGCGCATCAACCTGATCGGTCCGGGAGATCTGCCGTACACGTCGGCCACGCGGCTGGTCCACGACAGCCCGAGCTACCCCGTGTGTTTCGAGAAGGTGATCGAGGCGATCGGGTACGAGGCGTTTCGGGGCGAGCAGACACGTCTCCGGCGGGAAGGACGCTACCTGGGCATCGGATTCGCCGTCTACAACGAGCTGACCGGTCTCGGCCAGGCCGCCTCGGCCGGACCCCGCATGCCCTTCCGCACCGGCCACGAAGGCGCGACGGTGCGGATGGATCCGTCGGGTGCGGTGACCGTGCTCGCGGGCGTGACATCGCAGGGGCAGGGGCTGGAGACGACGGTGGCTCAGGTCGTGGCCGCGGAGCTGGGGGTAACGTTTCAGTCGGTGACGGTGGTCCTGGGCGACACTGACGCCACGCCCTTCGGCCTCGGGGCGTTCGCATCGCGCCAGGCCGTGATTGGAGGAGGCGCCGCCATTCGGGCAGCGCGAGCCGTGCGGGACAAGGTCACCCTGATCGCGGGACACCTCCTCGAGGTCGCACCCGAAGATCTCGAGGTGGCCGACAGCAACGTCTTCGTCAAGGGCGTTCCGAACCGCGCGATCCCGCTGGCTGAGGTGGCCAGGGTCGCCCATCTTGAAACGCACCGTCTGCCCCCGGATGTCGAGCCTGGTCTCGAGGCCACGCGGTTCTACGATCCGATACGGGGCACGTTTGCCGCCGGGTCGCAGGGGGCGGTGGTCGAGGTCGATCTCGAGACCGGCACACTCGTGATCCACCGCTATGTCTGCGTCGAGGACACCGGGCGAGTCATCAATCCGCTCATCGTCGAAGGGCAAGTCCAGGGTGCTATCGCCCAGGGCATCGGTGGCGCTCTCTCCGAGCGCCTCATGTACGATGCCGCAGGGCAGCTCCTCACCGGAACTCTGATGGAGTACGCGTTGCCGACGGCGGCCACGATACCGCCGCTCGCCCTCGGCCACGTCGCGGAGCCGGCGGACAATCTGGCCGGGGTGCGGGGCGTCGGCGAGGGGGGCACGTTGGGCCCCGCGGCCGTCCTCGCCAACGCGGTGGCCGATGCCCTGGCGCCCTTCCAGATCGAGCCGAACGACCTGCCCCTGACCCCCGCCCGCGTGTGGGCCTTGTGCGCCGCCAGTCGACGCGCCCCGTCGCCGTCGCGTCACGTCGTGGCCGAGTGAAAATTCCGGGTCCACCACGAGGCCACATCTTCGTCGGGACGCGGAGCTGACGAGCGGGGCGGAACCCCCCGCGGACTCCTGCCAGGCTCAGATGGCGAGCGTCGGGTCGAGCAGGTCGCGCAGCCAGTCTCCGAGGATGTTGATCGCCAGCACCGTGAGCATAAGCGCCAGCCCCGGAAAGGCCGCGAGCCACCAGGCCTGGTCGAGGTAGTTGCGGGCATCGGCCAGCATGCCGCCCCACGTCGGGGTCGGCGGCTGTACACCGAGGCCGAGAAAGGAGAGCGCCGATTCGAGGATGATCATCTGTGCCACCGAGAAGGAGGCGAGGACCACCACCGGCGACAGGACGTTCGGCAGGAGGTGGCGGAGGACGATGCGCGGAGCGCTCGCGCCCAGGCTCCGCGCCGATTCCACGTACGCCAGCTCCCGCAGCGTGAGCACATGCGCTCGCACGAGGCGGGTGTAGGATACCCAGCCGCTGACGCCGAGAGCGAGCACGACATTCAGCGCGCTGGGGCCCAGCACGGCCACGATCGTGACGACGAGCAGGATGAAGGGGAACGCCAGCTGGATCTCCGCGAGCCGCATGAGTAGCCGCTCCAGCACACCGCCCGTATAGCCGCCGACGAGCCCCAGGAACGTGCCGATGCTCGCCGAGAGGAGCACCGCGAGGAGGGCGACGATGAGGGAGAGGCGCCCCCCGTAGAGAATCCGGCTGAGGACGTCGCGGCCAAGCTGGTCGGTTCCGATCAGGTGCCCGGCTCCGCTGTGCTCGGCCCACGCGGGCGGGCGCAGCCGCTGAGCGAGCGACTGCTTCGTCGGCGACTCGGGCGCGATGATCGCCGCCAGGGCGGACGAGAGGATCACGAGGGAGAGCATCGCGAGAGACAGCCAGCGGCTCGCGCGGCCACGCCGCCGCGAGCCCGATCGCTCAGCGATGGCGGACACGCGGGTCGAGCCAGACATAGACGAGATCCAGGAACGCGTTCAGCACGACGAACACGATGGCAAGAATGAAGACGCCCGCCTGCACCACGGGGAAGTCGCGTCCCTGGATGGCCTGGACCATGAGCCTCCCTGTCCCCGGCCAGGCGAAGATCGTTTCGGTGACGACGGCGCCGCCCAGCAGCAGGCCGAAGTCCAGCCCCAGGATGGTCACCACCGGAATGGCGATGTTCCGTGCGGCGTGCCGGAGAATCACGCTCCACTCGGCAAGTCCCTTGGCCCGCGCGGTCCGGATGTATTCCTGGCCCAGCACCTCGAGCATCCCGGCCCGGACGAGGCGCGCCGTCTTCGCCATGGTCGCCGCCGACAGCGTGACCGCCGGGAGAATCAGATGGGCCGGCGATCCGCGTCCGAACGAGGGCAGGAGGCGGAGATCCACCGAGAAGATGAGGATGAGGAGGATGCCGAGCCAGAAAAACGGCATGGACTGGCCCACCAGTGTGACGAGGGCACAGGACGTCTCGACGGCGGTGCCCCGGCGGACGGCGGCGAGGGTGCCGAGGGGCAGGGCGAGGAGGGCGGCGATGCCGAGAGAGGTCGCCGTCAGCTCGAGCGTCGCCGGGAGCGTCTCCCACACGAGTGCCGCCGCGGGCTTGGTGTAGCGGAGAGAGTCCCCGAAGTCGCCCTGGAGAGCGTGCAGGACGAAGCGCAGGTATTGCTGCCAGAGCGGGGCGGAGAAGCCGAGCGAATCGCGAAGCCGCGCCATTTCTTCACGGGTGGTCGTCTCGGTCACGAAGAGCGCGAGCGGATCGCCGCTGAGGCGCAGGAGAAAGAACACCAGCGTCGACACCCCGACCACGGTGATGACGAGATCGAGGAGCCGCGCCCGGCAGTATTGAGCCACTCAGGCCGAGGTGCCGCCGTCGATGAAGAAGGTCTGGCCGGTGATGAAGCTCGCGGCCGGTGAGACGAGATAGAGGGCCAGCATGGCCACCTCTGACGGCTCCCCGATTCGGCCAAGCGGGATCAGCGAGAGCATCCGGTCTCGCTGGCCGGGCGCCGCCAGCAAATCTTCGACGATCGGCGTGCGCGTGAAGCCGGGGGCGATCGCGTTCACCCGCACCTCGTGCGGCGCCCACTCGAGCGCGAGGGAGTGGGTCAGCTGCATCACGGCTGCCTTGCCGGCCGAATAGCCGACGAGCCCGGCGCGGGCGACGGCGCCGACGACGGAGGCGACGTTGAGGATCGCCCCGCGCCTCCGACCGAGCATCAGCGGGGCCACGGCCCGGCAGCAGCGGAACACCCCGTGGACGTTCACGTCGAATTCCCGGAGCCACTCCTCGTCGCTGACGTCCACGAGCGGCTTGCGGGTGAGCTGGATGCCGGCGTCGTTGACCAAGATGTCGGGCGGCCCGAGCTCCGAGGTCGTGGTTCGCACCAGCGCCTCGACATCGGCGGTGAGGGTGACATCGGCCGTGACGGCGAGCGCCGTGCCGCCGGCTCCAGTGATCACGGCCGCCGTCTCGTCCACCTCGGACCGGGTGCGGGCCGCCACCGCCACGCGCGCGCCGGCCGCCGCCAGCACGACGGCGACGGCCCGGCCGATACCCCGTCCCCCGCCGGTGACGATGGCGACCGCCCCGTCCACGCGGAGGGGCTCTCCGGGGAAAGCCGGGGTCACTTTGTCACGCGCACCCGCGTGAGATCGATCAGGTAGTTCGACCGCCAGACGAAGTTCTGGACCCAGGGCTGGACGGCGTAGATGCCCGCCGTTTGCACGAGAAAGATCGAGGGCGGGTCGTCGCGAAGGAACGCCGCCATCTCCTGGAGGACCTTGCGCCGCTCCTCCGGACGTAGCGCGGCCCGGCTCCGGGCGACCAGCGCGTCGTAGTCGGGATTGGCGTACTCCTTGAGAATCGAGCGGCTCTGGAAGAGCGACAGCGGCAGGTCCGCGTCCATGGCCGGCAGATACTGCCAGGCCCAGATCCACATCGGCCCGATGGTGGCGCCCAGCGCGCTCTGGATGAAGACGCCTGCCTCCAGGATCTCGAGCTGGGCGGTGACGCCGATCTCCGCGAGCTGACCGATGACCGCCTCCTCGATTTCCTTGTCCTTCGTGTACCGTCCGACCGAGCCGTTGAACTTCACGGTGAAGCCGTTCGGGAAACCGGCCTCGGCCAGGAGCTGCTTCGCCCGCTTCGGGTCGTGCGGATAGGGCTTGAGGGCCGGGTTGTAGCCGAATCCGTCGGGCCCGACGATCTGGCCGTCGAGGACGCGGCCGTAGCCGGCGAGCAGCGACTTGAGGATAGCCTCCTTGTCGACGGCGTAGTTCAGGGCCTGGCGGACTTTCTTGCTGGTGAACGGTTCCACCGGAGTCCGGAAGTTGACCACGAGCCCCTGGCCTTGATTGATCGAGCGCACGTCCACGCTCCGGGCCTTGAGGCGGGAGACCTGCTCGGGCGGGACGAGGAGCACGGCGTCCAGCTCGCCCGTCTCGATACCGGCCACGCGCGTCGAATCCTCTGGTATCGACCGGAACACGACCTCGTCGAGCGCCGGCCGTCCGCGCCAGTAGGCCGGGTTCGCGGCGAGGGCCAGGTGATCCTGCTTGACCCAGGACGTGAAGCGGAAGGGGCCGGTACCCACGGGGGCGCCGGCAAACTCGCGCTCGCCCTTCTCGGCAAAGTACTTGGGCGGCAGCATGTCCACCGTCATGAGCCCCTGGAGGAGCGGGGCGAACGTGCTCTTCGTGATGATGCGTACGGTCCCCGCATCGACCACCTCGACCTTGTCCACCGGCGCGATCCGGCTGCCCCAGGGTGACTTGGTGGCGGGGTTCAGGACGCGCTCGATGGAGAACTTCACGGAGTCGGCGGTGAAGGGCTCGCCGTTGTGGAAGGCCACGCCGCGGCGGAGCTTCAACTCCCACGTCGTGTCGTTGACGACGCGCCAGGACTCGGCGAGGACGCCGACGATCCGGCCCGTGTCGTCCACGCCCACGAGCTTCTCGTAGAGCTGGGCGTAGGCGATCAGCGCGTTGGCCGTCGAATCGCGGTGGGGATCCGGGGTGTTGGGGATCGATCCGATCCCGATGGTGAGCTTCCCCGCCGCCGGCGCGGCGAGGGGTGCGCCGAGCACCAGCGCGAGCGCGAGGGGCAGAACGCGGGCGACGAGGGGCCTCATGGGGGAGTCTCCTTTCATCCGAGAATCTTCAGCTCGCGGTCGCCGCGCGTGAGCCGCCGTGCGCCGGACGGCGTGATCTCGACGGCATCCTCCACCTGGATGCCGCCCCAGCCGTGCTCGTAGTAGGGCGTCTCGACGCAGAAGACCATGCCCGGCTCGAGGACGGCGGCGTTCTGGGGCGTGATGGTCGGCGTATCGTAGCCCTCGAGGCCGATCCCGTGGCCGACGTGGTGGCGCTGGTAGTGCGGGAGGCCGGACTTGCGCGTCACCTCGACCGCCACGTCGAAGATCGCCCCGACCGGCACGCCCGGCTTCATCGCCTCGATGGCGGCCTGCTCGCCGGCGAGGGCGGCGGCGTAGTAGCGGGTCTGCTTCTCCGTCGGCGCGCCGAGGACGGCCGTCCGCGCGATGTCCGAGCAGTAGCCGCGGTAGACACAACCGAGGTCGAAGCGCACCAGGTCGCCGGCCCCGAGGGCGCGCGACGACGGGAAGACGTCGGCGAGCGCCGCCCGCTCGCCGATCGTGATGACGGTGAAGAAGCGGGACGCTCCACGCCGCTCGACCTCGTGCTCGAACACGGTGGCGGCGTCGCGCTCCGTCACGCCTGACTTCAGCATGCCGAGGACGACGTCCACCGCCTCCTCGGCGATCTGGGCGGCGCGCTCGAGGCAGGCCACCTCCTCGGCGCTCTTCACCATGCGGGCGGCGCGGAAGAGCTGGTAGGCGGGCATGAGCGTTTTTGCCGCGAGCCGATCCGCGAGACGTGTCCACGTCTGCGGGAATATCCCGCCCTCATCGAGGCCGATCCGCGCGCCGAGGACGCCGAGGTCGCCGAGAACGGCGGCGAGCGCATCGGCCGCGCTCGCGGCGGGATGCCGCGTGAGCTCCCGCACGTGCTCGCCGACCGCCCCGGGCTGGTCGGCATACTCGAAGAAGAACTTGCCGTAGCACGCGATCCGATCGCAGGCGATCTGATCGGACGCGACGCCCGTGGTATCGATGAACGGCACCACCAAGCCGGTGCCGCGCCGCGTGAAGACGCCGTAGAACTCGGCGCCCCGGGACAGCGGTTGCACGAGGCTTCGATAGCCGGTCACGTAGAAGAGGTTTTCCGGTGTGGTGGCGACGAGGGCGTCGAGCCCTTCGGCATCCAGTATCCGGGTCAGGCGGTCGCGATGATGTCGGTCCACGGGCGGCTCCTCTAGCTGAAGTGTGGGAGAACCTCGCGCCCGAAGTGCTCGATCGACTCCAGCATCTCGGGCATCGTGTTGGCGACGAACGTCATCCCCGAGAAGGTCGTGACGCCGGCGCCCGCGTAGACGCGGATACGCTCGCAGATCTCCTCGGGACTCCCAATCAGGTTGCGCTCCTCGGGACCTCCGGTCTGGCCCCGGAGCGTGGAGTTCGAAAGCGACTGGAGGTGCTTGTGGAGCTGGGAGCCCTGGAAGCGCTGTACGGCCTCCTCCCGTGTCCGGCCGATGCAGACCACGAACTGCGGCGCGATGTCGATCTTCGACGGATCCCGCCCCGCCTTCTCGGCCGCGCGGTGCACCTCCTCGACGCCCGTCCGGATCTCCTCGGGCGTGAGGACCGCGGGCAGCCAGCCGTCGCCCAGCTCGCCAGCCCGCCGGCGGACCTCGGGATGGTTGCCGCCCGCGTAGATGGGGAGCGGCGTCTGCAGCGGCTTGGGAAAGCACTCGACCTCCTCGAACCGGACGTGGCGGCCCTTGAAGGTCACGCGCCGCTCGCTGAAGAGCTGCCGGAGCGCCTTCATGCCCTCTTCGACGATAGCCCCGCGATTCACGGCGCGCGCGTCGGGGAAGAGCGCCTCGTACTCCTCGCGGTAGGCGCCGATACCGACGCCCAGGATCAGCCGGCCGCCCGAGAGCTGGTCGAGGGTGGCGGCCTGCTTGGCGGCCACCACGACATGGCGCATCGGCAGCACCAGGATGCAGGTGCAGACCTTGACCCGCGTCGTCCGCGCCGCGACGTAGGCGAAGGTGATGAGTGGCTCGTAGTAGTTCGGAGGCGTCGCGAACTCGCGCTGGACGTAGCGCTGGGTGGTCATGTGGTCGTTGCCCCACACCGAATCGAAGCCGAGCCGCTCGACGAGCAGCGCGGTGGGCAGGATGTCGGACGGTTTGGCGAACGGGATGGGATACATCATCCCCTCGATGCAGGTCGGGATGTGAACGCCGAATCTCAGCGGCATGGAGACCTCATCTCCTTCCAGTAGGGTGCAAGCTCGGCGCCGACGCGGGCCAGCTGTCCCTCGACGTCGACCCCCGGGGGCGGGACTGCGATCAGCGCGGTAAGCCCCGCGTCGGCCCAGCGGCGGAGCGCGCGCCGGCACTCGTCCGGCGTTCCGGCCACGGCGAAGGCGGCCACGAGGTCGTCGCTGACGAGGTGGGCGGCCGGCGTGCCCGCGGCCAGAGCTTCGCGGAAGGGGCGCGTCTCCGCCTCCGAGAGGCCGGCGTCCCGCAAGATCGACTGTCCGTGCAGGACGCCGAGATAGCGCGCGAGCACGGGCTTCGTCCAGCGCCGCGCCCGGCCGCCGTCGTCGTCGAGCGCGACCGGCACGTACGCGATCACCGGAAAGTCGTGATGGGTCCGCGCGGTGGTGGCGCGCACGCGCGCCACGTGGGCCGGGGACGACATGATCGAGCAGTGGACGCCGTCGGCGATTTCCCCGGCGAGCCGGACGGCCTTCGGCCCTTTGACGCCGAGCAGGATCGGCAGCTCGGCCTGCGCCGGCTTCGCCTCCAGGGCGACCCCGTGGAGCGTGAAGCATCGGCCAGGGTAGGTGAGACGCTCGCCCGTCCACAGGCGGCGGACGATTTCCACGCACTCGGCGAGCGCGGCCAGCGGAGTCCGAAAGGGAATGCCGAGCTGCGTCTCCATCCAGTTGCGGTTGCTCGTGCCGAGGCCGAGCACGACGCGGCCGTCGGCCACTCCGGCGAGCGCCGCCGTCTCCATCGTCAGGAGCACCGGGTGGCGGGTGTAGGGGTTGATCACGCCGAGGCCGATCGCGGGCCGCGTGGTGACCGCGGCCGCGGCGGCGGCGAGAGAGAACGCGCCGGGATGGAAATAGTCCTCGACGAACCAGAGGCTTCCGAAACCGGCGTGCTCGGCCGCCCGTGCCCAGCGGGTGACGTGTGCGGGCGCCGTGCCGCCCATGAGCGCGACCCCGAGGCTATCGGTCCAGCTCCAGACCATAGCTCTTCCGGAGCACGGCGAGGACATCGTCGAAGCTGTCGCCGGCGCTCGGCACGGCCGGGAGCCAGGCGCGGCTGGCCGCGTGATCCTTGAGTCCGCCCGAGGTCAGGACAACGACCACCACCTCGTCCGGCTCGATCGCGCCGGTCTTCCGGAGCTGCATCACGGCGGTGAGGGCCGCCGCCGACGAGGGCTCGACGAAGAGGCCCTCTTCGCGCGCCAGCGCGCGCTGGGCTTCGAAGACCCCCTCGTCCGTGATCCGCACGCCGGCGCCGCGGGAGTCCCGCAGGGCCTTGAGCCCCTGAAAGGTTCCCTGCGGCGAGGCGATCGAGAAGGCGACCGAGGCGCCGCCCTCCACGCGCTCGGGCGTCTCGAGCTTTTTCTCGAGCGCATGGGCAAGCGACCCGAACGGCTCGGCGGCGACCATCCGCGGGAGGCTGCCGACGATTTTGAGGGTGTGAAGCTCCTGCATGCCCTTCCAGATGCCGTAGAGCCCGTCGCCGTACGAGCTGGGAACGGCGATGAGATCGGGCGCCGTCCAGTCGAGAGCCTCGGCCACCTCGAAAGCGAGCGTCTTGTAGCCCTCGATCCCGAACGGATTCGAGCCGATGGGCGGTGCCACGTACCCGCCCGTGGGATACCAGCCCAGTCGTTCGACGCCCTCGCGCATCAGCCGCCAACGCTGCTCGGAGGTGGCGCAGGCAATCACCGCGGCCCCGTAGGCCTGCATCAGCGTCTTCATCGTGTCCGGCACCGACGCGAGCGTGAAGATCACGCAGGGCAGGCCGGCGCGGGCGGCGTAGGCTGCCGTCGAAGCGCCGTGGTTCCCCGTGGACGAGATCGCGATCACCCGCGCGCCCGACTCGACCGCGTGCGTGATGGCCACCGAGCAGAGCCGGTCCTTGTAGGACCACGTCGGGTTCCGGCTCTCGTCTTTCGCGTAGAGACGCGACAGGCCGAGACGGCGTCCGATCCGCTCGAGCGGAACGAGCGGCGTCCCTCCCTCGTCGAGGGAGATCACCCGGTCTCCGGCGACGGGCAGGAGATCGCGGAACCGCCAGAGGCTCCGCGGCGTGGTGGGAAAGCTCTTCGCGGTCAGGCCCGCCCGCGCATCGAAGTCGAGCGCCACGGTGAGATTGACCGCGATGCCTTCCGCCCGACACCGCGGGCACCCGGCGAAGGGGCGCGGATCGTCGATGACGGCGCGACAGCGAAGGCACTCGAGCCGCGGGGGTCGCCGTGGATTCATGCATGGGCGAGAATCAGACCAAAACGGCTTCGTGTCAACACCGCGGAACGGCGCTCACGCCGCGAGGAGCACCACGCCGACCACGATCAGCACGGCCCCCCCCACCACGCGCCAGCTCAGCTTCTCCGCCGCGCTCGGGAAGAGATACGCCAGGAGCAGGACGAACAGGGGCGCTGTGGCCGCCAGGGGGATGACCACGCTGACGTCGCCGAAACCCAGCGCGAGCAGCACGAGGAAGACGCCCCCGTTTTCCGCGATCCCGCCCCCGATGAAGTAGAGCAGGCTCCGCCGGTCGCAGCGCAGCGCGCCCCGGTTCCCGGAGGTGACGACGAACGCGGTCGACGCGACCATGGCCGCCGTGATGTTGATGGCGGAGTCGAAGAGCGGCCCCGCCTGGTGCAGGCCGAGCTTGCGAACGACGGCGACCACCCCGAAGCACGAGGCCGCCAGCAGGGGATAGGCGAGGTGCCGGACGCGGAATCCCGCCTGCCGGCCGCTCAGCGAGAGCAGGACGGCGCCGGCGACGATGACCAAGGTCCCCGTGACGATCGGCAGCGTCACGCGCTCGCCCAGCAAGAGGATGGCCAGCCCGCTGGCGATCAGCGGGGCCAGATTGTTGATGGCGGCGGCGACCGAGGCGCCCACCTTGTGGATGGCGACCACCCGGAAGAGACGGCCGCCCGCGGTGCCCACCACGCCGGAGAAGACGAAGTAGGGCACCGCGCGCCAGCTGTATTCCTCGTACGGGACGAGCAGGAGGACGGCCGACCACAAGCCGATCACGCCGACGGCGATGTTGATCCAGAACCCGGCGTAGAAGTTCGAGCCGCGCAGGCCGCGCTGGATGAGGGCGGTCGAGACGGCCGAGCACAGGGCGCTCGACAGCGCGATAACCTGCGGGGATGGCGACACCGCGGAGTCAGCGGCCAGCGCTCCGCGGCGGCACCACGCCATTGAGGCGGGCGTACACGACGAGGTTGCCGTAGTGGTTCATGTTGTCCTGGATCACGCCGAGAATGGCCGACCAGCGCTGGACTTTCTGGCCGCCTCTGCCCTCTATCATTTCCAGGGCCTTTTCCTCCGTGAGGCCGGCCCACACCTTGGCGCCATAGTCGTAGCTTTCCCGGAGCGCCTTCAGGATCTCGTCGCGGCTCTTGAGGGTATTGAAGCGATCGTTGCTGCCGAGGTTCTCGCCGGACACCCGGCTGAAGAAAAAGTAGTTTTCCCCGATCAGATGGATGGCGACTTCCCGGAACGATCGCTGGGCGGGCGTCGGCTTGAAATCGTACTTGTCCTCGGGTATGGCCTCGACGAGGCCGAGCACCAGGGTGCGCGTGCTGTCCCACGTGGCCTTGGTCGGCGTCAGGAAGCTCGTGGCTGGAAAGCTGGGCGGGGCGGGCGTCTGGGCAAACGCCGGGCTGGCCACCAGGACCGCAAGCGCGGCAGCACGTACACTTCGCCTGAACGAATCCGTGATCATCGCTCCTCCTGTTGGGTGAAGGTGCTGTGTCCGACACGTTGAACCACGCACGCATGATTTCATGACTCGCGCTCCACCGCCAGCCTTTGGAAGAACGCGGGGGCGTCGAGAATAGGGATGCCCTCGATCTCCACCAGGCTGCGCCTGACTCTGCGCTCCCCCTCACCCTTGACCCTCTCCCGCTCGGGGCAAGAGACACTTGACGTTGACTCCCTCTCGGCAGATTCTTGCGCACGGAGGTCTCGCTGATGGAATTGTTGCTGCACGGCAAGTACGTGCTCACGAGCGCAGCGGAGCCACGAGTGCTCACCGATGCGGCGGTGTGCGTATCGGGTGGCATCGTGACCGAAGTCGGGGACTGGCCCACGCTGAGGCAGACGCATCGCGAAGCCCGCGTGGTCGGCAACGGTAAGCAATTGCTCCTGCCCGGGCTCGTGGACGCCCATAGCCACGGTCGCGCGATCTCGCCGATTCAAAAGGGCGTGCTCAACGACTACCTGGAGAACAACCTGCTGGACTGGGCGATCATGCCGTCCTTCGACCCCGAGCTGACGGCCGCCCTCGGGGTCGTGCGTCACGTGCGAAGCGGCTGCACGACCATCCACCACATGGGCTTCGACACCGAGGGACCGCGGGCGCTGGACCTCTGCGAGCGCGCCATCCGCACCTATCTGGACGGCGGTATTCGCCTGGCCTTTTCGCCGGGTGTGCGGAACGTCGACAAGCTCGTGCTCGACTCGCAGGCATTCCTGGCTACTTTGCCGCCCGACCTGCGCGCCTTCGCCGAGCCGCTGGTGAACCTGGACAGCACCGGCATGGAGCGCGACTACTTCGACCTGTTCGATCACCTCTATCGAAAGTTCAACTCCGAGGACACGCGGATCCTGCTGAGCCCGAGCTGGGCGCAAGCCGTGACGGAGTCCTTCCTGGCCCGCACCAAGGAGACGGCCGATCGCCTCGGCAAAGTCCCGATCCACATGCACTGCCTGCAGACGCCCATCCAGAAGGCGTTCTCCCTGCGCAAGTACGGCCGCACCGCGGTGGCCTGGCTGGACGAGCGGGGCCTCATCGACGACCATGTGGTGCTGGGGCACGCCATCTGGGTCACCGATCAGGACATCGACATTCTCGCCGAGCGCCGCGCGTCGGTCACCAGTCACCCGAGCTGCAACCTCGGCATGCGCAACGGCCTGGCGCCCGTGTACGAGATGGTCCGGCGCGGCGTGAACGTGGCCATGGGCCTGGACGACAAGACGATCAATGATGACGAGGACGCGGTGATGGAGCTGCGCATGCTCCACAAGCTCCACCGCGTGCCGAGCTACGATCTGAATACGCCGCCGCTCGACGCGCGCGAGGTGCTCGCCATGGGCACGGTGAACGGGGCGCGCGCTCTCGGCTTCGGTGGCCGCCTCGGCGCGCTGGTGCCGGGCATGAAGGCCGACGCCATCCTCGTGGACCTCGACCGCGTGCTGGACGATCCGTGGCTTACCGATGAGCTCGACATCGTGGAGGCGTTCCTGCACCGAGCCATGGGAGCGGACGTGGCCACCGCCGTCATCGGCGGCCGGCTGGTCATGGAGGACCGAAGGTTTCTCACGCTGGACGTCGCCGCTCTCTACCAGGAGGTCCGAGCTGCCGCCAGGACCATCGGCGACGAGCAGCGCCGGCGGGCCGAGATGCTGCAGCGCCTGAAGCCCTACTACCAGCGCTGGTACAACGACTGGCAGCGCTGGTACAACGACTGGCTGGGCGGCGAGACGCGGCCCTTCTACGTGCTCAACAGTCGCGTGTGAGTGAGCACAATCCTCCACCGCGCTCGGCCATCCTTGACACCCTTTCGCGGCGGACATACTATCGGCCTGCGTTTTTAGTCTTGCTGTGATCCTGGCGGACAGCGCTGACCACCCAGTGAGGGAGGACTCCATGCTGAGCACGTTCCGGTTCTTGGCGTCGATCATGGCCATGGTCGCGGCGCTGGCGGGTGGCGGGCTCGCGGCCCCGGCCGAGGTATGGGCGGCGGGGGAGCGGGATGTCACGATCGCCCAGGGCATCGACGCCGAATTCCTCGACGTGCAGATGACCAACAACATCGTGACGCTCATCATCAATACATCGATCTACGACACCCTGCTCACGCGCGACAAGCAGCTTCAGCTCGTGCCGGCGCTGGCGACGTCCCACAAGCTCGTGAGCGACAAGGTCTGGGAGGTCAAGCTCCGCCAGGGCGTGAAATTCCACAACGGCGAGCCCTTCGATGCCAACGCGGTCAAGTTCTCGTTCGAGCGCATCAACCGCGGGGACTTCAAGTCGCCGCAGAAGGGCTGGTTCGCCCCCATCGAGGCGGTCGAGATCGTCGATCCCTACACGGTGCGCTTTCACACCAAGGTGCCCGACCCCGCGATGCCGGCGCGGATGACCCTCATGTACCAGCTGGCGCCGAAGTACGTGGCCCAGGTCGGCGACGCCCAGGCCAACCTCAAGCCGGTCGGCACGGGCCCGTTCAAGTTCGTGGAGTGGACGAAGAACGACAGGATCGTGGTCGAGGCCAATGACGCCCACTGGAGCGGCAAGCCGGCGGTGCGCCGGGCCACCTGGCGGCCGATCCCCGAGCTGGGCGCGCGGATCGCGGCGCTCCAGACGGGGCAGGCGGACCTCATCGTCAACGTCCCGCCCGACCAGCTCCAGGCGCTCGCGGCCACGAAGACCGTCCGGGTCGAGAAGACGCCGAGCTGCCGCATCATCTACTTCGGCATCGCCCAGATCAAGGGCGGCCCGCTCGCGGACCGGCGCGTGCGGCAGGCGATCAACCACGCCGTGGACGTGCAGGGGATCATCGACAGCGTCCTCCTGGGCAACGGCAAGCGGATCAACTCCTCGATGCCGCCCAATGTGTGGGGCTACGACCCCTCGATCCCGTTCTACGACTACAATCCCAAGAAGGCCAAGGAGCTCCTCGCGGCGGCGGGGCAGACGAATATCCAGCTGACGCTGCAGGCGCCGAACGGGCGCTGGGCGATGGACAAGGACATCGCGCAGGCCGTGGCCGGCCAGCTCACCGAGAACGGCATCAAGACCAATGTGAAGATCATCGGCGAGTGGGGCAGCTACGTCCGCTCGGTGCTCGACCACAAGACCGAGGACATCTTCATGAACGGCTGGTGCCTGCCGAGCCTCGAGCCCGACCACTGGGTGACGCCGAACCTCCACACCGGCGAGCCCGTGTCGCAGTACTCCAACCCCGAGGTGGACAAGCTGATGGAGCAGGCGCGGGCGGAGATGAACGTGGAGAAGAGGAAGCAGCTCTACAGTCAGCTCCTCCGCCTGATCCGGGACGACGCGCCGTGGCTCTTCATGTATTCGCAGATGGACATCTACGGCGTCAACAACCGCATCAAGTGGACGCCGCGCGGCGACGAGTCGATACGACTCACCGAAATCGGGTTCTAGCCAACGGCTTGGCCCACCCCCTCACCCTGCCCTCTCCCCCTCGCGGGGGAGAGGGAACTGAGCTTAGGGTAGAGTGAGGGGAAGCTCCGATGGTTGGCTACGTGCTGCGGCGGCTCGTGCAGAGCGTCCTCGTCCTCCTCGGCGTGTCCGTGATCGTGTTCGGGCTCCTGCATCTCACCGGAGATCCCACGCGCCTCCTCCTGCCGCTCGAGGCGCGTGAAGAGGATGTCCGGCAGCTCCGCGCGCTCCTCGGCCTCGACGATCCGCTGTGGGTGCAATACCTCCGCTTCCTCTGGCGCGCCGTGCGTGGAGACTTCGGGGTGTCGTTCAAGCACCAGGTGCCCGCGCTCACGCTGATCCGCCAGACGCTGCCCGCGACGCTCGAGCTGACGGCGGCGGGCCTCGGGCTGGCGCTGGTGGTGGCGGTGCCCGCGGGTATCGTGGCCGCCCTCCGCCGCAACTCCCTCCTCGACGCCGTCTGCTCGGTGGGCGTGCTGCTCGGGCAGGCGATGCCCGTATACTGGCTCGGACTCCTGCTGATCCTCGTGTTCGCCGTCAAGCTCGGCTGGTTCCCCGCGGCCGGGCGCGACGGGCTCCTGTCGCTGGTGCTGCCCGCCGTCGCGCTCGGCGCCTTCTCGATGGCCCGCATCGCGCGCATGGCGCGCTCGGGGATGCTGGAGGTCCTGGCGCAGGATTACGTGCGCACCGCGCGAGCGGCCGGCGTGAGCGCCTTCGTGGTCACCTACAAGTACGCGCTCAAGAATGCGGCGATCCCGCTCGTGACCATCGTGGGCCTCGAGTTCGGTGTGCTGCTCGGCGGCGCGGTGATCACGGAGACGATCTTCGCGTGGCCGGGGGTGGGCCGGCTCGCCGTGGACGCGATCTTCAGCCGCGACTACCCGCTGGTGCAGGCGATCGTCGCGATGCTGGCGACTCTCTTCGTCCTCATCAACCTCGTCATGGACCTGGTCTACACCTATCTCGACCCGCGCATCGTATTCGTGCGGGCCAAGCCGTGAACGAGTCCGCGGGCGCGGCGGTGGCAGCGGACGTCCAGCCCGCTGCGGGCGTCGGCCGGCGCCGCCTGAGCTTCCGCGCGGTGTTCGGGATCACGGTGCTCCTCTGCATGGGCGGCGCGGCGCTCCTGGCCCCGCAGATCGCCCCGTGGGATCCGGGGCGCCAGATGCTCCTCAAGCGCCTCCGCCCGCCCGCCTGGGAGCCGCGCGGCCTGCGCGAGCATCCGCTGGGCACCGATCACCTCGGCCGCGACATCTTGAGCCGCATCCTCTACGGCGGCAGGATCTCCCTCGGCGTGGGTCTCTCCGCGGTGACGCTCTCCTGCCTGATCGGCGTCACGTTGGGGCTCCTCGCGGGCTTTCACGGCGGGCGCATCGACGCCTTGATCATGCGTGTCGTGGACGTCTTCCTGGCCATCCCGTACATCCTGCTCGCGATGGGCGTCGTCTTCGCGCTGGGCCCAAGCCTGGTCAACGTGATCCTGGTGATGGCCGTGACGCGATGGGTGCAGTTCGCCCGCATCGTGCGCGCCGACGTGCTGTCGATCCGGGAGCGGGAGTTCGTCAGCGGCGCCCGTGCCCGCGGCAGCCGGTCGATGCGCCTGCTCCTCCGCCACGTGCTGCCGAACGCCCTCACCCCGATCATCGTCGTGGCCACGCTCGAGCTGGCGTTCATGATCATCTACGAGTCGGCGCTGTCCTTCCTGGGGCTGGGCGTCCAGCCGCCCACGCCCACCTGGGGCTGGATGCTCTCCGACGGGCGGAACTACATCGCCACGGCGTGGTGGCTCGCGACCTTTCCGGGGCTCGCGATCATGCTGACCGTCCTCGCCGTCAACCTCCTCGGCGACTGGCTGCGCGACACCCTCGACCCCCGGCTCAAGCTCTGACATGGCGCCGCTGCTGTCGGTCGAGGGCCTCCAGACCCATTTCGAAACGGGAGAGGGCGTGCTGCGCGCCGTCGATGGCGTGAGCTTCTCGATCGAGCGCGGTGAAGTGCTGGGACTCGTGGGCGAGAGCGGCTGCGGCAAGAGCGTGACGTCGCTGTCGATCATGCGGCTGGTACCGCCGCCAGGCCGCGTCGCCGCCGGCCGCGTCCTCTTCGAGGGCGAGGATCTCCTCGCCAAGGATGCCGAGGCCATGCGCCGGGTGCGCGGCGCGCGCATCGCCATGGTCTTCCAGGAGCCGATGACATCGCTCAATCCCGTCTTCTCGATCGGCGACCAGATCGCCTCGGCCATCCTCGCCCACAGCGGCGCCGGCCGCCGCGAAGCCTGGCAGCGCACGGTCGAGATGCTCGACCTGGTCCAGATCCCCTCGCCGCGCCAGCGCGCGCGGGACTTCCCGCACCAGCTCTCCGGCGGCCTGCGGCAGCGCGCCATGATCGCCATGGCGCTGGGTTCCGGGCCCGCCCTGCTCATCGCGGACGAGCCGACGACGGCGCTCGACGTCACCATTCAGGCGCAGATCCTCGACCTCCTCCGGCGGCTCCAGGCGGAGCGCGGCATGGCGGTGCTCCTGATCACGCACGATCTGGGCGTCGTGGCCGAGCTCTGCCATCGCGTGGCGGTGATCTACGGCGGGCGCATCGTCGAGATGGCGCCCGTGACGAGTCTCTTCGCCCGCCCGCTGCATCCGTATACGCGTGGGCTGCTTCAGTGCCTGCCGCATCCGAGCCGCTTCGGGCAACCGCTCGCGTCGATCGAAGGCGTGCCGCCCGACCTGCGTCAGCGCAGCGCCGGCTGCCGCTTCGCTCCGCGCTGCTCCTACGCGGTGGCGGCCTGCCGCCGGGACGAGCCCACGCTGGAGGAGCGGGAGCCGGGACACTTCGTGGCCTGTCCGGTGGTGGCGTGATGGCGACGCCGCTCCTGGAGGTGCAGGGGCTCGCCAAGCAGTTCGCCATGGGCGGGGCCTGGCTCGCCCGGCGGCGCCGCGTGATCCGGGCCGTGGACGGCGTGAGCTTCGCGCTCGAGCCGGGTGAGACGCTGGGGCTCGTCGGCGAGTCGGGTTGCGGCAAGTCCACGACGGGGCGGCTCATCCTGCGGCTGATCGAGCCAAGCGCGGGGCACATCCGCTTCGAGGGTAGGGACCTTGTCACGCTCACCGCCCACGAGCTCTGGGCCGCGCGCCAGCGCATGCAGATCGTCTTCCAGGATCCGTTCGGCTCGCTCAATCCGCGGATGCGCGTGGGGAGCATCATCGAGGAGCCGCTCGCGATCTACGAGCAGGGCGACGCCGCGGGACGTCGCCGCCGCGTGGCCGAGCTGCTCGAGGTGGTCGGGCTCGATCCCGCCTTCGTGGAGCGCTACCCGCACGAGCTCTCGGGAGGCCAGCGCCAGCGCATCGGCATCGCGGCGGCCCTCGCGCTCCAGCCGAGCCTCATCGTGGCCGACGAGCCGGTCTCGGCGCTCGACGTGTCCATCCAGGCGCAGGTGCTGAATCTGCTCATGGATCTGCGCCGCCGCTTCGGCCTGACCTATCTCTTCATCTCGCATGATCTCCGAGTGGTCCTGCACATGTCGGACCGCGTGGCGGTGATGTACCTGGGCGAGATCATCGAGATCGGCTCGCGCGATGCGATCCACGGCGAGCCGCGACACCCGTACACGCAGGCGCTGCTCTCCGCGGTGCCCGTCGCCGATCCCACGCTGCGCCGTGAGCGGATCGTGCCGAAGGGCGAAGTGGCGAGCGCGCTCGAGGTACCGGGCGGCTGCCGCTTCCACCCGCGCTGCCCGATGGCTTTCGACCGCTGCCGCGTGGAGCGTCCGGCGCCGCGCGATGTCGGCGCGGGGCACCAGGCCTCGTGCCATCTCTATTGAGCGAGGTGGTACGTCTACTCCACTGCGCGGTCGATGCGGCGGCCCGCCTGGTACACGTCGAGCACGTTCCAGAGATCGGCGATCTCGCGCGTGGGATCGCCGCGCACCACTAGCACGTCGGCGAGACGGCCGGGCAACAGGCGGCCGGCGACGGCGCCCACCCCGATCGAATCCGCCGCGCCGGCGGTGCCGGCCACGATGGCGTCGGAGTACGAGAGCCCGGCCTGCGCCAGCATGTGGATCTCGTGGACGAACTCGCCGGGCGCGTACCATCCCCACGGCGAGTCCGACCCCGCCGTCATTCGCACGCCGGCCTCGCTCATCCGTCGCACGGCGTCGACCCGCACATCCAGGGCGCGCCGCGACTCCTCGAGCTGCGCCATGAGCTCGGTCGTGAGCCGTCCCTCGCGCTCCCGCGCTTCGCGCTGGCGCTCGATGCCGGCCTTCATGACGTAGAGCGTGGGATTGACCCAGGCCTTGGCGGCGGCGAGCCGCTCGACGAGGTCGGGGCGAAACCGGTAGGTGCCGTCCGGCTCGGTGAAGATGCAGTGGATGATCATGTCCACGTCGGCGTCGAGGCAGTTCTGGACGGACTGCGCCGAGGTGCAGTGGGCGGCCGTGAGCTTGCCGTGCCGATGCGCCTCGTCGGTCATCGCGGCGAGCTCGGCCACCGTGTACGAGGCGCGGTTTGGATCGGAGGTGCGCGTGGAGCCACCGCTCGCGACGATCTTGATGTAGTCGGCGCCTTCCTTGAGGAGCTTGCGCACCTCGGCGCGTACGGCCACCTCGCCGTCGGCCTCCGAGCCGAAGTAGCCCATGTGCCCGCCGGTGATCGCGATCGGACGCCCACAGATGACCATGCGCGGCCCGGGAGCGAGCTTGCGGCGGATCCCTTCGCGCAGGGAAAAGGCGACCTTGCCCTTGGCGCCGTTCTCGCGGAGCGTCGTCACGCCCGAGTGCAGCAGCGTGCGCGCGTTCTTGGCCGCCTGGAGGAGCAGGATGTCGTCGTCCTCCTTCGCGACGTCGTCGCCGAGCGTGCCGTCGCCAGGCGCCACCAGATGCGTGTGTGCGTCCACCAGCCCGGGCAAGATCGTCGCCGCGCCGTAGTCCTTCCGGTCCACGGAGGCGCCGTCGGGCGCGCGGACGTCAGCGGCCCGGCCCAGCTTGAGAACCCGCCCGTGCTCCATGAGCAGCGCGGCTTGTTCGATGGGCGCGGCCCCGGACCCGTCGAGGAGTCGGGCGGCTGTGATCAGCGTGAAGCGCGGGGGTGTCGTCGGCATGCGATCGTCTCCCTGTCGACTACAGGAACTCGCGGCTCCGCAGCCGTGACGGCCATCCCGGGCACTCTAGGGCGAGCGTTGTCGCACTGTCAAGGAGTTGGGGCGGTGAGGCGTACGCCTATTTCGTTCGGGAGCGGATTCGGCCGACACGCTTGGGGACCCGAGCGCTCTGCTCGGGAAAGCGGTATCGTGTTCTATCGCGGCTAGCGGGTCATGCTCAAGAGGAGGTTCAAACATGAAGAACGTGCAGATGGCGGTGGCCGGGAACATTCTGACGATCACCGTGGACTTGACCAAGGAGTTCGGACCCTCCTCGTCCGGGAAGACGATCATCATCGCCTCGACCGAGGGGAATATCGCCGTGCCTGAGCGCGAAGAGAAGATCGGACTGAACGTCTACCGGAGGAAGTGAGAGCGGGAATAGCGCCCTCACTCCAGCGCGTAGGTGACGCTCACGCTGACTTCCAGCTCTTGCTCGCCCGGAGCGATGGGCACCGCTGCACTCGTCATCATGCGCGCGGCCATGGGGCGGGGCAGGCCGGGCGTCGTGTCGCGGATGAAGATCACGCGGCCCAGCTTCACGCCTGCCGCCGCCGCGTAGACCTGGGCCTTCTGCCGGGCGTCGGCGATCGCCTTGGTCCGGGCCTGCTCGAGGAGTGGCGCCGGGTCGGCGATGGAAAAGCCGATACCGCCGAGCGCGTTCGCTCCCCGGCTCACCAGCGTGTCCAGCAGGCGACCGAGGGCGGCAAGGTTCCGCACCGTCACGCGAACCTGGTTGGTGACCTCGTACCCGACGACGGGCGACGGCTGCTGCCGACCGGTCTGCTGCGGCGCCCGCACGGGCACGATGCTGACATTCGTCGTGTGGATGTCCCGGTCGGCGATCCCGAGGGCAGTCAGCGCCTTGAGGACCTGCTCCATCGCCGCGCTGTTCTGGCCCATGGCCTGGGACGCCGTCGCCGCCTGCGTGACGACTCCGGCATTCACCTCGGCCGTGTCGGACGCGCCCGAGGCCGCGCCCGAGCCGATCACCGTGATCGAGGGCGCGGGCTCTTCACCCCAGGCCATGGACGCCGCGGTGAGAAGCACGCACGTCGTGAGGGCGACCGCGATGGGGCCACGCATGCCGTCAGGATAGCATCAGGGTCCCAGTACCTTTGAGCCAGATGCATAAGTGTCTCAGACCGTTCCACGCTCTAGCCGGACTGTGTCACACTCTCCGGGAGCCATGACGGACGGTCGCGGGGGCCGACGGGCGTTGTTCGTCCTGACCGGGCTGAATGCCCTCAACTATGCCGACCGCTACGTCGGCGCGGCGGTGCTCCCGCTCATGCTGGCCGGCCTGGCCCTGTCAGACGCGCAGGGGGGGCTCCTCCAGTCCGTCTTCATCATCACGTACTCCCTGCTGTGTCCTGTGGCGGGATGGCTGGGCGACCGGCGCGCGCGCCTGCCCATCGCGGCGGCGGGGGTGATTGTCTGGAGCGCCGCCGTCACGG
>WNFO01000544.1_pt1 | contig 38225 bp, 31 predicted proteins | sample 5400251 | NCBI WGS metagenome assembly WNFO01 (sample SAMN13153354, study PRJNA577476) | soil metagenome | isolation source: 100 cm saprolite under Madrone tree | place: USA:California | collected 2016-06-14
TCGCATCTGCTCATCATATTGGTTATGGTCGGCCGGGAACGGTTGAACCCGATAATCCTTCAGCAAGGCTTCGAAATGGCCGTAGAAGTGAGTGACGGTTCCCAGTCCCAGACGCGCTGCGTCGAGCGCATTCATCTGCGCAACACCCTCCTGCGAGAGATGCGCCGTGGATCCCATGCCGAACTTCCTCGCTTCATCGAGAAGCGCGGCCATGATATCCGGCGGATAGGAATCGAGCTTCAAGCCGTCGATGCCGTTGTTTGCGGCCCAGCGGACCCACGCGCGAGCCGTATCGGGTGCCGTAACGGGTCCTTCATTCCACTCGCTGCCGGGCCGCTGATAATTAACGATGCGAGGCGCAACGATCTGGTTGCGGGCGCTGCGATCCTTTTCCTTTGTCGTAAATTCATTCGATCCGAGCGGTACACCGCGGATAGTCGTGACCCCATGCGCCAGCCAGAGCTTGAATGCGTATTCGGCATCGGCGTTCTTGGGCGCGCCGCCCGCGTGGGCATGCATATCGACAAAGCCAGGAAGAACATACATACCGGCCGCGTCGATTTCGAGTTGCGCATTCTGCGGCGCTCTGTTCGGCCGCATCGGCACGCCGGGGGTTCCCGCCAGCCGGATAGCTCTGATCCGGTTGTTCTCGACAACGATGTCTACCGGTCCACGGGGCGGTGCTCCGGTTCCATCGATGAGTGTCGCGCCCCGAATGACGAGCGTTCGATAGGGACCGGCTCCTTCACCGCCGCTCCGGTTGGGCGCGGGAATGAGAGCCCCCCGCCTTTGCTGCGCGAAAACGAACGGCGCCAGCGAGATGACGGCCGCAAGCAAGATCACAAGACGGGTCCTTCGCATGCCTCCTCCGAATGCAAATTCTATAGCACTTGCGTCTCGCGAGATAATAGGCGCTTTGTGCATTTCGCCTATTCCATATTTCGGATCGTCATCATCGACCTGGTCCTGAGCGGCGACAACGCCGTCGTGATCGGGATGGCCGCGCACCGGCTGCCTCCGCGGCAGCGTCGAACGGCCATATTGTTTGGTGGCACCGCTGCCATCGTCCTGCGGATCACACTCACGGTTATTGCCGCTCTTCTTTTGAGGATTCCCGGGCTGCAGCTCGGCGGAGGCGCGTTGCTGATATGGATCGGTTTCAAACTTCTGAAGGAAGAAGAAGAAAGTCATGAGGGCATCAAGGTTGCCGCCAGCATGCGCGAGGCCATCATCACCATTCTGATTGCCGATTTCATCATGAGCACGGACAACGTGCTCGGTGTTGCCGCCGCCAGCGAGGGCGACCTGAGACTACTGATTTTCGGATTGGTCCTGAGCATGGCCATTCTGATGTGGATGGGCAGCCTGGTTGCAAACCTCATCAACCGATTCGCCTGGCTTTCATACGTCGGCGCTGCCGTCATCGCCTGGACCGGCGCCCTGATGGTGTTCGAGGATCCTTACGTGGTGAGGCACGCACCGTGGATCAATCGCACCATTGTTTACGGCGTGTCCGCCGTGATCACCATCGCTGTCCCCGCCTTCGCGCACTGGTTCCATCGCGGACGACAGAAGTAGTACAATCCCTCCCACTTCACTGTAGCGGCGGTCTATGACCGCCGGCGATATCACAATTCCGGATCGCCGGCGGTCATAGACCGCCGCTACAACTATTTCAGGAGCACAATCGTGAAAATATCAGACATGCTGTTGCCGGAATTCGACCAGGAGATGGCGAGTACTCGCAAATCTCTCGAACGCATACCTGAAGACAAATTCGGATGGAAACCACACGAAAAATCGATGCCGCTCGGAAGGCTTGCAGGACACCTTGCCGAAATGCCCGGATGGGCCGTTATGAGCATCGAAAAAGATTCCCTGGACATCGCCCCTCCGGGCGTTCCTCCTCCGCAGGCCACCGTCGCGAAATCGCGACAGGAGGTGCTGGATCTGTTCGATAAGAACAAGAATGAAGCGCGTGCGGCGATCGCGAAGGCAAGCGACGACCATCTGATGAAAAACTGGTCCTTGCTCAGGGGCGGACAAACGATCATGACGATGCCGCGCACCGCGGTTCTTCGAGGTTTTGTGATGAACCACATGATTCATCACCGCGCGCAGCTCGGCGTCTATCTGCGTTTGAATAACATCCCGGTGCCGTCCATCTACGGCCCGTCCGCAGACGAAGGACAGATGTAGCGGCGGTCTATGACCGCCGACAATACGACAACTTGCGAGATCGCCGGCGGTCTATGACCGCCGCTACTGTTTACGTTGTGTAGTCGGCGTTGATCCGAATGTAGCCGTCGGTGAGGTCGCAGGTCCAGATGCGTGCCACTCCTGAACCGGAGTGAAGAACGACGCGAATTTGAATCTCGCGTTCCTTCAGTTTTTGTCGTGTCATGTCGAGGGTCTTCTCGGAAATCGGGACACCGCCGATGTAAATGTCCACGCGATCGGAGCTCAGCGGCACACCGGAGTTCCCAATCGCTCCGACGATCCGTCCCCAATTCGGATCGGCCCCATAAATAGCCGTTTTCACAAGCGGTGACCGCGCGATCGTACGCCCGATCGTGCGGGCTGCTTCGTCGCTCGGCGCTCCTTCAATATTCAGTTCCACAAACTTTGTTGCGCCTTCGCCATCGCGCACGATGGCTGTCGCAAGCTCAGTGCAAACTTCACGAAGTTTCTCGCGGAAGTCGCCGGCAGGCGGATGTATCCCGGAAGCTCCATTCGCGAGCACCACGACCATGTCGTTCGTGGAGGTGTCGCCGTCCACCGAAATGCAGTTGAACGAGTGGTGGACCGCATACCGGAGCGCAGCGTCCAACTCCGGATGGGTCACGGCCGCATCCGTCATCACAAACGACAGCATTGTGGCCATGTCGGGATGAATCATTCCCGCGCCTTTAGCCACGCCTGTAATGCGCGCCCCGCCCACTTCTGCAGCAGCGATTTTCGGAACAGTGTCCGTGGTCATGATCGCGCGCGCCAGCAGATCGATGTTTGTGGGGCTGAGATTGGAGATTAGATCCGGAATCGCTGTCTGGATCCTGGATACCGGCAACGGACGGCCAATCACCCCCGTCGAGGAAACCAGAACATCCCTCGGGTCGCACGCGAGCCCGCGCGCCAGCGCTTCCACGCATTCCTGAGCCGCATGAATCCCCGCTTCGCCTGTCGCCGCGTTCGCGTTTCCGGAGTTTACGAGCACGGCTCGAACCTGATGGCCCGATGCCGTAAGATGCCTCCTGGTGAGGATCAGCGGCGCGGCGATAAAGAAGTTTTGCGTAAATACGGCCGCAGCGACGGCGGGAGTTTCCGAGCAGATCAATGCAAGATCGAGCATGCCGTCGGACTTGATGCCGGCAGCCACCGCAGCAGTCTTGAATCCTCGTATAATCATCGCATGAACCTCTTGGCCTCTTTGTTAAGCCTGAGCCTGATTCTCATCTCCGGCGGCCTGCCCGCACGTCAGATTTCCGGCGGACGCCACTGCGTCGAGCCTGGAAAAGGGCAGTTTCTCATACTCGTGGGCAGCGCCGGCCTGTTGGGCGTCTTTGGACACGACCACACCATCGAAGCAAAGGAGATTACCGGATGCGCCGACGTTAACGAAGCGGATTTGACGCGGTCATCGGTCGAACTCACGTTCGCCGCCAACAAGATCACCGTGCTCGATCCGAAAGAGAACCCGAAGGACCGCACTCAAGTTCAGCAAACCATGGAGACGGATGTCCTGCGCGTTCGGGAATTTCCTTCCATTCGTTTCCACTCCACCGCCGTGCGCCGGGATCAAAACAAAACGAACGGACTGGTTGTCCAGGGTCAGCTCACCATCCGGGACCGGACACAACCTGTCGCCATTCCTCTGGAGGTTGCCCGCGGCGAAAACGGATTGATCCGCGTGAAGGGCGAATACTCGTTCCGCCAGACCGCATTCGGGATTGAGCCGGTGAAGGTGGCGGGAGGAACCGTTCGCGTCAAGGACGAACTCAAGGTCCGATTCGAGCTCTCCTTGAAGTAGAAGAATTTTCAGCCGCGGATTACGCGAATTACGCGGCTGAAAATCTTTTTCCTCAGTCCAGAGTAAAGCATAATGACCGGATTCGGAGGTTCCCATGAAACGCGCGCGGTCTCTGAGCGTCACCCTGCTCCTGCTTCTATCCCTTCTGCCGGCCTATGCCGCCCAGGCGCCTGTAGCGCTGCCGCAGGGTGTAGAGCGGATAACGTCTGTGGAAGGTATTAACGAATATCGCCTCCCGAACGGGTTGCGTGTTCTGCTTTTCCCTGATCCCTCGAAACCCACAGTAACCGTGAACATCACATATCTCGTCGGGTCGAAGCACGAAAACTACGGCGAGACCGGAATGGCGCATTTGCTCGAGCACCTGCTGTTCAAGGGATCGACGAAGCATACCAACGTTCCAAAGGAACTCCAGGATCACGGATCACGGCCGAACGGAACCACGTGGTTTGACCGCACGAATTACTTCGAAACGTTCCAGGCCTCGGACGCCAATCTGGAGTGGGCCCTCGACCTCGAAGCGGACCGCATGGTGAATTCTTTTGTAGCGAAGAAGGACCTCGACAGCGAAATGACCGTGGTTCGGAACGAGTATGAATCCGGTGAGAACTCGCCGATGAACGTTTTGCAGGAGCGCGTGATGTCGGCGGCATATCTGTGGCACAACTACGGCAAGTCCACGATCGGCGCGCGCAGCGACATCGAAAATGTTCCGATCGACCGGCTCCAGGCTTTCTACCGGAACTACTACCAGCCGGACAACGCGATTCTGCTTGTTGCAGGAAAGATCGATGAGGGCAAGACGCTCGGCCTCATCAACCGGTACTTCGGGGGAATTCCGCGCCCTCAACGTGTGCTCCAAGCCAACTACACGACCGAACCCGTTCAGGACGGCGAGCGTAGTGTTACTCTGCGCCGGGTCGGAGACGTTCAAGGCGTAGTCGCTGCGTACCACATTCCGGCCGGATCGCATCCGGATTTCGCCGCATTGGACATGGCCGCCGAGATTCTCGCGGACAGCCCGTCGGGGCGGCTGTACAAAGCTCTCGTCGAAACCAAAAAGGCCGCCACCGTTTCGGGCGGAACCTACCAGCTCAGGGAACCGGGCCTGGCCATTTTTGATGCGTCGGTCCGGAAGGAATCGTCGCTCCAGGATGCGCGCGACACGCTGCTGGCTACCGTCGACGCGATTGCATCCACTCCATTCACAGCAGAAGAGGTCGAAAGGGCCCGCGCACGAATGCTGAAGAACATCGAACTGCTCCTGAACAGCTCCGACCGCGTGGGATTGCAAATCAGCGAATGGGCCGCGCTGGGCGATTGGCGCCTGCTATTCATGAATCGCGACCGCCTGAGAAAAGTCACGGTTGAAGATGTGCAGCGGGTCGCCAGGAACTATTTCAAACCGGACAACCGAACTGTCGGTCTTTTCATACCTACCGATAAGCCGGACCGCGCCGAAATACCGGGAGCGGTGGACCTCGCCACGATGATGAAAGACTACAAGGGCGATCCAGCGCTGTCGCTCGGCGAAGCTTTCGATCCGTCGCCGGAGAACATCGACAACCGGACCCAGCGCGTGACATTGCCCGGCGGCATGAACCTGGCGCTCATTCCGAAAGAAACCCGCGGCGACGTCGTCTCGGCAAGCCTGCGCCTCGAGTTCGGCGACGAAAACAGTTTGAAGGAAAAGGCAATCGTCGGCCGGCTCACCGGGCAGATGCTGATGCGCGGCTCGACGCAGCACACGCGCCAGCAGATTCAAGATGAACTGGACAAGCTCAAGGCGCGACTCAATATTGGCGGCGGCGCCACGGGGGTAACGGCAACCGTCGAAACTGTTCACGAGAACCTTCCGAAGGTCCTCGCCCTTGCGGCCGAGATATTACGACAGCCGGCGTTTCCGGCGACCGAGTTCGAATCGTTACGCCAACAGACGATTGCAAGCATCGAGCAACAGAAATCCGAGCCGGATGCAATCGCCATGCAGGCATTCCAAAGGCAAATGAACCCTTATCCGAAGGGCGATGTCCGATACGTTCCGACTTTCGATGAACAAATTGCGGAGCTTCGCGCGCTCACGACGGACGATCTCAAGAAGTTCCACACGGAGTTTTACGGCGCATCGAACTCGGAGTTGGCGATTGTGGGCGACTTCGACACGGAAGAGGCACAGAAAGCCGTCGGAACGCAGCTGGCCGGCTGGAAGAGCCCGAAGCCGTACACGCAGGTGAAGAATCCATATCGCAGGATCGACGCGGTGAATCAGTCCTTCGATACGCCGGACAAGGCGAATGCGTTCTTCGTTGCCGGCATGCGGGTGAACCTTCGCGATGAGGATCCGGATTATCCAGCGCTTGTTCTGGCCAACTACATCATTGGATCGGGAATCAACTCGCGATTGTTCGCGCGCATCCGCGGTAAGGAAGGCCTGAGCTATGGAATCGGATCGGGGTTGTCGCTGGCCCCCACAGAGAACAACGCGCTTTTCATCGCCACCGCGATATCCGCCCCGGAAAACGTGGCCAAAGTGGAGGCGTCTTTCAAGGATGAGATTTCGATCATTCTCAGGGATGGTTTTAGCGATGCAGAAGTGGTGGCGGCCAAAGCGAGCTGGCTGCAGGCACAGCAGGTGAGCCGTGCCCAGGACCGGGAGCTGGTCGGCCGAGTTGGGAACCAGATCCACTACGGCCGGACCATGGCCTGGGATGCCGACCTTCAGAAGAAAGTCCAGGCCCTGTCGCCGGCCCAGATCGCGCAGGCACTTCGCCGTCATCTCGATGTGTCGGCCATGACCTTCATGAAGGGCGGGGACTTCAAGAAGGCGGGCGCAAAACCGTAGAAAACGCGGGCTAAAGCCCGCGTTCACGCCCTTAGAACTTCACCACAAAGGCCGTAATGATCGCCACGTCATTCTTCTTGAGAGGGACACCGGCCCGGATGACCGGGCGGTTCTTGTAAAGATCGTTCACTTCGAACTTCAGTTCGCTGTTTTGCGTCACAGACGCTGCAATGCCGAGCGCCATATTGTAAAGAGCATCCGCCCACTCGTTGGTCTTCCAAAGACCTGAGACCGATTGAGTGATGGTCGAAGTCTTGGATAGCTTCCAATTCAGGCGCTCGGCGGCGTTGTAGGCTCCCGAGCCTCGCCTGCTACGGCCGGGATTTCTCTCCCAGATTCCGCCGAGACCGTTATCTATCGTCAGCGCCGCCGCGTCGGTATTCCATAGCTTGTAGCCTATGCCGACCGTGGGCGACCAGAGATACATAATGTCCTTGAACTTGTCCCGGAGATATTCCGCCTGCCCGAAGCCAAACAAACGCCCTGTGAGAGTGTACTCATCCCGCCCCAAGAACGATGTCCGGTCGATGATTGCGTCTTTGTCCTTGTCGCCCCGCAAATAGAGTCCGTTCAGCTTGATCACATTTCTGGTCTTCGCATCGCGCACCAAACCGAACGAGAGGTTGAAGTTTTTCGTATCGCTGTTGCCGCGGGTCAACGCGAGACCGCCGGCGAAGTTCCCCGCCCACGTCTTGGAAGGCGTTGCCGGGGCCTGTGCCAGAGCAGGCGCCGCACCGCTTACTGCGATCGCTGCCAAAGTAACCCAATATGTTAGTTTCCTCATGGTCTGGCGCTTCTGCAAACTATGCACCAAAGAGGGAACGCGGGAGAAAAATCGGGGTCAGACGCGTGAATTCCCTTTTTTCGATCAGGGAGTCTTGAATGAAAAAAGGGAATTCACACGTCTGACCCCGATTTTTCTCCCGCATTCCCGGCCAAATTTTCCCGCTTTAGATGCAGTGTGGGCTGGTGTATTTGCTCTCGAGCCGATGGAACAGGTGCGCGTGGCGGCGCGCGGCTTCACGGATGTCGAGTTCGATTTGTTCCAGGCAATCCCCGTGAAAGATGTCCGCGAGGAGGCTTGTGTATAACCTGGAGACCACGACAAACTCATCAGCGGGATCCAGTCTCGAAGCTCGCCTTAGCTGCAGAAACAGGCTCTGTGCCTTGTCGAGGCGGCCGGCTGCCAGACAGCGGTGCGCAACCTCATCCATGAAGCCTAAAACGACCTGGAGATCCTCGCCATCGATGTCGTGGCGGTTCTCCACGCGGTCGCCCATGAGTCTCAGGACTTCAAGGCCGCGGAGGATAACTTGCCGAGCTTCAAAAACGGGCGCTGTTGCAGGCATACACAGTATTTGAAACGCTAATGGATGCCAAGAATAGTAGTAGAAAGCAAAAGTGGCAAGAACTTTTTGTGATAAGCTTTTCGCCGTCAAAAAGTAACAGTCCTAGACGTGTAAGGAGGCGCTGGTGAGCACAACTTTAAATGGCCAAGCCCCGTCAATCGAAAAGGAATTTTCTACAAAGGAAGACAAGCCGCCATATCCCGGAATTCCAACGACTTCCGACGGCGCGGGCATGGTGGTTTGGGTGGAGACCCATGTGACGCAGGGTGCATGCGCATACCCGATCACGTCATCCACCACGATGGGTGGCGGGTACCAGGCTGAAGTGGCGAACGGAAAGCGGAATCTGTGGGGTGAAGAGTTAGCGTTCATCGAGCCGGAATCCGAACATAGCGCTGCCAGCACGTGCGAAGGTTTTGCGGTATCGGGCGGCCGCGTCACCAACTTCACCTCAGGTCAGGGACTGATCCTGATGAAGGAAGTTCTCTATACGATCTCGGGCAAGCGCCTTCCCGTTGTCTTCCACATTGGAGCTCGGGCGCTCACATCGCAAGCCCTGAACGTCCATACGGGTCACGATGACGTTTATGGTGTCGCGGACTGCGGCTGGGGCGTCTTGTTTGCCCGGAACGCGCAGGAAGCCGGCGACCTCGCCTTGATTAGCCGTCGCACCGCAGAGGAAACCGAAACTCCGTTTCTCAATGTTCAGGACGGCTTTCTCACCACGCACACGATTGAAAATGTGAAGCTTGCCGAGCCGGAACTGATGCGGCAGTTCGTCGGGCATCCGTCCGAGCGCACCCGGGCGCTGTTTGACCCGCGAGTTCCTTTGATGTCGGGAGTCGTGCAGAACCAGGACAGCTACATGAAGGGCAAGATCGCCCAGCGCAGATTCTACGATCGCGTCCTGCCGACGCTCAAGGCAGTGATGGATGACTATTCCCGGCTGACCGGGCGCAAATACGACGTTGTGATGCCCTACCGGCTGGAAGATGCCGATTACGCCGTCGTCGGATCCGGATGCATGATCGAAACCGGAGAGGCCGTGGTGGACTACATCCGCGAGAAGATGGGGATCAAAGTCGGCCTCCTGCACGTCAGTTGCTGGCGGCCATTTCCTTCCATTGAAATCGTGGAAGCCCTCCGTCACTGCAAGGCCGTTTCGGTCATCGAACGCCTCGACGTGCCGATGATGCAGTCCAACCCACTTTTGTGCGAAATCAAGGCCGCTTTCGCCGACTCGGTGTCAGGAACACCGGGTTATCCGGAACTGGATCGTATCCCCCGCTTCTTCGGCGGCTCCGCAGGATTGGGCAGCCGCGACGTCCGCGCCGGCGACTACATCGCCATTGTTGAGAACATGCGCAGCGATAGTCCACGAACCTATTTCACGGTCGGAATCAAGCACGAAACTGCTCTGACCGTGACGAACGATCCTGACGTGCGAACGCCAGGCTCTTTCTCGATGCGCGGCCACTCGGTAGGCGGATACGGATCGGTCACCACAAACAAGATCATCGCGACCATCGCTGGCGAAGTCTTCGGTATGGACGTTCAGGCTTATCCGAAATACGGATCGGAAAAGAAGGGTCTTCCGACGACCTACTACCTGACCATCGCAAAAGACCACATCCGCGTCCATTCCGAGCTCGAACACGTCGAGTTCATTCCGCTCAACGATGTCAACGCATTCAATCTGGAAAATCCGCTGGCCGGCCTTTCGGATAACGGCATGGTGTTCGTGCAAAGTCCATGGACCGATCCGGACAAGATCTGGGACCGCATCCCGGCGTGGGCGCGAAGAAGCCTGATTCAGAAGAACGCGAGAGTGTTCGCACTGGACACAGTGAAGATCGCCAAGGAAGTCTCTTCGCTGGCGGACTTGCAACAGCGCATGCAGGGTATCGTGCTTCTCGGAGTGTTTCTGAGAGTTACGCCGTTCACGTCGGAAAGCGGCATCAGTGATGAAGCGTTGTTCACAGGCGTGGAGAAGGCGATTCGAAAATATTTCGGCAAACGCGGCGAGCGCGTTGTTCAGGACAACCTGCAGGCCGTTCGGCGTGGTTACAACGAATTGATGGAAATCTCGAAAGAAGTCATGCTGGCAAACCCTGGCAAGAGTCAGGTCGCAACATCGTAGGCGCCGGCTTCAGCCGGCGCGGGCCGGCTAATGCGGCCCCTGCGAATAAGGAGTCAAGGTAATGGAAGAACGAATTGATGTTCCTGTTGAAGAACTCGCCGAAGATATCCGGTTAAACGTCGTCGACGTCGAGGACTTCAACACGCGTGTTGTCGGCGCCTATAACGACGGCTCGGCGGAAAAGGGCCTCGAAGCCGACGATGCTGTAGCACGCAGCATCATTCCGGCCGCCACGGGCGCGCTTCGTGATTTCAGCTATATCGCGCCCGACATTCCGGAGTTCATTACCGAGAATTGCGTCGGCTGTATGGACTGCGTGACCGAGTGCCCGGATACGGCCATCCTTGGAAAGGTTATCGAGCCCGCGATTCTCGAAGAAAGGCTTGCCGGAATTCCCAACGAAGAAGAGCGCGCGACGATGGGCGCGCAGTGGGGAATTACCAATAAGTATTTCACGGTTCTCGAAAAGAAGAATCCCGGTAACGGCGGCAAGTTCGGAATCTTCATCGATCCGTCGAAGTGCAAGGGTTGTGCCGAGTGCGTCGATGCATGTGGCGATCACAACGCGCTGAAGATGGTCGCCAAGACTGACGAGAACATGCAGTGGTACAAGAACGCATTCGCCTTCTACCGCAGCATGCCGGAAACGCCGAAGAAGTTCATCAACGAGAAGGCCCTGGCGGATATGATGCTCGCCGAGCGTTCCCTCCTGTACGTGGGCGGCGCCGGATCCTGCATGGGATGCGGCGAAGCGACGGCTCTGCGCATGATGCTGGCTGCAACGGGCTTCGTGTACGGAAGAGAAAACATCGGTATTGTGGCTGCAACCGGCTGCAACACCGTGTACACGTCAACGTATCCATACAATCCGTATCAGGTTGCCTGGACCAATTCCCTCTTTGAAAATGCGCCCGCTGTCGCGATGGGCGTGCGCGCGAGGTGGGATTCGCAAAGCTGGCAAAAGAAGCGTCTGTGGATCATCGGCGGCGACGGCGCGATGAACGACATCGGTTTTCAATCGCTGTCGCGAATGCTTGCGTCCGGCATGGATATCAAGGTCATCGTTCTCGACACGCAGGTGTACTCGAACACCGGCGGCCAGACGTCGACCAGCTCGTTCAAGGGCCAGGATGCCAAGATGAGCTTCCACGGAAAGGTGATCCAGGGAAAGAAGGAGAACAGGAAGGAGCTTGCCACTATTTGCATGATGCACAAGGACGTCTACGTCGCGCAAACGACCTGCTCTCACGTCAATCACTTCTACAAGGCCATCATGGAATCCAACGAGTATCCGGGCCCCGCGATTGTCAACGTGTTCACCACATGCCAGCCGGAACACGGCGTGGGCGACAACATGGCCGAACACCAGGCGAAGCTGGCCGCGGATTCGCGCAGCTTCCCGGTCTTCATTTACGATCCGCGGAAAGGCTCGAAGATCAAAGAGCGCCTGAGCCTGGCCGGAAATCCGAATGTGAAAGAAGACTGGTACGTCAATCCCAAGACCGGCGAACCCGTAGACTTCATCACGTTCGCCCGTTCCGAAGGCCGTTTTGCCAAGCACTTCGATAAGGAAGGAAATCCGTCCGCGGTTCTGTTGTCCACAAAACAGGAACGGCTGGAGAACTGGCACATTCTGCAGGAGCTGGCCGGTATCCGGTAACTCAAGGGCAAAGAATCAGCCGCGAATTACGCGGATTACGCAATGGGCGCATCAAAGAATCGTTGATGCGCCCATTTGCGTAATCCGCGTAATTCGCGGCTAATTCTTTGTACCCTTGTATGATATACGCGCATGGAAAACGACCTCGAATTGAGGCATCTCCACCAAACGATCGTGGCTCTCCGCGACGAACTGGAACGAGCGCGCTTCGAAGAGCGGGAACACGTCCAGCGCGCGGTGGCCAGGGAGAACGAAGAGATCCGCCAGCTGCATGAAAGTATTATCGCGCTCCGGGAACAGCTCGAAATTCGGGAGGCCCAATTCGAGGAAAAGCTGCGGAAGGTCGAACTGCAAAACGATCATGAGAAAGCTGAATTGCATCAAACCATAGCGAAACTCCGGCAAAGTTTAGAAGAACTGAATGAAGGCGCTAAAAAAACCGGGGAGCCAGCCTAAGCCTCGTCGCCGAGCCCACCTCGCCGAACTGTTACTCGACGTATCGAACAAAATCGCTCTCGCAGGGAATTTGAGCGAATCCTTCGATGTGCTTGCTCAAATTACAGCTTCGGTCGTCAATGCGGAGCGCGGGTCGATCAAGCGCTTCGATCCCGACATCGACAAGAAAACCAGTTACATGACAAAGACGATTCTCTGCGTCCCTCTCCGCACCTTGAAGGGGGAGATCATAGGCGTTGCGGAGGTTCTGAACAAGAAGCAAGGCCGATTCACCGAAGAAGATCTCGAATTGCTCGAAGCGGTGGTGCGGCAGGCCGCGATTGCCCTCGAGAGCAAGCGGACCGCGGAAGAACTCGAGCATGACCGGCAGCACCAGCTCGAAGTGCTGAAGATTGTTTCGGAAGCATCGACGGAGATCAAACTCGGTCCGTTGCTCCAAAAGCTCATGGGCACGATTACCAGAATGCTCGATGCGGAACGATCGACGCTTTTTCTCAACGACGAAAGGGACAATGAGCTCTACACCGAAGTCGGTGAAGGGCTGGGCGCGACGCAGATCCGGTTCCCGAATCATGTCGGCATCGCCGGAACGGTGTTCCGATCCCTGGAAACCGTCAACATTCCGCATGCATATGCCGACCTGCGCTTTAACCCCTCGGTCGATAAACTTACTGGATTTTTCACACGATCGATCCTTTGTGTTCCAGTCATCAATAAGCACGGCAAGACTATCGGTGTGACTCAGGTCCTCAACAAGCGGGGAGGATCCTTCACCGGCGATGACGAGGCTCGGCTCAGGGCATTCACGTCCCAGATCTCCATCGCCCTGGAAAATGCCAAACTGTTTGCTGACGTCCAGAACATGAAGTACTACAACGAGAACGTTCTGGAGAGCCTGGGAAGCGCCGTCGTCACTTTGAACGAAGAAGGCAGAATCATCACCTGCAACGCCGCGGGCCTGCGGATCCTCAAAGTCTCCCTTGACGACATTCTGAAGCGCAGAGCCGCCGACGTTTTCTCGGGCACCAATAGCTGGCTCGCAGAAAAGACTGAGCTTGTGGGGCAGAAGCAAACTCAGGATGTGACGATGGATGCGGAGCTCGTTTTTGAAGACAAAAAGATCTTCGCCAACGTCACCATTCTGCCGTTGATCAGCACGAACCGGAAGAAACCCGGTTCGCTGATCATGATCGAAGACATCACGAGCGAAAAAAGGCTGAAGTCGACCATGTCGCGTTATATGGATCCGTCCCTGGCCGAGAAACTCCTCGAAGGCGGCGCCGGTATTCTGCGCGGGCAAAGCACCGTCGCGACCGTCTTGTTCTCAGACATACGGAGCTTCACGGCCCTGACCGAAGAGCTGGGACCCCAATCGACTGTCAGTCTGCTGAACGAGTATTTCACGATCATGGTGGACTGTATTCAGCGCGAAGGCGGCATGCTCGACAAGTTCATGGGCGATGCGTTCATGGCGGTGTTTGGAACGCCGATCGCCCACGATGACGACGCAGATCGCGCCGTTCGGGCCGGTACCGCTATGCTCCGCGAGTTGACGGCATACAACATTCGCCGGGCCGCGGATGGCCGAAAACCCATCGAAATCGGCATCGGAATCAACACAGATACCGTCGTTTCCGGCAATATCGGCTCGCCGCGCCGAATGGACTACACGGTGATCGGCGACGGCGTCAACCTGGCATCGCGCCTGGAGGGCGCGTGCAAACAGTATCGCGCCCGGCTGCTGTTGACTGAATACACTTTCGGGAAACTGCACGGAACATATCGCAGCCGCGAAATCGACCGGGTTCTGGTGAAAGGAAAGACACAGCCGGTCGGTGTCTTCGAGATCCTGGATTATCACAGCGAAGTATCGTTCCCCAACATCATGGAAGTTCTGAATTTCTTCCGTTACGGCCTGAGATGCTATCGAGAACGCCGCTGGGAGGACGCCATCTCTGCATTCGAAGAAGCGCTCAACCTGAATCCCTCAGACTTCCTTTCCATCATGTACCTGCAAAGGTGCGAGCACCTTAAAAAGAACCCGCCGCCGGCGGATTGGAATGGGGTCTGGGTAATGGAGACCAAATGAGGATTGGCAACAGGGTCATCTTTATTCTGTGCCTTTGTATTTTTGTAGTTTCTTCAGCCCGCGGGCAGAGCAACAATGCCACGATTTCGGGCAGTGTCGTCGATCCCGTTGGAGCCGCCGTCCCCGACGCAACCGTTACTGCAGAAAACACCAGAACCGGCGTCGTTACTACCATGACAACGAGCGGGGCCGGCGTGTATCAATTCCCCAGCCTTGTGCCCGGTACCTATCAGATTTCGGCGGAGAAGGAGGGTTTCAAGAAGGAAACGCATCAGAACCTGGTGCTCGAGATATCAGCAAAGCTGAATCTGAACTTTCAACTCCAGTTGGCCGGAGTGAGCAGCCAGATCGAAGTGAAATTCATTCTGGATTCGACGCTCGGAACAACATCAACATCCGTCGGGGGAGTGATCAATGATCAACGGATCCAGGACCTCCCCCTTCCGGACCGCGACGCGCTGGGCCTGGTTCTCACCCAGGGCGGCCTGTTTGGAGACAATTTCGCCGGATCCCGTATCGGCGCGTTGAATGTCTCAAGGGACGGCATCAACATCATGGATCAGCGGATCAACGGAGGTGTGAATTCCGTATTTTTCACGAGCGTGGATTCGGTTTCCGAAGTACGCGTGATCACGTCGCCTGCCGATGCAGAGCTTGGGCGCGGCTCCGGGCAGGTACAGATATTGACCCGTTCAGGAACGAATGCATTCCATGGCAGCATCTTCGAGTCGCATCACAACTCGGTATTGAACGCGAACAACTGGGCATTCAACTGGCTCGGAATCCCACGGGATCCGTTGGTCAGCAACCAGTTCGGGGCGCGGCTCGACGGGCCGATCAAACGGAACAAGACTTTCTTCCATGTGCTCTTTGAGGGACTGCGCGAAAGGCCTCATGAGCGTGTGACAGCGACGGTGTTCACATCTCAGGCACGACAGGGCATCTTTCGGTTTTTTCCCGGAGCGCGCAATAGCAATGCCGATGCGCCCAATCCTACAGTGGATCTGGCGGGCAATCCTGTACGCCCCGCCGGCGCCACCGGGGATCTTCGATCCATCAATGTTTTTGCGGCAGATCCTTCGCGGCCGGCAATGGATCGTACGGGTCTCGTGCAGAGCTTTCTGAGCGCGATGCCGCTGCCAAACGATTACCGTGCAGGCGACGGCCTGAACACGGCCGGTTACACATGGCTTCGGCCTCTGCCCGGTGACAGGAATCAGATCGATACCCGGCTGGACCATTGGTTCAACCCGAAGAACCATCTCGCCTTCGTATTCACCCGCGAAGGTATCGATAGCGTCAATACCTTTATGCCCCAGCAATACCCGGACTCTCCACGCGACCGCACGACAGTTCACACGACGTTCTATTCACTCTCTCTGACCTCAACCCTCAATTCCCGGCTCGTGAACGAATTCCGCGCCGGGGAACAACGCTCGAAACTGCGATTTTACGCGCCGTGGGAATTGGACGCGGGCCTGGCGGCGTTGCCACGGGCAGACGGCCAACCTTACCTGCTGGAACCCGCTTCAGTCACACCCCGCGTCGATACAAACAGCGATCCCCAGGCGCGAATCTCGCCGTTGTACTCTTACGCGGATACGGTCAGCTGGATCAAAGCCAGGCACGCACTCAAAGGCGGCGTGGAAGTCCGATTTGTGAGCTCGAACGGCTACAACTCTTTCGACCTCATGCCCCGCACCGTGTTCGGCTCCGGTGGTGTTCCGGTTTCGGGTCTCGACAGCTTTAGTGTTCCCGGTCTCGGAGTGAACGAGACCCTGGCTCAGAACCTGCTGGTCGATTTGTCGGGATCGGTGGACAATGTCCGGCAGGCGTTCAACGCAACCGGTGGCAAGAACCCGATGTTCCTCGCGGGCGAAACCAAGCAACGCACCTGGCGACAGAGGGAGTTCAGCACATTCTTCAAGGATGATTTTAACGTTCGTCCCAATCTCACGCTGAATCTCGGCGTTCGCTACGAATATTACGGTGTGCCGTTTGAAGCAAACGGCAAGGCGGCCGCAATTGTCGGCGGCTCCGGCGGTCTGTTCGGAATCTCGGGTACGGGCTTCGCCGATCTGTACCACCCTGGTGTAAATAACGGATCACTGACACGGATTGAACTCGTCGGAAAGAACTCACCTAATCCGCAAAAAAAGCTCTACAACAACGACTGGAACAACTTCGCGCCCGCCGTCGGCCTGAGCTGGTCGCTTCCCTACTTCGGAAGAGACAAAACAATCCTCCGGATGGGATACAGTGTCGGATACGAGCGGAATGCCCTGAGGCTGATAGACATTGTGTCCGGCGACGAGCCGGGGTTGAGAACAACCAGTTATCTTTTTTCCGACCAACTGCTGACTCTGGGAGACGTCCACCTTCCCTTGCAGCCGACTGAACAGCCCCTGGAAACCGTTCCCCTCACCGACAGGTTTCAAACCGTTCGCTCATTCGATACCAATCTGAGAACGCCCTACGTCCAGAACTGGAATCTCACGATCGAGAGGCAACTGCCAGGTGACTTTGGCCTCGAGCTTCGATACGTCGGCAGCAAAGGAACAAAGCTGCTGCGGTCCGTCGATATCAATGAAGTGAACATTTTCGAAAACCAGATTCTCGACGCGTTTCAATTGACTCAGGCGGGCGGCTCGGCTCCGCTTTTTGATCGGATCTTCAACGGCCTGAACCTCGGCCTGGGCCGCGTGAACGGCACGACAGTCCGGGGATCCGCTTCATTGAGGGCTTTACAGGACACGCGCGCGTTCCTTGCATTTAACAGCGCCGGCGCGTTTGCGGAGTACCTGAACTCCACGGCGGATTTCACAGGTGTGCCCGGCGGCCTCGTCCGGCGCGCAGGTTTGCCCGAGAATTTCATTGTGGCCAACCCGCAGTTCGGCGAGGCGGTACTCACAGGCAATCTGGCCAATTCGACCTATCATTCCTTCCAGGTCGAAGTAGAGAAGCGTTTTTCAAAGGGCTGGACACTCCAGAGCAATTACACGTGGAGCAAAGCGCTCGGCGAAGAGGAGGGCGATTCGCAGGACCTGCAGAACAGCTACCGCAACGGCCGCGATCGTCACGCGGACAAACGTATTCTCGGTTTCAACAGGTCCCACATCGCTCGTACCAACGGCACGGTTGAGCTGCCTTTCGGTCCCGGCCGCCGCTTTCTGGGAAACTCCGCGGGCAAGCTCGCACGCCTAACCGAACACTGGCAGATCGGCACCATATTCAATTTGTTTTCGGGCCCGCCGCTGGGCTTCGATTCCGGGGTGCAGTCGTTGAATCAGTTCGCGGACAACACTCCGACGCTTGTCGGGCCGTTACCGGCGAAGGGACACGTTCAACGCGGCAGCAACGGCGCAACGTTCTTTGCCGGACTGAAGACGGTCCCCGACCCTGCCATTCAAAGCCTGACCAATGCGCAGGGACTCGCGGAGAGCAGCAAACTTCAGGCTATCGCCAATAGCTCGGGCAACCTGATCATGGTGAATCCCACACCGGGACGGCTCGGCAATCTTGCGCCGTACGTGATGGAAGGTCCGGGCACCATTCAGCTCGACGCCAATGTGTTGAAGCGGTTCGAAATCCGGGAAGGAAGAACTGTTGAGATTCGCGCCGACTTCCTGGATGTTCTGAACAAGCCGCAATTCGCTTCTCCCAATACCGACATCAACTCCACGGACTTCGGCCGCATCACCTCTGCAGTAGGCAACCGGGTTATCGTACTGGGCGCCCGGATCAATTTTTGAATTCACCATGAAGATCCTGTACATCAAAGACGAAGAGGTCCAGCAGCTTGTCACTGTGCCGGAGGTCATCGAAACTCTCGAAGCGGCATTCGGGGATCAGGCCAAGGGTCGAGCATTTACCAACTCGCGCAACCGGCTGCGCATGCCGGGAACCACCCTGCATATCATGGCGGGCGCCGTTCCGGGCTATTTCGGATACAAGGCCTACACGGTCGGCGCCGGCAAGGCGCAGTTCCTGTTCTTTTTGTATGACGCACAGACAACCGACCTCGTCGCAATGATGGAAGCGGACACGCTTGGCCAGATTCGTACGGGCGCGGCGACCGGTCTTGCGACCCGGCTGCTCTCGAATCCCGACGCGAGTGAGGCCACGCTGTTCGGTGCAGGCTGGCAAGCCCAAAGTCAGTTGCTCGCCATGGATTCGGTTCGCAGTTTGAAGCGGGTGTGGATCGTGAATCGAAATTCCGACCGCCGTGAAGCATTCATCCGGAAGATGCAGCCGCAGGTGAAGGCCAGGCTCGTAGCGGCTGGTTCCCCGGACGAGGCCGTGCGTTCCAGCCAGATCGTGACGACGATGACGAGCAGCCGCGAGCCGGTCCTGAAAGGGGAATGGCTGCAGCCGGGCACACACGTCACTGCAGCCGGCGGCAATTCGCTGCTCCGGAAAGAGATCGATGACGAGGCCGTTCTGCGCGCGAACCGGGTCGTCGTGGATTCCGTCGAACAGGCGAAGATCGAGGTTGGTGAGTTTGTGGGTGTCATCGAAACCGGCCGCCGTCGTTGGGAAGATTTCGTCGAGCTGCGGCACGTCGTGCCGGGCTTGATCCCGGGAAGAACCGATCGTTCGGATATCACGCTCTTCAAATCCCAGGGCCTCGCGCTGGAGGATGTCGCGATCGGAAGATTGGTTTATGAGCGGGCTCTAAAACAAGGTCTGGGCCGACCGTCGGACTTATAACCCTTTTTTGAGAAGGTTTTCGGGGGAGCGAAAGATTGTCAGGCGAGGGTATTCCCCTCCTGGAACAGGAGGGGTGGCTGCGCCATTAAAAGAAAGATCCCGTTCCGAAGCGGCGCAGACGGGGTGGTCAGACCGGCGCGCCGACGTTTTCGCCGAACTGACCACCCCGGCCGCGCCTTTCAAAGGTGGCTTCGCGGCATTTGTCGCGGTAGGAATGGAGATCACTCTCCACCCCCCGCACAGATCCGGACGTACAGATTGCCCATATCCGGCTCTTGCCTCGGGTCAGCCGCCAAAGCGTGCTGACGGATAAGGATGACAGATGACAGCGGCAGGAACCCATCGCTCGATGTAACACTGCATGCGGTCCCAATTGACGTAGCCCTTCTGACTTCGGCGACTCAACCATTTTTTCCATAACCGAATCACCAAAACTCGAAACGCGCGGATCGCGTGGCTGTTGAACGGAACCCCGTAGTAGCGCAGGTGTCCGCGAATCAGCGCTTGAACATAGCGCCCTTGCTCGTCGACCGGCTGAGGCCTCCGCCTCTGAAGTTCCAGATTTACTTCCTTCAGCTTCTTCAGCATCTTCTGCCGCATCGTCTTCCGAATAACCGTAAACTTTCCGCTCTGATCGGTCCCGCAGTAATGCGTGAATCCGAGAAAGTTGAACGTCTCCGGCTTCCCTTCACCTCGAACCTGCCGATCCTGTACAGCAAACCGGCCAAACTCGATCAGCCGCGTCTTCTCGGGATGCAGTGTCAGTCCAAACTTCGCAACACGTTCGCGCAGTTCGCCCATAAACTGCTCGGCTTCCTTCCGATGCTGGAATCCCACAACGAAGTCATCCGCAAACCGGACCACGATCACGTCGCCCTTGGCTTTCGTCTTTCTCCATTGCTCGATCCACTGGTCCAGCACATAGTGCAGATAGATATTCGCCAATAGCGGTGAAATACTGCCGCCTTGAACCGTACCCACCTCACTCACCATCCGCTTGCCGTCTTCCAGCACGCCCGCATTGAGCCATTTCTGGATCAATCGGATCACGCGCCGGTCCGCTATCCGATGCTCGAGAAACTTCACCAACCAATCGTGCTTCAGTGTGTCAAAGAAGCTTTGAAAATCGGCGTCGAGCATCCACTTCACCATCTTCTTCCACATTCCATATGCCACCGCGTCCAGCGCTTGATGCTGGCTCCGCCCCGGCCGGAATCCGTAAGAAAATCCCAGAAAGTCCACTTCGTAAATCGCGCTCAATACTTCGACGGCGGAGCGCTGGACGATCTTATCCTCCAGCACAGGAACGCCGAGCGGTCTCTTCCGCCCGTCCGCCTTCTCGATATAGACCCGCCGAACTGGTCTTGCCTGGTATGCGCCGCGCGCCAGCCGTCCGGATAGATCCTGAAGGTTTTCCTTCAGCTTCTCTCCATAGTGCTGCCACGTCTCTCCGTCAATCCCTGCGGCCGCATCCTGCTCCACGGCGTAGTACGCCCTCCGCAGTCGATTCACGTCATAAATGTGGTGCAGCAGCGTTGTGAAACGTATCTTCCTATTCTGTCGTGCTGCTTGACCGACTCGCTCCAGCGCACTTGGCAAACCGGGCTGGCTCAGTGTCCAGGGCTTGTCGCGCTTGGGCGTGTTTCCCTTGGCCCGATCCCTTCCCTCCACCCCCTCCGCCGCATTGATGTCTGCGTTGTTCGGCGGCTTCTCCGGTACTACGGTTCGGTCCGACTTCCCACGATCGTTCGTCATCGGTGTGCGTCCTTGGACTTTCCGACACGGTCTGCTTTCGCAGACGACCGTGGGATCTCCCAGTCTCCATTCGGAATGTTTCCGTGCATGCGTGGGGTCTTAGACCTCGCAGGGTTCTTCTGCAACATGAGCGATCGCTGCAGTCGATGTTGCCTTCCGTGCTCAAGAACGCCGTCGGCACCCTGATTCTTTGCGCTCATTTCGCGGCTCGATACCCAGCCTGCTCGTACCTCTATCAACGTCCCGCCTACATCCTTACGGATGCCTGCGTATGACCCAAGGCCAGTGTGGTTCGCTACTCCTTCACTGTAGGACTCTTTCATTCCCGACACTCCGACGGTTTAAACTGGTTGCTCTCTTGATGGCGCAGCCACCTCTCCTCTTTGAGGAGGGGAATACGCTCGGCGAATTCATTCACAGAAAGACCGGCGCTCGTAGAGCGCCGCTACAGTAACGCGGACATCAGAGACATCGGTCCCGGCGTGTCGCGCGGCAATCCTGAGCGGCGGACGAAGAAACCCCCGTAACGCAGCAACTGAACCCGTGTACCTGGCGATGCGCTTCAAAAGCTCGCGACGATCGAAGGCTCCGTCAATATATATATGGATCAGATCCTCTATGCGTTCCTGGTCGGTCTCGGCTGGACGCTCTCGAAACATGTGACCTCCTATGTTTCAAAGAAAGTCGTTGGCTGGATTGTTCTCAAGGGGGAAAGGTTCGCGGCAGTTTACATCAACCAGTCGTAACGGGCTACTTTCCGCTTTGCTACCCAAACACTGAGATAACTCAAACAAAAAGGATAGGAAAGGACGATTCCTGAAGTCTTCGGGACACGTGGATTCAACATGTTGCGAGTGGCATTGCCGATGCATATCCGATGCCCGATACGGAGACTATTTATGGTTCGAGTGAGAACAGCCGTCGACGTACTTGCGTCGGTTCCTGCATTTCAAGGACTGCATGAATCCGCTCTGGAGCTTGTGGAACGTGACAGCAAGCATCTGAAGCTGAATGCCGGCGACGTTCTCTTTCAGGAGGAAGAAATCGATGATGCCATGTACATCGTGGCGTCCGGCACTCTGGAAATGGTGGCGACACTGCGAGACGGCGGGCCGCAACACCTCGGCAGATTCGGCCCAGGCGACTGCATCGGTGAAACCGTAGTTTTGTTTCATCGGCCGCGACAGGCAACCGTGTACGCTTCAGTCCCATCCGAGGTGTTGAAACTTTCGCTCCCGTTGCTGGCGACTCTGTTTGACCGGCACCCGTCTTTACACAACGAACTGCAGCGCCTCGCCGCACGACGTCTATTGAGTTTTCATTTCGCGTCTTCCCCAATGTTTGCCGGCATCGATATCGAAAGCCTCCGATTGCTCGATGTCGAGGCCGATTGGATTCGTGTGGACGGCGGGGAGACGCTGTTCACAGAAGGTGAGCTGCCGGACTATTTGTACGTTGTGGTGTGCGGCAGATTAGAAGTCACAGTCAAGCGCAGTGATGGCAAAGAAGATGTCATCGCGCACGTTAGCCGCGGAGGCTGTGTGGGCGAAACGGAACTGCTGACAGGTGAACCGCGGTCGACGACGGTCCGGGCCTGCCGTGACACCCAGCTGGTGCGATTGTCGGAAGAACAACTCGAAATGCTGCTCGAGCGACATCCGCAATGCATGAGGCAGATCGCAAAAACATTCTCGCGCATTAACCGTGACAACGGAACAATGGCTCCGAAAGCGCGCGTCTCAACAGTCGCGATCGTGCCGGCCGGATCGCAGGGACTTCCCTCCGGTTTCGTGGAAAGCCTCGTTACAGAACTCTCACGGATCGCAGGGCCCGCGTTCGACCTGAGCAGCCGTCGAATCGATTGCGATCTGGGACAGGGATCGTCCGCACTCTGCGATGAAGCGGCGCACACGCGCTTGATCAACTGGCTGGCGGAATACGAAGAGAATTTTTCGAATCTCCTCCTGGAATGCGATCCTCATCTCTCGCCCTGGACTGCCTTGTGCATCCGCCATGCAGATTTGATTCTCATCGTTGGCGCCGCAAAGGACGACCCGCGCGTCGGAGAAGTGGAAGCCGCCATTTTCTCCGGTGCATTGAGTACCTGCTCCGCACGCAAGGAGCTCGTGCTCGTGCACTCCAATACAGCCGGAATGCCATCGGGAACCAACGATTGGTTAATGCCGCGCCGCGTCGACGCTCATCATCATGTCCGGCGGAAGCATGCGCCCGATTATCAACGCCTCGCCAGGTTCATTGCAGACAAGGCAGTCGGCCTGGTGCTCAGCGGCGGCGGTGCCCGTGGTATTGCGCATATCGGGGCCATCCAGGCACTCGAGCAGTGCGGTGTACCGATCGATTTCGCCGGCGGTACCAGCATCGGCGCCGCCGTGGCGGCACATTGGGCGCTCGCCGCAGACATTTCCGCTCTGACTCGAATCGGCAGGGACTTCAGCAACAATTTCAGCCAACACTTTTTCCGCGATTTGACGTTCCCCCTGGTATCGCTCAACTCGGCCCGCCGATTCACGAAATGTCTGCAACATCTGTTTGGTGACGCACGCATTGAAGATCTGTGGATTCCGTATTTTTGTACCTCCTCGAATCTGAGCAAGGCGGAACTGCAGATACACGATAAAGGACTCGTCTGGAGCTCGATTCGGGCGAGCAGTTCGCTGCCTGGAATCTGGCCACCGGTCATTCGCGATGGACACATGCTTGTGGACGGGGGTGTCATGAACAATTTGCCCGTCGACGTGATGCGCAAGCGATGCAGGGGGCAGGTCGTCGCGGTGGACGTCAGCCCGGCGGCGGAGTTGAACGTTCAGTGCAGGACCGATGCCGGTCTGTCAGGCTGGCCGATGCTTTGGAAACGCCTTAACCCCTTCGGCAAAAAGACCGGACTGCCCCACATCTTCGGAATTCTCTATCGCGCCGCACAAGTGGGCAGTCTGTGCAGTGCGGAGACCATCAAGCGAACAGCGGATCTCTACCTTCAGCCTCCAACGGCAGAGATCGATTTATTCGATTGGAAATCCTCTAACAAGCTTATCGACGTTTCATACCAACACTGTTTGAACGATATCGAACGGTGGAAACTCAGGAAATCAGACGGACCATATGGCTCAAGTCAATTGGAAAAAGAGTTCTGAAGAAGGGATTCTCTCTCTAATTCAGCAGAAGTCGACGACCTTCGGTCAGGCCACCGCCTTTCACCATTGGGAGAATCGCGAATGGAAGAACTGGACCTACGGTGAAGTCTCCGCAAAGGTCAAACAAATTTCGAACTATCTGATCGACGAAGGTATAAAAGGGGGCGACCGAATCGCTATCCTTTCTGAATCACGACCCGAATGGATCGTCGCTTTTTTCGCATCGGTCCGCTCTGCAGCCGTTGTTGTTCCTCTGGATATCAAACTGACGCCAACCGAACTTGCGGCTATTTTGGCCGACGCACAGCCGAGTTTCATATTCGTGTCGGCTGCATTTCGTGAAACAGCAGAGCGGCTGATCCGAACGGTGCCCTCGATAAGAAGCACCATTTTGCTCGACTGTGATGCGGCAGGATCGACGTTTTCGTACATCAACGAAATATGCGCCCGCACCGACCATGAAGTCCGGGATCGTGCAGCGGATGAGACGGCGTTGATTGTCTATACGTCCGGCACGACAGGAAAACCGAAGGGCGTCATGATCACGTTCGGCAACCTCCTTTATCAATGCAATTGTTTCGAACAGATCATGAGAGTCAATTCTAAAGACGTATTTCTCTCGATCCTGCCCCTGAATCACCTGTTCGAACTGTCGGTTGGATTGTTCGGCGTGTTGTTCTCGGGTGCGAAAATCTGTTACGCAAACACTCTCTACCCTAACGAGCTCGTGCAGATCATGCTCGAGAAGAAAGTCACGCGCATGGTCACGGTGCCGTTGTTCCTGAAGATGTTGAAGGCGAGCATCGAGAAGCAGATTCGCAATGCAGGCCCCAGGCGTGAGAGGGCATTTCGAATTGCGTTCCGCATCGCAGCGCGCATCCGGTCACAAGCCGTCCGGCGATTCCTGTTTCGGGCCATACACAAACAGCTCGGTGGAAAGTTGCGGCAGTTTCTTTGTGGCGGCGCTCCTCTTGATGTGGAAGTGGGACGATTTTTCGAATGCCTCGGGATCCAAGTGCATCAGGGCTACGGGCTGACTGAAACCAGTCCCGTCGTGGCCGTGAATACACCAGCGGATAATCGCCTCGGCTCGGTGGGCCGTCCCCTGCCCGGCACCCGCGTCCGCATCCTTGCGGAAGCGAACAGTGAGGAAGGCGAGATCGTGGTCAAGGGACCAGGCGTGATGAAAGGGTATTACAAACACCACGACCTGACCCAGGAAGTGATCGACGAGGATGGTTGGTTTCACACCGGTGATCTTGGAAAGAGCGATCGTGATGGGTTCCTTTATATCACCGGCCGTATCAAGAACATTATCGTCCTCGGAAGCGGCAAGAAAGTTTCTCCCGAGGAAGTCGAAGCCGTGCTTTCCAACAGCGCGCTCTTCAAAGAAGTGTGCGTCGTGGGCAGGATCTCTCAGGACGGGCTTGTCAGGGGCACCGAGAGCGTCTGTGCCGTCGTGGTTCCCTCGGATCTCCTGACCGAAGGATGCAAAAACAACATGGATCTCATCCGGGAAGAAGTCAATAAAGAGATCCAGGTCCTGGCGGAGAATCTCGCTTCGTATAAACGGCCTTCGAAAGTTCTCGTTCGCTTTGAGGAATTCCCCAAGACGTCGACTCGTAAGATCAAGCGGGCGCTGGTCGTCGATTGGGTTACGCAGTTGGACAAGCCGAAGCGCTTGCAGCCAAGCAACTTGTTCGCAGAGGTGCACTAGAATGAATGAAGCTACTCTCGTCTTATACCTTACAAATTTTGCAATGATTGGAATGCTGCCCTTCATATTCTTCAAGAAAGGCGATTTCAATCTGATGTGGTGCCTGACGTCCGCCCCGTACGTGCTTTCCTCAGCTTTCCTGATCGCCTCGTACGCAGGTGTCCTGCCGCCCGTAACGGGGTATCACAACAGCTGGAATGACATCGCGGCGGTGATTGCCGTGCCGTTCAGCGTGAGTTCCATCAGCCTGATCTTTGTAACGATGGGAACACATCGCGTGCCGCTGGCTCTCTGGCATCAGCAACAGGATGGGCCTCACCATATCGTCACGTACGGCCCCTACCGCAGGATCCGGCATCCCTTTTATGCGTCGTTCTTATTGGCCCTCTTCGGGGCGTTCGTGTTCGCGCCCCAACTGGGAACGCTTTCGACGCTGATCTATGCCTTCATCATTTTGAGTTACACGGCGCAGCGAGAGGAAAGACGCCTCAGGAATTCTGCATTCGGAACAGACTACGAACAGTACATGCAGCAGGCAGGACGGTTCTGGCCAAAGCTGCGGCCGAAAGTGGTGAACCAGCCATGAGCGAAGTCTTCGTTGATCATCTTTCATTTGCCCTGGGTGACGAAGCCCGGTCGGTCGAGGATGCCGAACAGAGAGGATTGATTCTTTCAATGGCGAGCGATCTGCGTGAGGCGGGCTTTACGCAGCACCATGTCTGCCGTTCCCAGACGACGGCCTACGATCTGGCGCGGCGCGCAGTGTCGAACATAAAAGATCATCTGCGGGGGACGGGCGCAATCGTATATTCCACATGCCTTCCCCTCAATGGAAACATCGGTGACGAGAAGAGTTTCAAGGAAACCCGGGACGTCAAGTATCTGATGGATTTTCCGGCCAGCCACCTGCAATCCGATTTCGGGTTGGACGGAGCTTTTGTCATCGGTCTCAACCAGCAGGCATGTACTGGCGTGCTCGGTTCTCTTCGCCTGGCTCAAATGCTCGTTATGTGTGAGCCCGAGATCGAGCAGGTGCTCTGCGTCACATCGGACCGGTTTCCGGAGGGAGCCCGATACGAGCAGGCCTACAATCTCATCTCCGATGGAGCCGTCGCCTGTATTGTATCGCGCTCTCAAGGCGCGTTCCGCCTTCTGGCCTGCCATGGAATTACAAACGGTGCGATGGCCCAGGCCTCAGACGACGAGACTGTAGGCAGCTACTTCAACTACACCTATCGAGTGATCAAGGAGACTTTGGCTAAGGCCGGCCTCGATATGGGAAAGATCGACTGGGTTGTCCCTCAAAACACGAACCAAAAAGCCTGGCAGATCCTGGCGCGCCTGCTCCGATTCGACTTTGAGCGGGTGTACTTTCCGACATTATCCACAGTCGGGCATCTGATCAGCGGCGACAACATCATCAACCTCACGGCATTGATCGAAGAGCGAAGAATAAAGTCCGGGGAACGGCTGCTGGCCTGAGACCATCGACGTCGAGCAGTGGTACACAAGCCCTGAGCTGATTTCGTTGTACGGCACGCCGCTGTACGACAGCCTCAGTCTGGCCGAACAGAAAAGGCTCAGCTTTTATGAGGCTATTAATTTCTTCAGCCTCAACATTCACGGCGAAAAATCTCTCATCGAAGGGCTCGCTCAGCGGCTCTACCGAAAAGGCAATGACACCATTTCTCCTTATATCCATCACTTCCTGGATGAGGAAAACAAGCACATGACCTACTTCGGCGGCTTCTGCATGCGCTATGCCGGCAAGGTCTACTCCGACAGAAAAATGGTCTTCCCCAGAGAGTACGCTCCTGGAGAAGAAGAAGTTTTGTTTTTCGCGAAGGTTCTCGTCTTCGAAGAGATCGTTGACGTCTACAACAAGAGAATGGCGAAGGATGAGCGGCTTGTTCCGATCGCCCGGCAGATCAATTTTCTGCACCACCGCGACGAATCACGTCATCTCGCATTCGGCCGCCTGCACCTGAAGAATCTCTTCGCAAAGTACGCTCCAACCTGGCGGGCGGAAACTCGCGACGGGGTGAGCGAATATCTGAAGAACTACATCGCGACCACATGGAAGGAATATTACAACCCGGCGGCATACAAGGACGCCGGTCTGGACAACCCGTTTGACATTCAGGAAGAGTTTTTCCGGTCAGACGTCGCCAAGACACATCGAAAACAGATTTCAACAGTTTGCATTCGCTTTCTGACAGAGACAGGCATTCTTGGGGAGGTACCACAGGTATGAAGACGGAGACTGAAGTTCGCCAGAGTTTGCGCGACTGGATCATCAAGACAAACGGAAAGATTCGGGCGGAGGACCTGGCCGACGACACGCCCATTATCGACCGACGGATCATCTCGTCGCTTCAATTGATGGATCTTATTTTGATGCTCGAAAGATTGTCCGGCAACCCGATCGATGCCGAGATGCTCAGGCCCGGTGCCTTTAGCGACATCAATGCCATTTATCGGAATTTTTTCGATACGGCATACGCTCACGCGAATTGAGGAGACCACAATGTCACAAGCCAGTTCACAGTTCGAAACTGAAACCAGGGTGGACGTCCGAAGCCTGCCCGGCTACCGCTGGGACGAAAGCGGGCAATCGGTTTTGTCCGGCGCGCTCCTGGACCTGTATCGCAGGATCGATAACATGTTTCTGCGATGGGCCGGAGACTGCCAGGCGCCTGAGTTCTTCTTTCCCACTTTCATCTCCGCGCACGAACTCGGAAAGCTGGACTATTTTCGGTCGTTTCCGCAGCTCGTGACGTTCCCCGCGGTCCTCGACGCGTCCGAAACTAATCTGAAGTCTTTTGCAGAAGGGGAACCTCTGGATTCGCAAGGATGTGTTCACCTCACAGCGCTGGATTCTGTTCGAAACGTTCTCACACCGGCGGCCTGCTACCACTTTTACGTACTGTTTCAGGGACAAACGCTCGAGGAACCGCGTTACGTGACCACTCGAGCCACGTGCTTCCGCCGGGAAAACCACTATCTGCCACTGGAGCGCCAGTGGAATTTTTCGATGCGGGAAATCGTCTGTATTGGAAGCTCCGACGAAGTGAAGTCTTTTCTCGCGCGATACCGGGAAAAAGTCGATGCGTTCTTCAGGAGCGTGAATCTGCCCATACAATGGGATGCCGCGACGGATCCCTTCTTCAATCCTTCCCGTAATCCCAAATTCCTGGCCCAGCGATTGGACCCGGTTAAAACGGAGATGGTTTTCAAGACCGGTCTTGCGATAGGCTCAGTCAACTTTCACCGAAACTATTTCGGCGAGGCATTCCAAATCAGCCGCGAGGGCCAGGATGCTTTCTCCGGCTGTGTGGCGTTTGGAATCGAACGCTGGATTTTTGCTTTTATCAACCATTTCGGTCCAAATCCGGAAGATTGGCCGGATCTGGGGAGATTATCGAATGGCGGTTGAACCCAACTGTAGCGGCGCTCTATGAGCGCCGGTTTTTACCGGAATCAACGAAATACCGGCGGTCATAGACCGCCGCTACAGGTGGTCTGCCTTCTGCAAGATGAATATTATGAACACAAAAACAGTTTTGATCACCGGAGGCGATGGTTACCTGGGTCAGCGGCTGGCACACGCTTATCTCGAGCAAACCGATCTGCCTGTCCTTCTCTGGTTGCGGGCCGGAAACGGCGACGAGTTTGAACGCAAACGCGCGAAGCTCAATCCGCAATTTGCGCACTTCGAATCGCGGATCGGCTACAAATGGGGGGATCTCGTCAAAGACTATCCCTTCGACTCCATCGAGCCGCAGAAAATCCAAACGATCATCCACACGGCGGCAGTGACGAAGTTCAACGTCGACGAAGAGACGGCTCAAAAAGTGAACATCGAAGGGACAGAGAAGCTTCTGAGGTTTGCAAGTCAGTGCCGCTCGCTTGAAGCGTTCGGCCTGTTGAGCACGGTTTATGCGTCGGGCCTCAAATCAGGCGTAATTGCCGAAGTGCCATTCGAACACACCGGTAACTTTGCCAATCATTACGAGAGATCCAAGCAGGCATCGGAAACGAAGCTGATCGCCGAATTCGATTATCTGCCATGGCGGATTCTTCGCGTTGCGACAGTCGTTGCGGACGATGCGAGCGGGCACGTGACGCAGTTCAATGCCTTCCACAATACGCTCAAGCTGCTGTATTACGGGCTGCTCTCTATCGTCCCCGGAAAGCCGGACACACCGTTGTATTTCGTCACAGGAGATTTCGTCAAAGATGCGGTGTTCAAGCTGATGCGGAATCCCTCGAACCGGGCGATTTATCACGTATGCCACACCAGGCCCGAATCCCTGACGCTCGGCCAATTGATGGACGTCGCATTTGAGTGCTTCGCCGAACAGCAGGATTTCAAGTCCAGGCGCATTCTGCAGCCGCTTTACGCGGATGCGGAATCTTTTGATCTGTTGGGTGATGCGATGGATACGTTTGGCGGAAGCATCGTCAATCAAGCGCTCTCCAGCGTGTCACCCTTCGCCAGACAGTTGTTTGTGGAAAAGGAATTTCTGAACGATAAACTTGCTTCCGCTTTGGGTAATTACCGCGCTCCCGAAGCACGACAACTCATCCGGAACACATGTGAGTACCTGGTCCGGACGAAATGGGGGAGAGCGTAACAATGATTTCCGAGCAGGCACTTCACGCCGAGATCGCAGCTCTCCTCGCGGGTACGCAGACGGCGGGCTTTATGGGTATCGGCATCGATATTGAAACGAATCGGTCGGTCCAACCGGAGGCGGCGCGTTTTTTTCTCACCGAAGGAGAACGCGAATGGCTGGGAAGAGAGAACCGCAATACTTCGCCGCAAACGCTTCTGCGACTGTGGACCGTCAAAGAGGCGATCATGAAAGCCGATCCGGCAAACACAGACAAATTGCTCGGTGACTACATGCTCGAAAACCCCTCCCAGTGGAGAGGTAATGCTTATCCGCGGGATCGCACCTTCCTGCGATTCCAATACTCGTCAGTGAAACTCGACCAGGGATTTTTATCCATTGCCATAGCGGTGAAGGGAGAACTCGATGCTTGATGAAAATGAACTGTGGCTGCTCAGCTTCTATCGTAGTTCGGAGATCAGCGGCTCGCTGTTTTTCGGCAGGTTGGCGAGATCGATGAAGCCAAGCGCCATACAGGCCGATATGACCAAACACTTTTCCGACGAAGCGCAGCACGCATGGTTTTGGACCTCGTGTATCGATAGTCTGGGAGCCAAACCGATCAAGTTGAGTTCGGCTTATCAGGATCAGTACCTGACCGCCGCCGGCGCTCCGAGCAACATGATGGAGATACTCGCAATCACACAAATATTCGAAAAGCGCGTCGTCAACCAATACGCGCGCCATAGCCAGATTCCTACGATCCACCCGACAGTACGCGAGACCCTTTCCAGGATCATGGTAGATGAGAAATGGCACATTCAATGGATTCACGAGGCTCTTCAAGCAATGGAACCGCAGTACGGAAAGGACCTCATCACCCAAACTTTGAAACGCTTCTGGGAGGCTGACCGTGAGGTCTACCTCAAGACTACCCAGGAGCACGAGCAGCGGCTAACACACCTGGTAAGGTGAAAGCCCATGTAGTCGCGGGCTTCAGCCCGCGTTTAAAATCCGATGGAGGATCATTCAAGATGTTCGACAAAGATGCCGTAAAAGAAAAAATCGCGAGTTTCTTAAAACAGCCGATTTCCAGATTGCAGGACGACGCCTTGCTGACCAATCTCGTGGTCGAGTCGTTCATTCTCGTCGAAATGATCATCGAGCTTCAGGACGATTTTGGCGTGCAGTTAGTCCAGGAAGACATGAGAGACGTGAAGACAGTGGGGCAATTGACAGAACTGCTTGTCAGCCGGGGAAAGGCTGCAGCCAGCCACGCGTGACAATATGGCTCTACTAGCGCGGCGCAACCTTTTGCACGACAAAGTCCGCTTTGCGGTCACTCTGACGGGAATCGTGTTTGCCATTCTCCTGATGGTTGTGCAGTTCGGGTTGTTCCTCGGTTTCATGGAAACGACTTCCAATAACGTCAGCCACTCCGGTGCCGACTTATGGGTCATTTCCAAGAGCGTGAGATATTTCGATATCGGAGGATGGGCGCCGTTCTCCGAACGGAAACTCTACCAGATCCTGGGCACACGGGGTGTCGCCAATGCCACGAAGTACATCGTTCAGTACATCATCTGGAAACGCGACGATGGCGGAACGGAAAATATCCAGATCGTGGGTTTCGATCCCGGCAGCAAACTCGGTGGTCCATGGAATATCATCCAGGGCAATGTCGAAGATCTGAAAGCCGACAACACGGTCTTCGTGGATGATCTATACCGTGAGCGGCTCGGTATTACGCACCTTGGCCAGGTCGGAGAAATTAACGGATACCGCGCGCGGGTGGTCGGATTCACAGAAGGTATCCGTTCCTTTACCACGTCCCCTTTTGTTTTTACGTCCTTCAAAAGCGCTCAGAACTATATCCGGCTGCCTGAAGAGCAGACCGTGTACGTTCTCGTAACAGCTCAGAAGGGTGCAGACCTTCACCAATTGAAGCAGGACATTCTTGCGCGCGTGTCGGACGTCGATGTTTATACGACCGCTGAGTTCAGCTGGATGACTCAGAGATACTGGATTTTCACGACTGGCGCCGGTGTCGCCACACTCATTGCAGCTATGCTGGGCCTTGTAGTCGGAGTCGTGGTCGTGGCACAGACCATCTACGCCACAACCATTGACCACCTCCGCGAGTTCGGCACGTTGAAGGCGATCGGCGCTTCGAATCTGCATATCTATAGGGTGATCATCGAGCAAGCCATCATAAGCGCTATTGTCGGTTACATCATTGGCATCTCAATCAGCTTCGCCGTCGTTTATCTCAGCCGCCGAAACGAAGCCGCGATTCTGTTACCGTGGCCGATAGCGATAGCGATATTCGGTTTAACCGTTCTGATGTGCGTCAGCGCCTCTGTTGTATCGATCCACAAAGCGACGCGCATCGACCCTGCATTGGTATTCAAGAACTGACAATGGAAGCAGCAGTCTCGGTAAAGAATCTCACGAAAGTTTATGCCTCAGGAGAGGCAGCAGTCCACGCAGTGAACGGCGTGAATCTGGACATCCATGGCGGCCAGGTGACGATGCTCATGGGCCCATCCGGCAGCGGCAAAACCACCCTGCTTTCAATCATGGGCTGTATTTTGCGGGCAACTTCCGGCAGCGTGCGGATTCGCGGTGAAGAAGTCTCGCATTTGAAAGAAAGACAACTGCCTTCGATTCGCCTTGCTCATATCGGATTTATTTTTCAAGGCTTCAATCTCTTCCCCGCTCTGACGGCCGGCGAGAACGTCGAATACATCGGGTCATTGAAAGGACTCCATAAGGCAGAAGCACGTCGGCGCACGGAGTCACTCTTCGAACAGGTCGGTCTGGCCGAGAAGTACAACGCTTTTCCAGAGGATCTGAGTGGAGGACAGAAGCAGCGCGTCGCCATTGCGCGCGCCCTGGCAGGCGACCCGGAAATCATTCTGGCCGATGAACCCACGGCCGCACTCGATTCCCAGAGCGGCCGTACAGTCATCGAGATGCTTGCTGCACTGGCGCACGATCGGGGCCGGGCCGTCGTGATCGTCACTCATGACAATCGCATCGTCGAGTTTGCCGACCGCATCATCAATATCGAAGACGGGAAAGTCTCCGATTAAAAACACATTGCAAAGAATTAGCCGCGGATTACGCGAATTACGCGGATGGGCGCGCCATCGCCGTACTCCCAGTCCTTGGCGACAGATGGCGCGCCCATCCGCGTAATTCGCGTAATCCGCGGCTAATTCTTTGCAATGTGTTTTTAAGGTTTCTGAACAACGACGTTGTTGGCCCGGAGCGCCGTACCCATGGCCCGCTGCAGCTCGGCCGATGCTTTGCTCTGCTCGAGTTCCGCTCGCAATTCTTTAAGGCGCGCCGCTGCCAGACTGATTTGGCGTTCGAGCACGGTGTAGGTGGCGGAATAGCCGACGTTCAATTTGCGCTGATCACTGGCGAACTGCTGCTCCAGTGACGCCCGCACAGTTGAGGCTGCGCGCCGCTTCGACTCCGCCGTACGGACCGCCTGAACTGAATTACGCACATCCATCTGGACCAGTTGCTTCAATTTCTCCTGCTGCGTAGCCACGCGCTGGCGTTCGACGAGTGCCCGGCCTAATTTCGCTTCTGCTGTCCGATTGTGAAGCGGCAAGCTGATCTGGACGCCGACACGAAAGTTATTGAATCGATTTTGCGCGAGGTTTGCCAGAGATTGGCCATAGCCACCCTCGAGAAACCCCGGCAGGGCCGCGGTTGGGCCGATGAGCCGATTGACCGCCGCATTGTCGACAAACGGTCCACCCAAACCCGTGATGCCGTAACTGCTCACCACATCGATTTGCGGCCGGGTCTGATCACGATAGTAGCGCTCCTCAACAGCATTGATCTCCCGGATGATGTCCGATTCTTCCAATTCGAGACGGTTGGCCATCGCATCGGCAAGAGCATCTTGAAGAGTGATCTCAGTAAGAGCGGGGGTGAAGTCGTCCGTCGGCACGATTGAAGCATTCCAAAGGCGCGCCTCGTGATTCTCCGCGATGAGATTCTTGAGAGCGTTTTCGGCGCGTGTGAGGTCCTCGACCGCGCCATAGACCGCCTCTTCCGATTGCGCGGTGCGGGCTTCCGTGCCCACGACTTCGATCGCGGCAAGCATGCCGTTTCCAGCCCGGCGCCGATCGACTTCGAGTCGCGCCCGAAAATCGCGCAGAGTCTCATTCTGAATCGTCAGACTCTGTCGCGCAAAAACCAGATCCCAGTAAGCTCGCTGGACCTCGACGATTGTTTCTGTGGCACTCTGCCGGAACTGCGCCTGCGTCAGGCGGGAATTTTTCTGTGCAATCTCGATGTCTTTAAGCCGCGTCGAGAAACTCCGGCCCCGCCCGAGCGGTTGCGTATAACGGAACATCAGCTCCGAGGGATACTGGGGATTGAGAGCAGCGAATATATTGTTGGTGGATCGCCGCAACGACGAAAAATTCATTTCGTAGGTTCCACCCCCCTTTCCCGCAAATCCCTCGAGACGGTAACCGGCCGAGAGGTCCGACTGCAGCACCGATCCATTCACACCACCACTTAGAAAACTCGCGACGGGAATCTTTGTGTGTTCATAGAAGGAGCTAAAGGTGGAACGCGGATCGTACTGCGCAGCGGTACCTTTCAAGTCCCATTCCGCGGCAAGCACGTTCTGCCGAGCCAGTTCGATATCTTTATTGTTCGCCAGCGCCATTTGAACCGCCTGGCCCAGGGAAAGGCGTATCTGTTCGTCATTCGCCTGTTGCGCGAAAGCGACCAGATTACAGATCCAGGCGCTGAATAGAAGACCGAAGAAGTAATACCGTTTTCGCATTTCACTCACACTTTCATCGCCGGCGGTCATAGACCGCCGCTACAGGGCTGCCGACAACGATAAACGCATTCACGCGGAGGCCTGTAGGAAGTTTGTGTTCCTCGTCGAGCTCAATCAGCGTTTCGAGGATCTTCGTATCGATGCGCTCCGTGGGCTCTTCGGTACGGATGTTTTTCTTGCCGAGCTTCTGGCTGATGCGCACAACGCGCCCCGAGAATTTCCGATCCCCGTAGGCTTGTGCAGATACGAATGCGCGCTGGCCAACCTGGACTTTACCGATGTCGGCTTCGTCGACATCGACTCGCACGCGCACACCCGCGGCATCACCCAGGGTAACAATCGGTGTATTCGAAGAGAGAATCGCGTTTTCTCCGGTTTTCAGGTGCTTGCGAAGCACAATGCCGGACATGGGTGACCGGACTACGGTTTTCTCCAGGAGCGCGCGAGCCTCGCGCACTTGACCACTTGCCACACTTGCAGCGGCCTCCGCCCTGGCGACATCGTCCTGACGCGCCTCGGCGTTGACCAGGGCGTGATTCTGTCGCGCCTGGTCATAGCGTGCGGTAGCTACGCTGTAATCCCGGTCGGCCCGATCGACTTCCTCCCTGGAGATGTCGCCGTCTTTGTAAAGCTGCCGGCGGCGCTGCAACTCTGTCTGGGCGTTGCGCAGCACGGCTTGAGTCTCTTCGAGCTGCAACTTTGCGATCTCGCGTTCTTCGCTGCGCGCTCCATTTATCAGGCGTTGCAGTTCCGCGTTCCTCTGATTGAGCTCCGCTTCAGCCGATGCCAGTCGCGCCCGATATTCGGCGTCCTCGATGGTGGCGATGGGCTGGCCGCGCTGAATGCGATCACCTTCTTCCACGAACACGGCCTGGATTTTGCCGTTGAGCTCCGCGCCAACCTTGACTTCCTCACTCATCGGCTCCAGAAGGCCCGGAGCCGCAACCAAAGTCTCTGGCGGGTTTTCATTGTCCGGGACGCCTTGAGACTTGGCCAGGTGATCCTTGCAGCCACTGAACAGGCCAACGGCCAGAGCTATAAGGCACGTTACAAACAATGTCCGTCGATTCACGAGTTCCCTCCTGCGGGAATATCTTTTTGTCTCCATTTCCTATCTTTTCGTGGTCATTCAAAAGTGACCATGTCTCTCACAATATGGGGTTTATTCAGCCAGACGGCCTGATGGAGCATCGAGCGTGCCAAAGTTAAAGAGGACAGGAAATTGGGTCAGGCCGTAGCGAGCAGTGCGTCCTTACTGTAGCGGCTGTCCATGACTGCACTGTACCGGCGGTCCATGACCGCACTGTAGCGGCGGTCCATGACCGCACTGTAGCGGCGGTCTATGACCGCCGGGGATGTTTCATTCAAGATCCTCGGCGGTCATAGACCGCCGCTACAGTCCGAATTGTCAGAAGCCCGACGGCTTTATCCAGAAGCTCGCATCCCAGCTCCCGCCCGGAGGAATCGACTGGAGTTCCTTGTAAAGACCCTTGTGAGCAAGGTTCATGGCGTCGGTGATACCCGCCATGGGTTCGAAAGCGATGAAGTTCGGATCGCCCTGGCCGCCGCCCGTGACGGCCGGATTCGGCGACCAGATCACGATGGAACGCCAGTTGGGGCCGAGCATGATCTCGAGCTGCTGATGTTTTCCTTTAAGGACCATGTGCGCGCGGCCCTGCGCGTCATACACCAGATCGCTAAAGACATCGTCGAGGTTGTAGTCCTTAAGAGCCGCGGCCTGAGGCCTGGGAAAGAAGTTTTCGACCGGCTCCGTTTCTCCCGTTGGAATCTTGGTCGAAGCAAGTTTCCAGTGTTTTCGTGCGCCGACCGAGATCGTCCATTCTTCTCGCAGTGAATCGGTCAGCTTGTAATAAGGATGGAAACCGACTGCCACCGGCATGGGTTCCGCGCTCATGTTTGTAATTTTTGTCACCACCTGGAGCACACCGTCCTGCAAGCGGTGAGTCATTTCAATCGTGTGAGCGAATGGAAACTGCTTCATCCACAACGGCTGCTTGAAAAATTCGAGCCTGCTGGTGACCCAGGCGGACTTCCCATCCGCTTTGACCTCTACTACCTGCCACTGATTGTTGGTTGACAGAAAACCATGGATTGGAATCGCGCCTCGAACATTGCCCAGGTCCATGTCGAATGCGTATCTTTTTCCGTTCGCGTAGAAAGCCTGTTCGTCGAGCCGGTTCGCCCACGGTCCAACGAAAGGAATGCCGCTCAATGCGGGCCGGGCCTTGAAGTCTTCAATCGAGGCGTAAGGCCAGCGCAGGATATCCTGACCTTTGACCTTCATTGAGAACGCGATATTGCCAACCGCCGGCAGGATGGAAACGACGGTCTGGCTCTTCGTGTCTTCCAGCACAACGGCTTCGCCGGTGCGTTTACTCATGTATTGCTGGGCCGACGCTGGAGTCGATGCCATCACTAATATAAGGATGACGGGCAAGAAAACGTAATTCCTCATGGCTTACTCCGGAAGCGCGAAGCAATAGATCGAATCGCCCGATGCGACGGCGACGTACTGCCTGCCGTCAACTGCAAAGCTCATGGGCGATGCCGACATGTTGCTGCCTGTTTGATATCGCCACAAAGATTTGCCTGTTGTGGCATCAAGCGCGATGAGATTGCCTTCGCGCGACGCCGCAAACACCACGCCGCCGCCGGTGGCCATCACGCCGTTGTTGTTCGACCCCTGAGAGAGCTTGAAATCCCAAACCGTCGTGCCGGTCTCAGGATCGAGCGCCTTGATGCCGGCGGACGGCTGCGGATCATTCGGTCCCGCTGCCGGAGCAGCACCTCGCCCACGCCCGATATACTGCCGGCCGGCCTCGAACGGTGAAGGCTCGCTGATGAACAGCTGGCCCCGCTCGTTGTATGCGAG
>WNFO01000738.1_pt1 | contig 38139 bp, 33 predicted proteins | sample 5400251 | NCBI WGS metagenome assembly WNFO01 (sample SAMN13153354, study PRJNA577476) | soil metagenome | isolation source: 100 cm saprolite under Madrone tree | place: USA:California | collected 2016-06-14
CTACCGCGAACCCGGCCCCGCGCGGCATCCATTTCGTCCAAGCGGGGAGCCACAATAGGCTGACCAGTCCGATCCCGACAAACACGGGCCGCCAGCCGAACTTTGCCATCAGAAATCCGGCGCCAAAAGTACCCACGGCATTCCCGCAGCGTAACGCCGACATCACGACGCCGCTGGCGAATCCGCGATGGTGTTCCGGCAGATGCCGGGCCAGAATTTTCGAGGAAGCGGGCACGGCAACGGACTCCCCAACGCCCAGAATGAGCCGCATGCTCAGGAGTAAAGCAAATCCGCGCAGCAGACCAGTGGTCGCTGTGGCAAGAGACCAGACCAGAAATCCGGCCGCGAGAATACGGTTGACGTCGAACCGGTCGATGAGCCAGCCGATTACAAACTGCATTGCCGTGTAGGTTGTGAAGAATGCGGCGAATAGAATGCCGAGCTGCGAGGCAGAGAGACCCAGCTCGCGTTTGAGCAGAGGAGCTGCAACCGAGAGGTTGCCGCGATCGACATAGTTGATCAGAACGCAGATCGCAAGCAGGACCAGCGCGGGCGCGAATGCGGCTAGACTGCGAGAGTCGTCTGCTGGTCGAGGCATGGCAAAACGTCTGGCGCATTCTGCTCCCGGCCCAGGTCATTTACAAGCGGCCATTTGTGGAGGAAACCTGCGCGGTCCCGTTTACAGACTGGCCGACCGTGAAATGGGCGAATCCTGCTTACATCGGCTGCGCGGCTTATGATATTTTGCGAGCATGAAGAAAATCCTTTTGATCGCAGGATTATTGTTTTTCGTTCTGGGAATTACCGGATTGGTTCATCCGGAGTTCACTTATCACAAAACGGAAGAGGTGGCGCACGTCGGACCGGTGCGCGCGACCGTAAACGAAGAAAAGACGGCGACTGTGCCGACGGCCGTTTCGGTATTATTGCTAGTCGTGGGTCTGGGTCTGACCGTTCTTGGCGTGAAAAGCCGCAGCTAGTCGAATTTAAAGCCGCTTGCGCCCGGCATTTGAGCGGCTAGCGAATGGCGGATTCGGCTTGATCGAAAGCGTGGTAGGAAGAACGAACCAGGGGACCGGCTTCGACGTGCCTGAAGCCCATCTGCTCGCCTAGAAATTTATACTCCAAAAATTCATCCGGATGAACGTAGCGAACGATGGGGAGGTGTTCGCGCGTGGGCTGGAGATATTGCCCGAGCGTGAGGATGTCCGTTCCTTGTGCGGCCAGATCCTGCATGGTGGCCAGCACTTCGGGTTTTTCTTCGCCGAGGCCGAGCATCAGCCCGGTTTTGGTCGGGACGTCAGGGTGAGTTTGTTTGGCGCGATGGAGAAGTTCCAACGAACGCTCGTAGAGAGCGCCTTTGCGTACCTGGCGGTAAAGGCGGGGCACGGTTTCGGTGTTGTGATTCAGCACGTCGGGGCGAACGGCGAGAACGCTGTTCAACGCGTCCCAGTTGCCGCGAAAATCGGGGATCAGGACTTCGACTTTGCATCCGGGAACGCGGCGGCGGATTTCTTCGATTGTACGCGCAAAAATTTTGGAGCCGCCATCAGGCTGGTCGTCGCGATTGACGCTGGTGACTACGGCGTAGCGCAGGCCCATGCGGGCGACAGCTTCGGCGACGCGAAGGGGTTCATCTTCATCGGGAGGGCCGACAGGTTTTCCGGACGGAACCGCGCAAAAACCGCAGGCGCGGGTACAGATATCGCCAAGAATCATGAAAGTGGCGGTGCCGTGTTCCCAGCATTCGCCCATGTTGGGGCAGCGGGCGCTTTCGCAGACAGTGTGGAGATCGAGTGTGCGCATCGTGCGTTTGAGGTCTTGATAGCGTTCGCCGCCGAGGAATTTGACGCGGAGCCAGTCCGGGCGCGGATGGGCGTTCGGCGATGGCATCGGGGGTGGCGCGGCGTTCGAGATGATGTTGAAGGGAGTGGCCATAGGAGGCTTGACTCGTCTAGTTTACCTTTGCAGAGAGCTCCTGACAAACGTCGCCCGCAGGCCCGCGAAGGGGCATTGTTGCAAAGATTCCTTTCTTATAAACTTCGCGATGGAGAAAGACTTGCATATATTTCGCGCACTTGCGCCGTGGACGATGCTCTGGGCGGGGCTTTTTCCTGCCGTCAGCTATTCGCAAGCTCCCGGCAATTCGAAGGACGCGAAAGAGAAAGAAGCGACGTGCCGGATTTCGGGGATGGTGGTGAAAGCGATGGATGGCGCTCCGCTGAAGGGTGCAACCGTGCGGCTAGAGAACGGCGAAGACCACGAGCACACCATAGCAACCAAGACCACCGGCGACGGACGATTCGAATTGAGGAACGTGCCGGCGGGGCGCTACAAACTGGTCGTCAGCCGCAACGGATATGTCGAGATGGAATACGGACAAAGGAAACTGAGCGATCCGGGAGCGGCGTTTACGTTGTCGCCAGGACAGACAAAAACAGAGGTCACTTTTAGTCTGATTCCCGCAGCGGTGATTGCGGGAAGAGTTTTCAATGAGGACGGCGAACCAGAGCCGAATGCCTCAGTGACAGCGTCGCGAGAGACCTATCAAGAAGGCCGAAAGACACTGACACCCTTTGCGCAACAGATTACGGACGACTTGGGAGCGTTCCGGCTATTTGGTTTGCCACCCGGGCGCTATTTCGTGAGCGCGATGGAAAGGCAATGGGGCAAGGTGGTAGGAGATAAGGAATTTTCGGGAAGTCCAAGCCAAGCAAGTAATGAACAGGGCTACGCAAAAACGTATTATCCGGGAACACCGGACCTTGCGCGTGCCGCGGCGATCAATGTGAAGGAGGGAGAGGAAATCCCCGGTATTGACGTTGCGTTGAAACAAGTGCTGGTGCATCGGATCCGCGGGAGGGTGTTGAACCAGGTCACACAGAAGCCGGGACAGGACATGGAAGTGTTACTGGTCGCGCGCAGTAAGCGGCTGGACTGGGATTTTGGCGGCGAGACACAGGTGAAGAAAGCGGACGGCTCGTTTGAAATATCAAATGTAGTGCCCGGCCCGTACACGTTGCTTGCATACTGGTTCGATCCTAGTGAGCGAAAGATGCATTTCGGATCGCAAAGGATTGATGTTGGCGAGAGTGACTTGGAGGGAATGTCGATAACGGTTGGGGCGGGAGCAGCGATTCAGGGCAGAGTTGTCTGGGATGGCAAACCGAGCCTGGAGCAGGACCAATTATCGATCAAGGCGGCCATGGTTGACACGGTAGTCTTCCCGGGCATAAACGCGCGCGTGGACGGCGATCAGCAGTTCACGCTGAAAGATTTGATGGATGGCGATGTACGCTTGCAAGTCTCTGGGATTTCCAAAGACTGCTATATAAGGCAGATCACCTACGGACAGACATTCGTGAAAGACGACGTTATTAGCGTTTCGAAAGGGGCGAACCCGGCGCTGGAAATTACGCTGAGTTCACGCGGAGCTCGCGTGCAAGGAAGCGTCGCGGACAAGGACAATTTGCCGGCGGCCGGCGTGTGGGTTGTGGCGGTGCCGGACGAAGCGCGGCGAACAACACTGCGCTTATTTAAATCGCAAACCACGGATCAGTACGGAAAATTCGATTTGCACGGATTGGCACCGGGCGAATACAAATTGTTCGCGTGGGAGGGAATCGAGAGCAATGCATGGCAAGACGATGATTTTCTCAAACCGTTCGAAGCGCTGGGCACAAAGTTAGAGGTGCGAGACGAGGACGCGAAGACTATCAATTTGACGGCAATCGCGACGAAGCAAAAGAGAAACGACTGAGGGAGTAGCGCCCGAGAACGCTTTGCGCGCCGATCTTACAATGGCTGGCGGGAAGAGCGGATGAATTCGCGGAGAACGGTTACGTTGGGACCGTACACACCGATGCGGCCGGCGTCGACGGGCAGACCGAGGGCTTCGGCGAGATCGAGATCAACTCCCGCGTCGTCCAATTCAGACAGGCTGTAGCCCTGTGCCGGCGTAACACGATTGAGCCCGGAGGGATAGACGGGCCGGGGCGGACGATGGCGACGCCAGGGACGGCGCGCCAGTTCGTAAAATTGCCGCCAATCGCGTTTTTGCCAAGTGGTCATCGCTATAAACATTTGCGAGCCGTTCTCGATTTCGTCGTCCGGCTTCGCCGGAACTTCGCTTTCTTTGTTTTTACGGCCCATTCACAACATTGGATGCCCGGCTCTTCGAAAAGGTTCCTGCGCACGCATACAGCGAATATGGTGCGGAGACTGGAAACTTAATGACGCCAGCAAGCGCAACCATACTGCAGAAGCCCTATATTTAGTGGTTTTCTTCCACAGATGTTTCTAACACGTAAATGAGTGCGAGGTTGCGAGTTCGGACGGAGCAAGGAGACGGATGGCGCTCGTGCAGGCATCTCAAGCCAACAAGGACGGTTAGACACTTGTGTTAGAAAAGCGTGCCTGTAGGGGAGGAATTAGGCAAAGCTATCGCACGATGAGCATCAAGGAGGGTTGAAAGCGGCGCCGGCTAAGATTCGCGCCGCCAACTGAATGAACAGACCGGCTTTACCAGCGGTTGCCGCGATCACCGCGGTCACCACCACCGCCCCGGTCTCCACGATCGCCGCCGCGGCCGCCACCACCACCGCGGCCGCCCCCGCCGCCACCATGTCCGCCGCGGCCGCCGCCGAAGCCACCACCGCCGCGCCCACCGCCGCCGCCGCGCTGCTCCTGCGGACGAGCTTCGTTGACCACCAGATTGCGCCCACCGAAGTTCTGGCCGTTAAGGGAATTGACCGCGCGATCGGCTTCTTCATCGTTGGAAATTTCGACGAAAGCGAAACCACGTGATTGGCCCGTGAAACGATCACGGATCAGATTGACTGCCGAGGGGTTGACGCCAGACTGCGAGAAAAATTCATGCAACGTATCCTCCGTCGCGGAAAACGGAAGATTTCCAACGTAAAGCTTCTTCACTTACGGACTCCTTTTGCCCGGAACCGAGATGCATGTCGCGGAGCGCGCTGGAAAGCCGGAAAATCCTTGCGGGCATCCGAAAGTCCGAAGCCACATTGGCATCTCAGGATTCGTGTTACAGGCTGCTTTATTTCAGGGCTTGCAAGCACAAGCACTGGAATCCTGAAACCCGGGGACAGAACCTGGCGGTCCAGCGGTCAGAGGCATCGTCGCGGAAATTGACCCTTTTTGCAATGGAAATTTGCCGCACCTGCCGGGACTAGCAAGCCCAGCGTGTATAAATACAATGTATGCAAAATAGTGATACGATGCGCGCACTTTGGCGAACGCGGAGGATGGCATGCGCGGCACGATGATGGATTTCCCGCTGACGCTGAAAACGATCCTGGACCGCGCCGGAAAACAATTCGCAAAAGTTGAGATTGTGTCGCGGCGGCCGGACCGCTCAGTGCTTCGTTCGAACTACCGGGCATTCAGCGAGAACGCCACGAGGCTCGCGAGTGCGTTGAGCAAGCTCGGCCTGCGCAGCGGCGACCGCGTGGCCTCCATGATGTGGAATCACGTTGGCCATCTGGAAGCATTTTTCGGCGTGCCCTGCGCGGGCGGCATCCTTCACACACTGAATCTGCGGCTGCATCCGCATGAAATCGCTACGATTGCGAAACATGCAGGCGATCGTTTTTTGCTGATAGATGATGTGCTGTTGCCGGTGCTCGACAAATTTCGCGCAGAAGCGCCGTTTGAAAGAGTCATTGTCGTTCCGTACGGATGCGGAGCGGTGCCAGATGAATATCTGAATTACGAAGAATTGCTTGCCGCTGGCGATCCTAACTTTGCTTTTCCGGAAATTGATGAAAACGACGGCGCAACGATGTGTTTTACATCCGGGACGACGGGATTTTCGAAGGGCGTCATTTATTCGCACCGCGCGCTGGTGCTTCATTCGCTGGCGGAGTGCGCCGCGGACGCGTTCGGCGTCAGCCACCAAGACACGATTCTGCCCGTGGCCCCGATGTTTCATGCGAATGCCTGGGGATTGCCGTTTTCCTGCGCCATGTCGGGAAGCAAGTTGTTATTGAGCGGACCCAACGTAGAGCCAGAAGGTTTGTTGGACTGGATGGTACAAGAGCGCGTGACGATGGCAACGGGCGTACCGACGGTGTGGATCGGCGTGCTCGATGCGCTGGAAAAAAATCCTGAGCGTTGGAAATTTGCTTGGCCGGTTCGCGTGATTTGCGGAGGGACCGCGCCGCCGCTGGAGCTGATACGAAAACTGGATGGATTCGGAATTCGCATGCTGCACTTGTGGGGCATGACGGAGACGGCGCCGCTGGCGACGGCCGGGCACCTGAAAACGCACATGCGTGCTTGGAGCGACGAAGACAAATATCAGGCGCGTGCCAAACAGGGATGGCCGGTGCCGTTTGTGGAATTGCGGATTACGCGGCCGTCGGAGCTTGACGAAACAAAGAGTGTGGAAGCTCCGTGGGATGGAGAAACTCCGGGTGAGTTGCAGGTTCGCGGGCCATGGGTGGCTTCGCATTATTACGAATCGCCCGATCAGGCGCACCGCTGGACGGACGACGGATGGTTCAAGACCGGCGATGTGGCGACCGTGGATGAAGACGGCGTGGTGAAGATTGTGGATCGCGCGAAGGATTTGGTGAAGTCAGGTGGCGAGTGGATCAGCTCGGTGGATCTGGAAAATGCGCTGATGGGGCATCCGGCGGTGAAAGAAGCCTGCGTGGTGGGAATTCCTCACCCGAAGTGGCAGGAGCGGCCGCTGGCAGCCGTGGTCTTAAAGGACGGGAAGAGCGCGACTGCAGACGAGTTGCGAATTTTTCTGGGTACGTCTTTTGCGAAGTGGCAACTGCCGGACGCTTTCGTTTTTGTCGAGGCGATTCCGCGAACCAGCGTAGGAAAATTCAAGAAGATCGCGTTGCGCGAGCAGTTCGCCGGCTGGAAATGGGATGCGTCGGCGGAATAAATTTTACGTGCGGTAGCTGGCGTTCACGCGAACGTATTCGGCGGTGAAGTCGCAGGTCCAGTAGCGAGCGCGCGATTTTCCGGCGTGCAGATCCACAACAATTGGAACGCGTTCAGCGAGCAATCGGTTCGAAGCGGCGCGTTCGTTGAAAGCAAGTGGCTGGCCTTTGCGCAGCACTTTGATTCCGGCCATGGTAATTTCCACGAGCGACGGATCGAATTTTATGCCGGCGCGACCGGCGGCGGCGAAAATGCGGCCCCAGTTCGGATCGGCCCCAGCGAATGCAGTTTTGACCAGCGGCGACGTGGCGATGGTTTCGGCAACCTTGCGCGCGGCGGATTCCGTCTTTGCGCCGCGCACTTCGATTTCGATAACGCGCTGCGCACCTTCGCCGTCGGCGACGATCTGTTGTGCGAGTGAGCCGCAGACTTCTTCCAATGCGCCGAAAAACTGGCGATGCGCTTTGCTGCCGTTGGAAATCGACGGAGCGCCGACGGCGCCGTTGGCGAGAACCAGTAACGTGTCGTTCGTAGAGGTATCGCCATCAACGCTGATGGAATTGAAAGTGCGCGAGACAACGTCGCGCAGAGTGCGCTGCAGAAGCGACGGCGAGATCGCTGCATCGGTTACGACAAACGCGAGCGTAGTGGCCATGTCGGGATGAATCATACCCGCGCCCTTCGCGCAGCCGACCAGATGGATCCGTTTGCCGGACATCTTGAAAGTTGCCGACGCGGTCTTTGGACGCGTGTCCGTAGTGCAGATGGCGAGTGAGAGTTCGGCGAAAGAGCGCGCGGACGGCCGCCGATTGCGAGCGAGTGATGGTAAAGCGCGGAGGATTTTTTCTATAGGAAGCTGTACGCCGATTACGCCAGTCGAGCAGACGAAGAGCTCCTGCGGCGCGAGTAGCATACGGCGAGCGGCTTCCTCATTTGTCCGTTGCGCGACGTTGTCGCCTTGCGGACCAGTGGCGCAATTGGCGTTGCCGGCGTTGACCACCACGGCGCGCATGCGGCCTTTGGATTCGCGGAGATTTTTCTTCGAAAGCACAACAGGGGCTGCGACGACCAGATTTTGCGTGAAGACCGCCGCCGCGGAAGCCGGAACGTCACTGGAGATCAGCGCGAGATCGAGCGCACCGGTTTTTTTTAAGCCGCAGGCGGTGGCGGCGAAGCGAAACCCTTTGGGCAGCGCGGATTCGGGAGGCGGTTGCGTCATTTCGCCGACGCTTCCTTGGGCAGGCGGCTTTCCAGCTCGGCGATGGCGGCGCGGACCGAAGCTTCCGAGGTACCGCCAGGAACTTTCTTCGAGGCCAACGCAGCATCGACGGTCAAGCCGTTCGCAAAATCCTCATTGAATGCTGGCGAGATTTTGCGCAGTTCGTCAAGCGATAATTCGGTCCAGGGTTTCTGCTGGCGCTCGGCTTCCTTCAAAACTTTGCCGACAAGGTCGTGGGCCTGACGAAACGGAACACCCTTACGAACGAGGTAATCTGCGGCTTCGGTAGCTAGCAGCGCCGGATTTGAGGCAGCGGAGCGGAGGCGGTCGTCACGAAATTCCGTGCCGGCGATCGCGCCGGCAGCAACGTTGAGCATATCGGCGACCTGATCATGTGCGGCGAAGAGCGCTTCTTTATCTTCCTGCAGATCGCGCTGATAACTGGTGGGCAAACCTTTCAGCGTAGTAAGCAAACTGACCAGGGCGCCCGTAATGCGTCCCGTTTTGCCGCGAATCAGTTCCCACGCGTCGGGATTTTTCTTTTGTGGCATCAGGCTGCTGCCGGTCGAATATTCGTCGGGCAGAATGACGTAGGAAAATTCCTGCGACGCGAAGAGTACAAAATCCTCCGCGAGACGCGAGAGGTGCGTCGCGATGCCCGAGAGCGCAAAGAGATAATCGAGCGCGAAATCGCGGTCGCTGACCGCGTCGAGGCTATTGGCTGTGATTTTAGAGAAGCCCAGCTCGCTCGCAATGGCGGCCCGATCAACAGCAAAGGAGTTTCCGGCAAGTGCGCCGGAGCCCATGGGGCAAGCGTCAGCACTCGCAATGGCATGTCGAAGACGAATAACGTCGCGGAGGAGTGCTTCCGCGTGAGCATGGAGAAAATGTGAGAGCAGAATTGGCTGCGCGTGCTGCATGTGGGTCATGCCAGGCATGGGCACGCCTAGTTTTGCCTTGGCTTTTTGCTGCAGCGCCGGTATCAACACGACCGCAAGGCCGACCAGGATTTGCCTCGAAGCGCTGATTACGAAGAGGCGGAAGTCGGTGGCGACCAATTCGTTGCGGCTGCGACCGGTGTGCAGCTTCCAGCCGAGCGGGCCTAGCTCCTCTACCAGTGCTTTTTCGACAAAGTGGTGGACGTCTTCAGCATCGGCTCCAAAGGAATCAACCCACGCGGGATCGGATTGCGCGCGGGCGGCGATTTTGTCCAGCGCGGCGAGGGTTTGCTTTACTTCGGCTGCGGTGAAAATCCCGATCGGCTCGAGGGCCTTGGCCCACGCCCGGTCCACCGCGATTTCGTAGGGAAGCAAGCGGCGATCGAACGCGAAGGAGCGCTGAAACGCGTCGAAGCGCGCGTCAGGCGCACGTTCGAAGCGGCCGCCCCACAGTTTATTGTCTTTGCGTTCGGTCATTCGTTGCCGTATCTGTACGTCGAAGAGAGATTCCTCGCGTCGCTCGGAATGACGGCTTCACGTATTACACTCATTGCGTTAGGAATTTCCTTCGGCTTTGGCTTTTGGACGAACTGTGACCGGCAGCGCAAAGAGATTGATGAAGCCTTCGGCGTCCTTTGGGTTGTAGCGGCCCATGGTAAAGCTAGCCAGATCGGCGCGATAGAGAGAGAACGGCGATTTGCGGCTGGTGACGTTGTGCGTGCCCTTCCAAAGTTTCAGGCCGACAGTGCCGGTGACGCGCTGTTGCGAAACATTGAAAAAGCCGTCGAGCGCCTGGCGTTGCGTGGAGAACCACACGCCGTTGTAGACCAGTTCCGCATAACGAACCGCGAGCGTTTGTTGCAGGTGCGCGGTTTCGCGATCGATGGTCAGCCGTTCGAGTTCGCGATGCGCGGTGACGAGCAGCGTTCCGCCCGGCGTTTCGTATGCGCCGCGCGACTTCATGCCAACCAGGCGATTTTCGACAAGATCCGTGCGGCCAACTCCGTGACGCGCGGCGATTTCATTCAGCAAGTTGAGCAATTCGATCGGCCCGAGCTTCGCACCATTGACGGAAACTGGTGTGCCGGCTTCGAAACCGATTTCCACTTCCTCAGCTTTGTCCGGAGCTTTTTCCGGCGAGACGGTCCACTGCCACATGGCTTCGCTGGGCGCGTTCGCGGGATCCTCAAGTTCCGCGCCTTCGTGGCTAAGGTGCCAGATATTGCGGTCGCGGCTGTAGATATTTTTCTTGCTCTGCTCGATCGGCACGTTGTGCTTTTCGGCGTAAGCGATGGCGTCTTCGCGCGAATCGATATCCCACTCGCGCCACGGCGCGATGATTTGCAGATTAGGCGCGATCGCTTTGTAGGCCAGTTCGAAACGCACTTGGTCGTTACCCTTGCCGGTACAGCCGTGGGAGAGGCCATCCGCGCCGAGTTGTAGCGCGAGTTCGGCTTGACGTTTGCCAAGAACAGGCCGGGCCATCGACGTGCCCAACAAATAAGTGTGTTCGTAAACGGCCCCGGCGCGGAGCGTCGGCCAGATGTAATCGCGAATAAATTCTTCGCGCAGGTCTTCGACGTACGCAGTGGAAGCTCCAGTGGCCAGAGCTTTTTTGCGCGCGGCTTGGAGGTCTTCCTGCTGGCCGACGTCGCCGATCATGGCGATCACTTCGCAGCCGTAATTTTCCTTGAGCCACGGAATGATGATGGAAGTATCGAGGCCTCCAGAATAGGCAAGAACTACTTTTTGGGGCTTAGTTGCAGGTGTTTTCAAAAGCTCCTCTTTCTTTTTGTTCGATGTTTGCGCGCAATGCGGCAATGGAAAAGGTTATTCAAAATGTTGGCGGCAAAAGTTTAGCGAAATAGCGTGTGCAAAATTGCTTTCTGAACGTACATGCGATTTTCGGATTGATCGAGAACCACGGACTGCGCACCATCAAGAATTTCCGGCGTAACTTCATAGCCACGATGCGCGGGCAGGCAGTGCATGAAGACAGCGCCGCGCTCGGCAAGTGCCATCAGCTTTCGATTTACCTGATAGGGCTTGAAGACTTCGCTGCGCACTTTTTCTTCGGCTTCAAAGCCCATGCTGGTCCAGGAATCGGTGTAAACGGCTTGCACGTCCTCAACCGCTTCGCGCGGATCGGTGAAGAGTTCTATCTTGGCTTTGGTTTCCTTGGCAACGCGGCGCGAATCGGCGACCACGTCGGCGTCCGGAGCGTAGTTTGCGGGCGTCGCAATGCGCAGATGCACACCAAGCCGAGCAGCGAGATAAATCAGCGAATGGCTGACGTTGTTGCCGTCGCCGACATACGCCAGCTTGAATCCTTTAAGCAAGCCGAATTTTTCTTCCAGCGTGAAATAGTCGGCAAGCGCCTGGCACGGATGGAACCTGTCGGAAAGCGCGTTGACGACGGGAATATCAGTCGTCGCGGCCATTTCGTCCAGCACGCGTTGTTCGTACACGCGCGCGACGATACCGTGGACCCAGCGTTCCAGGTTGCGCGCGACATCCGCGATGGACTCGCGTTCGCCGAGGCGCGCCTGCGTGTGATCGAGAAAAACCACGTGGCCGCCCATACTCTGGATCCCGACTTCGAACGTGACGCGTGTGCGCAGCGAGGGCTTTTCAAAAATCAGCGCCAGGAATTTCCCGCGCAGAGTTTCCGCGTAGCGTGCCGGATTGGATTTAATGTCCGACGTGAGCGCGAGTAGTTCGCGCGAGTGCGCGGGACTCCATTCTGCTCCCGTAAGGAGATCATTTGCTTGCTGTAGTGGAATTTCTAGTGCTGTAGTTGCCATTTTCACCTCTTGAGAAGCGACCGCGAAGCGCTCGATTTCACGTGCGACCGCGAAGCGCTCGATTTCACGTGCGACCGCGAAGCGCTCGACGCCACAGACATGGCCGCCGGTAACGGAACCTTCGATGACGATTCCGTTGCCGGGACCACCCGCGGGGTTTCAGAAAGGATTTGTTCAAACAGATGGAGAAATTCGCGCACTTCCGCCCTCGTGATAAGGAAAGGCGGAAGCAGGCGAATCGCAAAATCATGCGTGCAGTTAATAAGCAAGCCGTGTTTCAGGGCTTGCGCGACGAACGGACCGCCTTCGATCGAAAGCTCCACGCCGAACATGCAGCCTTCGCCGCGGACATCCTTGATGAAATCGAACTTGGATTTGAGTTTTTCGAGACCGGTGCGAATTTCCTGTCCGCGCGCGTGGATATTTTCCAGAAGTTTTTGGTCCTCCACGATTTTCAGGAATTCCAGAGCGACGGCACAGATCATCGGGCCGCCGCCGAAAGTTGTGCCATGGAGGCCGGGCGAAACGCGCGATGCGACGGCGTTATTTGTAAGTATTGCGCCGAGCGGCAGACCGGCGGCGAGCGGCTTGGCTATGACAGCGATGTCCGGCTTGGAAGAAAATTTTTGATAAGCCAAATAGCGGCCGGTTCTGCCGAGGCCGCACTGAATTTCATCGGCGATCAGCAGAGCGCCGTGTTTGCTAGCGAGTGCGCGAGCGCGCTCCCAGAATTCTTCGCTGACCGGGTAAATTCCGCCTTCACCCTGAATGGTTTCCAGGACTATCGCGCAGACGGTTTCATCGAACTTGGATTCAAGATCTGCAACATCGTCGAACTTGACGAATTCGACGCCGGGGACCAGTGGCTCAAACGGTGCGCGATATTTTTCCGTAGCGGTAACACTGAGAGCGCCGAACGTGCGTCCATGAAAAGAATTCTGCATCGCGAGGATGCGGGTCTTCGCGCGAGCGTTTGCAGAGGCACCTTCGGCAGGACGTCCGCAGAGACGCGCGAGTTTTAGAGCGCCATCGATGGCTTCCGCGCCGCTATTGGCAAAGAAAACGCGGTCGAGGGCGGACCACTCTGCGAGTTTGCGGGCCAGCGGCCCCTGGAATTCGTTGTGAAACAGATTTGAAAAGTGAATGGCGCGCGCCGATTCGCGGCGAATGGTTTTTACAATGCGCGGATGCGCATGGCCCAGCGCATTCACGGCGATGCCGCCAAGAAAATCGAGGTATTTTTTGCCGGTCGAGTCAAAAACGTATGCGCCCCGTCCGTGGGTAAACACGATCGGCGAGCGCTTGTAGGTCGGCAAGAGGAACTGATCCGCGTCGCTGAGCGCAGAAACCGGACGGACGGGCTTCGCGGCGGATCGCTTGCGAGACGCTCGCGAAACAGACGCAGCAACTCGAGTTGTGTTTGGCTTGCGCATTATGCGGCTGAATGAGCCATGCGAACGCCGACGTCGATGGGTTCGCGCACAACGCGCGTACCGGGAACGTCATCCGAAAACAGCGGCGTCGAAGATTCCGCCGCGTGAACGGCAGCGAGCAGGCCTTCTCTAATCGTCCCGCCGACTATGTGCACTCCGCGGACGCCGCCTGCAAGAGCGCGCTTGGCGGCTTCCAGCTTAAGCACCATTCCGCCGGAAACAATTTTGCGCTGCACCAGATCGCCGATTTCGTCGCACGCGATACCGGCAAGAATACGGTCGCCGTCGAGAACACCCTGAACGTCGGTCAGATAAATCAGATAGTCGGCCTGAAGATATTCCGCGCAAGCCGCGGCCATATGATCGGCATTGATGTTGTAGAGTTCGCCGTCAGAGCCCAGACCAAGGCACGCCACGACCGGCACGATGCCCGCCGCCCAGAAAGTATCAAGCAGCTTCATGTTTACGCCAGTGAGATAGCCCACGTATCCGAGGCTTCCTTCCACGTCGTTGTGTACCAGCGGCTCTGCGAGGAAGGATTGTGCATCCGCTGCGGAAATTCCAACGGCCGATTGACCCGCTGCGGAAATTGCCGCCGCGAGTTGTTTGTTAAGCAGTCCGGCGAAGACCATCACCGCAACGTCGCGCGTTTCACGATCGGTCACGCGAAGTCCGGCCACAAATTTGCTTTCGATGCCGAGGCGTTTCAGGGTCGCCGTGAAAATGCGCCCGCCGCCGTGCACTACCAGAACCTCGTGGCCCTGCTTGGCCAGCATCGCAACCTGTTCGGCAAGCGATCGGACAGTTGCGTGGTCTTCCAACAATGCTCCCGCGAATTTTATGACTATTTTCATCGCAGTCCCGTTTGCTCCTCAACTCCCAGAAGATGGTTGAAATTTTGCACGGCTTGTCCCGCCGCGCCTTTGCCGAGATTGTCCAGACAACTGACAATCACCAGACGACGCCCGGATGAGTCGAGCGCGAAACCGATATCCGCGAAATTTGTGTGCGCGACGTGCTGCAGCTCCGGCAGAGTGCCAGCTTTCCAGATACGCACCATCGGGCGTCCCGCATACGTTTTGCGAAAAAGGGCTTCGACGGCATCCGGTGATTGCGGCACACTTAGTGTCACGTAAATCGTGGACAAAATGCCGCGAGCCAGTGGCAGCAAGTGCGTCGAGAAAATGATTTGCGATTCCGGCATTCCCGTGTGTTCGATGATTTCGGGCGTGTGCCGGTGAGAAAAAAGATTGTATGCCTTGAAATTTTCGTCCAGCTCGGCGAATTGCAGATCGCGCCGCAGTTCCTTGCCCGCTCCGGTCGCGCCAGATTTGCAATCGCACACGACAGTTGAGCCGGCAGCGACCCAGCCCGTATCTGCCAACGGACGAACCGCAAGAACGACGCTGGTCGCGTAGCAACCGGGATTCGCCACCAGCTTTGCCTGCGCAATTTGCGCGGCATAAAACTCCGGCAGCCCGTAAACGGCTTCGCTCAATCGCGCGGCATGCGGCGTCGGTAATTTGTACCAGCGCTCGAAGGTCCCTGCTTGCCCAAACCGGAACGCACCACTCAGATCCACGACGCGAAGTCCCGCGTCTAGAAGTTGTGGAGCGATCTCAGCCGACACTTCATGCGGCGTAGCAAGAAATGCCATACCAGCTCCGCTTTCAGCGATAGTTTTCACGGACAAAGTGCGAACCGGCGCCTGGCCCCAGCCGCGAAGCTGCGGAAATAGCTCGGTAAGGCAATGCGCTCCCTGGGTGTCGCGCACATAAAAGGTCAGCGCACGTGCTTCCGGATGGCGCAATAGAATTTTGGCCAGCTCAAATCCCGTATAGCCGGAGACACCTGCGACCGCAATATTGTTTAAGTCTTTCATTTATGAAGCGCGGCTGCGCATCGGCCTGCCGACAAACGATTCGATCTTTTGTTGCAGCGATTCGCGCTGGCGCTTGTTCGGCGTGATGATCAGCACCGTGTCGTCGCCGGCGATAGTTCCGGCAATCTCCGGAAATTTTGCGCCATCCACCGCGGCAGCCAGAGGCTGCGCGCCACTGGGCGGCGTTTTCAGGACCAGAAGGTTTTCGGCGGGCCGGATGTCCACCAGAAATTCACTCAGCGCCCGTGCCAGGGGCGCAATCGGAGCTGCTTCTTCGGAAAGCACCGAAGCAGGGCGGTAACCTTCGGATGTTTTCACCAGCTTCAGTTCCTGCAAATCGCGGGAAAGCGTAGCCTGCGTAACGCGAAGCCTTTGCATATAGAGGCGGCGCCGCAACTCTTCCTGATTGGCGATGCGTTCGGATGTAACGAGCCGCAGAATCTGTCCGTGACGAAATGTTTTTGCGCTTCCCATGCTGCCGCTAGCCGTTTTTGCCTCTTGTATAAAAATACATGCAAATGAATAATACTGTCAACCCATTTTTGTAATATGACGCGGCCGATGGCCGAAAGTGCAGGCTGACGCCAAGCGCACATCGTCACTCGCCGCGCTGGCTTTTTTGCTGGCGCCGTTGTTACCTTTGCAGGTAGACAAGATGATGCCAAATCCCTGCCAAATTTCAGGCTGTAAGAGTCACACGCCCGCCGCACTCGAGGAGCAAAAGCTCTGTGTATTGCACTACACGCTTTCGCTGGAAGGCCGCTGTTCCGAAATGCGCCGCGAAACCGCGCTGGGCAACGCGCCACACGAGCGGCAGCGCGAAATCATGCGCTTCATCACCGAGAGCGGCGAGAAACTGGCGCGCGTGGCCACCAGCGGCATGCCGTTAACCGACGACCTTAAAGCCCGCATCCTGAGCACATTTCTGACGTTGATGAACCTGCGCGAAAATCTCGATCGCGCCAACATGCGGTCATCGCCCGGCCGCACTGGAGCCTTCCGTTAGTCTCGCGGCAGCCTCGTCTTTAAATTTCATACCTTTAGGATTTACCGCAAACGCTTACGCGCCAACATATCGCGCGTATAGCGACCGGGCGACGGCAGGGTCCGACGAGCCCTTAAGGATCGCGCGCCCGTCCGCGAAAACGGTCAGCTCGTAGGGTGCGACGCCAAATTTCAGCAGAAAGTCGTTTTTCTTAACCACAATTCCCGATGCGGAGAGCATTTCGCCCAGCGCCGCAAGGTCTAGTGAACGCCGGTGCTCATGGATCTGCACCGAGTCGCGGCCACACATGGTGATATGAGGCTGAGACTTGCCTTGCAGATACGAATATTCGTGTCGAGCGCAAGCGCGGCATTGTGGATCGCGCAAGATGGCGATGGACTGCATTTTACCGCTCCAAACATCGCAGGAAAGCAGGCGGCCATGCAGCGCCTCCGCGTGGCCAGAAAGAATTTTCAGTGCCTCCGCCGCTTCGAGCGAAGCCACCAGATTCACAATCGGTGCGATCACGCCGACGGTGTCACAAGTTTCCTCCAACAGCGATCCGGCATCGGGAGTCTCCAGGAGGCAGGCCAGGCACGCGGTAATTCCCGGACGAATGGCGAACGTCAAGCCATAGCTGCCAACCGCCGCCGCATAAATCCACGGCTGGCCGGCTTGAACCGCAAAATCATTCACTAGGAAGCGCGTCTCGAAATTGTCGGTGCCATCCAGAATCAAGTCGAATCCTTCCAGCAATTCCGCAACGTTGCGCGAAGTAAGGTCGGCCACGACACCTTCAATATTTATCTCGGAATTCAGTTGTCGAAGCTTGCGTTCGGCAGCCATAGCTTTTGGCAAAGATTCGCGCGCGTCGTCTTCGTCAAACAGAGCCTGGCGTTGCAGGTTCGAACCCTCAACAAAATCCCGGTCAATTACCCGCAATCGTCCCACCCCGGCTCTGGCAAGCAGCTGCGCGGTCGAAGCTCCGATCGCGCCGCAACCCACAATTACGGCGCTCGATGACAGAAGTTTATGTTGCCCTTCTTCGCCCAGGCCGGAGAAGAGAATCTGGCGAGAGTATCTTTCAAAAACGGGGTTAATAGGCAGGACTAGTGACCTCTTCGAAGCGAGCCATACGCCTCGCCCCATGATAGCTCCAAAGAGCGCGGGACGGGCAACGACCCTGTGCTACGCTTCGTCTGAGCGATTGGGGAGCATGAGGGCGGATTGTGTGAGAAGGCTTTGCGGGGCGATGCTCGCGGCGTTCCTTTGCGGAGGAATGCCCGCAAACCTTTGCTCGCAACAAGTTGGGGCGCAAAATGTTGCTTCGCCAAATGAAGCGCCGTTGGTGAAGACCGTCCGCGTGATCACCACCGGCGGTCAAGTTCTGAAAGTGGCCGACGGCGTGATCAGTGTGGAAGCCGGCAAGCCGCTCGACACGGGACAAGTTGCCGCCAGTTTGAAATCGCTTTACCGCACTGGCGACTACGCCGACATTCGAGCAGTAGCCGAACCGGCGGAAGGCGGAACGCAGATCGACTTCATCGTCAACGAAAATCTGTTTTTCAATCAAGTGATTATTCTCGGACTGAAAGCTCCGCCAACTGAAGCCTCCGCGTTGGCGGCTATGCAGATCACGCTGGGAGATCCGTTTCGCCAGGAAGTCCTCAATGAAGCTGTCGAGCGGCTAAAAACGCGCCTGCAGGAAGAAGGTCTATACCTGGCAAAGGTTGATGCCGAATTGCGGCCACATCCGGCCGAACATCAGATGGACATCGTGATGCACATACAGCCGGGTGCTCGTGTCCGCGTTGGCGCGATTCATCTGACCAACAATACGGAATATCCAGACGCCGAAATCGCAGCCAGATTTAAGCTAAAGGCCGGCAAGCCACTGACCAGCGGCAAAATTCAGAGCGGCACCAACCGCATTCGCAAATTTCTGGTTAGCAAAGGCCGTCTGAGCGGCCGCGCCGCCGTGCGCAGAGAAGCCTACGACAGCGCCAAAAATACCGTAGATCTTACGCTCGATGTTTCCGAAGGCGCTCGCGTCAGGGTCGAAGCCAATGGCGCCAAGTTCAGCAGCGGCGATTTGAAGAAACTGGTTCCCATTTTTCAGGAAGGCGCGGTCGATCCTGATCTGTTGGAAGAAGGCAAGAGAAACATTCGTGAGCGCCTGGAGCGAGCCGGCTATTTTGACTCCAGCGTCGAGTACGCTTCGGCGACGCGCGACGTGCAAACCAAGAATTGGCACGGCCAGGAACTGGTCATCACCTACACCATCGCACGCGGAGACCGCCACAAATTGATCGGCCTGGAAATCACCGGCAATCATTATTTCGATAAGGAACTGCTGTCCAGCCGTTTGCAGATTTACAAAGCGGCTTTCGGGTCGCGCGGCAAGTTCAGCCGGCGGCTTATCGAAGCTGACCGGCAGTCCATGGAAAATCTCTATCGGGCCAACGGCTTCCCAGCGGCAACCGTCGCGGCGCAAATTTTGGACAACTACGAAAAAAAACAGGGCGATGTTTTCATCCGTTTTGTGGTGGCGGAAGAAGTGCAAACCCGTGTGGCAGACCTGCGGATCGAGGGAAATCAGGCATTTGCCAAGCAAGAATTACTCGGAGTCATCGCGTCACTGCCGGGCCAGCCTTATTCGGATTTCAACGTGGCCACGGATCGGGCGAATATCCTGGCGCAATATTTCAACGAAGGCTTTCCAGAGGCCACCTTCGAATCGGAGGTCCAGCCGGTCGAGGAACAGGCAACGCCCGCAAAAGACAACTCGACGGAGGGAAAGCTCCAGGATCGAAGCAGCGAAACTCGCGCCGAAAAGAAAACCGGCCCGGTTGCCGCAAAAACAGTTCGCCTCATTTATCGCATACACGAAGGGCCACAAATTCACGTCCACCGGGTTTTGATTACCGGTTTGAAACGCACCAGGCTCGGCGTGGTCAAGCGCGAAGTGGGCGTCAAGCCGGCTCAGCCATTGCGCGAAGGCCAAGTAGTTGACTCGCAACGGCGGCTCTACAATCTAGGCGTCTTTAATCGCGTCACCATCTCGCCGCAAAATCCAACCGGCACGGACACTGACAAGGACGTGGTCGTGCTTGTGGAAGAAGCAAAGCGCTACACCATCGCCTATGGCGGGGGATTTGAGGTGCAGCGCCTGGCTAGCACCACAAATCCAACCGGCGGAGAAATACAAGCGGCGCCGCGCGGTATTTTCGAAATCAGCAAGCTGAATCTCACCGGTAGGGCTGATTCGCTTTCCCTGAAGCTTCGCGGAAGCACTCTGCAGGGTCGCGCGCTGCTCGGCTACAGCGTCCCCAACACCTTCGGCAATTCGCACCTAAGTCTCCAAGCCACCGCCTACGCCGAGAAAACCCAGGACATTAATACATTCACCGAATCGCGCTACGAAGGCTCGCTGCAAATGACCGATCACCTTTCTTCTCGCACAACCCTACTATACCGATACAGCTTCCGCAAAATCATCGTCTCCAATCTCAATATTCCGCCGCAGGAAATTCCCCTATTTCAGCAGCCTACGCTGGTCTCGCAATTCGGCGCTTCCTGGGTCCGCGACACCCGCGATAACCCCGCCGATGCCAGCAAAGGCTGGCTCAACAGCGCCGACTTTAGTATTGCAGGGACCGATTTCGGATCCAGCGCCAGTTTCTTGCGCTTCCTGTACCAGAATTCTTCCTATCACCCCATCAAACGGCGCTTCAGTTTCGCGCGCTCCGTTCGCATCGGTATTCTGGTCCCTTACGGGGATACGATTTCACTCACTTTTCCGGCGCCAACTCAATCGCCGTTGCCGCAGCTTATCCCGCTTCCTGAACGATTTTTTGCGGGAGGCGGTACATCGTTGCGCGGCTTTGCGTTAAACCAGGCCGGACCGCGCGATGCTATCACTGGCTTCCCGGTCGGCGGGCAAACACTGCTTGTCTTCAATCAGGAATTCCGTTTTCCATTGCATTTGCCATACGTCGGCACGCGCCTCGGAGGAACTCTGTTTTACGACGGCGGAAATGTGTACAGCAAACTGGACCACGTTACGCTTCGCTGGAGTTCTCCAAAGCCGATCTTCGATCCCGCCAATCCTAAGCAATGCCTTTATAATTGCACTAATGAACTAGGTTATTTTTCGCATACTGTCGGCGTGGGCGTTCGCTACGCGACGCCTGTCGGGCCGGTCCGTGTCGATCTTGGCTATCAGGTGAACCGGCCATTTTTCGTGATTCCCATTCCGTGTCCCAGCGGCACTACCACCACAACCTGCCCCACAGGATCGCTTGGGTTTCAATCCACGCAACTGCCGCGCTTACAGGTATTCTTCAGTCTGGGGTCGTCGTTCTGATGACGGCTGCGCGCCAATTGCGACGGGTCTGCTGCATGCTAATCCTGTGCGTCCTTGCGCAACAAGAGTGGTCGCACGCGCAACAGGTGATTGACCGAATGGTCGCGCGAATAGAGAACGACATCATTCTGCTGAGCGACGTTCGGCTCCTGTCGCGCTATCAATTGTTAGTAGATGGAAAATCTGAAAGCGATGAGGAAATTCTGAATCGCTTGATTGACCAGTGGATCGTGCGCAATGAGGCCACTGTGGCGCGCACTCCAAAACCCACCGAAGCGGAAATTGACCGCGGCCTGCAGCGGTTGCAGCAGAGCTTCGCATCGAAAGACGACTACGAAGCGCGGCGAAAGCTTGCGGGTCTCAGCGAAGCCGAGGTGCGGCGCCTCACCGCCGATCAGCTCTATCTGAATAATTATCTCGACACTCGTTTTCGCCCTTCGGTACAAGTAAACGAGCAGGCCATCGAAGTCTTTTACCAGAATGCGCTCCTACCACGAGCCAAGGCTCGCGGACAGAATGCGCCTTCGCTTGATGCCGCGCACGATTACATTCAGGAAGCTCTGGTGCAGCAGGGAATCAACCAGCAGGCCGATCGCTGGCTGAATGAAAGTCGCGCGCGCATTCACGTAACGAAAATGCTCGGAGAGAATCAATCGTGAGCGAGCAAACCCTACGTCGCAAGTGGAGGTGGCTGCGCCATATTGCGTGGGTGCTAGCCGCGAACGTCACGCTAGCACTGATTGCCGTGTGCGTGTTTTTCGGAAGCGGCGCAGGCAATCCTCTGTTACAGCGCATCGCGATTCGCCGTATCGATGCCATGACCGGTGGCCGTACCGAGATTCGCAGTCTTTCCATCCAATGGCTGGCGCTGCGTGCTTCGGTAAAGGGTCTGGTAATTCACGGCAAAGAACCGCCCGGAACAGAGCCGCTCTTCGCCTCGGAAGAAGTGCGCGCCGGATTGCACATCGATTCATTCTGGGGACGCGAAGTATCTCTCTCGGAGCTGGTGGTCCGCGAACCGCACGTGCACATCCGCGTGGAAAAAGATGGCTCCACGAACGTTCCCGGCGCGCCTCGTAGGTCCACAAAACCGCAACGCGAGACGCTTTTCGGATTGCGCATTCAACACCTGGAACTGCAAAACGGCTGGGTTTTCTATAACGACGTAAAGACTCCACTCGCTCTTGAAGGCAGCGATCTCAACCTCACACTCGATGCCGGCGGCAGCCTGGACCATCCGCTCTACGCCGGAAATCTTGCGTGGCGAAATATCACCTTCACGGACAAGCGCTTTCTTCCGCTGCCGATCAGCGCTTCAGCAAAATTCACTGTCTGGCAACACGGGTTCACCATCGAGCAAGGCCAGTTTGCTATCGCTACTTCACGAATCGACCTGCAAGCGGAGATGTCTGATTTCAAGGCGCCGCAATGGAAATATCGCTACCGCGGCTGGGTGAATCTCGTGGATTTCCGCAAGATATTGCGCGCGCCGATGACGCCGACGGGGAAAGTGGATCTGCGCGGCGAAGGCACTTTCGCCGGCGGCGAATTAAAAGGGACCGGGACATATTCTGGTTCTGAGATCGTTTTGAATTACGATATTTTTCGCCAGGGCGGCTTGCGCAGCACGGGTACCTATCGGCTCGACAAAAATGGTATTGACGTCCGCGATTTCGCGGCGTTCGCGTTTGGCGGCAGCGTGAAAGGGCGCGTCACGATGACGCTACCGGGCCTGGATTTCCGGGCGCAAACTCGCGTCGAAGGCGTGCGCGTCGCTCAACTTCTCCCCGCAATCGATCATCCTGGTTTTCCCATCGACCGCCTGCACTGGGACTCAATAATGTCCGCGGACACGGTGGAAACGTGGAAAGGCGCCTTCGACCATTTTTCGGTTTCCGGCCAATCCAGTTGGACCGCGCCGGATGAAGTCGCTACAGGTCACCTCCCGGTAACCGCCGATTGGAAATTTGCCTACCAGCAGGACCCGGAAATTCTAACTCTCGAATCCGCCATATTTGATACGCCCGGCAATCACATTCGCGCCAGTGGCATGATGGGACACCGCGATTCAATTCTCGATTTGCACATCCAAAGCGGCGAGCTCGAAGTTTTCAATGATTTCATTCAATCCATCGAGGAAGTAGTTCCCGGCACTCCTGAAGAATTCGCGCCTCGCATTCGTGGAGCCGCAAACTGGGACGGCAAAATGACCGGGCCGCTCGGCCAACCGGTCTTTACCGGACACGTACACGGCGAGCGAATCGTTTACGGCAAAGCGCATTTGGATTTATTCGAAGGCGATGTCGTGTATTCGGCTTCTGAGATTTCCCTGGCGCGCGGACATCTGCGCAACGGCGCGATGCAAGCGGATCTGGAAGGTAGCCTGGACCTCGACAAGTGGAGCTTCCGTCCTGAAAACGAATGGAGCGCCGACGCCAATCTCGAGAAAGTGCCGGTGGCTAGCGTACTCGCTCTGGCCGGCGAATCCTATCCTGTAGAAGGCCTGCTTACCGGACAGTTTCACGGACGCGGCACGCGCGCTGAACCCACGTTGAATGGTCTCTTCGATCTCGCGGAAGGAAAAGTGTACGGACTCGAATTCAACCGGTTGCGCGGACGGCTCAGCGTGCAGCACGATCAAGCCAGCATCAGCGACGCCGAGTTGCGCGTGTTCGCGCCAGGCAATGAAGCTGGCCGAGGCGCCGGCATTATCACGGGCTCGCTCGGGTATCAATTTTCCAGCCAAAATGTTTCCGCCGAGCTGGTCGGCGCGGCGCTGCCGCTTGATAAAGTTGAAAAAATCCAATCGCAGCGTTTCCCAATTGCCGGGCAACTTACATTCCGGGTGAAAGCGTCCGGTCCCTATAAGACGCTCACGGGAGACGGCAGCATCCGCGTGGTGGATTTCCGTGTCGGCCAGGAAATCATTGGTAGCTTCGACGGAGATCTCCATTCCGACGGCCGCGTCGCAAAAATCGAATTGCACTCCGCAATGACCAATGGCGGGTTGTCTGGCGGTTACACGCTCGGGTTGAGCGATCCCTACCCGCTCAGCGGCAAAGTCAGCATGCAGAACATCGTTCTTGATCCCTTTCTGCTCGCGGCGCTGCACGTTCAGCACGTTACCGGACACGGAATGGCCGACGGCGAAGTCGGCATCGAAGGAAATCTCAGGCATCCGGAAAGTTTGGTGGTGGACGCAAACTTCACGCGCTTGCTAATGAATTACGCCAACGTACAACTGGAAAATTCCGGTCCGGTTCACTTCCGATCCTCGAAAGATGAACTCAAGATTGACCCCGCCATCTTTAAAGGTACGGACACCAACATTCAAATTGGCGGAAACGTGCTCTTCACCGGCCGTCGCACCCTCAACCTCAATCTCAATGGCGCGCTGGATCTGCTGCTCCTAAGTGGGTACGTGCCCGATCTCGATGCGCGCGGCCCCGCCCAGATCAATGCCGCGTTCGAAGGGACTCTCGATCGTCCACGCGTCACCGGCAAGGTGCATATCGAAAATGCCAGCGCGCGCGCCATCGATTTCCCCACCGGACTCAACCAAATTAAGGGCGATCTCGTTTTCGATGCTTCGCGTCTGTTTTTCGAAGACGTCAGCGCGCAGGTTGGCGGTGGAACCTTAAAACTTAGCGGCAGCGTGTACTACGCCGATCGTCCAGTGCGCTTCGATATTTCCGCGCACACCGACAGTGCGCGCATCCGCTACCCGGAGGGCATGAGCTGGCAAGTTGCCGGAAATCTTCGCCTGACTGGAACCCCCGATGGCGGCGTGCTTTCCGGACGAGTGCAGATGGAACGCGTCAATCTGGCTGGCGGACCAGTTCGACTTTCTTGCGCAACCTGGTGTTCGACGTGGAAGCAGTTTCCACTCCCGACGCTCGCATGGAGTGGCCGAACGCTGAACTCGAGGCCGACGCGAATTTGCGTATCCGAGGCAGTTGGGAGCATCCGATTTTGCTCGGACATATCCACGTTCTTTCCGGCGATTTGATGTTTCATGGCAGCAGGTATCAAGTGGCGCGCGGCGACCTGAACTTTGCCAATCCGTTTCAGTTGAATCCAGAAGTCAACTTCGAAGCCACCACCACGATCCAGCAGTATGAAATAACGCTGAATTTCAGCGGCCCCGCAAACAAGTTGTCACTTTCTTACCGTTCCGATCCGCCCTTGCCCAGCAACGACATCGTCACACTGCTGGCGCTTGGCCAGACGAGTACGGAGGCCGAAGTCCGCAGCGGCGGAACAGGCGCCGGTTCGGCGGGCGTCGGCACGGGCGCTTCGGCATTGCTTTCCGAAGCGATTTCCAGTCAGGTGGGCGGGCGGCTTGAAAGGCTCTTTGGAATTACCAGGTTTCGTGTCGATCCAGGACTTGCCGAAGTTGCCTCCACCGGCTCCGAGCAAAGCGCCGCCGCGCGCGTCACCGTGGAACAACAAATCGCGCGAAATCTCACCATCACCTACGTCAGCAACGTCAGTTCAACGCAACAGCAAATCATCCAGGTCGAGTACAACGTGAATCGCAACGTGTCCATAGTCGCGTTGCGCGACCAGAACGGCACCTTCGGTATCGACGTAAAAATCAAAAAGCGGTTCGACTGACAGAGGCGATCAGCGATCAGAGTCGGCGGCAATCACCGATCAGCTTTCAGTTCGGCAGAATCTCAGATCCACGCTCGCCAGGTGTTCAACAAACGGCTCTGGCAGGGCATCAGGCCGATTCGACAACCCCAACGGCTGGGGCTCGATGTCTCTACCGTCGCAGCTCGTGCCTGGGCGGCGGCCTGAGCCCTTGAGCGATTCCTTAAGAATGGTATCCGGGGCCGCCAGGCAACCCGCACTCTTTCCACAGCTTTTCCCAATTCCAGATCTGGTACGCGTTCTTCACCGGGAATCCGAGCTGATGCGCGAGCATACACACCTGCCCGCGGTGGTGCGCTTCGTGAGAAAGCATGTAGCAAAGCATTTCCACGCCGACCGGCCAAGGCCGGGCCCAGCCGTCTCTGCGAAATTTCTCGACCCGGCTCCCAGAACCTCCGAGCGCTTCCGCGAGCATCTCCGCGCAGCGAGCGGCGCTCTTAGCCAATCCCGCACGGGCCTGCTTCGGCGTGCAGTGCGCGCGGTCGAGCTGCGGTGGAACCTTCAGGTGCGGAGCTGTAAGCCTGACCCACTTGGTGCGGACATTGTGCATATGGGTGAAGATCGCCGCGATGGTGCGACCTTTGCCGGACGGTTTGGCTTTCCAGGCGGCAGGGTCAAGATGCTCGATAAGAAACTGGTTCATGCGATCATTGGCGGCAAATGTCTGCACTGCGGCTCGGCCCAGTTGCCTGTGAACGAGTTGCGTCTGAATCTGTTGAGTGTGAACCTTCTGTTGACGCATGGTCACGGCTCCCTACCCTGACCTATAATACTTCCGGCCCGTCAGCGACTCGTACCCTAATCTAATCGTGGAACGGTGGCCCCCAGAATCGACGCCAAGTGCGGAGATCACTTCGTATGCGCTGGCGGCGCACACCCTTGGCCGCCAAGACCTCGTGGGTAGCCTACCCTTGCGTGGTTGGTTTTTGCGAAGGTGGGGCGCGACCTTCCGTTAGAACCGATACTTACTCGTTAATTATTCTTATCGATATTTACGCCAACTCATAAGATTATTAACACTTGCCGTGCGAACCAGCTGGACTGGCCCGGGTAGCTCTTTGAAAAATGAATCCGCCGTCAAGGCTCTACGTCGAGCCAGCCTTTTTTCGACCCAGTCCTTTAGATCTCATATTTACGAAAAGTCGCACCCGTTACTCCTTTATTTCGGGGGTGGGGGTACCCAGCCGAATTACCGATTCGTTCTGAGTCCGATAGCGCGGTCCGATTACGGCTGCTGAGAATCGCCGAGGGCTTGCTGGGTGCCTGATGGTTGTATCAGCGGTTGTGCCGGCGTGTTTGCGTTGGGATTGCGGCGACGAGTGTCGAGAGCGCGGAGATTTTCGCCGGCGTTTGGATACTCTGCGCGAAGCTCCTGCCAGGCCAGGCGTGCCGCCTGAGTGCTTGCTGCACGCGTAGCCAATTGCGCTTCGCGGGTGATCTTGGGCATTTCTGCCGCTACTTTTTGCCCAAGCGGCGATCCATAAAATTCCAGCAGATCTTTGATTTCGTCTTCCGTGAAGCGCTTGTCGTAGATCCCGACCAGTTGGTTGCTGACGGTGTCCGCATCGAATTTCTTCTGGAATTCTGCCAGATAAGCATTCGTCAGCGCTTGCGCGCGTTTGTTATTCGCGGAGGTTTCCAGCATTTTCTGGCGGTACTGTTCGGTTGCCGAACTGGCCGCATCCTGAATCGCATCGCGCGCGCCAACCAGTTCCAGCAGCGAACGAATTTCTTTTTCCTTCACCGGATCAATCGCAGCGCTCGCCTGCGCGCCGTTCTGCTCCGAAGCTTCCACCGATGTGTTCGAGGCTCCTTGAATCGCAACCAGAAATGTCCCAACGTATATGACGATCAGCGCGAATACGGCCTTCATGAACTTCCTCATTTCCATTTGCGGGACTTTCTTTATAGCGGGCTGCAAGTACGGCCCGCACCCGGTTCCGCCCGGTCGTTCTGTATCACGCCCATATTGTGGCGGATTCGCGCGTTGGTGGGAATTTGGACTGAAGTACAGCCGTGTTGCACCGGTGACTGTCCGTGCGTGCAGGTGGTGCTGATTGAAGTTTGCTAGAGAGGAAGCCTTGGTCAGGGCTGGATTTGCACCAGATCGGCCGGCGGTTTCGTGGCGCCGGAATCCCATCGCTGAGGCTGTATAGACCGGGTTCGCAGGCGATTCATCAACTTACCGACGCCGATCGAACCTCTGACGAAGTGATCGACCTTGAGCGGACCCGCTACCTTAATCGTCCTGATCCAGTGCAGAGCGCTGCTGATCGAACAACCGCATTGCGAGCAATCCGGCGTGCCACCAAAAACGCATGGTTCCACACGGCTTTGCAAATCGGCAGAATAATTGGCGGACATCTTGGAGAAAAGGCAATCTTCCGGACTGCTCGGGGGATGGATAATAGCTTCGGCCATTCCCTCGGTGACCAATAGTTTCCGGTATTGTTTCGCTAAGGAAGGCAGGCTTCGCGCCAGAAGTACGCGATCGTTCGGCGTAAGCATTTCCGTACTTTGCTCGCCGATCTGTGGAGTGTAAACGCTCACCCAAATGCGATTGACCTCGGCGCGCGCATTCCAGAAGGCGACATATTCTTCCAGGTACCCGGGACGTACCAGCATGGGACGCGTGACGACCCAGTGAACGTTGACCTCGCGGCCCTCGATATTTTTAAGAATGCGTTCGTACGTTGCCGGTTTGCGCCGGACATCGTGATCTTCGGGCAGCCCGTCCACCGACACCGCGACCCGTAAACGAGGGGTTTTCATCCACTCCATCGGAATAGGGATCACAGCGCTGGTGACGACAAGTGTGAAAACGCCCATCTCGCTGAGAGCGGGAAGAATGCGGCTGAGTTCACGATGCCGCACCAAAGGCTCCCCGCCTACCAGCGAAACATGCATGGGCTTGTGCTTCCGCACCAGGTCTACCACGCCATTCACCAATGCGTCTCCGCGCAGGTCATTCAGTTCGCGAAGGGTGACTCCGCCGCCGCCCAAATGACTTTCGCCATAGGCGTAGCAGCCGGGGCAGCTGAGCGGGCACTCACGAGTGATTTCAATGGACAACATGGGCGCGCTTCCGCCCAGGATTCCTCGCCAAGCGGCGAGCACTTCGCGCGAAGTCATACTCGGATTGGGAGCTGTAGTGACCATGTATCTCTGATGCAAGTTTCGCGATGAGAGGTGCTTTTTTCTAACGTAAAAAATTTGTGCCGAGGCGCGCAATTTTTTGCTTTTTCCGATGGTCGCGAAGAGAAAAACGGGAACTGAATGAGGGACCGGAGGGAATTCTCGTAATTAGGTTTTTGTGTCGCGCGTTTGTTACGATGCAGCGCAATGAGCGCCAACCCGAAAGGTCAACAATTCACGGCTGTGGTGCCATCCGCCGAAGCGGGAAACGCCGCGCGGGAAATCGAGCGGGAAGTCGCCAAGCGCGAAGCGGGATTGCACAAGCGACTGTCGTCCCGTCAAGTCGCCATGATCGGCCTCGGCTGCACCATCGGAACGGGACTTTTTCTCGGCAGCGCGATCAGCGTGAACTTGGCTGGCCCGGCTGTGATTCTGAGTTTTGCTGCCGGTGCGATCATCGCTCTCACCGTAATGTGGGCGCTGGCTGAAATGGCGGTCGAGCATCCCGCCGCCGGTTCGTTCGGCTTGTATGCGGAAATGTATCTGCATCCGTGGGCCGGATTCGCGGTTCGCTATACCTACTGGCTGTGCCTGGTGATGGTCGTCGGCAGCGAAGTTGTTGCCGCCGCCATCTACTGCAAATTCTGGCTGCCGCACGCGCCCCCGTGGATCTGGATCGCCGGTTTTTCCGTCGTTCTAGTGCTGATAAATACGTTCAGCATTGAAGACTTTGGCTCGGTGGAATATTGGTTCGCGATGATTAAAGTGGTGACCATCGTCGCGTTCCTGATTCTCGGCGCGATGCTTCTTTTTGGCGTGGGATTTCCGCGCATCGGATTGGGCAATTTCACAGCGTACGGCGGTTTTTCGCCGCATGGCTGGACCGGCGTCGGACTCGGCGTGGTCATGGCTATCTTCAGTTTTCTGGGCTTGGAAATTGTAGGGGTAACGGCAGGCGAAGCGGCCGATCCGAAAACGGCGGTACCTCGCGCGCTGCGGCGCACGCTGGGTTTTCTCGCGCTTTTTTATCTCGGCGGACTGGCGCTGGTGGTTGGTCTGGTTCCCTGGCCGGAGATCGGCTTGGGGCAGAGTCCGTTCGTGCGCGTGTTCGAACGCGTCGGAATTCCCGCAGCCAGCCACATCATGAATTTTGTGGTGCTGTCCGCGGCGCTTTCGAGCGCGCTGTGCAATTTGTACTTCACGGCACGCATGCTGTTTTCACTTTCGCGCAGCGGCTTCGCTCCTGTATTTCTGGGCAAGCTGAGCAAAAAAGGAATGCCGGTCGCCGCAGTACTCGCATCCAGCGTCGGGATGGCCGTAGCTCTGGTGCTGTCGCAGATTTTTAGAGAGACGGCATTCGTGTTTCTGATCGGCGTAGCCTTTTTTGGGGGACCATTTATCTGGCTGATGACGCTGGCGACGCACATCGCATTCCGGTTGCGTGTGGCAAAAGAAAATCGCGCCATCGCACGCATCGCTCCGCTCGGAATCTGGAGCTCCATCTCCGGAATTCTCGCACTGCTGGCGGTTCTCGCCTCCACCTGGTGGATTCCGGATTTCCACGTCGCATTGCTCTCCGGCCCACCGTGGCTGGCATTCCTGACCGTGTGTTATTTTACTTGGAGAAAATTCCGTTCGCCCAAAGCCCCGGCGGGAGCCGCTCCTCATGGATGAACCGCTCAACTTTAACTCAGGGTCTGAAAGTGCAGACCCTGAAACCCGGTGGCGCAGTGAATTCCCGATTCTCGGCCGATCTACTTATCTCATCAGCAATTCGCTGGGAGCGATGCCGCGCGGCGTTTACGATTCTCTGCGCGGGTATGCCGACGCGTGGGCCGAACGCGGCGTACAAGCCTGGGAAGACTCCTGGTGGGATCTTCCCGGAAAAGTGGCCGACCGGATTTCTCCGCTGATCGGCGCCGGGCCGGGTGAGATTTCCCTGCATCAAAACGTCACCACCACGCAGGCGGTCATTAACTCCTGCTTTGATTTTCGCGGCGCTCGCAACAAAGTGGTGATGACCGACCTCGAGTTTCCGTCCGTGCAATATTTTTATCACGAGCAACGGCGTCACGGCGCGCGCGTGGAACTTGTGCCCAGTGGCAACTCCATTCGCTTCGATCTCGAACCGTTTCTGGCTGCCATCGATGAAACCACGCTGCTGGTTCCTATTTCGCTGGTGCTTTTCCGCAGCTCATTCATCGTCAACGCCAAAGCCATCATCGAAAAAGCGCACCGCGTCGGCGCGCATGTAATTCTCGACGTATTTCAGGGTACGGGCACTGTGCCTTTCGACGTACGCGAACTGGGCTGCGACTTTGCCGTTGGCGGCGTATTGAAATGGCTTTGCGGCGGTCCCGGCGTGGCCTATCTTTACGTTCGTGAAGACCTGCGGCAAAAATTGCGCCCATCGTTTACAGGATGGCTTGCTCATCGCCGTCCATTTCAATTCGAAAGCGGCGCAATCGATCCACGCGACGATTCTTACCGTTTCTTGAACGGAACGCCGCACATTCCCGCGCTCTATGCTTGCCGGCCGGGCCTCGAAATCCTAAATAAAGTTGGCGTACGGGCCATCCGAGAAAAATCCATCCGCATGACCACGCGTATTTTCGATGGCGCTCGTGCGCGCGGCTGGCGCATCAACACCGCGGAAAATCCCGCTGAACGCGGCGGCACCGTTTCGGTGGATTGTCCACACGCTTCCGAAGTCTGTCGCGAATTGCTGGCGCGAGACATCCTGGTGGACTACCGCCCGCTGGCCGGAATCCGCATCTCGCCGCATTTTTATAATCAAGAGGAAGAATGTGACTTCGCACTCGCGCAAATTGAGGAAATTCTGAATACTCGTGCCTGGGAAAAACACACAGTCGCCGCGGGGTCAGGCATGAACCGATGAAGAGTTCCCCACTCGCAAGCCAGACTTCGCCATTTCAGCTTTCCATCATCATTCCTTCCTTTAATGAAGAACTTCGTCTTCCTCGATCGCTGGAATTAATCGCCGCATACGTCAACGCCTCTAACCGCAGCACCGAAGTCCTGGTAGTGGACGACGGCTCGACGGACCGTACCGCCGAAGTTGCCGCGTCTTTCCGCGATCGCATCGTAAATCTTCGCGTTTTGAAAAATGGCGAAAATCGCGGCAAGGGTTACAGCGTGCGCCACGGCATGCTGGAAGCCAAAGGCGAGTATGTGCTCTTCACCGACGCCGATCTTTCCGCGCCGATCGAAGAGGCGGACAAACTTCTCTCCGCGTTACAGCAGTATGACGTGGCGATCGGATCGCGCGCGATGAATCGCAAACTCATCGAAGTGCACGAATCGCCGTTCCGCGAATTTGCCGGAATCATTTTCAATCGCATCGTTCGAATCGTTTTATGGCTTCCGTTCGTGGATACGCAATGCGGCTTCAAGACCTTCCGACGCGAGCGCTGCCGCATCATTTTCGAACAACAGCGCATCGAGCGTTTCGGCTTTGACCCCGAACTGCTGTACCTGGCACGCCATCACGAACTCCAATCCATCGAAATTCCCGTGCGCTGGTCGCATTCCCCGGCCACCAAAATCAACATGATGCGCGACAGCGTCCTGATGTTCGTGGACGTGTTCACGATTCGCTGGAATTCAATTCTTGGCCGCTATCCGAAGCGAAAATAGCGTCCTTTTGGCTGGTCTACTTTGTCGTACAAAGTACTTGACAGCGATTCGCGATTTCGCTATTCTCCCTGCCATGGCCCTCCTCGGTCCTCTTCGCTCTTCTGCTTCCCGCGCTCCTATTCCCATTGACGCACGCGCTGCCGACCATCTTCGCTACATTCGCGAAACCATGGAACGTGCCGGTGAATTTACCGCCGTACCCGGCTGGGGCGGTGTAGCCATGGGCGTGACCGCGCTGGTTGCCGCATATTTCGCTTCCCGTCAACTTACGCCCGAACGCTGGCTTTCCATCTGGCTGATCGAAGCGTTTGTCGCCGTGGCCATTGCCGCACCCGCGTCCGCCACCAAAGCCCATCGCGCCAATGCCAAGCTGCTGTCGGGGCCGGGCCGCAAATTTCTTTTGAGTTTCGCGCCGCCGGTCGTCGTCGGAGGTTTACTCACTTTCGCTCTCGCGCACGCCGGGCTGCACGCGCTGCTTCCTGGAATGTGGCTGCTGCTGTATGGAGCCGCGATTGTCACTGCCGGCTCGTTTTCGGTGCGCGTCGTTCCCATCATGGGGCTATGCTTGATGCTGTTGGGCGCCGCGGCGCTGTTTGTTCCGCGTCATATGGGCGACCTGTTTATGGGGTTCGGCTTTGGCTTTGTGCAGATCGGATTTGGGATTTGGATCGCTCAGCGGTACGGAGGCTGAAGTAAGTTTGCATGTCAAAATCATCCACAATTCGGCACGACCACGGGGCACGCGAGCGCACCGCCGCAGCCGGCTCCAACAAAGGACAGAATCGCGAAGCTGTCTCCCCCGACCTCGATCGCCTGATTCACGAACGCATTCGCCTGGGCATCGTCAGCGCGCTTGCGGTCAATCGTTCGCTCACCTTCAACGAATTAAAAGCGCTCTTGAAGACTACTGACGGCAATCTCAGCGTGCATGCGCGGCGTCTGGAAGAAGCCACCTACATCGTGTGCACCAAATCCTTCGACGGCCGCTTGCCCAAGACGGAATATCACCTTACCGCGGCTGGCCGCAAAGCTCTCGAGCGTTACCTCAACCACATGGAGGCGCTGATCCGCGCGACGCGCGAGGGATAAAAATTTTGCCTACTTGCTTTATGGTACAAAGTTATTTATACATATTCTCCGCGGCGGAGAAGGAACACCCCCATGACCACTCAACACGTAATTTTGCAGCACATCCTCAATGCGCCTCCAGTGATGCCATCCCCGTCGCTGCATGTCGCCATCATCACTGACGGCAACGGTCGCTGGGCCACGCAACGCGGATTGCCGCGCTCCGCAGGCCATCGCGCAGGAGCCGAAACCAGTCGGTCCATCATCGAAGCGGCTCCCAAGCTCGGCATCCACACGCTTACGCTGTTCGCTCTTTCTTCCGCCAACTGGAAACGTCCGCCCGCGGAAGTGAACGGCATCCTTCGCCTGCTGCACGAATACTTGCTGACGGAAACCACGCGTTGCGTTGAAAATGGTGTGCGCATAAGCATCATCGGACGGCGCGATCGCATTCCCGCGACGCTGCGGCAAACCGTTGCTGACGCGGAATCCGCCACCGCTCGCGGCACTCGCCTCCACCTTCGCCTCGCCATCGACTACTCCGCGCGCGAATCCATCTATCTGGCCGCTCGCCGCTATTACAAAGCCACGGAACTGTCGCTGGAATCTTTTTCGGCGGTCCTTTCGGAAATTTTGCGCGGCGGCTCAACGGATGTCGATCTCTTGATCCGCACCGGCGGCGAGCAACGTCTCTCCGATTTTCTGCTTTGGGAAAGTGCGTTTGCCGAGTTGGTTTTTCTGGACAAGCGTTGGCCGGATTTTACCGTCGCCGATCTTCGCGCTGCGCTCGCCGAATTCGCCCGGCGTGAACGCACGCGAGGCGCGTTGCCTCAGGAACTGGCGACTGAAACTTTTTGACCCATTGCCACTAAACAAAAGCGTATCGGCCGCCGTGCCCGACACGCAATAAATCTCGTGTTTTCTTCAGATTGCTCCCATCGCCACCCCGGGCGCACACCCTGACGTTTCCCCGGTTTGCGTCGTCTATACCTCAGGAGACGCAGATGGGAACCATGCGACTTGCGCTGCCCTGGAGAGCTAGAATCCCACTGCAGCCGAGCGATCAGGAGGTGAGATTGGGACGACCGGAATTTACGCAGCGTTCTTCCTCACCTGTCGCGGATTTATCGCCGCTGGCCATGGATGACGCCGCTCTCGCCACTGCCTGCCAGGCGGGCGACCTGCAGGCATTCGAACGCCTGTATCGGCTGCACGGCTCGCGCATGAAGAACGTCGCGCGCAATTTGCTCGGCAGCACCAGCGAAGCGGAAGACGCAGTGCAGGACACTTTCCTGAAAATTCAGCGCAGCATTGCCACTTTCCGCGGCCAATCCAGTTTCGCCACCTGGTCATTCCGCATCTTGATGAACACCTGTTACGACGCTCGCCGTAGTCGTATGCGCAAAAAAGAAGTCGCTCACGAGGAGGCTGATGAAACTCCGACCCGGCCCGAACCACGCGCCGCATCGGCCCATCCGACATTACGCATCGCCCTCGAACGCGCTGTATCTCAATTGACCCGCCACCAGCGCGACGTTTTTCTCCTTTACGAAGTGGAAGGCTTCCGCCATTCCGAAATCGCTTCAATTCTGGAGATCAGCGAGGCGGCCTCCAAGAACACCCTCTTCCAGGCGAAGAAGACTCTGCGCCAGATGCTCGAAGCTCCGCGCAGCAGCGCAGCGGAGGCGAGGTAATCCGATGACCATTTCATGCAACGACCGCGAGAGAATTTTCCTGGACGGCACACCAGAAGAATGGGCCGCTCTCGAAAATCACTCTATGGATTGCGCCGCGTGTGCTGAAGAAGTCCGGGCATGGAAGAATCTTTCCTCGGCCGCCAGCGAGCTTCATCAGCAATGGGATTCGTCTGCGTTGTGGCCGCGCATTGAACAAGCGCTCGCGCAACAATCGGCGGCGAGGAAAAATTCCGGCTGGCAGCGATTCTTCGGCTCCTGGAATTTGGGCTTTTTGCCATGGCAGACAGCTGCAGCAGCCCTGCTACTGGTCGCTCTGACTGCGTCCGCAATTTGGTTCACGGCGAACTTGCGCACGCGCCCGAGTCCGGACAACCAGGCTCTACTGAACGACCGCGCGGTGAACGACGTGGAACGCGCTGAAGCTGTCTACGAGCGGGCCATCGACAAACTTGACGCGCAAGCCCGTCCACAGCTGCAGAATTCTTCCGCGCCGCTGATGGCCAACTATCGCGAAAAACTTCTGGTCCTCGATAGTGCCATCGCCGATTTGAAATCCCAGGCCAGCATCAATCCCGCGAATGGCCATCTGCGCCGCGAGTTGCTCGCCATGTATCGCGAAAAGCAGGACACGCTCGAACAGGTTTTGGAGGCCAAACAGTGAGCCACCCAGCTCCTAGCAACTTATTTAAGAGCACGCGGCGTAATCCAGCTTGGCTCTTTACCGCCGTGCTGGTTCTAGCCACAGGCGGTCCCGCTCTCGGCAAAGATCCCGCCCAGCGGGAAATCACTCGCGACTTCCAAAAAACCGTGGCGCTTTCCGGCAATCAGGGCTTGAGTCTCGACCACCGCTTCGGGCACGTACACATCCACGGCGATTCCGGCCAGGAGGTGAGAATCTCCGCGAAAATCCATGTGCAGGATCGCAATAGCGCCGACGCCCAGGACTTCGCGCAAAAAATCCAGATTGAAGTCCGCGAATCAAGCGACGGCGTGCACGTCCGCACCATTTATCCGGACACAAAGTCCTATCTGCCATCCATCCGAATTGGCGGCCGGACTTCCTATTCCGTGGACTACGAAATCGCCATGCCCGCCGAAGCTCCGCTCTGGTTGCACAATGAATTTGGCACAGCCGAAGTTTCCGGCGTTCACGGCTGGTCGCAAATCGAAAACGGCCACGGAGTCCTGACGGTTCGCGATGCCGGCGCCGCCAAGCTGGTCAACTCTTTTGGCCGCATCGAACTCTCGAATGCGTCCGGCAACTGTTCGGTGACCGGTAACAACGACGCCGTTAAAGTTTCCAACGTTAAAGGAACGCTTGAGGTACGCAATCGTTTCGGCGAAATTGAGGTTTCGCAAATTAGTGGTGCGGCAACGATTTACGGGGGCAACGGCAGCGTCTCTCTTTCCGGCTCCGGCGGAAATTCTACGATCAACAATTCCTTTGGCGAAGTCGTGGTTCGCAACATTAACGGCAGTCTCTCGGTTTCGAACAGCAACGGAAAAATCGAGGCCTCAGACGTGTCCGCGAACGCCGAGCTGAAAACCAGCTTCGGAGCCGTCGAGGCCACTCGCATCGGCGGGACACTGACTGTTCATAACAACAATGGTTCCGTCGATATTTCCGAAGCGCGCGGTTTTGTTTCCGCGACCACCAGTTTCGGCACAGTCAACGCCAGCCACCTACACAACGGAGCCAACATAGTGACCGGCAACGGCGCCATCGAGCTTACGGATATTCAGGGCGACGTTTACACCAAGACTTCTTTCGGCTCCGTGCACGTCGAAAATGTGAAAGGGAAATTCACCGCGCAGGATTCGAATGGCGCCGTGGGCGCAAGAGCCATCGAAGGCGACGCAACGGTTGACACCTCGTTTTCGGGCGTGACTCTCGAAAATATCGGTGGGAAGATTCTTGTGAACAATCAGAACGGCGCTATCGACGTTACAGCGGCTTCCAGTTCCGGCTGCAAAGACATTGTGCTAAAAACCTCCTTTTCCCACATTGCTGTCCGCGTTCCCACCAACGCCGGCTACAAAGTGGCTGCTCACACATCTTTCGGCCACATCAACACCGAATTGCCCATCACTGCCACCGGCACCATTGACGGCAATTCCCTCAACGGCGTAATCGGTAACGGCGCTTGCTCGCTGGGTTTGACGAACTCAAACGGCAACATCGAGATCACCCGCGCACCCTAAAATGATGTTCGCGATTCTCTCGTGTAACTGCGGATTTGCTCTGGCAGTTTTCTTATTTCTTCGCTCGCGCCAAGGAAAATGCCTTTCGAATCACCCGCGTCGCCGTAGGCGTCAAAGAAAATTTCTCCAATTCGTCCTCGCTCGCCCACTTCACATCGGTCACATCGCCTCCGGCCACCGCTTCTCCGGAAATCCGCGTCCATGTCTCATCCGCTCCGCGTCCGAAATTGATGCGCTCAAAGAGCTCGATCATCTCCAACACGCTGACTTCAAGCCCGGTCTCTTCCTTCAACTCGCGCGCCGCTCCTTCCATCAGCGTCTCACCAAGTTCCAACGTTCCTCCCGGAATCGACCATTGCCCTTTCAGCGGCTCGGTTCCTCTTCGGATTAACAGTACTCGCTCGTCCTCAATCACCACTCCGCCCACGCCGACAATCGGCCGCTCCGGATATTCCCTCCACGAACTCATTCCGCCCCGCTTTCCGTATGGCCCGCCACACTTGAATGCTCCAGCTCTTTACGCTGACGCAGCTTTTCTTCATCTATACTTTGACTTCCGCGTTCACGGTATATAATACGATGGTCGGTGGCGGTGGCGATTCTCCATGGTTCCGCCCCGCGAATATTTTTACGGAGGATCGTGCCGTGATTCGCTGCCCCGATTGTGGCGCCGAAATAGATGTGGATGAGGACGAAGTCGAGGAGGGCGAAATCTTGAGCTGCCCAGAGTGTGAATCGGAATTGGAAGTGACCCAGACGCATCCCGTCCATCTCAATCCTATTTCCGATGACCTCGATGAAGAGGACGACGAAGAAGAAGAGGATGAAGACGAAGCCGAAGAGGAAGACGAAGAAGAAGAGGATGAAGAACTCGAAGAAGATGAAGAAGAGGACGAGGAATAGTCTTTTCGCCGGTACATCGAAGCCGGCCTCTGCGGCATCTCAATAGCGTGAAACACCTTTCTCCCAAGACCGCCGAAACCTGCAACCTGCGCTCCTCGTTTGCTAGTTTCGGTCTAATTGCTGCTTTGCTACTTTCCTTCAGTGCATCGCTCGGCGCGCAAGACACCGCTCAGCCGCCTGCCTCGCAATCTTCGCCCTCTTCAGAATCCGCTTCTAAGCAGAACCCCAATCTGTCAGCCACGCGTCACTCCAACGATTTTCTGGTTCGCGGTACCG
>WNFO01000242.1_pt1 | contig 38020 bp, 29 predicted proteins | sample 5400251 | NCBI WGS metagenome assembly WNFO01 (sample SAMN13153354, study PRJNA577476) | soil metagenome | isolation source: 100 cm saprolite under Madrone tree | place: USA:California | collected 2016-06-14
TTGCGCATGCGCTCGCTCTGCACATCGGTGAGCTCTTTGTTGAGGTCGGCCATACGCTGGGTGGTGACATTTTGCTTGTCGCCATCGAGAGCCCAAATCTGATTCTGGCGCTCGTAGGTGATGCGAGCGTCCTCGGCCTTTTCGACGCGGATTTTCAACTCGCTGAGCTGGTCGGTAAGCCAGGTGGAAGCACGAGTGGTGGCTTCATAGCGGCTCTGAAAATTTTGTTCGATGAAATTCTTGATATGGGCATTGACAATCTGCGCACCCAGGAGTGGGTTGGTGGATTCGAAACTGACATCCATCAAGCGGCTGTTGGGCACGCGCTTGACACCCAAGCTGGCAAGAAACGATCCGAGCTCGGGCGGAGGGTTCCTGTTCGCCAGGCTGCCAGTGCTGAGGGCGTCGGAAGCAGAAGGGTCGCTCGCGAAATCAGTCTGCCCAGAGAGAACGCCGCTGCGGATGGTCTGCAGCGCCATGGTTTCGCTGGTGAGGATCTTGGATTGCGTCTCAATGTAGTTGTCGAGATCGCTGACGTAGTCGTAAGAGTCGGTGCCCTGGAAGGGAAGGATGCTGGAATTCTCCCGGTCGATTTCGATGCGCGAGGTGGCGATGTAAACGGGTTGCATGCGGAAAGTGCCGATGGCGGTGATGGTCACGACGGCAAGAATGAAGGAAAGGATGAGCCATTGGTGCTTGCGAAGGATGAGGAGGTAATCATACAGATGCGGCTCATGCGAGGAAAGATTCCACGGCGGCAAGGGCGACGGAAGCGGAACAATCTCGACGGCGCCACGGGAGCCGTTTTCGCGAGGAATGATTTTGTTGTCCTCAATCATACGCTAGGGAATGAGCCGGTAAATAACGACGCCGGTGCCAACGGCTAGAGTGAGCTCACCGGTGCGGATGAGTGCCTGCTTCACGCCACTCTTCGGGACGTACAAGATGTCACTAGACAGAAGACGAACATCTTCGGATTCAAACTTCATAACTCTCTTGAGATCAACCTCGACCTCGCGCTGCTGGCCGCTGGCATCCTTGCGCACGATGACAGCGCGATCGGACTTGGCGGTGCGGTCGAGACCGCCGGCTAGGGAGAGAAGCTTGAGGGTAGTGAGCTGGCCGCGATCGTTGGAAACTGCGAAGCCGCCTGGCCTGTTGACGGCGCCGAGGGCATACACGATGCCGGCGTGAGGTACGGTAACGATATCGCCGGGCATCAAGGCAATATTGTTCGAGGTGTTGCCGGTCTCGAGGATTTCATTGAGGTTCACGGTGATAGTGGTCGAGAGAGGAGGCGGGACAGATGGCGCGTCGCTGGCAGTAGCGGACAGAGCAGAGGAACCCGCCCCGGCTTGCGCAGAAGACTTGGAGACAGCGGGCGCAGCGGATGACGGCAAAATGGGTTGTGACGCGGCGGGCGTTGCAGCAGAGCCCAAGGCTACCGGCGTGAGCGCCGCATCTTCGGGGCTGATCGGCGGAGGCGTGGAGGTGTCGTCGGAAGGATCACTTTCGGCGCGGGTGACAATAACGGAGTCACTGGCGTCTCCGGCGATGCCGCCAGCTTCGGCGAGGATTTCCAGCAAAGTAAGCTGGCGGTCGGCCTGGTACACCATCGGATGCATGACCGCGCCGACGACCGTGATCGGTTTGCTTTTCTTCTCTTTGACGGCAACGCTGACTTCGGGGTGAGAAACCAAACCGTCAGCTTCCAGAACCTCGGCTATTTTCAGCTCCGCCTGGAGTTCGGTGAGCCCCGAAACATGCAGGCGCACACGAACGAGAGGGAGGCCGATGGTGCCGCTCTGGCTTACTCGAATCTCGCGGCTGAGCTCTGGTACATCGAACACTTGAACAGCGAGCAGGTCGCCGTTGCCGATGACGTAGTCATGAGCGAGCGCGGCGCGCGAGAAGGCCGCGAGCGAGCGGATGCGATCGTTGGTCTGCGCAAAACTCTCCACGGTCTGCGCGCTAGCGGGTAGCGCCACCAGGGCCGCAAGCAATGCAGTGGAGACGAGACACAGCATCCACGCACCCAGTCTAGATGGCTGCATAGTAATGAATGACCCCCGGCTGATTATACAACGGTAAAGGTCTTGTCAATCAGTAATTTCCGCTAAAGCAACAGTGCGGCGGCGAGCCGGGGCAGGCAGAGCCGGACTGAAAATGTCGGCAGTGGCGAGATTAGCCATGAGAAAAAAAAGCAAAGCGTTGCCTGGGATGTGAAGATTGAAATCCACCAAACTGTGCACGAGGAAGCCGGTGCAAGCGACGAGCCCAGAAAGATGAAGAGCGGCGGAGAAGGACTTGTCTTGCAACAGCAAACGGCGGAGAGAATGAAAGAACAAAGCGCCGAGAAACCAGGCGCAGCACGCCGCGCCAGCGATTCCGGTTTCGGCCAGAGCTTCGAGGTAATCGTTGTGGGAGTGATTGACAACCTTGGCGTCGTACTGGGTTTCGTAGGCGGGGAAAACCGTCTGCAAGGTGCCGAGGCCGGTGCCGGTCCAGAGATGTTCGCGGAAGATGCGCCAAGTGTCCACGCGCATGGAGGCGCGCTTGCCGGAGGTCACTTCAAGAGACTGCATGGAGGAAAAGCGGTCGAGGATTTGCCGGACGCCCAGCCAGGAAACCAACATGAAGGCGAAAAGCAGGACCATCGCCCCGGCAAGCACGTGCTTTCCACCCGCGCGACGCAGGATGAACAATAACGTAAGAAAGCTAAGCTCCGCGGCGAGACTGATGATGCCACCGCGGGAGGCGGAGAGAAAAAGCGCCGCCAAGGGAAGAAGCGTCAGGAGGCCGACAGCAAACCAACGTTCGCGCCGCACCTTGCCCAAAACGAGAGGAACCAGGGAGACCGGAATGACAAGCTCGGCAAAACCAGTGAAGTGATTGCGGTTTACGTAAGGACCAAAAGGAATTCCGCCATAGCGCATTTCGCGCAACCAATAGAGCTTGCCGTTAAAGGTCAGTTGCTGAAGGATGCCGAAGACGGCCACGAGAAAACCAAACGACATGATGAACCACGCGAAGAAACGCCAATCGTCTGTGGTACGAAACGCCTGAGTGGCGAGAAAAAGAAGGAGAGCAAAAGCGGTCAGGAGCTGGAGTTCGCTGCGTGTGTCGTAGGGAGAAGCGGTGCCACGAAAAAGAAATTGCCCCAAGGCAAGAAAGATAAGGGCAAGCAGAGGCGGTAGAAGCGGCGAGATGTACACGCTCTCTTCACGAGTCATGTAGGCTCGGACAGCCCAAAAAAGAAAGAGGAAGCCTGCCGAGGTTTCGAGCACGGCGCGCGCCCAGTCTTCGGTGGCGCCGTGAGCGGCGATGGCGAAGACGAGCACCGCGCAGAGACCGATTTGCAGCAGCCTCATGGGTTGGGGTTTCCGACGGGCACGAGGGAGATGTCATCGATCCAGGCGGCGCCTTGAATGCGCGCGTCCAAGCCCCGGGAGGGATTGCGAAGCACGCAGACGCGCGTGCGATGCACGCCTTCGCCGGAGGTCCAGGGCATTTCGACACGAGTCCAGGACTGAGTGCCGCGAGAGTCCTGCGAGTCAGTGGAAGCAGAAGGGCGTGAATCGGAAAATCCGGAAAGGCGGAAACGTACACCTTCGTCGCTGGTCAGCGCTTGTGTGCGCACCCACGCGGTGAATCGATATGTGGTGTCCGGCCGCACCTCGGCGTTCGTGCAGACGCCCTCATAACTTGTGTTGTGTTTGCCGTCGAAGAAAAGGCGCAGGGACTGTTTACCGGTGTGCTTTTGCCGGCGGTCGAGCGTGGTTTGCACGCCTGGCGGAGTTGGGCTGAAAACCCAGGCAAAACCGCCGCCGCGAACGTTGGATTCAAAGCCGCCATCCCAGAGAACGGAACCCGGAGGATCGCCAGTGACGACGTCGGACAGCTGGAATGCACTCTGCCAAATGCGATGGGCGTCGTCAAAATGGCTTTTCTGGATGAGGAAATCGGCGAAAGAAATGACATCGGCGGGGCTCATGCGCGGATGAAGAGAAACCAGGCGCTGCCAGACGGTGAGCGTTGCGGCGAGTTGATCGGCGGCGGCAAGCTCGCGAATGACGTCGAGATAGGTGGCGCGACCGGGCGGAATGACGTTGTCCAGGATGGATTCAACGTTGGGATCGACACGCCAGCAGCGCGAGAAGGCCTCGGCGCTGCGCTTGGGGTCTGAGTAAACGGCGCGGCGAATTTCCGCAAAGGCTTGCCGGACTTCGCCCTGGCGCAGCAAAAAATTTCCGTAGCGCCAGGCGACGGCGGCGGATACGGGATATGCCTTGCGGGCCTGGAGGTAGGCATCGCGGGCCGCAGCGAAGTTGCCTTCCGATTCATACACAGTGCCGAGATCGAGCCAGGCGTCGGCGTAGCGGGGATTTAAAGAGAGGGCGCGGCGAAAATTGTTGATGGCGAGGGCAGGATCGGGATCGTCAAGGATGTAGTGCCAATAGCGGCCGAGAAGGTACCAGTTTTCCGGGTTGGTAGGCTCAAGACTGGCGGCGGCTTCGTAACCGGCGCGCGTGCCGAGTCCGGCTTGATTGGCGGCGCGGGCGTTGCGAACACTGAAAAAGGTGAGTGTAGCCGCGAGCGCGAAGGCAAAGACGAGGACGGTGAGGCGCGCCGCAGGGTTCGGTAGGCGCAAGAGCATAGCAAGGTACTGTGCCTATACTATACCGGAGATGCAAGATGAAAAGTTATTTGCCGATGGCGGCGGTGAAAGTCTCATCGGCGCGGCCGCGGCGGCGCACGTCGATGCCAAGGCGCTTGATTTTTTGATTGAGGGTGGAGAGCGGAATCATGAAGCGCTCGGCGGCTTCAGTCTGGTTCCAGGCGGTGCGCTCGAGCATATCGATAATGATGCGGCGCTCGATCTCGTCCATGATTTGAAAGAGTGAAGGCTGCGAATTGTCGGCGCCGGAGCGCGAACCAGGTTCACCGGGCAGCGGGGGAAGAAATTCAGAGAGCTGCAAGCGGACACCGCGGACAATTTCCTTGCTGCGAATATTTTCGGGAAGCAGGTCGACGTCGACGCGTTCTTGCGTGGACAGGACGACCGCGCGTTCGACAACATTTTCGAGCTCGCGGACGTTGCCAGGCCAATCATAATCCATCAAAAGCTTCAGTGCGGCCGGAGTGAAGTTGCGCAGCGGCTTGCTGTTTTCCTGGCAATAGCGGTCGAGGAAATGGGCAAGCAGCGCGGGTACATCTTCACGGCGATCGCGCAGCGGCGGCAATTGCAGGTGAATGACGTTGAGGCGGTGGTAGAGATCCTCCCGGAAGCGGCCTTCGCGGACCAGGGTAAGCAGATCCACGTTGGAGGCGGCGACGATGCGGACGTCGACTTTAATCTGTTCGGTGCCGCCGAGGCGCATAAATTCGCGCTCCTGAATCACGCGAAGGAGCTTGGCCTGCGTTTCCGGACTGATGGTGGCGATTTCGTCGAAGAAGATGGTGCCCTGATCGGCGACTTCGAAGAGACCTTTCTTGGAAGCCACGGCACTGGTGAACGCACCCTTGACGTGGCCGAAAAGCTGAGACTCGAGGAGATCGACAGGAATGGAGCCGGTGTTGACGGGAACAAACGCCTTGTCCGCACGGGTGGAGGCAGAGTGGATGGCCTTGGCGATGAGCTCCTTGCCGGTGCCGCTCTCCCCGCTGATGAGCACGGTGGAGCGCGAGGGCGCGACTTGCGTGACGAGGTCGAGCAGCGCCAGCATCTTCTCGCTTTTGCCGATGATGTTGGGGAAATTGAAGCGCTGCTTGAGCGCGCGTTTGAGCTGCACATTTTCTTCGCGCAGGCGGCGTGATTCCACCGCTTGCGCAACCTGCGCGAGGAGCTCGTCGTTGGACCACGGCTTGGTGATGTAATCCATGGCGCCGCTCTTGAAGGCGGCGCGAGCCATATCGATGGAGCCGTAAGCGGTGATGAGCACAACGGAAAGATGGGGATCGCGGCGGTGAACTTCCTTCAGCAGATCCAAACCGTTGCGGTCGGGAAGGCTAACATCCAGTAGCAAGAGGTCAAAGGGACGCTCTTCGAGCTTGGCGAGACCGGATTCGCCGGTTCCCGCGGTGGAGACACCATAGCCTTCGCTGGTGAGCAGCAGCTCCAGCCCTTCGCGTATTTCAGATTCGTCGTCGATTACAAGGATCGAGCCCTTAGGCATGGACTGCTTTCCGGAGCGCGGGAAACTCAACGTGGAAGGATGTGCCTTTTCCTGGGGTCGAACGTACATCGATTTTTCCTGCATGCTCTTTGATTATACCGTAGCTGACGGACAAGCCCAGCCCTGTGCCGCGGCCGTTGGATTTGGTGGTGAAAAACGGGTCGAAAATACGATGAATGTGCTCGCGGGGAATTCCCGCGCCGGTGTCGGCAACTTCGACTTCGACGCTGCCATTGTGGGCGGCGGTGCGGACTTCCAGCATGCCACCGGCGGGCATAGCGTCGCGAGCATTCAGAAATAGATTGAGAAAGACCTGCTGGAGCTTGTTGGCGGAGCCGCGCACGGGCGGCAGCGACTCGCCTAATTGCTTGACGACATGAATCTGAGAAGTCTTGAGCGGGTGCGCGACAAGCGAGAGAGTTTCCTCGACGACGCGATTGACGTCGATATCGGCCAATTCAGCCGCGCCCGTGCGCGAGAAATTCAGAAGGTTATTGACGATCTCGCTGGCCCGGAAGGTCTGCTTGACGATTTTGTCGATGATGGCGTGGCGCGGATCATCGTTGGGCATTTGCTTGGCAAGCATTTGAATGTAGTTGGAGATGACGGCGAGCGGCGTGTTAACTTCGTGGGCCACACCGGCGGCGAGCAGGCCCAGAGAAGTGAGCTTTTCGGTCTGGGTCATCTGCTCTTCCATGCGCTCGCGCTGCGTGACATCGTCGAAGAGCAGGAGACGGCCAATGCGCTCTCCGGATTTACTGACCAGAGGAGTAATGGAGACGTTGAGGGTGAGGAATTTTCCCTGGTGATGGAGGCGTTGCTTGTAGATTCCGGTAATCTGTTCTTCGTCGCGCCGCGCCGCAATTTCCGCGGCAAGCTCTTCCGGCAGGAGAGCGCGCAACTGGCGGCCTACGGCGTCCTGGCGCTTCACGCTGAAGAGTTGCTCCATACGCGTGTTCCAGGACTCGACCATGCCGCCGAGATCGACGGCCAGCACGCCGACGTTCAGCGATTCGACAATGTTCTCGCTGAAATCCTTGAGGCGCGCGATCTCCAGCGCTTTCTGCTCGAGCGAAGAGTAGAGCTGCGCGTTGTCCAGAGCCACGGCAACGTAGCCGGCAATAGTTTGCACCAACTCGACGTCATCGCTGGAGAGAAAATCACCATCGACGGTCTTGCCGAGGCCCAGGACGGCGACGGTGTGCTCGCGAATGCGGCAGGGGACGAAATAGTTGAGGTCCAACTGCTCGAGGGTTTGTCGCACCGAATCGGAAACGGCACGCGCCGCGCGGGGCGACTCAAAGAAGAGCGCCCCCCGGGCGAACTCGGTCCGGGCCGGCTCGAGGAAGCTGAGATCCATGGGCTCGGAGAGGCGCACGCCCATGGAACGAGCGAGGCGCATGTGTCGCGGCTGCATGGGATCTTCCATGAAAATGGCGAGGCGGTCGACCAGCAAGGTCTGCGAGAGGCGGTCCATGACCGAGCCGAGCATGGGGTCGAAGCGCACTTCGTTGGTGAGCGTGCGGCCGAACTCAATCAAGGTGCGGCGGTAATCGAGACGGTCGCGGTAGAAAAAGCGGTCAAGGCGCGCCTGAATCCATTCGCGGAACGGCTGAAAAAGGAACGCGGCGATGACGATGGCGATCATGCTAGCGACCGGCCCGGAGGTCTGCGCGTGGAAGATACCGGCGATGAGCGCGACCAGAGCGAAATAGACGGCAGCCACGGCCGCGGTAGCAGCGGTGTAAGCCAAGCCGCGCTTGAAGATGATGTCCACGTCCATCAGGCGGTAGCGGATGATGGCGTAGCCGAAGCAAAGTGGGATGAGCACCAAGCTGAGAACGGAGGTGCGCATCCAGGAGCGCGTTGCAGCATCCATTACAAACGGCACGATGTAAAAGAGCGCGAAGGGCAAGCTGCCGGCAAGAGTTCCGCCGGTCAGCCATTTCAATTGCTGCCGGAGAACGCCGGAAGGCGCTTCACGAAAGTTCTTGTAGAAAACAAGCCCTGCAGCCAGGAAATAGATGCCGAGATAGCTCAGCTCGATTTTATCGAGCAGAAGGCGCGAGCCGAGCCAAGGGACAAAGCCGAGTACATTAAAAGCGGTGCTGACATGGAAAACCAGCAACGCGGCGCCAGGACCATAGACCAGGGTCAACTTGGAAAGCGAGCGAACGCGGCCTTCGGCGCGCTCCGGGAAAACCAGAGCGAAGTGCAGCAACAGGGCGGGCGCGAGCATCCGGGCGACGATGCTGGCCCAATACACCTCGTAGTCGAAGGCGTCCAGCTTGCCGCTGTACTGGAAGGAATACAGGATGAAAGATACCAGGCAAAAGACGTAAAAATGCACGGCACGCGGCGCATTCCACCGGCGCACGAAAATGAAGAGCCCAATAAAGAGATAGAGTAGGCCGACAAACCGACCGTAATTCTCGATGGAAGCAGGCTTTTCCGCCGGAGTAGTGACGATGGGAGTCTCAAACTCGCGACCGTTGCGGAAGAGTTTGTAGCGCACCTGGGTCCAGAGCCCGGCATGCCACAAGCGACGGGTGACTTGCACCTGGGAAGTGATGGGAACGTTGTTGATGGAGATCAGCAGGTCGCCCGGGCGGATACCAGCGCGGGCGGCCGGGGAGTTTGGAGCCAACTTCCAAGCCTGAGCGCCACTTGCGGTATCCAGCCAAGCTACGCCATCATCCGGGGAATCAAAAGTCTGGCGCTGGACGAAGTTCAGCCAGGCAAAGATCATCGCCGCTAGCGTGGCAAGCGCCAGGACGACAGCTCCGAGACTGACCCGCAGATTCTGCTTCATGGTCCCCGGGGAATAGACCCTGTGAATTTAAGGTGCAAACCAATGTCCACTATTCAAGATTACGGTCGCACCCGGAACTGTAATGCCTTCTTAAGGTTAGGGCTTTGGCGGGGAAGTCAAGCTGCCGATATCCAGTTTATGGAAGGATGCCTACAGCTTTCCGAACCTTAAATTCCATTTAGAACTGCACGCTCAATCCACCCCGGAACGTCCGGAAGGCGGGAACCAGCACCGCGCGACCGTCTTGGGTGTTCACCGGCACATAACCTTGAGCGAAGAGGTTGTCGCAATTGGCGATCGCTTCCCAGCGACCAGGCGCAAACTTAGGCAAAGGCTGGCGCATACCCACGTGGAGGAACGGATCGATTCGATAGAGCGATTCGCCATACGCGTCCAAACGCGAGACGGCTTCGCCGCCGACCCATTTGTAACCGGCATTGAGTTTGGTACGCAGGCGCGGCAGCCTTGTGGAAACACTTGCTGCGACAGAATTGTGCATGGTGTCGCGCAGCATGTTGCGCGTTGGTGCGTCGATGATATCGGCAGGGCTAAGGGCGCCCGCATAGGCGTATATGGCGGTAACTTGCAAGTTGTCGGAGAGCTTTTCGCGGATCGCGAGACGCATGCCCCAATTGCCGGACGAACCGCCATCATAGGCGAATCCGTTGGAGAAATAATCCTGGAAATAATCGGCAGCGGGCAAATCGTTGCCGCGGCCAAAAACGGCAACGTGCCGATTGTCGTCATGGAAAGCGGCGACCTGAAAATTGCCACGGGAGCCGAGCTTGCGCTCCGCAGCGATTTCTTCGTGCCAGCCGCCTTCGAGCACCGGGCGGCCACCACGCCAAAGCAAAGTGGGGAAAGAATCAAACTCGTTGAGAGCGGCAGCCAGTTCGCTTCCGATTTCTCGCTCATCGGACTCGAGAGGAGTGGCCGCGCCCGGCTCTTCGGCAAAGATCAAGGCAGTATGCCAAGCATCTGTGACGCGCGTATCCAATTCCAGGCGCGGACGAAGAGACGTGGCGGACTTTACCATGCCAACCAACACGTATTCTGCGCCGTAGCGTAGCAGCGCGCGGTCGCCCAGCGGCAGGGCGCCACCCTGCTCGAGGCGAACGCCGCGGAACGTTGGTCCGTCCCGGCCGAGCTTCGATTCGCGCAGAACGAGCGCGCTATGCGGACCAGCGCCAAGCGAACCGGTGGGCAGCCACACCGCGGCGATACCACCTCCGGCGACTTCGCCTTCGTAATTTACCTGCCCGGCCAAGAGCAGGCGACTCACGCCGCCGAGGTCCTGGTCATAAGCAAAAGCGGTGGCCGGAGCCGAAGGCAGATTGGAGGCTGATCCCGGGCGGCGAGCACCGTCCGTGAAATCCAGCCTGGCGCGAGGGCGCACGGTTTTTGCATCGTAGGAAGCGTACGTAGCGGTCGTAGCGCCATCATCCGCCCATTGCAGAACCGGGCGGGTGATGGAAGCGGAACGAAGCACCCACTTCCAGTCATCGGTTTCGACATTGGCCGTGGAAGGCTGGCGGCGGAGCTGATCGAGGGAAGCGAACATGGACTCGAGCTCAACGCGCACCACGGTTGTCACATGGGCGCTGATGCGCACGTGCTGCTGAATGGTGGGAAGAAAGCCAGCTAGCGTTATGCGAAGAGTGTACAAACCCGGCGCTATGCTCTCGCCGTGAAAAATTCCTCGCGTGTTGGTCAGCAGGCCGAGCGAAGCGGCTTTGATGGCGGCTTCGGGAACAATTTCCACAGTCGCGCCCATCTGCGGCGTGCCGGCGGAGTCACGCACAACTCCAGAAAGCTTGCCGGCAGCAGCCGCTGCTGGCGCGGCCGACGTGTTTGCTCCAATAGAGAAGCACGTCAGCGTCAGGATGAGGGCCGCCCAGGTTCGGAGGCGTTCGTGTTTCACGTAGCACTACCTCCCGGGCGCAGCGTTGGCAGCACTCTTAGTCTCCGGCGGCGCCTTCACGGTGAAGTCCGCCGTCTTTGAAACGCTCTTGTTGGAGAGCGTATCGGTGGCGACGACTTCCAGGGAATATTTTCCCGGAGCGAGCGTGGCGAGCGGCAGCAAACGCTCGATGGTCACTTGCTCACCGGTTTGCTTCATCTCTTCCGAAGTTTCTTTGAACTGCATGACTTGCTCGTTGCCCTTCTTCACGGTGTACATGAAGGTCGCGTTGGACTTGTGTGTCTTGTCGTCGGGCTTGAGGTTATAGACCTGCATGTAAATGCCGAGCTTCTCGTTGGAAGGAAATTCGCCGTCCAGCTTCGGCCGAACTTTGGAAGAGCCGAGCACGAACTGGCCGGTCCCGATTTGCTTGGCCGGGACATGTTCGAGTTGGTCGGCAAGAATCAGCGAGCTGGCCTCGAGCGTATCATCGTCGTACCTTGGAACTTGCAGGCGCGTGTTGATGACGCCGACGTTGCCGCTCTTGACGTCCTTGATGACAATATCCAGACGATACAGGCCGGGGCGCAGGGGAACCGCCTTCTGATAGATGGACTGCAGCTTCAACGAGCGCTGGAACAAGCTCTCCGGGAAGTCGCGGCTGACGGGATCTTCGAAGGTTTGCACCACGCGGCCGGTGAGCGTGCTGACGCGGCCAAAAATATTCATGGTCGCGGAATGTACGCCATCCTTGTTCTCGAAGGAAAGCTGATTGTTGGGAATCTGCACGGTGACGGGAACGAGGACGGTGTCGTTCGTCACCTTCAGATAATCGGTGCGATAGGTGAAGTGCACCTGGTCGCGCACGATGCGCGCAGTAACGATGGCTTCGAGATCTTTGTACTTGACCGCCGGCGGTCGGAAGGCCTTGGAATACTGCTCCAGACGATTGAATTCGTTCATGCTGGAGGGCGTGCCGCCGAGTGAGGTGGGCAGATTAGTGCCATCAGAACGCGTGAAACGATCGGTCTTGGAGGCCATGCCCATGGACTCAAGCAAGCTTAAGCCAGCGCCGGGAACGTGCAAGAGGGCGTCCTTTTCCGAAGGATCCATGGTGAGGTGAAACTCGCCGGAACCGGAGGGGTCAACGAATTCCCAAATTACGTTTTCGCCGATGCCTTCCATGTAGCGATAGCGCCAAGTTTCAAATGGATACGTGGTGGTCGAGCCGCCGCCTTCTTCCATCGGTCGATCGTAAGTGCCGCCGGTAGGATGCGATTCGACTTCGTCGGCGGGACCCCACATGATGTACATGCGGCCGCGATCTGTTTTCCACCCCGGAATTCCGGAAGCGAAATGCTCATTGGCGTACGCGATGCGGCGGTAATGCTCTTCCTTGAAATCGTTGTCTGGAAGATCGGGATTGCTGCTGCGGCGCAGCCAAAACTGTTCAATGAATTGCTCACGCTCTTCGTTCGTGTCCAGTTGCAAGAAAGCCTGGCGTTCTTCGGGAGAAATAATGTAGACGGCGTCCTCGTTGAGCCACTGCTTGTAGGGAGTGTCCAGCTCCTTGAGCGTCTTCTTCATCTTTCGCTTTTGCTCTTTGTCGAGCTTCTGCGGGGCGGGCGGTGGATTAGGATCTCGGGCGTCTTGCGCTAGAAGGGGTGGAGCGGCGATGGCGAGAGCAAGGAACGAAAGGACTGTGACACGGGTTACGCGCAACATAGAGAGACACCTCAACGTCGGAAATGGGATTCTAACCCCGGGGAAAGCTCCCGTCAATTAACGAATCTCCTGCATTATGTGACACTTGTGGCCCCGGCAGAGGTTAGAGTCGGGAACGCAAAATAGGGTTGCCTGACAGTTTTTGACCTGTTCGTTAGTACAGCTCTTTTTTTAGGGGAAGGCTATTGCCGGACGAAGCGGGTTTATTGGACGCGCTGCTGCTGGCCGTCCCAACCCACGAGAGAGTCAAAGATAGCGAGGACGTGGCGGCGGTATTCGACCATGCGGGAGAAGATGTCGCGCAGCTCCGGCTCGCGCTCTGCTTCGCGATGCCACTTGGCGAGGACCGCGGGCGGGACTTCGATGTCGCGGCGTAGTTGCTCGGCAGAATGGCCGCGCAGGAAGAGGCCGTAGAAAAAAGCGGCTTCGCGCTGCGGAACATCGAAGTCCAGCGGGACTTCGGTGGGAACGAATTGTGCCATCGTGGCCATGGCGAAAGGGCAGTTTACAGAAAAGCGTCTCGGCGTCAAGTAGTACCCGGGCTTCGATGCTACGTGCCGGGTAACCCCGTACTACAAACCGAGTGTTAGATGCAGGTTGCGCGTCGCAGATACAACGCGGGGGTTGCTTGCACGGCTCTAACGACTTAGGATGAAACTGTAATGGCGGATTTGCGCAAATACGGCGGGGATCGGCGATGGGGCGCGGCCTGAACCGTGTGCTGCGGCTTGGTGTGCGTCGCGGTTTGCGCTCGGTTGAGGTGAACCCCGAGGATTTCCGGCGGCAGCTTGCGGATAAGCACGGTCTGTGGGTCCCGAATTTCGGCCGTATGCAAGATGTGCCGGTGGAACGACTGGATGCCATTGCGCAAAAGCTGATCCGCGATGCGGAGCGGCTGGCGCTGGCCGAGGGCGCGGGCTTTGGGCTTGGGGGGATGATCACGCTCCTTCCTGATGCGGGCATCCTCACGGCGATTACCCTGCGACTAATCCAGCGGCTTTGCCTCCTGTATGGATTTGAGCCGCGCGGTCAGGATGAGCGCGTGGAATTGTGGCTGGCTGCTGCGTCGGCCACCGGAGTGGATTACGGAAAAGATTTGGTTGAAAAGCAAATGTTTGAGAAATTGGCGCCGCGCATTGCGAAGAGGCTGGCGGTGAAGCTCGGCGAAGAGACGGCCGAGAAATGGGTGGGGCGGATGATTCCAGTGGCCAGTTCGGCGATCGGCGGAATCCTGAATTTTACCTTTGTTCGTACATGGGGACGGCGCGTGCAGCGCAATCTACGGGAAAAGCATCTGGCCTCGGTTGCGAGAGCCGTGCGGCCGTTTCCTGTGCCAGACCCTAACTTGAATTAAATCGCCCGGTGGAAATTTTTGTTTCGCGGAAGTAGAGTGGATTCGGTGGCGTGAAACGAAGGCTCTTTCCTTGCGCTTTGGGGAGTGTTGCTTGGGAGTGAAAAAGGGAATAATTTGCGGCGCGATTTTGTGCGCTGGAGTGCTGGGCATGGTGATTGCCGCACCTCGTGCTGCCTCGCAACTCGCGCAGAACGCGGAAGAAGCTGTGCCGGCGTTTCACAACCAACCACCGCAAGGCCAGCTTCCAGAGACGCTCAGTCCATTCCAGTTCACCGACGTCGTGGTACAGAACGCGTACATCCTTGCGGCACGCGTGAAGAAAGTCCTCTACCAGCAGCCTTGCTATTGCCACTGCGACCGCAGCCAAGGTCACACCAGCCTGCTTGATTGCTTCGCCAGCAAGCATGGCGCAGGCTGCGGCGTGTGCATGCGAGAGGCGATCTACTCGTACGAGCAATCTCACGAGGGCAAGACTGCCGCGGAGATCCGTGCCGGGATCGAACGCGGCGAATGGCAGCAGGTGAATATGTCCAAGTATCAGACTCCCGTGGCGGCCAAGTAGCTGAACAGAGGAACGACAAAATAAGCGGCCGGTCAACCTTTTTTGTGAGCGAGCAGGGCAGCCCGGACGCCCGATTTGCGGCAATCGACGAAATCTCAGCCCTCGAAAAAAAGGAGGAGTCATGAATGCGTCGGTCAGGTGGTGGGCCTGGATGCTAGGTTTGGCGTTGTACGTGGGCGCCGGGCTTTCGCCGGCGAGAGCGCAAGTGCAGGAAAAGCAGCAGCACGTCGTTACGTTCGACGAGTTGAACAAACAAACGGCGCGGCCTGCGGAAACTCGGCACGCGAACGAAAGCGCCGTCCGGCACTTGTTGTCTTCGGACGCCGGACAACAGGCCTTGAAATCCGCCCACGTCGACTACCAACGGGTTGACAAAGCCATCGGACAATTGAGCGATGAAGATTTGGCGAAGCTGGCGGATCGCTCGCGACAGGCGGAAAACGACTTTGCGGCGGGTCTTATTTCCGCGAAGACCCTGGCGTACATCATTTTGGCCACCGTGGTCATAGTCGTGATCGTTGTCCTTGCCACTTAAGGTACATGCGAGTTCCGCGCCGCCGCGACCGGTCAGGAGGCGCAGAAACTTCCTTGTCAGCACACCGCTGAATTCCGTAAACTTTAGTTGCCTAGCCGAGAAAAGTTACAGGAGGATGGATGAACGTTTGCAGGAAGTGGTGTGGCCGGGCCCTGGCAATAGTCCTTTTGCCGTACTTTGCAGTGACCCCTGCGCCCGTCCAGGCGCAGGACAAGCATGTCGTCACCTCACAAGAGCTGAGCAAAGACGCGGCGCGGCCCTCCGAAATGCGCGGAGCCAACGAAGCCGCGTTGCGACAACTGTTTTCCTCCGAGCAAGTGCACCAGGCGCTCAAGTCCGCGAATATCGATTCCAGCAAAGTGGATAAAGCGGTCGGCCAGTTGAGCGATGAAGATTTGACGAAACTGGCTGGGCGCTCGCGCCAAATGCAGGACAATTTCGCGGCCGGAAAAGCGGGAAGCCTGTCTGACCGCGACTTGCTAATCATCATCGTTATCGCTGTCTTGGTGATTGCGCTGGTAGCGGTTCTGCGCTGAAGGCCACTCGTTCGCGTTGCTAAAAACCTCGATGCTTCCTGTATTCGCGGGTTTCTTGCTGGGCCTTGTCCCGGCGCTGTTTGCCCAGGCGGCGCCGGCAAAGAGTTCCGGCGTGTGGCTCGAGGTTCCGTATGTCAAGCAAACCGAGGACGGCTGCGGTTCGGCGGCCATCGCTATGCTCCTGCAATATTGGAGCGCGCATGGCACGCCGGTCCCTGTCGGGCGTGCGGATGCAACGGCCATTCAGAAACAACTCTATTCGCGAAAGGCGCGAGGCATTTTCGCCTCGGACATGCAGCGTTATCTTCGCGAGTCTGGCTTTCGCGAGTTTGCCATTCGCGGCGAGTGGAGTGATTTACGGCAACACCTCGAGCAAGGCAGGCCGCTGATTATCAGCATCCAACCGGGCAGTGCGAAAGTGCCGCTACATTACGTGGTAGTGACCGGGATGGATTGGGAGCGCGAAGCGGTGTTCGTCAACGATCCGGCGCGCGGGAAACTTTTGCGCATCGAGCGGCAGGAATTCGAGAAAGAATGGCAAGCTGCGCGAAACTGGATGCTCCTCGCGGTGCCCGCCGCGGCAGACTGATTCTCCTCTTGCTTTTGCTTGCGCTTGGCTCGCCGGCGTTTGCGCAGCAAACTCCGTCGGACGCCTTGCGCCTGGCCGCCGCGCAAAAGGCCTTTGACTCCCGTCAATGGGACGAAGCGGCCAAGTTAGCGCAAGGCCCCGAAAGCCAGCCTCCCGAGCTGGATCTCCTTCGCGGGTTGGCGCGCGCCAGGCAACAGCAATGGAACGAAGCGCGCCAGGCCTTCGTCGCCGGGCATCTGAAGAGTCCGAGCGATCCGCGATTCCTGGTGGAGCTGGCCGGGATCGATTACAAGCAAAATGATTATTCGGCAGCCAAGCGAAAACTTCGCGCCGCCTTGCGCTTGCGTTCGCTAGATGCTTATACGCCGGATTTCCTTGGCACCATCTATTTTCTGCAAGGCAATCTCGAAGCGGCGCTGAAATACTGGAACGCCATCAATAAACCGCGTCTGCGCAGTGTCGCAGTGCAACCTCCTCCACGCCTGGAGGAAACACTTCTCAGCCGCGCGATCGCATTCAATGCGCCACAAGTTTTGAGCGGCGATGCCTTGCTGGCCACGCGCGCACGGCTCGAAACCCTGGGCATCTTTTCGCGTGAGCGTTTGGAGCTTACACCCGCAGGCGAAAATTTCGACGCCACGCTGCATGCCGCAGAGCGCAATGGCTGGGGCGACTCCAAGCTGGAAGGCGCGATCGCGCTGCTCAGCGGAGTGCCTTACCAGACGGTCTATCCCGAAGTCTACAATCTCGGACATCGCGCAATGAACTTCACATCGTTGCTGCGATGGGATTCCGAAAAGCGCCGAGCCTTGGCGGCGTTCTCGACGCCCCTTTTCGATAATCCAGCTCGCCGATTGCAGCTCTATTTCGACGCGCGCAACGAAGACTGGAACCTGAGCCATACTTTTTTTGGTGCAGGCCCACCACTGGGCGACCTGAGCTTGCGCCGCATTGCAGGCGGCCTTGAGCTCCATTCGGTCGGGAACGGACGCTGGAGCTGGAGCACCGGCATGGAAGTCGCCAGCCGCTCGTTCCGCAATCATCCAGGAATCACCATAGCTGCGGAAAAGGCTTTCTTCACAGACAGCGATTCGTTTGCATATTGGCTGCGCGCGGACCGCTCGGTACTGCGCGCGCCCGAGCGTCGCTTCACCCTGGACACATCGGCAGAAGGAAGGATCGGTCGGACGTACGCCGACAATCTCGGACCGTTTGGCGCAACGCGCGGCGGGCTAGACGCGCACTGGCTGCCACGCGCCAGCGGCGACGACTACGAGATACGCACACGCGTTCGCGCCGGGGCCACGCTGGGCAGCGTGCCATTCGACGAGCTCTTCCAACTCGGCGTCGAGCGCGACAATGATTTGTGGTTGCGCGGCCACGCGGGCACCACCGGCGGCCGCAAGGGCGCGGCTCCGCTTGGCCGCCGCTATTTTCTGGCCAACTGGGAGATGGACAAGAACGTTTACAGCAACGGCCTGTTCACCGTTAAGCTCGGCCCGTTCCTAGATACCGGCAGCATTGCTGATTCTTCCGGGTTGTTCGGCGCGCAACGCTGGCAGTGGGACACCGGCGCGCAATGCAAAGTGCGACTGCTGGGAAGCATCACGGTAGTGCTGATCTATGGCCGCGACGTGCGTGGCGGGCGCAATCTTTTCTACGGTACCGCTCTTCGCTGAAGCGGGCCGGGCCGACTGATTTGCACTCTCATTTTTCTTGGCTCTGCGTCCAACCAGACAGTAGGATGTTTGCATCAATCCATCGCAAATTCGCGACGCACCAGCAGACAGAAAGAGGACATCATGGCCGCGCGCCGCTTTTCCGCAATGCTGATTCTGGGTTTTGCAATTCTTGCGTCGCTCTTCGCGGCGTTTACCGGAGGCCACCGCCTGCTGGCCGCGGACGAACCTGCGCACGGCTATGACGTCGCCAATCTCGACCGCACCTGCAAACCTTGCGACGACTTTTACCAATTCGCCGTCGGCGGCTGGCTGAAAAACAATCCCATTCCGCCCGAGTTTCCGATGTGGGGCAGCTTCATTACCCTGGCGGACAAGAATGAACAAGCCTTGCACGGCATCCTAGAAACCGCTGCGGCGAATACTTCCGCCGCTCGCGGTTCGAACGAACAAAAAATCGGCGACTTCTACGCGAGCTGCATGGACACAAAAGAAATTGATGCGCAGGGACTGAAGCCGATTGACGCCGAGCTGGCTGCCATTGAAGCGATTCATGACACAGCCGGGCTAATCGACACCGGTGCCAAGCTGCAAGCTAAAGCTGTTAGCGTGCTCTTCAACTTCGGCTCCGACCAGGATTTCAGGGACAGCTCCAAAGTCATCGGAGAGGCGAACCAGGGCGGCCTGAGCCTTCCGGACCGCGACTACTACACGCGGGATGACGAGGAATCCAAGAAGCTGCGTCAGCAGTTCGTGGAGCACGTCGCTAAGATGCTCGTTCTGGCAGGCGATTCGCAGGAGAAGGCCGCCGCGGAAGCAAACACTGTTCTGAGCATTGAGACATCCCTCGCGAAAGCTTCCATGACCAATGTGGAGCGCCGCGATCCCGAGAAGATCTACCACAAGATGGGCGTCGCGGACGCACAAGCCTTGACCCCGCACCTTTCCTGGGACGCTTATTTCCAAGCAGTAGGCAGTCCGAAGCTCACGGAGATCAACATCGGACAGCCTGATTTTTTCAAAGCCCTCGATGGCATGCTGACCAGCGTTTCGCTTGCCGACTGGAAGACGTACTATCGCTGGCAGCTCATCCATCGTTCCGCCGGGCTTCTCTCTGACCCTTTCGTGCAGGAGAATTTCGCTTTCAATGGCCGCATTCTCACCGGCTCCAAGGAAATTCGCCCGCGCTGGAAGCGTTGCACCAGCGCCACGGATCAACAGTTGGGGGAAGCTCTCGGCCAGGTCTATGTGCAGAAATATTTTCCGCCGGAGGCGAAAGGCCGCGCACTGGAGTTGGTGCACAATTTACTGGCGGCCCTCCGCGACGATTTGCAAACGTTGCCGTGGATGAGCCCGGCCACGCGCAAGGCCGCCATCGAAAAACTGGAAGCCTTCACTATCAAAATTGGCTACCCGGACAAATGGCGCGATTACTCCGCGCTGAAAATCGATCGCGGCTCTTACATCCACAATGTTTTTCGCGCCGCGGAATTTGAAAACGCGCGCGACCTCGCAAAAATCGGCAAACCTGTCGACCGCGGCGAATGGGGCATGACCCCGCCGACCGTCGACGCCTACGACAATCCGCAGCTCAACGAAATCGTATTCCCCGCAGGGATCCTGCAGCCGCAGTTCTACGACCCGAAGCGCGACGACGCTTACAACTACGGCGCCATCGGCGCGGTCATCGGCCATGAAATCACGCATGGCTTCGACGACCAGGGCGCGCAGTTCGACCCTCGCGGCAACCTGAGAAATTGGTGGACGCCCGAAGACCTGAAGAGCTTCCAGGAGCGCGGCGAGTGCGTGGCCAAACAGTTCGATGGCTATGAAGTCGAGAAAGGCTTGCACGAAAACGGCAAGCTGGTCGAAGGCGAAAGCATCGCGGACCTGGGTGGAGTGACACTAGCGTACGCCGCTTTCCAGAAATCGCTGCACGGCAAAGCAGGCGAGAAGGACGCCAACGGATTCACTCCCGAGCAGCGCTTTTTCTTAGGTTTCGCAGAAAATTGGGCCGTCAACGTCCGCCCCGAGCTCGCGCGGCTTCAAACCAACACCGATCCGCATCCCCTGCCAAAGTTTCGCGCGAATGGGCCGCTCTCTAACATGACGGAGTTTGCCAAGGCGTTCGGCTGCAAGAAAGGCGATGTCATGGTGCGCGGGCAAGTTTGCAAAATTTGGTAGGAAACTCGATGCCGATCGCTGCCCGGAAGATTGCGACCAGCTATCCAGTCCTGTCGAGAATGTTGGGCCGGCGGTAGTGACGGGTCTGAAGGTTCGATATCCCGGATCGGCGCAGACGCGGCGCGAGACGCTCCGCAAGGAAAAAGCCGCCGAAGAGGAGGGTGCTGTAGACCGCGTCGCCCGCGAGCGTGTTCCAGAAGAATGGCACGCCGGCAAGGTAGCACGTCATGAGGCCAGCACCTGTGCGTGGGTAGCTGCTCAGAAGGGCCCACACGCCGAAGTTGGTGATCAGGAAAAATTGCAGAGAACCGAGGAAGGTGGCTCCCCCGATGCGGAGAAGATTGCGTTTCTGAATCAAGAAGCGGCCGATCAGCACGCTGAGCAAAAAGCTGGCGTACACCAGTGGGCTCAGCTTGTTGAAGCCGATGATGAGGTCCGTGGCGACCATCACCAATATCGGCAACGGAAAGGCCATGCGGCGGTCGCGTACCATGGCGCCCGAGAACAGAGCGATCGCGCCGACCGGAGCGAAGTTCCAGGGATGCGGCGCGAGCCGCAGGGCCGCGGCAAGGACGATCATGGCGAAGATGAGAATGCCGCGGAGCACTACCGCCTCTTTCTCGGATTTTTCCATTTTCACTTGTCTCTCCTTTGGCCAGGCTCAAAGCCTGGCCTCTGCTGTTTGCTATTTGCTTGCCAAGCAGGGGCGCAGCGATGCTGCGCCCCTGCGCCGGATTCGGATGGGAGCAAATCGCAATAGATGAACGAATCGCGCTCGACGACTTCTCCGGCGCGAACGGGAATGGCGTTGCGAAAAATGGGACCATCGAAAACGAAGGTGTGGAACTCACCATTTTCGCCGCAGGGATCGACTCCCGCGGGCAAATCGCGGAAGAAGGAATCGTCGAGCTCGCGGCCGACGAAACTGCGGTCGAGCGCTTTAGGATCGATACACGCGGCAATGGCGCGGAAGCGCGTGGCGTGAAAGCTGCGGATGAGTTCGCGGGTGTCGCGTTTCCAGATGGGAAAGAGCGCAGTCATGCCGATGCGCGCCAGATTTTTCTCGCGGTAGACGCGGAGATCCTCGAGGAAGATGTCGCCGAAGGCGACCGTTCGCACGCCCTCGGCGTAATGGATGCGCAAGGCTTCTTCCATGCGCGCCTCGTAAATCGCATTGACGCATTGTGGCGGGATGCGTACTTCGTGCAGCGGAAGCCCGATGGATTCGGCTTGCTGCACGAGAAGTTCGCGGCGGACGCCGTGCATGCTGATGCGGTCGTAGGTTTCGGTGACGGTGGTCAACAGCGCGGCAATGCGAACATCCTGGCGCTGCAGAAGCGTGTGCAGCGCCATGGCGCTGTCTTTGCCACCGGACCAGCAGAAGAGGATGGGCTCGGACATGGTTATGCGCGCCATCCAGCACATCGTTTGCGAAAGGCTGGCGCAGCACGCTGCGCCGCGACCAAGAGGTAGCAGCGAACATCGCGCCAAGGAGGGGCGCAGCAGTGCTGCGCCCCTACAGGGAAGAAGAAGAACGCTGCCATTAGTTTTTACCGGCGAAGCGGTAATTCATGCCAATGCGGACGTCGCGGCCGAGCGCGGGGTAACCGATGGCGTCCTGGTATTGCTTGTCGAGGAGGTTGGTGGCGCGGGCGTAGAGCGAGATGCCGCGGCCTATTGTATAGCTGCTGGCAATGTCGAAGCGAGCGTAGCCGGGATTGCGCGTCAGGCCGAGGAAGAGAAAATCGCTGTCGGTGCGCGCGCCGCTGAAATAACCGGCGAGGGTGAACGTGAATTGGCGAAACGCGGAGCTCAGCGTGAGCGAGCCGGCATTCGGAGGCCGGCGGATCAGGTGATTGCCGGGAATTTCCGCAGGATCGAACGCATTGGGAGAGACGAGAACGCGGCTGTCGTCATACGAATAATTGCCCGCGAGCATGAGCCAGCGAACGGGGCGAGCTTCGACGGCGATGTTCGTTCCTCGAGCACGAGCGAGATCGGTGTTGAAGAAATTGCCCCAGAAGGCGGGGCAGCCAGCCGGTTGCGGAATCGCGCATGGGCTGAACGGAGAGCAGGACGTGAAGCTGATGATGTCGTAGAAGCGGCTGGAAAAATAGTCGGCGGAGATTTTCACGCGGTCGTCCGCCAGTTTTTGCTCGATGCCGGTGTTCCAGGTCTTGCTAGCTTCGGGCTTGAGCGTGGGATTGCCGGGGAAGCACGGGCTGCTGCCGGCGTTTTGGTCGAAACGCGGCTCGACGATTCCCTCGCCGTAGAAGAAGCGGTAGCGCGTGTCGCCCCAGAAGCCACTGCCGTAGCGCAAGGCCAGCGAAGCGCCGATACGCGGAACGACGCGGGCGCCGAAGCTGCCATTGGCTTCCGCGCGCCCGCCGAAATCGAGGGACAGGCGCGATAAAGGCAGGTAGCGAAAATCCAGATAGCCGCCTTGATTGTTGCGGCGAAGATGGCCGATGCCCAGGAACGAGATGTCGGCGTTCTCGACTTCGTATTGGTAGCCGGCGGTCGCGCTGAATTTGCGGAGAATGTAGCTGGTCTGCGCGTTGAGGCTGACGCGGTTGTATTCGCTGGTTGCGCCGGGAGAAGTGAAATCGCAAAACTCCGCGGTAGGCACCGCCGCGGGATTGGTTTGCGGGCAGCCGGCGAAGGGATCGGTGGCGAAGAAACTCTGGATGGGATTGGCGGTGAACACGTGATGGTAGGACTCGGCGCCACTGACCTGATGGTGCCAATGAGCGCCGCTGGTGAAATCCCAGCGGGCGTTGGCGCTGAAATCGTGAAGGTCGTTGATTTGGTGGAGGCTTGGAGGGGTGAGCAAGGTTTGGCCGGGAATGCCCGCTTCGCTAGTGTTATGGCGAAGCGCGAGCCGGAGCTGGTTGGTTTCGCTGAAGGCGTAGCCGAAGTTTCCGGAGATGGTGCGATTGCGGAAGGAGTCGTTGGGGCCTTGCCCTTCGGAAGTGAAGTAAGAGGCCGCGCCGGAATAGTCGAACGAGCCGAGCAGGCCGCTGAGCTGCGCGCCGCCGCGGGCGGTGGAAAAGCTGCCGCCTTCGGCGAAGACAGAGAGGGCAGGAACGTGGGTTTCCCCGCGATGCGTAAACACCTGGATAACGCCGGAGCCCGCGTCGGTGCCGTAGAGAGCGCTCTCCGCGCCGCGCACGACTTCGACTTTGTCGATGTTGTCGAGCGTCAAGTTGGAGAAGTCAAAGGTGCCGCCGGGCAGATTTACGGCGGTGCCGTCGATGAGCACCTTGGTCTGGTAGGAGTTGCCGCCGTTCAGGAAAATTCCGGCGAGCCCCCCTTCGGGGCCGGTGCGGTCGATAGCGACTCCGGGGGTGTAGAGCAAAACATCGGTCAGAGGAACCGCCTGGCGCTTATCAATCTCATCGCGCGTGATGACGCTTACGAAGGCGGACGTTTCCTGGGCCAATGTGGGTTCCGCTTGCGCGCTGACTACCACGCTCGAAGAAAGGCGCTCCAGTTCCAGGTGCAGATCGAACTTGCGGGACTGACCCGCAAAGAAATCCAAAATGAAATCAAGGGTCACGAAGGATTCGCGGGTGAATTGGATGCGGTAGCGGCCCGCCGGGAAAGTGAGCGAATAGGAGCCGTCGTTTGCGGAGGTCGCCGCCAAGAGAGTGGCGTTGGGTGCGCTCTCCAACTGCGCCGTGATTCGGACGCCAGGAACTCCCGTACCGTTGGAATCCAGCAAGGTGCCGGAAAGATGAGCGGTCGGAGAATCAGATTGGGATTTCAGGGAGAAACTTATTGCGAGTGAGAGAAAAGCGAGAAAGGCAAATCGGCGAATCGTCGGTTTCATTTTTTATCCTCCGGTCCCGCACGCGTGGGAGCTTGAAGGTTGGCCCGGCGCTTGATAAAACGCGCGGGCTGCGAACTTCGCCGGTCTCCTGGCTTGGCGGGGAGTGCGGCCCGAGTTGCCGGGCCTGTGCGTGGCCTTCCCGCGACGCTGCCTGAACATCAAGCGCTTCGCCGCAGTGACCTGCGCAGTGTGGTTCCGCCTTACAGTCGCGCGTCGGCGACGGCTTTCTTGTTTCTTGCGTCTCCAAGGAACGAGAACAGAAACAAGTGCAACCTGAAGGTTGCCCGTCTTCCCGAACACGAAGTTCGCGGTGGATTGTGAGGGGCGCAAAACCCGCTGGTGATTGTTAAATGCCGCGACAACCGACGCGGCGCTGGGGTTAACGAGAAAACATCCCTACGACGTCGGCAGAAGATTCACACGTGGGCGGCCATTCGAGCCTTGCTGGACGGTGAGCGGCGTGTGAAAAACCTCCTCCAGTAAATCGCGCTGATATACGCTCGCGGGAGAACCTACGCGCAGGCTCTTGCCTTTCTGCAACAGGACGACCTGATCGGCATATTCCGCGGCAAGGTTGAGCTCGTGAGTAACGACAACAACAGTGTAGCGATTCTCGGCTGCCAGCCGGCGTAACGTGGCGAGGAGATCGACCTGCGCTCCGATGTCGAGGTGCAGCGTAGGCTCGTCAAGCAGCAGGAGCAGCGGCTGCTGGCACAAAGCTCGCGCGAGAACGACGCGCTGCCTTTCCCCGCCGGAGATCTCATTCATCCAGCGATCGCTAAGATGATCGGCGCCGACTTGCGCGAGGGCGTTGCGGGCGACAAGAACGTCCTCCTCATTGGCGAAGCGCAGTGTGCGGCCATAGGGGTGGCGGCCTTGCAGGGCAAATTCCCAGGCGCGCGCAGGAAAGAGGAGCGGAGTTTCTTGCTGGACCATGGCAATGCGTTGCGCGCGGGCTCGCGGCGCCAGCGTGTGGGTGACAAAACCATCCAGCAAAACGCGTCCGGAAAGAGGCTCGAGCGCTCCGGCGATTAACTTCAAGAGCGTGGATTTGCCGCTGGCGTTGGGGCCGAGGATGGCGACGATTTCGCCGGGGCGTGCCTGGAAGCTGTTGGCTTCGAGGGTGAAGAGCGGGGCTTGCGACGGGTTGGCGGAATAGGCGTAGCTGACCTGCTCGACGCTGAGGCAAACTTCGCTGCCGGCGCGGGGCGCGTCGCCTACGTTTGGCCATGCGGAGGACGAGTGCGCCGGGCTGCTCATATAGAGCCTCGACGCAAGAGATAAATGAAAAGCGGTGCGCCAACAATCGCAAAGATTGCACCGACGGGAAGCTCCGAGGGGGCGACCACGGTACGGGCCAGTGTGTCAGCGGCAACGACGGCGATGGCTCCGCCGAAAGCAGCGGTGGGCAGCAAGATGCGATGATCCGAGCCGAAGAGCAGCCGCATAACGTGAGGAACGAGAATTCCCACATAACCGATGGCGCCACTTACGGAGACCGCTAAACCGGTCAAGATGGATGCTGCGATGTACACGACCAAGCGGACGCGGCGGACATCGACGCCGAGGTGCATGGCTTCTTTTTCGCCGGCGAGGAGCAGATTTAGATCCGCCGCCGTGGTGTAGATTGCGACAGCAGCAACGAAGAATCCTGCGCCGAGAATCCAGCGTAAACTCGGCTGCAGAGAATTAGAAAGATCGCCCATGAGCCAGAACGCCATGCCACGGACGTCGCGACTAAGCGTGCTCATCAAGAAGATGATGATGGCGGAGAGAAAGGATGCGCTAATGACTCCGGCGAGGAGCAAAGTTCCGCTGTCAATCTGCCCTTCCCGGAGGCCGAGGAAATAGACTGCTGCAATCGTTGCGAGCGCGCCGAGAAATGCGCCTAACGGTGTTGTCAGCGTAGCGAGCCAGACGGGGAGTGCGAGATGAGTCTGGGCAACTACCGCCAGAATCGCTCCGACGGCGGCGCCGCTGGAAACACCCAATATGTAGGGATCGGCGAGGGGATTGCGGAGCAGCGCCTGGAAGCTGGTGCCGGCGACCGAGAGAGAGGCACCGACGAAAATGGCGAGGAGAATGCGGGGCAGACGAATGTCGATCACGATCATGCCGTAATCGCTGGAGAGGGCGCTGGTCTGGTGGAGCAAAACACTGATCAGGTCGCGTCCAAGACCGTAAAGGGAGACGGGAACGGCGCCAAGCTTAAGCGCCACCACTACGACAACAAAAAGGATAGCCGCCAGCAAGCTGCATTGTAGGAAGAGCCGTCGCAGCGTCAGAGGGCGCATGCTTGCTCCTTCGGGGTCGCAGCATTTTCGGTTAATGCCGGGAATGAGCTATGGGGGGGCGCGCTGGGTGCCGGCGGATTTGCCTGGTCCTTGTCGTTCTGCGGTTTTTCGGTAAAGGCTTCCGAGTGCAATTGCCGCGCGAGATCTTCGACCGCGGAGACAAGGCGCGGAGCAGGACGGTTGATGGCGTCACTGATGGTGGCGTAACGGCGATTGCGCACCGCGTTGAGCAGACGCCAGCCGGGCAGATCGGCAAGTGCTTCGGCGCTTTGCGGGGCGGACCCGAAATGCGATTCCACGAAGATCAGAAATTCGGGCTGAAGATGGACCACTTCCTCGAGGTTGACCTGCGGCCAGTTTTGCGAGGAATCGATGACCGAGACGGCCCCCGCGTAACGCAGCGCATCGGCGATGAACGTGTCGTTGCCGATGGAGATGAGCGGCTCGGTCCAGACGATGAAGAGGACGCGGCGAGGAGGCAGCGAGGCAAGGCGGTCGTGAAGAACCGCAAGATGGTGTTCGAGATCGGCAGCGAGCGTGGCACCGATCTCCGGGGCGCCGAGTAGATCGGCAAGGCGGGTGGCCGACGCGATGATGGCATCGACGGTGTGAGGATCGGTGGCGTAGGAAGGGATGCCGATTTCTGCAAGGGCCTGGACGGTCTCGAGGCGGTTCAAATTTTTGGTCACGAGCACGAGGTCGGGGTGAAGAGCTGCGATGGCTTCGAGGCTGGGATTGACGGCGCCGCCTACTTTCGTTTTTTGCTGGGCTTCAGGCGGGAAATCGCAATAGTCGGTGTCTCCGACCAGGCGGTCCTGCAGGCCAAGAGCGTAGATCGTTTCGGTGAGGTTGGGAGCGAGGGAGACGATGCGGTGAATGGATCGCGGGACACGGATGTTGCGGCCGATTTCGTCAGTTACTTGGTGATATGCGGGAGGCACCGGGAGCGGCGGGGCGGCGGCGTCTTGCGGAGCACAAATTGCGGCGCCGTTCAACAGTAAGACCAGTGCGGCAGCAGCAACAGCTCTTAGCGTCGAGTGAATGAACATTCGCAACGCGGGTCCCCATTACCAAAAATCGGCGCCAACGAAAAAGCCCCATGCGAGCAGCGCTGGGGCTCAAAGACGGCGCCTCTTCTCGCGAAAAGCGCAATCCCCGCGGCACGGGAGGGTAGCCTGGCTTACGGCTTTTCAGCCGATTACAGTGGCGGGACCGCGGCCGATTTGCACGGCCTTCCCCGCTTCCCCTGCCTGCAAAAATGAAACATGAGTGTATGCCGGGGCTGCAAGGGAGTCAATCGAGGCGCAAATGCGTCAAGAGAACGCTAGGGCTGAAGCCCCGATATTTTCCGGTCCCGTTTTTCGCGGCGCCTTAAGGCACCGCTCCCCTGACTGAAGTCAGCGGCTTCCACCATGCACATCAGCGATTCTTCCAGTTGGGCTTGCGTTTTTCGACGAGAGCGCGAAGGCCTTCTTGCGAATCCTCGAGGCGATAGAGTTCGTTGAGAAAGATGTTCATTGATTTCTTCAGTCCTTCGCGAAGGGAGAGGCCCATACCTCCGAGGATGGCTTTCTTGGCCATGGCGAGAACCGGGCCGGAGTGCGAGGTGATACGCTCGACGAGTTCCTTGACGGTGACGTCGAGCTTGGCTTCGGGAACGAGACGAGTGACCAGGCCGAGTTCGAGCGCGCGCTCGGCGGTAACCGCTTCGCCAGTCAGAATGATTTCGAGGGCGCGCTTTGGCCCAACCAAGAACGGAAGGATGGTGGAGGCAAGAGGCGGGAACACGCCGATGGTGATTTCGGGTTGCGCAAAGCGAGCTTTCGGCGTGGCGATGACGAGATCACCGAAAGCAGCCAGCTCTGCGCCGCCGCCGATGGCCGGGCCATTTACAACGCAGAGCACTGGCTTGCTGACTTCCAACATTCCAGCGAACGCGGCGTGAAACGCTTCCAGCATTTGGTAGACGCGTTGCGTGGTGTATTCGCCGATGTCTACGCCGCCGCTGAAGACTTTGCATGCGGAATCGATGGCGATGAGCTTGACGTCGTCGTGCTCGCCGGCAAAAACGATGCCGTCGGAAATTTCGCGCAGCATGGCCTCGTTGAGAAGATTGTGATCCGGGCGGTTGAGGGTGAGGCGAGCGACACCGTCGTGGATCCGAAATTTTACGAATTCAAAGCTTTCTGGCTTGCGGCGTACGGCTCCAGTTGTGAATTCTTCGGTGCTAACCGTCTCAACCATGGTGGCCTCCTGAACCGTCCGTGCGCAAGCAAAAGCGGGCAGAAAATTGGGCAAATTCGATGCTAGCACAGGGTTCGCACCTTGCTCCTTGCGCCAGCAGAGGAGGTGCGCAAACAGTTGCGGCTAAGCGGGGTGGGTGCACGGGGAGGTGTAATCGAATGAGCACGCTTCGGGATGGCGCCGATGAGTCGTGCGAACATCAGAAGCGCCGAATATGGCTGACATCAGAACCGATACCGCGTTTGCGGTTCGCATGGCTGGCGCGGCGGACGCTGAGGGATTTCCGCCGGAGCGGGCTTGGGAAACGGCTCCGCCGGTTTGCTTTACCGCAGACTGGCAGGGCAAGAACGCGGACCGGCAGCGGGAAACGCAGGTCCGGCTGCTGTGGAATGTGGAGTTCTTGTTTTTGCGATTTGACGCACAGTACAGGAGCATTACCGTTTTTGCGGATGCGGAGCCGTCGGGAAGACGGGATGGGCTTTGGGATCGCGACGTCTGCGAAGTCTTCCTGCAGCCGCCCTGTTGTGCGGGGCGCGCGTATAAAGAAATTGAAGTGGCACCAAATGGATTCTGGATTGACCTTGATATCGCTCCGGGGGAAAAGCGCAGCTTGCAAAGCGGCTTGCGGCGACGCGTTGATATCGATGAGCAGAAGAAACAGTGGGATGCGGTTCTGGCGCTGCCGATGAAGAGCCTTGCTGCTCACTTCGAAATGCCGGCGGTGTGGAGGGTGAATTTTTTCCGGGTGGAAGGGGGTGCGGAGCCGCGTTTCTATTCGGCGTGGCGGCCCACGAACACGCCGGAGCCGAATTTTCACGTACCGGAAGCGTTTGGGTCGCTGGTGTTCACGGAAGCGGGGAGCAAAATCCGGGGCTAGCGAAGCTACTTCTTTTTTCTTATGCTTGCGGCGTGCCGCGCGCGCTGCGATTCCGCTTGCTCGTTCTATTAGGTGTAATCAGCATTGTGTCTTACCTTGCAGCGTATCCGCTCGCCGCGCAGATTTCGCAAGTCACAAGTTCTCCTGACAATTCTCCGATGTTGACGAAGATTGAGCCGCCGAATTGGTGGCTGCGGCTGACGCCGGAGCTGATGGTATTGCTCAGTGGGCGGCATCTGGAAGCTACGGGAGTTAGCTGCAATCTTGCGGGGCTAGTGGTGGAGCGCACGCAGGCGACAGCGGGCGGGAATTATCTTTTCCTGTGGTTGAAATTGGGCGCGGAGCTGAAATCGGGGACGGCGGTTTGCCGGATTACCACGCCGGAAGGAGCGACCTCATTCGAATTGCCGCTGGCGGCTCGCGAGCAAACGATTCACAAATTTCAGGGGCTGACGCCAGCGGACGTCGTGTATCTAATCATGCCAGACCGCTTCGCGAATGGCGATCCCGCCAATGACGAGCCTGCGGAAGGGCCTGGCTCGCACGATCGCGCGAAGGCTCGCGCGTATCATGGCGGGGACTTGCGGGGAATTCGCGAGCACTTGGATTATTTGAAGGATTTGGGCGTCACGACTTTGTGGCTGACGCCGATTGTGAAGAACGGCGCTACGGAGGATTACCACGGATACGGCGCGGTGGATCTGTACGCGGTCGATCCGCACCTGGGAACTCTGCACGAGTATCAGGAGTTGGTGGCCGCTGCGCATCAGCGGCAGATGAAGACTATTTTCGACATTGTGCCGAATCACGTTGGGCCAAAACACCCGTGGGCTGCAAAACCGCCTCTGCCGGACTGGTTCCACGGGACGGTGCAGCACCATTTGAATTCTTCGGCGCCGGTGAGCAGCACTTTCTACGGCGAAGGGGAAAACCAGGGACATGATTTGTTCGAAGCTCTTGTTGATCCGCACGCGCCGCCGCGGCTGTGGCGCAACCTGACAGAAGGATGGTTCGTGGACATGCTTCCGGACATGAACACGGAAAATCCGGTGGTGGCGCGGTATTTGCTGCAGAACGCGATCTGGTGGACGGAAGCGTCGGGGCTCGACGGGTTTCGCGTGGATACGTTTCCATATGTGTCGCGGCAATTCTGGGCGAGGTGGCACGCGGGGCTGCGGAGGATTTATCCGCAGTTGACGACGATTGGGGAGGTGTTTCATCCAGATGCGAGCGTGACTTCGTTTTTTGCCGGCGGGCAGAAGCAGTATGACGGGATCGATACAGGGGTGGGCACGGTCTTCGATTATCCGATGTATTTCGTGCTGCGCGATGTGCTGCTGAACGGAGCGCCGGCGGGGCGTATTGCAGATGTGCTGCGGCACGATGCGCTTTATCCGCGTCCAGAGGAGTTGGTCACATTTTTTGGGAATCACGACGTTGCGCGCTTTGCGAGCGCGAAGGGAACCTCGGCGGCGAAACTGAAGTTGGCATTTGCGCTGACGCTCACACTGCGCGGGATTCCGCAGCTTTATTACGGCGATGAGATCGGCATGACGGGCGGCGGCGATCCGGATAACCGGCGGGATTTCCCTGGAGGATGGCGCGAAGACGCGCGAAATTCGTTCACCGAGGAAGGACGGACACGCGAGCAGCAGGAAATTCTTGCGTATGTGCAGGCGCTGCTGCGTTTGCGGCGCGAACATACGGCGCTGAGCGGCGGGAGACTGTGGCATCTTTTTTCAGATGACGCGTCTTACGTGTTCATGCGGGAAACAGAAGACGAGCGGGTAATGGTAATCTTGGAGAATTCGCCGCAGGCACGCGAATTCCAGTTCACGCTGGCAGAGACTGCTGCGGATAATGCGGCGAGGGTATCGCGACTGTTCGGGGAATCGAATGCGGAGCTGACTGGCAAGAAAGTGCACGTTCGCGCACCCGCGGAGTCGGTTTCTATCTTCTCTTTAGAGTAAGACTTAAAATACGAGTTGTGCCGTCCAGTTCTTGGAGGCGTCGGGCACGGTGAAGATGACGGCATGCGCGGCAGAGTCGTAGCGCCATTCGTGAATGGCACGGTCGCCGATGCGGATTTCTTTTGGCTGAGCGCTTGCTCCGAAGACAGCCACTTCGGCGCTGTTCCACCACGGTTGAAACGAACTCTTCTCAGTCGTGGAGGTAACGGTGATCGAAGCGGGCGAAGCCTGGCAGGAATAGTTCACGCGTAAAAGCTCACCCCTTTGGTACGCGAAGGTGTGGCCGTCGTCTTCGTAGAGCGAGCCGCGGCAGGCATCTCCAGCGTAAACGCGCAACACAATTGGCCCGGCGGGTTTCTCACCGGTATTTTGCACGACCGGCTGAGTGGGAATAATCGCGCCGGCACGAACGTAGAGAGGCATTTCGTCGAGGGCGGGGTGCAGGGTAATTTTGTTTTTGCTGCTAAGTTTTTGCGAAGTCCAATAGTCGTACCAGTCACCCGGCGGAAGCTGCACTTCTTCGGCGTCCACCATCTCGGTGGTGACGGGAGCGACGAAGAGGTCGCTGCCGAAAAGAAAATCGCGGTTGTCGCCGTAGAAATCTTCGGCTTGCGGATAATCGAGAAAAACCGGACGCATGAAGGGCAGGCCGGTGCGCGCGCTTTCTTCGATGACGGTGTAGATGTAGGGAAGCAGCTTGTAACGCAGCTCTATGTATCGGCGGCGAATCGCCTCGTGCTGAGGGCCGTGAACCCAAGGCTCTTGATCGGCCGTGCCCTTGGCGGTGTGATCGCGGTAAATGGGATTTAGCGCGCCGACCTCGAACCAGCGGGTGAGGAGATCGGCAGGCGGGGAACCGGCGAAACCGCCGATATCATCGCCGGCCATGGTAACGCCGCAAAGGCCCAGGCTGAGCAGCATGGGCGTGCTCATGTTGAGATGATTCCAGGTGCTGCTGTTGTCGCCGGTCCAGGTGGCGGCGTAGCGCTGCGTGCCGGAGTACGCGGCGCGCGTCAGCACAAACGGGCGCTCATCGCCTTGCAGTTTGCGCAAACCATCGTAAGTGGCGCGAACATTTTCCATTCCGTAGACGTTGTGGATGGCGCGGTGATCGAGAGTTGTGCCGTCATCGAGGCGGTGGACGGTGTCGAGCGGCATGGTTTTGTCCGCGCGCTCGAAGAGCGCGGGCTCGTTCATGTCGTTCCAAAAACCGGCGACGCCCATGCCGACGAAATCTTTGTACAGGGTGCCCCACCAGTCGCGCACGCGCGTTAGCGTGAAGTCGGGAAACACGCTTTCGCCAGGCCAGACGATGCCGAGAAAGATGGAGCCGTCGGGATTTTTGACGAAAGCATCGTTCTTGATGCCGGAGTCGTATGGGAAGTAGCCGTGGCCGGGATCTTTTTTGATGTGCAGGTCGGTGATGGTGACGAGGTGGAATCCTTGCGAGCGCAGGTCGGCGATCATCTGTTCGAAGTGCGGGAAATATTCGCGGTTGATGGTGAAGGGGGCGTTGCCCTGCTGGTAGTCGATATCGAGGTAGATGACATCGGCAGGAATTTTCCTTTCGCGCAGGGTGGCGGCGATCTCGCGCACGCGCGCTTCGGGATAGTAGCTGTAGCGGCTCTGCTGATAGCCAATGCTCCAGAGCGGCGGCAGACGTGAGCGGCCGACGAGCGTGGTGTATTCTTGGATGACCGTCTTGGGATCGGGGCCAGCGAAAAAATAGTAATTGAGCTCGCCACCTTCGGCGCCGAAGGAAAAATAGTCCGGCGATTCCTTGCCGAAGTCGAAGCTGCTGCGATAAGTGTTGTCGAAGAACACGCCCCAGGCAGTGCCTTTGCGCAGTCCCATGAAAAAAGTGATGGCTTTGTACAAAGGATCGGTGGACTCGCCCCAGCCAAAAACATCGGAGTTCCACATAGTGAAAGCGCGGTTGCGGCGATTCATGGGACCGGTTTTGTCGCCAAGGCCGTAGTAGTTTTCGGCGGCGGGCATCTTTTTCCAGACGTGGACGCGGGAGCCGTCAAAGGCCATCGGGAGCGTGGGCTCGTCGGCCAGGAGCACATTTTCAGCAGCGTCGGCAAAGCGAATGAGAAGTGGCGATTTCTGAACGATGACCGTGGTATTTCCGGTGCTCATCCTTAGCTCGTTCCTGGCGTCTTGGATAGTGAGTGCCGGGGGCTGCGGCGCAGCGATCACAGCCCAAGAGGAATCTTTCGGGAAATTGCCCTGAGGCGCGACGCGCACGCGGATGACCGCGTGGTTAAAGGCGGTGATGCGCACCTTGGCGCGGCCGGCGCTCAACTCCACGCCATCCTTGAGTTTTTCCACTCGCTGCACTGCGCCGAGATGTTGCCAGCCCTGGGCAAAAGTGCACATCGCGCACAATGCAAACGCGAGCAAAGCCAAGGCGGAGCGTCTTGCGAGAACTAGCATGAATTTCTCCCTGTGGTTAATTCCGAGATGACAATCTGGGTCGGAAGAGAACTCTAGTGTGTTGCAAGAATATGCGTCCTTAGGCCGCCAGCCACGACTCGAACAGTGCGGACGCTTTGGCGCCTTCCATGCGGCGGCGCACCGCGTTCAGCACTCGGCAGCGCGCGGTGGCGTAGCCATAGAAGCCGACCCAATACGGGACGTACAATTCGAGGGGAAGTAGCGCAATCTCCAATTGCAGATCACGCACTTTGAAGAAGCCCTGCTGAAAAATGACGCGCAGGACCTTCTGGCGGAGCACGGCCTCGGCGGCGAGCTGTTGCAGCGAAGGCGCGACGCAATTTCTCGTCTGGATGCTGACGAGGTCTTTCGCATCGGGAATGCGCGGAAACGTGAAGGGGTCCAGGGAACCGTTGACAGCGTCTATGGCGAAGAGGGTCGCGTGCGCGGCGCGACCCAAGTTGTACTGCACGCGATAGAGCCAATACGGGACGTAGACGTCGGCAATTCGCCGCAACGGGCCGCTGCGCATCCTCCAGTAAAGCGTAGAAGGCCCAACGCCCGAAAACGTGCGCAGTGCTTCCTGCTGGGTGACATTCGGCTTCAGAGTCTGGATGTAGGTTGGGCTCATGGAATTTGACGTCGCCGTCAATTTTCTACCGGAAGTAAATCCACAAGCTGATTACGGTGGCGAGGAGCAAGAGACTAAAGATGACGTTGACGCGGCGCTCGGTTGGAGTCTCATGTGCAGGTTTGCGCACGGGCGTGCCGACGGCAACGGCTTCCATTTTTTCGTCAACGGTGGCGAAGGTCAGACCGGCGAGCCGTTTGCGGTCGGGAGCAGGGGTCATCAGGCTGACGGCGATTAGGACCGCTGAGCAAACCACGAACATGAAAATGGCGTAATGCAAGAAGTTCATGTCGATTAGCCAGCGAACCGGGGAGGATTGGAAGTGGCTACCGCCGGCACGGTCGGCGAGCTCAAGGATGAAGCGCGTCGCGCCCAATACAAAACCGGTCAGCAGCGACGTGATAGCACCCGCACCATTGAGACGGGGCCAGAGGATTCCGAGAATAAAGCATGCGGAAATCGGCGGACTGATGTAGGCCTGAACGCTTTGCAGATAGATGTAAAGCTGGCTGCTGATGTATCCAATGAAAGGAACCCAGAGGAGACCGAGGAGAACCATCATGCCGGTAGCGACACGGCCGAAATTGACGAGCTGCTTCTCCGAGGCTTGCGGACGGATCTTCTTATAGAAATCCAAGGTGACGAGGGTGGAAGCGGAATTGAAAACCGAGCTCATGGCGCCCATCACTGCCGCGAGCAACGCGGCCATCACCAGGCCAACAAGACCGACCGGAAGGAGGTTGAGGACGAGGGTTGGATAGGCGAAGTCCGGTTTCTTTACCTGGTCGGGGAAAAGCGCGAAGGCGATGATGCCCGGCAGGACAAGCATGAAGACAGGCAGGATTTTCAGGAAGCCGGCAAAAATCGCGCCTGCCTTGGCGTGGCCCTCGTCGCGCGCGGAGAGCACGCGCTGCACGATGACCTGGTCAGTGCACCAATACCAGATGCCGAGAATAGGCGCGCCGAAAAAGATGCCGGTCCATGGAAAGTTTGGATCGGAGATGGGTTTGATCATGTGGAAGTAGTCGGGCGGGACCATGGTGCGGAGGTGCGCGAGGCCGCCAACGCGTCCCAGGCCGATGACCGTGAGCGCAACGGCGCCGGTGATGAGGATCAGCGTCTGAACGGTGTCGGTATAAATGACCGCGGCCAAACCGCCGGCGACGGTGTAAATCCCCGTGGCGATGACCAAGACCACGGCGGTCTTCCACAGCGACCACCCGGCTACGCGTTCAAGGACCACGCTGGCGGCATAGAGCTGCACGGAGATTTTGGTGAAGATGTAGGCGATGATCGAGATGCCAGCCAAGTAGACAGCCGACTGCCGATTGAAGCGTCGCTCGAGAAACTCCGGCATGGTGAAAACATTGCTGCGCAGGTAGAAGGGGACGAAAACCCAGCCAAGGATTAGCAGGATTAGACAAGCCAGCCACTCGAAATGGCCCACAGCCAAGCCCGACGACGCACCGGTGCCAGACAAGCCGATGAAGTGCTCGGTGGAAATATTGGATACGAACAACGATGCGCCGATGAAGAACCATCCGATATCACGGCCGGCAAGGAAGTAATCTTCGGAGGTGCGCTCCTTCCGAGCGAAGTACATTCCGATGCCAAACACGATGGCGAAGTAGACCCCGATAATGACGAGGTCTACCGTTGCCAGGTTGCGGTGAGCGACCGCGACCTCAGACGCATACAGCATTTACGCCTCCTCTAAAGCCTGCCGATTCGCTTGGCATGCGCCGAGTCTCGAGGCCTTTTGAACAAACAGCACAGGAGAACCGGTCCCCTGCGTTTGTAGGATCTTCCGGAAACTGACTCGCGCGAAGTCTATAACACTGAGAGTGCAGGCTCAATGGGCAGGGTGAAGGGATGCTGACGCACTCAAGCCTCGACTCGGCCAATCGACCCGGAACATTCCTCACGCTTCCGACGTCTTGCAGGTTGTGCCGCGGCGCCGCCAATTTGCAGCCGGTGACGATTCCATGTACAAAGATGACGGAGGAAAAATGACCAAGCTATTCGTTCCTGCAGTACTTAGCCTGCTGTTCTGCGCTGCGGCAGTGATCGGCGGCGAGAAAAGCGTTTTTGATTTCACGCTGAATACCATCGACGGGCAGCCCGCGCCGCTCTCGGCCTACAAAGGCAAAGTGGTGATGCTGGTGAACGTGGCCAGCCGCTGTGGCTACACCCCGCAATACACGGCGCTCGAGGCGATTTATGAGGAGTACAAGGATGGCTTCGTGATCATCGGCATTCCAGCCAACAATTTTGGCGCCCAGGAACCGGGAACAAATCAGGAAATCAAGACCTTCTGCCAGTCCAAATACAACGTGAAGTTCCCGATGATGTCCAAGGTTTCTGTGAAGGGCGACGGCAAAACGCCGCTCTATCAGTACCTGACCGACAAGTCCGCAAATCCGAAGACCGGCGGGGACATTCAGTGGAACTTCACTAAGTTTCTGGTCGGGCCGGACGGCCAAATCATCACGCGCTTCGAGCCGGCGGTGACACCGGATTCGCCGGAGGTTACTAGCGCGATCGAGAAGGCGCTGGCCTCCCTTAAGCACTAAACCATACGGCAATCTTTGCAAGACTGAGTGTTTCGCATCCTTCGTGGCGCAGGTGCGGTTGCTGCGCCTCAGTCGTTAGGCCATCATTTCTCATGCCGATTCTCTCCCTGCGGAACGTCACCAAGGACTATTTCACGGACGATCAGCCGGTCCGCGCGCTCGACAACTTATCGTTGGAGGTTTCACGGGGGGAGTTTGTTGCGCTGGTGGGGCGCAGCGGGTGCGGCAAGTCGACGCTGCTGAGCCTGGCGGGCGCCATGGACTTTCCCACTTCGGGTACGGTGCTGGTGGATGGCGTGGCAACAACATCTTTGCGAGACGATGCGCTGGCCAAGGTTCGCCGGGAAAAAGTCGGATTTATTTTTCAATCCTTTCAACTGATTCACACGCTGACGGTCTTCGAAAATGTCGAGCTGCCGCTGCTACTAGCAGGCAAGAAGAACCCGCGCGAGATTGCGCGCGAGAGGCTTTCGTGGGTGGAGTTGGACGAGCTCGGCCAACGCCATCCACATCAGCTGTCAGGCGGGCAGATGCAGCGCGTGGCGATTGCAAGAGCGCTGGTGCAAAGTCCAGCCATCCTGTTGGCGGACGAGCCCACCGGTAACCTGGACACATCTACAGGAACCTTGATTCTTGAACTTCTGCAGCGCCTCACGCGCCAGCAAGATACCGCGACGATTATGGCCACGCACAGCGTGGAGGCTGCGGCGCTCGCCGACGTTGTCGTGAAGTTGAGGGACGGGCAAATCGCGGAAATGACGCGGCGCTAGAGATGTCACGGTTGCTTCTTTTCTACCGCTTGATCGTTCGCCCGGCGTTTCGCGAGCCAGTGCGTACTTCTTTGACTTTATTGGCAATCGCTTTGGGCGTTGCGGTGGTGCTGGCCATCGACTTGGCCGGAACGGCTGCAGCAGGCTCGTTTCGGTCATCGATGGAAACTCTGGCCGGTCAAAACGATCTGGAAATCGTGACCGCAGGCGGCGTGCCGGAAAATTTGGTGGGAAGGCTGGATGCTCTGCCATATCCCCTGCGCATCACGCCGCGAATCGAGGATTATGCGGTGGTGGTGGAAAGCAAACAGACGCTGCCGCTGATCGGAGTGGATCTT
>WNFO01000251.1_pt1 | contig 38016 bp, 25 predicted proteins | sample 5400251 | NCBI WGS metagenome assembly WNFO01 (sample SAMN13153354, study PRJNA577476) | soil metagenome | isolation source: 100 cm saprolite under Madrone tree | place: USA:California | collected 2016-06-14
CTTGATATTTTGCACCTTGTTGGCAAGATACATCGCTGCTTGCTCGCGCGCTCCTTCCTTTCCTTTAGCGGAATCGCGGCCGATACTGCCGACAATAACTGAACCGAGCGCCAGTTGCGATGCCTCTCTGCCGGCTTTGCGAGCACCCTCTTCCATATTTTTCCGTGAGTAACGCACAAATGCCGGCGTGGTGATGCTGGCGGTGAGAAGGCCATCGCTGATAGAGCCGGCGAGTTTCTGGAGGACGGGCCCGGTTCCCGCGACGTAGATGGGCGGAATCCCGCATGGTGTGTGGGCATCAGGTTTCAAAGCGGGCACAGAAGCAGCGAAAACTTTGCCTTGGTATTCGAACGCATCGCCCTTGAGCACACCCTTGATGATTTCGATGCTTTCGCGCATCACAGTCGCGGGACCCACTTTTTCGCCTTCGCCCTCGCCGATTTCTTTCATGAAAATCTTGGAAGCCCCGAGGCCAAGAAGAAAACGCTCACCTGCCAGGTCTTGCATGACACGCGCTTCCATGGCCACCTGAACGGGATGCCTGGTGTAAGGCGAGATGATGCCCCAACCAAGCTGAATGCGCCGCGTTTGCGCGGCGATGACGGCGAGAATAGCCGTCGAGGAGCGCGCCTCGAAGCCGTGCTTGCGCCACCAGGGATAAGCTTCCGCGATCCAGAACGCGTCGAAGCCGGCATCTTCGCAGGCTTTCGCCATCGCGGCGGTCTCGTGCACCGGTTCCATGCTCAACTGCAAGACGCCGATATTGAATGGGACGCTCATCCGTGCGAGTGCGCTCCTCTAGTCCGGGTCCTGCCAGGAACGCTCGAGACCCTTAATCAATTCCCATAGCGCCTTGTTCAGCGGCGTGGGCACTCCAACTTTGCCGCCCCATTCGGCGATGGCGCCGTTCATGAAGTCCACTTCCGTCTGGCGCTTGGCGAGAACGTCCTGGAGCATACTGGCGCGGTGCTTCCCCGGTGCGTTCGCCCCTTTCTGGACGAGTTGCCGCGGATCGCCATGCAATTCGATGCCGAGCTTGCGAGCGACGGCCTCGCCTTCGGCAATCAAGTCATTAAAGAGCTGGCCGGTCGGGGCAAATCGCGTGGCTGCGCCGTGATGCAAAAGCGTCAGAGCGCCAACAGGATTGGTGGACGCGTTGAAAATGAGTTTGGTCCATTGCGCGCCGCGGGCATCTTTCAGGGGAATGGTATTCATTCCCGCGCGCGTGAGAAGCCCGGCGAGTTCTTCGACGCGCGACATCGGCGTGTTGGTTGGCTCGAAAGGGCCGATCCAGGTATCACCCTTGATGTCGTAGCCGATATGGCCGGGAGCGATCGGATGGCCCGCAGGAAACGTGGTGCCGCGAATGACGTATTTCACGTGCTCGGCGATGAATTCCTCGTTTCCTACGCCGTTTTGCACGGAGCATACGGCGCTCTTTTCATCAAAAGCGTGCGCCACCTGAGCGATGGCCCTCTTTGTGTGAATCGCTTTGGTGGCCACAATGCCGTAGTCGCAGTGCGGCAATTTCTTTGGGTCGGCCGTCGCGTTGAGGCGCGCGGTCAATTCAGCGGCGCCGGAAATACGCAAGCCGTTCTTTTGAATGGCCTCGACGTGTTCCGCCCAGACATCATAGGCCCAAACCTCCACTTCGCCGGCTTTCGCCAGATGCGCGCCGAAGAGGCTTCCAACCGCACCGCATCCAATGACGCAAATCTTCATTACGCTTCGACTCCCCATGCCTGGCTCGCTTGTTCGAGCAAAATTTGCGTGAAATCCGAACACCCCAACGGCACAGCTTAGGATGCGGCCCGGTGCCGAGCTTCCTCGCCGGTGAAGAATTTCCACGGCACGTCGGCGAGGCATTCGCCTTCGGTTTTTCCGATTCGATAGGTGTCCTGTGTGTAGAGGCACACTTTTCCGTCCTGGTCGACGACCTGCGGGTGCAAAGAGAAAATCATATTTTCCTGAAGAACGACGTCGCTCTTCGCGCCAATGGCAGGATACTCAAGCATCGTGGTACCGATGCTGTGGCCGGAGAGATGTCCGAGCGCGAAGCCGTGCTTGGCGAATTTTTCCGCCACGGTGCGATGCACGTTGCTGGCGAGTTCGCCCGCACGCATGAGCTTGCGCGCATCTTCCAACGCTTCCGGGTAAGCGTCCGCCATCGCCTGGGTGCGCGGACTGATCTTTCCGCGAATGAGCGGCCGCGAGAATTCCACCCAGTAGCAGCCCGCGCCGGTGACTTCGAGCGAATAAAGAAGCAGGTCGCTGGCGGCGACGACGCGATTTCCTGGAACTTTGAAGGCTGCTTCGGCTTCGCCGCGAGGTCCGGAGAGAAGAATGTTCATCATGCGCGGACCTGCTCCACGGGCGAAGAAACGTTCCACGGCAGGCGCCATGATTTCCGCTTCCGTCTTGCCCGGTTCGTAGGCGGCGACCAATGCCCAGAAGCCATCCAGGATGATATCCATGGCGTCGCGCACTTCGACAAGTTCCTCGTCGCTCTTGACGGCGCGTACCATGTCGAAGGCCGTGTCGAAGGGAACCAGCTCGAAGGAGGCATTGGCAAGTTCGCGGTAATCACGAACGGCCAGCACGAAATTCATGCCGTACACTCCAACGCGTTTCCACTTCTTTTCCGAGGCGCGGTTGGCGAGCCACTGACCGGGGACATCCGGCCAAACTTGATCTTTGACCCAGGGTTTGGCCTTGTCACCGATCCAACGCGCTTCACGTGGAAATACGAGCGTCGGTTCGCCATCCAAGGGAATCAGAACGTAAACGTACCGGTGGACGATTTCAAAACCGGAAACGTAGAAAACTGCGCCTTCGAAGCCGGCGTACTGGTTGCCGCAAACGATGAGAGCGTCCAGGCTCTCACGCTGCATGGCATCGCGGATATTTTTGAATCGCCGGTTGATTTCCGTTTGACTTGGCAACGACTTCCTCCGAATAGCCGATCACTGCACGCCGCAAAGATCCGCGGCGGTCAGCGCATAAATTTTTGTAATATCCACGAGAGTCTTGATGCGCACCTTTTCGCCTTCTGCATCGCGCGGTCCACTGGAAGGACCATAGTTCACAGTCTCGATTCCGTAGCGGCTGAGAACGCTGGCGTCGGAACACCAGGTGACCACTTCGCGCTCTGGACGATGGCCCATCACTCGCTCGTGATTGGCGTCAATGGCGCGAATCATGGGATGTTCTTCGCTGATGCGGGCGCCTGGGACGGAAACGTAAGTTTCGAATTCGAGGCCCCAGTCCGGATGCTTCTCTTCGAGATCGAAGAAAACCGCTTGAATGTCCCGGCGCGCTTCGCTCATGGGAATTGTTGGCGGGACGCGCACGTCGAGAAATAGATCGGTTTTTTCCGGCGTGCGGCTGGCTCGCCAGGCGTGGCCACCGCGGATACCGCCCAGATTGACGACGGCCTTCTTTCCGCCGTGGGCGGCCTTTTTCTCCCACGCAGCGGTCCATCGCATGATTGTCTCCATCAGTTCATGCATCCGGCGGATGGAGTTCATCTCTTCGCGGCCTTCGCAGAATGCCGTGTGCACGTAGATGCCGGTGCAGGAAATGCGGACCCACATCGAGCCGAAGTGCTCCAGCACAACGTGCATGTCTGTCGGCTCGCCGAGAATGCACATGTCCGGCAGCACGCCGCGATTCACGAGATAGTGCGTGCCGTAGCCGTAGCCGCGGTATTCCTTGCCTTTGAACTCGCCCCACTGCGTCTTCTCGATTTCGCCGGCGACGGCCGCGATGATTAGGTCGCCTTTGAGCTTGACGCCGGCTCGTTGCAACGCTTTGACCGCTTGCGTGTAACAAACGAGCGCGCCTTTCATATTGTAAATGCCGAGGCCGTAAATGACGCCGTCCTTGACGACCGCGTGAGACTTGTAACCGATGCCGGTAAGAAATTCCTCGCGGCCCGTGTTGGACGTGTCCATGTGTCCGTTGAACATCAGGTTCTTGCCACTGCCGGAGCCGGTCCACCGGCCAACAACATTGGCGCGTCCCTCCTCCACTTCCTGCCAAGTCACATTTAGACCCACTTGCCCAAGGGCGCTACGCATGTATTCCGCCATCTGCAATTCCTCGCCGGTGGGGCTCGGAATGTTGATGACATCGCAGGCCATCGCGATGATTTCTTCTTCGCGGACCGCGGCGAGGATTTTCTCGACGAGCCTGGGATCGAGAGCTGATGCCGGATTCACGTTTGGAGCAGGAGTCGTCAAGTATTCATCTCGCTTGGCCGGCGGCGCGCGCCAGCCGAAAATCATCCGGATACGAGCAAAGCTTTTGATTCCCCGCGTCCGTAATCCAAAAATTGTCTTCCAGGCGCAAGCCGCCGCCACCCGGCCAGTAAATCCCCGGCTCAATCGCCAGAACCATTCCCTTGCGAATCGTTCCCGTACCGGCTTGATGCGCATAGGGAGGTTCGTGGGCGCGAGCTCCAACGCCATGACAGATCGGATGCGACGGCTGGCCGGGATAACCACCCTCGGAAATCCGCGACCGCGTCAAGCGGTCCAGTTCCGGGAAGCTCGCGCCATCCTTCGAATAAGAAGCCGCTTCATTGAACACCTTCAGCAAGAAATCGAGCAGCCGGTGATACTCAGGCGTCAGGTCACCGGGACAAACGTTCTTGGTTAAGTCGGTCCAATAGCCGTCTACGCAAACCCAGATTTCCAGCAGCGTCGGTTCGTGTTCCTGAACGGGGCGGTCTCCTGTAGCCGTGAAGGTCGCAATTCCCTTTCCGGACCAGACAAGCGTGAAAGCCCGGGCCATTTCCACTTTTCCCTTGTATCCGACGCCCAATCCGTGAACGAATCCTTCGTACATCGCGCCGACTTCACTTTCTTTCATCCCGGGGCGAATGTGATCGCGGACGTGTTCCATGGCGAGGGCGGCCAATTCGTTCGCCAGACCCATCCGCTCTATTTCTTGCGACGTCTTGATCGCACGAGCCTCGTTCAGCAGAGGCGTGGCGTCAGCCACTTCGCCGGCGATTTTTCTGAAGGAATCGAAGAAAATTTGCGTCGGCGTTGTGGGCTCACCCACCATACGGTCGGCGGACTGCGTACCCATATTCAGCTCGATACCGATCTTTCTCGTCAGGCCGCGCTCTTTCAAGACGCTGATTGCCGAATCCAGCGAGCGAGACTGCGGTGGCCGCGGATCTTTTTCCTCGTAGCCCTTGAACAAGCGGAGATCTTTCGTCCAAGAGTTGCGCTGCGCCTCCGCAAGCTGCGGTTCGAGGACGATCAGCGTGGATTCGCCTTCGCGCGGGAAAACCAGAGCGTCATAGCCCTTCATGCACCAATAGCTTGATAGGTACACGAGGTTATCGGGCGCACGGACGACGAGTGCATCCAGATCCTGCTCCTTCATCAGCGCGCGGACGCGGCTGAGTTTGGCGAAATCAGTGGGCCACGCCATTTTCCACCACCGCGTCCTTATTTTCGTGCTTATAGGTCCAGGAAGCTTCCTTGCCTTTGATTAGTTGGTAGACGGCCGTGTGCAGCGGAGCAGCGATACCAGCGCGACGCGCTTCGCGGGCGATAGCTCCGCTCAAGAAATCCACTTCCGTGGACAAATTATGGCGGACATCGTAGAGCATGGATGGCGGATGATTCGTCATCGCACCAATTTTGTTCATTTCCCAGGGATCTTCGCGCAACTCAACTCCAGCCGCCTTGGCTACTTGTTTTCCTTCTTCGATCAAGCTATGGAGCAAGTGCCCCAAGCTTCCATGCTGACTCTCATCGGCAAAATGCGGCGAGTGCGGCAGTCCGGTTAGAGCGGAAACTGCGTTAACAGAAGAATTGAAGATTAGCTTCGACCACTGCGCAGGCCTAGCGTCGGGGAGCGCTTCGGCTTTCAATCCTCCCGCAATGATCAGATCGGCAGCTTCCTTGACAAGAGAAAAGGGCGTGCCCCGTGGTTCATACGGCCCCATCCAAGTGGCCGTATCCAACTCGTATTGTACGTGCGTGTCACTGTGCCGGGTGCCGCTCATGAAGGTTGCGCCGCGAATTATCTGCCCGCGCGTATGCTCGGCGATGAATTCTTCGCTGCCCAGGCCATTCTGCGCAGAGAGCACCGCCCCGTGATTGAAGTGATGTCCCACCGGCGCAAGGGATTCCTTAACCTGCCTCACTTTCGTGGCCACGATGGCGAAATCGCAGTCAGGAACTTCCACCGGGCGCGAGGTGGCCTTGAGGGAAACATGAAACTCATGCTTTCCGCTGACACGCAATCCATCGCGGTTGAGCGCCCGGGCATGATCTTCGCGGCGCACGAAAGCCCAAACCTCCGCCACGCGCGCTAGATGCGCCGCGTACAGCGAGCCGATAGCACCACATCCGACAATGCAAACTCGCTTCATAATCGTTTAGCGCTATGCTCTTTTCTCAACTTTTACCAAGTCGCCTGCCTGATAGATTTCTTTTTTCACAACCGCCCGGTACAGCGTATCCGCGTTGTTAAAAGAATCGATGACCAAAATTCCGCTGGAAAACAATGCATCCTGCAGCGCGGCGGAAATCGTGTGAATAGGAGCGGCGCCGCCTTCTCCCATGCCCTTCGCGCCGCTGTAACTGTGCGGCGATGGCGTCTCGATATGCGCGTATTTTACGTTCGGCATATTCATCGCGGTGATCGGAGTATAGTCGCTAAATGTCGCGGTGAGCATGTTGCCAACCGCATCGTAGACGCAGCTTTCCATCAGTGCCGCGCCGATCCCATGCGCCGTCGCGCCGTAGACTTGGCCTTCGACAATGCGAGGGTTGATGACCTTGCCGCAATCATCGACCGCCACATAATCCAGAATGTGCGGGATGAACGTGTCGCGATCGATCTCCACTACGGCAACGTGCAACTGCGACGCATAGGTCAGCGTTAAGCTGCCATATTTCTTTTCCTTGTCGGGCACTTTGAACGGAGCGCGCCAAATGTACCGGCAGTTCAATGTCAGTTCGTAAAGGTCAGCGGGCAGGACAGCGGAATTTACGTTGACGACGTTTGCCAACTGCCAGTAGTTCACGGATTTGCCGCTGTCTTTGGCGCGGACCTCTGGTCCCTGCTTTCCGATACCGAATTCAAGATTCTCTTCATTGGTTTCAAGCAGAAAAGCTGCGAGCCGCTTCATCTCGGTCTTCAGCTTTTGAGCGGCGCCGTGCACAGCCGACAATCCGGAAACCGCAAACTGGCTGGCGTAGGTACCGGATGCCCCAGTGTGCACGTTGCGTTCGGTGTCGAATCCTGTGCGCACGGTAACGAGGTCCGGGTGAATGTTGAGGACGTCGGCGACAACTTGCGCGGCGGTCGTCTCGTGGCCCTGGCCCTGCGGGCAAGAACCCACCGCGACGACAACCTCTCCATAGATATCCAGCTTGCAGTTCGCGCCCTGGGAGTTGCCGGAAAACGGCGCGTTGGGATTGACGATCTGCGACTGGCCAAAATTGTTCGTTCCGGAATCGAGCGTAGTACCGATTCCGATTCCCATCCAGCGCCCTTCGGCTCGGGCCGCCGCCTGTACTTTCTTCCAATTCTCCCACCCTATTTGCTCTATGGCGACTTGCAGCATTTTGGGGTAATTGCCGGAGTCATAGACGCAGCCGTTCGGAGTCGTGTAAGGAAATTCTTCCCGTCGAATATAGTTGCGCAGCCGCATCTCGTCCGGAGCAATGCCCAATTGGTGCGCGCAAATATCCACGACGCGCTCCAGGAACCAAAGATGCTGCATCCGCGAATAACCGCGGTTTGGACCAACCGGGCATTTATTCGTCACCGCCTGGCTGAAATCGATGCGCGCATTCCGGAAGCGGTAGACACCGGGAAAAACCTGCGCCCAAATCACGCAACCCAGCGGCTCATAACGCGGATATGCGCCGCAATCGTCAATATGGCGCGAGTCGATTGCGGTGATAACGCCGTTCTTATCCAGTGCCACCCGCGTGTCGCGGAAGGTTCGCTCGTTGCCGTGGGCGCTTGAGACGTTGTGCTCGGAGCGAGTCTCGATCCATTTCACCGGGCGGCCGCCGGCTTTTTTCGAAGCGAGCGCACAAACCGACATTTGGGGATAACTGGTGATCTTGATGCCGAAGCTGCCGCCGATATCAAAGGTCTGCACGCGAATCCTGTCAATCGGGACGCCGAGATGCGCCGCGATGAACTGTATTGCGAACGACGGAAAAGAATTATTGCACCAATAATAGATTTGCTCGTCTTTCGGATCCCACTGACCGATGACCGCGTTGTTTTCCAACGGCGTGCTGGAAAAACGGTGAAAATGCATCTTGTCGATGCGCACGATATGGGCGGCTTCGCGAAACGCCTTTTCAATGTCGCCATACTCGAAGACGCCGCGCCAAACACGGTTTGTTCCCGCATCGTCATGAAGAAGGACGGCGTCTTTCAAGGCTTCTTCGGCGTCGACCACAACGTCCAGGGACTCGTACTCGACTTGGATGAGCTCCGCGGCATCGTCGGCGATTTGCGGCGACGTCGCGACGATAGCAGCTACCGGTTCCCCCTGGTAGCGCACTTTGGAAACCGCCAGCGGATAATCTTTGATCCGCGCGAAGGGATCGGGCCCGATCTCGATGAAGGGATTCGTCTGCTTCGCGATTTCCGCGCCGGCGAGAGTGCAAATTACGCCTGGAAGGGCTTCCGCGGCGGAAGTATCTAGACTGGTCACTTTCGCATGAGCATACGGGGAGCGCACGAACTTCAAATACAGCATGTTGTGCAGCTTGATGTCGTCGACGAACTTGCCGCGGCCACGAAGGAGGCGGTTGTCCTCCTTGCGCGCCAGCCCCTTGCCGACCCATCCTCCGCTATTGGATCCCGCGCTCACTTCACTTATCTCCTAAATCGTCCGAAACTCTTCTTAACGAAGTGCGGCCTGCAAGCCGTCAATCAGCTTCTGCACATTCTTTTTTCCGAGCGGCTCGAGCAATCCACCTGCCACGGAAGTCAAACGTCCGAAAATCTGTGCTTCGCCCTGCCACGCGACTTTGGTGCCACCGGCTGCCGGAACAAGATCGAAGCCTGCCGTCAGTGACACGTTTCCGCCAGCGACACTTCCCTGGCCCTTATATTGAGCGCGGCTCGGGCGATTGGCTTCCGCAAGCTCCATCTTCACATTTGCGGTGCCTTTGATATAGGAGATGCCGACGTTCACCCGCACGGCGAAGTGACGCTCATCTACAATATCCATCCCTTGAAAATCCGGGAGCAACGGAGCGAACTTGCGCGGGTCCGTCAGGAAATCAAACACTTCCTCGGGAGAGCGCTGCACTTTGAAGTCGCCCCCAAACTTAATCGCCATGGCTGGAGCTCCGCATTTTTGCCGCAGCGGTTTCGATGGCTTTGAAAATGTTCTGATAGCCGGTGCAACGGCAGGTATTTCCCGCAATTGCCTTGCGAATCTGCTTCTGATTGGGGTTGGCGTTGTCTTTAAGGAGTTGCATCGCAGAAAGCATAAGCCCGGGCGTGCAAAAGCCGCATTGCAGACCGTAGCAGTCACCGAATGCCTTTTGAATAGGATGAAGCTCGCCGTCTTTCTCCAGACCTTCGACGGTGGTAATTTCCGCGCCGTCGGCTTGCACCGCAAAGACCGTGCAGGATTTCACCGCAGCGCCGTTCATCAGTACCGTGCATGCGCCGCAATAGGTGGTGTCGCAGCCGACATGCGTGCCCGTTAATTCAAGGCCTTCGCGGATAAATTCAACCAGCAACAACCGAGGTTCGACTTCCCGCGAATGGAGCTTCCCGTTGACGCGGACCTGAATGGAAATTTTTTGTGCGGCCTCAGGCATAGATGTGGCTGACCTCCACCTGTTGTCCGCGGGCCCGCTGGAGAGCGGCTTCCGTCGCGCGTTTGACAAGCGCACCCACAAGTTGCCGCTTGTATTCCGCTGAACCCCGCATATCCGGCTGGGGATCGGCAGCTGCACGCGCGGCTTCTCCAGCCGATGCGATGAGCTTCGGCGTAATCTGTTGTCCTCGCAGCAGGGATTCTCCTTGTCGAACTCGAATCGGCAACAGACCGACACAGCCCACCGTGATTGCAATCTCTTTGCAGCGATCGCCGTCCACGGTCAACTGCACGGCGGCGCTCGCGGTGGGATAAACGGGCGCTGCCCGCTTGAAGGCGAGATAGGCGCTACCGCTGTTCTCTTGCGGAATTTTGACGACAATTTCTGAGACAAGTTCGTTTGGGGACAGCGCGGTTGTGTAAGCATCTTTCAGGAATTCACTCAGGTTTAAAGAACGCTCCCCTGTCAGGCCAGCGCATCGGACTTCGCAGGATAGCGTCAGCAACACTGTGGCCCAATCGCCGCTGGGGTCGGCCTCCGCGATTGAACCGCCGATCGTTCCTCGATTCCGGACCTGTACGTCCGCGATTCCCGCCGCGCAGTCCCGCAGAATCGGAATCTTTGCAGCGGTTGGAGATTTTTCGATTTCGGCATGCCGCGCAAGTGCGCCGAAGTGCAGAGCGTCATCCTCCTGTTGAATATAGGAGACCCCCTGGATAAAGTTCAGATCAACGAGGTGAATGGGATTCGCAAAACGCAACTTCATCAGCGGAATTAAGCTCTGTCCCCCCGCCAGCAGTTTCGCGCCTTCCCCTAGTTGGGAAAGGAGCGTCGCCGCGTCCTTGAGGGAGCTAGCTCGATGATAAGTAAAAGCTTGAGGATACATCTTGCGTAAGCCCTCGAACCACTGCTCCAGCTTTTGGATCGAAGGATTGCCGGTAGGCTTGCCTTCGGTTGGTTCCGTTTACAGTTGCCAGCTCGAGCTGACTACATCGTCCACGGCGAAACTAACGGGCCGCCGCTCTTGCGATTCGCTGATCCATCACGGCAGTCAATCTTGTTTCCGAATCTCGCAAATGCTGTGCGAGAAGCGTTGCACACGCTTCTGTCTCTCCGCCGGTTAGCAGTTCGTAGATTCTACGGTGAACGGGAACAAGGCCGCCCGGATCATCATGCCGAAGATCCACAAGGACCATTCCCATCCGCAATTCGCCCAGAATTTTCTCATAAAAGGATTCCAGTCGGCGGTTCCGGTGAAAGCGAATCAGCAGCGTGTGAAAATTCAAATCAAAACGGACGGCCCTTACCCAATCGACGCCCTCAACCGCTTTCTCATATCCTTCCAACGCGGCGCGCATCTCCGTCAATACATCGGAATCATCCGCCTTCGCTGCTCGTACCGCTGGAATTTCCAGGAGGTGGCGCAGGCGATAAATTTCGGCCACGTCTTCGAATGAGAGTCGTGCGACAGCCACACCGCGGTGCGCGCTTCGCTTCAAGAGACCTTCCAGCGACAAGATTCGCGTCGCCTCCCGGACGGTATTTCTGGAGACTCCCAGGGATGCGGCCATCGGAACTTCTTGCAAGGCGGTTCCGGGAGGCAATTCTCCGTCGAGGATGCGCTGCCGAAGAATCGAGGCAACCTGATCAGCGACAGAGATTCGATTGATCTCGGCTAGTTCCATCTTTGGTCTCAACCTGCGCGGGGCAGTGCGACATGTTGCTCTCAAACCAGTGGGGGAGTCAAGTGTTCAACAATTCCCATATCCTATTGGTCTCCTCTTTCTCCTTGACATGTCTCTTTGCCGCGCATAGTGTATCGTTCCATTCTGGCTTTCTTGTGTCGAGGTGGGGACCGGGGATGGGGTCAGTACTGATGCATCGCCAAGACATGATCGATGATTTGCTTTTCCCGGCATTGCCAGTCACACCTCGTTCTGGATGCCCCTAGTCTACCCATGGTGCCTTGCGGTCAAGTCCGTCGCGTGAGTGCCTGAGCGACCTGAGAAGCGGTTCTCACACGCAGACCCAGGACAAAGCCGCAAAAATCAAAGGTGCAGCTTAAAAGCGACTTTTCGACCGCAATTTGGACTGCTAGGGGTATAAAGTCAATTTGGGGGGGTGCACAGTGGAGATTAGCAGCAAGTGGAATTATTCGCTCCAGATTCTTCAGGTTGTACTCTGCGCAACTTTTCTGTTGATCTCGCCGATCTCCGCGAGGAGCCAGGCGGTCAACGCCACGCTCTCGGGAAAGATAACCGATGCTTCGGGCGGCAGCGTTGCCAAGGCGAATGTTACCGCTTCCAATTTGGCCACTGGGTTTTCTCGCTCCGCGCAGAGCTCCGACAACGGAGAATACTCCATCCCCGCGCTGCCAGCCGGAGAATACAAGGTCAGTGTCGAATTTTCGGGCTTCGGAAAACAGACCAAAAACATCACGCTCCAGGTTGGGCAAGCCGCGGAGCTCGGGTTCACCCTCTCGCCGGGAGAAATGGTTCAGAAAGTGGAAGTCGAAGCCACTACAGAACTGGCGGAGCCAACCCGAACCCAGGTCAGTACGGTGATCACGGAGAATCAAATCGTCAATCTTCCGGTGAACGGGCGTGAATTCATCGACTTTGCATTGCTCTCTCCCGCCGTGACCATCGGGGATACGACCGCGGGAAACACCGATGTAATCGTCGAGCCGGTGACCAAGCTCTCTTTCGCGGGCCAGAACATCCATTACAATTTTATCGCCGTGGATGGGGCCGACGACATTTCGACGGCTTCGGGTATCCAGCGCGGTACGCCTCCGCAGGAATCAGTGCTGGAATTCCGCGTCATCAACACGGACTACTCCGTTGAGTTTGGCCGGGCCAGCGCGGGCATCGTGAACATCATTACACGCGGCGGCACCAATGATTGGCACGGAATCGCGTACGAATATTTTCGCAACAACAAACTCGATGCCATCAATCTCCTCCAGGCCACCGGCGCCCATGTGCTAAGGCAGAATCAATTCGGCGCTGCCATAGGCGGTCCTCTCCAGAAAGACAAGACCTTCATCTTCGGCAACTATGAAGTCCAGCGTCGTGGCGAGTCGCCCTTCTACAATTCAGCAGTCCTCAGCAACATCAAATTCATCAATGAACTGAAAGCTGTTTACGGCCTGACGCCGGAACCCGCCTTGGGCAGCGTTCTTCGCACGAATGACACGGACAATGGTTTCGTGAGACTGGACCACAGCTTTAGCCAGAAAGAGACGATGTTCGTGCGCTATTTCATCGACGATGGGAGGTTGTTGAACCAGTCGCCGCTCAACGACGGCTTTGACTTGCCATCGGCTTTCAAGGACAACTTCTATCGCGATCAATCCGTCGCCGGGACGCTCGCTTCCGTCATCAAACCGACGATGGTGAACGAATTGCGCATGCAGTTTGCGCGTCGTTCATTCGATTTCCCCACCGTCTCCACGCAGCCGCACCTTGAGCTGTCGAACACCTTCACCACCGGCGTAAACCGCGGCAATCCCGATTTCTACCGCGAATCCCGCTTCGAACTGGTCGACAATTTCTCGATCTCCCATGACCGCCATACTTTCAGCCTCGGCGGCAACTACAATTTCGTCCGCACGACCGAATCCTTTCCTCTGTTCTACCCCTTCGAAGCAGACTTCGCCAATCCTAAAGCCTATTTCGGCAACGACGGCGTCAACGGAGCACAATGCGTCTCTCCCGTGGGGGATCCCGGAGGCCCCGGTCCTGCCGGCTGCCAGCACCCGTTCGTTATCTTCTTCGAGCGCTTCGATAAAGCCTCGAATTTCACCGAGCCCATGCTCAACACTGCCGTTTACAGAGGAAGCAGTTTCTCTTCCGCGATTCGCAACGAAGCACAAGGAACGCTTGATCACAGCTACGACGGCCTTTTCCTTCAGGACAAGTGGCGCGCGACCAGCCGTTTGACTTTGAATGGCGGGATTCGTTGGGAGTGGGAAACCTGGCCCAGCGGCGTGCTCAATACCCAGTGGAAGAACTTCGACCCGCGATCGGGCATAGCTTATAACGTTGGAACTAAGCAGAACGTGGTCATCCGTGCCGGTTTCGGCCTGTTCCACGGTATCATTCCCGCACCGCTCCTGGCCTGTCAGATTCCCTCCTGCGGCGGCACGCTTGGCAAATACCCCGGACGTCCTTTTCAGGATTCACTTGCCGCGAATACGCGGCTCTTTGCTTTCGCCAGCGGTCCCGGTATCACCGCACTCGGACTCTCGCAGCTTCTCACCACGGGGACTTATCCGGACGCCGTTCCTTTCAATAACGTTTGCTTCCCCGGGGAAACAACCCTGTCCCAGTGTGGGTTTTTTGGTGATGCGACCGTTGTGCGATTCGTTCAAGATCACAAAAACCCCTATGGCATCCAGGCCAGCCTGGCCGTCGAATTCGAGCCCTTCAAGGACACCTCGGTCAGCATCAGCGGATTGCATATCCGCGGCGTGCATCTCGGCAGCTTTTACAATGTGAACCAGCCTGATCCATCCGGCACAGTCCAGGTGCACGATTCGCAAGGCCGCGTGGGCACCAAGAATACCTATTTCTGCACCGCCGCCCCAGCGTGCGCTGGGCAGCCCGGGACTCGCGACCCGCGTTGGGCCATTTATTTCGAGGCCACTTCGCGCTGGGACTCCCAATACGACGGCTTGCTGATCAATGTGAATAAGCGGCTCGCCCATCATTTCTCCTATGGCATCAGTTACACCTGGTCGAAGTCCATCGACGATGGCCCCAATCCAAGCTTCGTGCTCATCCCCCAGGACAGCCAGAACTTCCGTGCGGAGCGTGCGCTTTCTTCAGACGACGTGCGGAATCGTCTCGTCCTGAATGGCACTGTGGCGACCCCCAAGGAATGGAATGTTTTCGCCCGGGATTATCAGTTCGGTTTGATTGCAACTATCCAGTCGCCGATGCGTTTCACAAAATTTGCCGGCTTCGACGCCAACGGCGATGTTTTCGGCAACAACGACCGCGTTGGCATCGAGCCGCGCAACACCTTCATTGGTGATAATTTCCGCTCCGTTGATTTTCGAGTGGGGCGCGCATTCCCCTTCAAGGAGCGCCGTAGCCTGGAAGTGCTCGCCGAGGCCTTCAACCTCTTCAACACGACCAATATCCGTTTCTTCAACACGGTCTATGGTGCGGCGGATTTCTGCACCGCCACTGTGAATTTGGTTGTCGCGCCTCAATGCGCCGGCGGCCCGTTCAATCATCTTGAAGCGTCGCCGAACCAGTACTATGGGACGCCGCGCGCAGTTTTCAACCCGCGGCAGATTCAGCTGGCTATAAAGTTCAACTTCTAAATGTCCCTGGAATTAGACTTCGAGTGCCATGCCGCACCGAGCTTTTGAAACGCCCAGAGTTCAGCGCCTGGCACTCGCCTCATCGAAACGAAAGGCGAGTGCTCGGCTTTATCTTAACGCTTGAAAGCAAAAGACGCGGAGGAGCAATGCGATTCGGCATCTACGCGGAGATGCAAACCGCGCCGGGAAAATCCCATGCAGACATGACCTGGGAAATCCTCCGCCAGATCGAGCACGCCGACCAGGTCGGCTTCGATGTCTACTCCGTGATTGACCATCATTTCTTTCAGAAATTTTCCATCTCTGCCAATCCGCTGGCGCTCTTCAGCGCAGCGGCCCAACGCACTGAACGCATCCGATTTCGAGTCGCTCTGTTTACCCTTCCCCTCGAAAACCCAATGCGTTTGGCCGGACAGATCGCGGAAGCCGACATCCTTACAAATGGGCGCCTCGAATGCGGGTTGGGGCGCGGCCATGCCTGGCTCTTCGGCCCCTCGAATGTCCCGCTCGAAGAAAGCCGGCCACGCTTCGACGAAGCAATCGAAATATTGATCGAGGCATGGACAAAGGACAAAGTAACCTTTGAAGGCAAATTCTATAAAGTGAAGGACCTTTGCGTCGTGCCCAAGCCTGTGCAGAAACCGCACCCTCCCCTATATACGGGTGGCACGAGCGATATCACCTATCAGATGGCCGGGGAGCGTGGGTGGGGGATTTTCGTGCCTCCTCTACTGCCCTGGGGTGTGCTGGAGAAGCCGCTCACCATCTATAAGAAAGCCTGTGCCGCGCATGGACACAGGCCGAACATCGTCTATATTCGGCCGGTCTATCTGGACGAAGACGAGAAACAAATTCGAAAGGAAGTGGAGGGCGCTCTTCACAATTTCTTGGCGTTCAATGCCTCGCCTGTCGAATCATTGCAGGACGAACCGAAGAAAGCGGAACTTCGCGCCAAGGGCTATGGCTTCTACGCCAGCGGGGCGCTGGAATCTCTGACCAAGTTGACCTACGAAGAGATCGTAGACCAGGAGATTGGTTTCATTGGCACGCCTGACGAAGTCATCCGCCAGATTCGGAATTTGCAAGCCAAAGGTGGGATCGGGGAGCTGGCCATCGTTTCCAATTTTGGCGGACTCGAGCATTGGAAATCCATAAAGACCCAGCAACTCTTTGCTGATCGGGTTATGCCGGCCTTCCGAGGGAACGTCACTGCCTCCCGAGTAGGGGCGTGAAGACTAACTCAACCTTTCTCCGGCCACGAAGACAATCGAACCAATGAACTCCTCGCAAAATGCAAGCGCGCACGGATCGAACATGCTTTCGGAGCGATACGAAACGCTTGCTCCCCTCAGTTCCCGCCGTCTTCTCGTTCTGGGTGGTATCGGCCTGATCCTCGTCGGAATGATTTTTGGTGACGTCTTCGCGATTTTTATCCTTCACCAGAATGCCTCCCGAGTTGGTGCCAGCCTTGCTGCAGCCGCTCACGCAGCTCTGGCCGGGGATAGCACCACCGTGACCAATAATTTTCAAGCTGTAGGTGGATTCCTTGAAAATCGCGGCACAAAAGTTGACACTCATGCCCACGTGATTGCTTTTGGCTATCTGGCGCTAATGCTCGCGCTCCTGGCGCCATGGGCCGTACTTTCGGCCAAAACAAAAAGGCGGCTGGCATGGCTCTTTTTATGTGGCGCGGGCTTACTGCCCTCCTGCGTATTTCTGATTCACTATGTTGGGCTAGCTCGCAGCCCACTTAAATCCATCGGATGGGCCAGCATCTTCGCCGATGTCGGCGGCCTGTTTGTAATCATTGCCCTTGCTGGCTATCTCTATGGACTTGGGAAGCGCCTTCTCTCGGGGGAGCGCTCTGCCGTTCAGGACCATCCCCTTGCCGTTTCGAGTTTTGCCGGGCAGCTGCTGCTGGCGGGTGGTGTGCTACTGATGATGCTGGGGTTCCTGCACGGCAGCTATTACGCCGCTGTTGACCTCTATCGTCACGAGGCGCTTGACTATTCCATTCTTTCGCAAATCAGCATGGGCGCTGCGGAGAAGAATGCCGCAGCTGTTGAGAGCGGGCTGGCCGCCTACAGTCAGCTGCAAGGCGAAAAGGCGGTGAATATCGCCGCGCACGCTCACATTATCGAGTTCGGCTTGCTTTCCATTCTGCTGGCATTTTTTCAACCCTATGTAGACCTGCGCGAAATCTGGAAACGACGCTGGGCGTTTGTTCTCTTGCTTGGATCGCTGGTTCTACCAGTTTGCGTCCTGCTGGAACTGAAGTTTGGGTTGATCGCGGGTGGTCTAGCAGATGTGGGCGGCCTGTTTGTAATCGTGGCGCTATTGGCGATGTGGATTGGCGTCCTGCGTGACACCGGGCGGCTCGATGCGGGAGACACAGCATGATCGGGGCACGCCGGCTACTTCTTGCGGGCGGGATCGTTCTAGCCCTTTGGGGAATGGGCTACGGCTTGTGGTATGCGGTGTTTGCCGAGCACCAGGCCCTCGAAGAAATTGGGGCCTCTCTCTCAACCGCCTTCTCGAGCGCGGCCCAGCGCGATGCTGCGCAGTCTGGAGCTGCCCTCTTGCGCTATAAGGAATCCAAATTCATTTATGATCGCCAAGTCGACGTCCACAGCCACTGGATCGGCCTCGCCATGGTGCTGATTGTGGTGGGCCTTTGCTTCGATAGAGTGTCATTCTCTGAGAGGACGAAACTTTGGCTTGCGGTTGGGCTTTTCGCGGGAGCGTGCGTCTTTCCTCTGGGTGTCCTGTTCCAGATCTATAATCATGGGCCGCTGCCGAGAGTTCTCGCGATTTCGGGATCCGCCCTGGAGATTGGTTCCCTATGCCTCATCGCGTTAGGGCTTGCGCGGAGTCAATCCTCCAAATCTCGCTCCTGAGAAGGTTGGTAGGGGCGGTGGGGATCGAACCCACGACCTTCGGCTTAAAAGGCCGCTGCTCTACCACTGAGCTACGCCCCTAACTGCTTGTAACATCTTACATTGAAAAGATTTAGCGCGCATCCCAGATCTCGGGTAACTCGCGATGAAAGATGGCACTGTCACATTCGATTTCAGTTCGTCATTGGCTTGTCTAGACGCGACCCGAGGCGCTCGAATCGAACCTATTTCATAGGCGCGGGAGGCTGCTATAGTGCAAATTCAAATGATCTTCGCTCGTCTCGCTAGCCACTTAATCCGATACGAGTATGGGATAAGCGCGGAAGCCGCACCGTTGATCGGGAGTCAAATACGTTACATTTTGTCACGTGGCATGTCTGACCGCGGATGTTACTCCGACAGATTTTCCAGCGCTTGATGGACCGAGGAGGAAATCCTCCTATTGGCGAGTTTCACCCAGTTCCTGCTGAGATCTAGCCAAGAGCGATGCCAGAAGCCCGCACGCAGCTGCGAAGGACAACCACAGCCCAGGAACGGCGCGATTCCCGGTGAGATGAATCAAATAGGTGTTGATGGCCGGCGTAAATCCGCCGAACACGGCCGTGGCCAGGCTATAGGCGAGCGAGAAGCCCGAAGTACGAACATCGACGGGTATGATCTCCGTGAGGAAAACGACCATGGCGCCGTTATAGCTGGCGTAGAGGAATGACAACCAGAGCTCAACTGCCAAGAGCCTCGAGAAGCTAGGCTCGCGAACCAACCATAGCATCGCGGAGTAGGCCGTGACCAACATGAGGAAAGTGAAAACCAGAAGCAACGGGCGACGACCGATCCGGTCAGAGAGCGCTCCCATCACTGGGAGCCAGAAAAGATTGGACGCGCCGACGCACAGAGTCACGATCAAACTATCGATGTTTGCGAGGTGAAGCACGGAGTTGCCGAAGGTCGGCGTGTAGGCAGTGATCATGTAGAAGGAAACGGTGGTCATGGTGACCATCATCGTCCCCACGAGTACGACCGCCCAGTTGGCCGTGAGAGAGCGGAAGATTTCTGAACTGGTCGGGCGGTGCTTGCGAGCGACGAACTCATCCGTTTCCTGAAGGGAGCGCCTGAGCCGAAAGAGAAACGGAATTATGCCGCAGCCGAGGAGAAGAGGGACGCGCCATCCCCAGGCGGTCATTTTCTCCGGCGGGAGCCTGGAGCTGAGCACGACTCCCACGAGAGCAGCGAACATCACGGCTACCTGCTGGCTGCCCGATTGCCAGCTTACGTAGAAGCCTTTGTGCCCCGGTGTAGCAATTTCGGATAAATACACGGAGACGCCGCCCAATTCCATGCCTGCTGAAAACCCCTGCAGGAGCCGGCCGATCAAGACGAGTAGCGGAGCGAGCAATCCGATCGTGGCGTACCCCGGAGTGCAGGCAATGGAAAAAATGCCAACCGACATTAATGTGAGTGTCAGAATGAGGCCGGCGCGACGGCCATGGTGATCGGTGTACGCGCCGAGCACGATAGCGCCGAGGGGCCGCATCAAGAACCCTGCGCCGAAGGTCATCAGCGACAACATGAGCGATAGGAAAGGGTTGCCGCTGGGGAAAAAGGCGTGACCGATGGCCGTGGCGTAGTAGCCAAAGACCATGAAGTCGTACATCTCCAGAAAGTTTCCGCTGGAGACGCGAATCACGGACCAAATTCTTGCGTTTCGATCAGAGGGGGCGATCATAGGACCATGCTGTTCGCGGGAATCACCTTATACCCCGTTTGAGTGAAAGGCCAAATACGAACTGGAAGTGAGCAAGAATGCGCTGTGAAGTTCCAGCAAGAGAGCTGGCCACACCGGCTAGTTTTCCCTGCTTACGCGCGAAGCGATGGCCGCGCCCAACTCCTCGGTTGTTGCGTTGCCCCCAATATCGGGCGTACGGACTCTCGCGTGAGCGAGAACATGCGTGATGGCGTTCTCGACGGCGTCCGCGGCTTCTGAAGCGCCGAGATGTCGGAGCATCATCGCGCCCGACCATATCTGCCCGATCGGATTCGCAATTCCTTTGCCTGCGATATCGGGCGCCGAGCCGTGGACGGGCTCAAACATGGATGGAAATTCTTTCTCCGGATTGAGATTGGCGGAAGGCGCGATGCCGATCGATCCAACAACTGCGGGTCCCAGGTCGGAAAGTATGTCGCCGAAGAGATTGGACCCCACGACCACGTCGAACCAATCCGGATGACGCACGAAGTGAGCCGTCAGGATATCGATATGATATTGGTCCGTGCGGACATCGGGATAGCCGCCGGCCATCGCATGAAAACATTCATCCCAGAATGGCATTGTGTGAATGATGCCGTTCGATTTTGTTGCTGAAGTGAGATGCTTGTTTCTCTTGCGCGCCAATTCGAATGCGTAGCGCATCACGCGGTTCACTCCTCGCCGCGTGAACACCGTTTGCTGGACGGCCATCTCATCGTCCGTTCCTTCATAAAGGCGCCCGCCGATATTTGAATACTCCCCTTCGTTGTTTTCCCGGACGATGCAGAAATCAATTTGACCGGGCTTCCAATTCTTCAGCGGAGTCTCAATCCCCTCGAAAAGCCGCACGGGCCGCAGATTGACGTATTGCCGGAAGGTGCGCCGGATAGGGATCAAGAGCCCCCAGAGCGAGACGTGATCTGCAACGCTAGGATGCCCCACAGCTCCCAGGAAAATCGCGTCGAACGGCCGAAGCTGCTGCAAACCATCGGGCGGCATCATCTTTCCGGTCTTCACGTACGTTTCGCAGCTCCAATCGAAGGCATGCCAGTTAAATTGAAATCCAAAACGCTTGCCGGCCGCTTCGAGAGCGCGAATGCCTTCCGGGACAACTTCTTTGCCAATGCCGTCTCCCGCGATCACAGCGATGTTGAACGTTTTCATTTGCCTTGGAGCTTATCCCTTCTCTGCCGAAACCAACGGCAAAAGGGCGCTGACATCAGGCGCAGAATCCAATGCCTTTACATATGCGATGAGCTTTTCGGTCTTGTCCTTGGGCCACGCCGCAAATTCCGCGCATCCCCTGAATTTGGCGGCGGCTTCGTCAAAGGTCATGGGATTCGCGGGGCTGCCCTTGGCAAAGTCCGCGCGGCCCGTGATAACCCGTCCATCTTTAAGATGAATTCTCAATAGTGACGCCATTTTGGCGTAGCCAGCGCTCTCCGCTTCAGGATCGACGTAGAAGTTGATTCGACCAATCATTTCTTGCACGTCCGTTCCTTGAACAACTTTGTCGGAGAACTCGCCTAAGCCTGCCTTCCCGCGCAAGAGAAGAATAGCCATGCAAAACTCCATGCTGAATTTGGCTTCCAATCCGGTCTTGGGCCGGTGATGAAGCAGCGTGGTCGTCATTTGATGATTTGCGCCGACGTCAAGCTTCGCTACTTGAGCCCCTTGCAACTTGTTGACTTCGATTAGTCGCACCAACTCGGTCATTGCAGGATGAGAGAGGGAGCCCGACGGATACGGCTTGAGCGAGATACCGGGAGAAGCGAACGTCCACGGTTTTCCGAGACGGTCCATAATCGCTCCGGGATCGAACGACCCTCCGAAGGCATGGAAAAATCCACGCTCCGCTTCCAGAATTTGCTCCGCCGCCGTCCAGCCTAGCGAAACAAATTCTGCTGAAAGCAGACCGCTCTCGGCAGCGTGGCCAGCCTGAAATGGTTTAGTCATCGTACCGAAATTTTCACGCAAGCCCCCCGACTGGCTGGCCGCCAGGCCAAAGGTATTCCGTATTTTCGAAAGATCGAATTGAAGTAGTTTCGCGCATGCTGCCGACGAGCCGAATGGACCGCAAGTCCCCGTGGAATGGAATCCATCCTGGTAATGCCGAGGCGAGATGGCTTCCGCAATTTTGCATTCCACTTCAACGCCCAGATGATAGGCGAGCATGAATTCCTTGCCGGAAATGGTCCTGCCTTCGGCCAAGGCTAGCAGAGCGGGCAGCACCGGCACAGTTGGGTGCACGAGCAGGCCATAAACCCGGTCTTTTGCGACGGCCAACTGCGTGTCGTCGAAATCATCCGCATGAATGGAAACGCCGTTTACGAACGCGGCGAACCGCGGCGAAGTTTTCTTTGAAGAACCGACGATGGCAGCTTTTCCATCGCAGATCCCGAGATGCTCGACATACTCCCGGCAAATCGCGCCGGTTTGCGCCCGTGATCCGGCAAGCGCCAGTCCCAAACCGTCGAGAATGGACTTCTTGCCAAGCTCGATGACGTCTTCTGGAATGTCCCCATACTTTGTCGAAGCAACAAATCTGCCGACATATTCCGTCAAACCCGAAGCCTTGGGAAAATCGCTGCTTGGCGCGCCGCCCGCTCCTCCTTTCGAACTAGCAAGAACAGCTGACCCAATCACACCGAGAGAGGCTTTGCCAAAATCACGCCTTAACACATTTCACCTTTTATTCCGAACGCTTACTTCTGGCCGCATCGCCCTCTGTATGGAGAATTCAAATTTTCACGCAGGACCTGGCCATTCTTTATAATGAGATTCGCGCGTCTAAGCCCCACAAGTTTAGAACTCCAAGATGCCCGCCGTGTTGGCGGAATCGAGGCGATATTGCATACCGCCGAATTGCTGGCGTCAAGTTCCAATTCCCTTTCTTCCCGTCGCCGGCGTTGCTGGAGTCGTCTTCAAGAGCGTCGCCAGTCCCGCACCGACAACGGTGATAGCACCAAGATATGCAAATCCTGAGAGAAAATGTCCCGTTTTCTTGTTTAGATAACCCACGATCAAAGGAGCGAAGTAAGCTCCGAGGTTGCCAATGGCATTGACGAATCCCATCACCGAGCCGACGATTCTTGAAGGCAAAGTTTCGGTCGGAATGGCCCAAAAAGCGCCCATCGGGCCGTAGGCGCCCACACCGCTCAGGGTAATGAAGGCGAACGCCAGCAAGTGCGAGCGAGAAATGGTGGCAACTGCGAGGAGGATACAGGATCCCCCGAGCAACATGGCTCCCGCGGCGTGGTAGCGACGTTCATGCACCCTGTCCGAGTGGCCAGAAATAATCAAGAGTGAAGCAGCGCCAACGATGAATGGAAGAGTATAGAGAATTCCGGTCGAAAAGCTGCTCAGTTTCTTGAAATTCTCCATCGCGGTGGGGAGCCAAAACAGGAGTCCCATCTGGCCGCTGATGAAACAAAAATAAACTGCAGCCAGCAGAAACACCCGGGGACGCAGAAGAGCACGCAGGTAGGGAACTTTTTCCTGCCCCTCCAGTTCGGAATGCTCCCTGCGCAGGGTTTCCACCAGAGGAACTCGTTCGCTTTCTGGCATCCAGGCCGCCTCAGCCGGACGGTCTTGAACAAATTTGAGCCAAATCGCAAGCCACAGAAAAGGCAGCGACCCTTCGGCGATCAACATCACGCGCCAGGACCAATGATCCAACATCCATCCGGAAAACGGGGAGGAAACGATCACTGCAGCAGGCAAGCAGAGTAACCAAAAGGCATTGGCTCGCGCGCGTTCGGATCGCGGAAACCAGTGCGAGAGAAGTATTAACGTTGCGGGATGAACGCCGCTTTCGGCTATTCCGAGGAACAAACGAAGGAGCAAGAGCTCATGATAGGTCCGTGCCAAACCACAACCCACGGCAAAAATGCCCCATGCGACCAGCAGGATGCTGATGAATTTCTTGGCGCTCCAATGCTTCGCCAGATGGCCACCGGGGATTTGCAGCGCCAGATAACCCCAGAAGAAAATTCCCGCAACGGTTCCCGCCTGTTGCGGATCCAAATGCAGGTCTCGGCTGATTCGCGGCAGGGCGAGCGAGATGTTAGTGCGGTCGATAAACGCGATCGTGTACATGACGAGAGCGACGGGAATGATGCGAACCCATCGCTGAGACGGCGCGTTGCGAGTCATCGCGGCTGCTGCATCGGACTTCTGTGCTTGCTCAGCCATGTGCTCTGTCTTCGGCGCTGAGATTCGGTGGCCCAGTGTCATCGGCACATGAGGCCGTGTCTAACCTCAGGTGCGCGGTTATGAGCGAGGTTTCAGCGCGGAGTATATTTCAGCACGGCATCCAAACCTAGAAATTGTGCCGCCCACGGAGTCAGATAAATGCAAATTAATCTGACGTTAAGCTCGCGTCGCGGCATGTAATGTATCTTTGCCTCCCTTTGCTACCAAGAGAATCCCACTTCGAGTCATTGAGACAGCTCGTCTTTTGTTCTAAAGTGAACATGCCTTGATGCAGCCTGCTCAATTGCCTCTCAGCTCCCACGCAAAGCCAGTTGATGTTTTTCCACAAGCGGCGGAGCTGGAGAAGGAACTGAAGCGAACAATAAGCGGCGAGGTGCGATTCGATCGTGGGAGTCGAGCTCTATATGCCACGGACGGCTCAAATTACCGGCAGATTCCCATTGGATTGGTTGTGCCGCGTGACGACGCAGATGTGATTGCAGCCGTGGCGGCATGCAGGAAGTTTGGCGCCCCTGTTCTGGCGCGTGGGGCCGGCACAAGCTTGGCTGGTCAATGCTGCAATGTCGCAGTGGCATTGGATTTCACGAAGTATATGAACCACATTCTTGAGATTGACCAAAACGCCAGATTCGCGCGGGTTCAGCCGGGAGTCGTTCTGGACTCCCTGCGTAACCGCGCAGAATCTTACCAGTTAACCTTTGCCCCCGATCCATCCACTCACAATCGATGCACCATCGGCGGAATGATCGGAAATAATTCGTGCGGAACACATTCGCTGCTCGGTGGGAAAACGGTCGACAACGTAGAAGAGCTGCGAATCCTGCTCTACGACGGTTCGCAGATGACCGTGGGCTCCACAAATGAGAGGGAACTTGCTCACGTCATTGAACAGGGTGGTCGCCGCGGCAGGATTTACAGTAAGTTGCATGGAATCCGAGAGAACTACTCCGGATTAATTCGCGCGCGCTTTCCGCAAATTCCCCGACGAGTCTCCGGCTACAACCTGGATGAACTCCTGCCTGAAAGAGGATTCAACGTCGCGCGCGCATTGGTGGGGACCGAGGGTACGTGCGTCATCGTCCTTGAGGCTAAGTTGAAGTTAATCCACAGTCCGCAGCATCGCACCCTTGTGGGATTGGGGTATAGCGATGCGTTCTTCGCAGCCGATCATGTTCCGGAGATATTGCAGTTTCATCCGATCGGGCTGGAAGGATTTGAAGGAAGTATTGTCGACGGACTCAAAAGGAAAGGAGCGCCAAACCTTGAACTCCTCCCCGACGGTCGCGGGATATTGTTGGTGGAATTCGGGGCCGATGACCCGAACGAGGCTTATCAACTTGCGATTCAGCTCATCGACCGCTTGAAAAAGGTTCGCGAGGCACCTAACGTACGGCTGTACTCGAATAGCGAGGCGCTCGCGGTATGGCAGATACGCGAGGCCGGGCCGCGTGCGGCCGCGTTTGCTCCCGGTGCACAAGCGGAATGGGAGGGTTGGGATGACGCCGCGGTAGCTCCCGAAAAGCTCGGGAGCTATCTCAGAGACATCCGCAAGCTGATGAATGAATACGATTACCGTGGCGCATTCTACGGCCATTTTGGACATGGCTGCATCCACATGCGCGTCAGCTTCGACCTCGAAAGTGAAAAAGGGATCCGCAAGTATTCAGAATTCATCGATCGTGCGGCTGATTTGGTGGTCAGCTACGGAGGTTCGCTCTCCGGCGAACATGGTGACGGACAATCGCGAGCCGCATTACTTCCGAAGATGTTTGGTGCAGAGCTGATGGAGGCCTTCGGCGAGTTTAAGGCAGCTTGGGATCCGGGCAATAAACTGAACCCGCACAAAGTCGTTGATGCATACCTGCCTACTGAAAATTTGCGGCTGGGCGCGGACTATAAACCGCTGGAACCGGAAACGCATTTCAAGTTCCCCGACGACGAGGGTTCGTTTGCGAAGGCAACGTTGCGATGCATTGGACTTGGAGCATGTCGGAAAACTGATCGCGGCGCGATGTGCCCCAGTTATATGGTGACGCTCGACGAAGAACATAGCACCCGGGGACGCGCTCACATGCTCTTTGAGATGCTTCAGGGCGAGGTGCTACGGGGTGTCTGGGAAGACGAACACGTCAAGGAGTCCCTTGAGCTCTGCCTCTCGTGCAAGGCCTGCAAGTCGGAATGCCCGGCGAACGTCGATATTGCAAGCTACAAAGCGGAGTTTCTGTCGCACTACTACGAAAAGAAGTGGCGGCCGCTAAAAGCGTATGCCTTTGGTTTGATCGAACATTGGGCAAGGCTTGGGTCTTTGATCCCGGGCGCTGCAAATCTTCTTCGCCGAGTTGCAGGATCCCGTCGCCTCCTGCAAAAAATCTTGGGGCTGGCTCCCCAGCGGCAATTGCCGCAATTTGCGAGCATGAGCTTTAGGCATTGGGTGCAACGGCATCGCCGCTCCATTTTCGAAAGAAACGGCAACGTGGTGGCGGAACCGTCCAAGGCACGCACTGTCCTCCTATGGGTAGATACCTTTAATAACTACTTTCATCCAGAGACTTGCCTGGCCGCGCTGGAAGTGCTGGAGGATGCTGGCTTCACGGTGATTTGTTCGCGACGCCCCTTGTGTTGCGGGCGACCTCTTTATGACTTTGGCATGCTGGAGAGAGCTAAGAACAAATTGCGTCAAATCATGAGGGCTCTCAGCCGACAGATTGATGCAGGGCTGCCAATAGTCGTCTTGGAGCCGAGCTGCGCTTCGGTGTTTCGGGATGAGCTGCACAATCTCTTTCCCGCCAACGAGCGCGCCGACAGGCTCCGTAGCCAAACATTTTTGCTCAGCGAGTTTCTGCAGAATTACGCCCCACAATATCCCCTTTCCAAGTTTTCGACAAAAGTTTTACTTCATGGCCACTGCCACCAAAAAGCGCTCATGAAAATGGATCATGAGGAGGCGCTATTGCGAAAGTTGGGCGCAGAGCTGGAATCTCCGGATTCCGGATGCTGCGGAATGGCCGGGCCATTCGGTTTCTTGGAAGAAAAATTTGAAGTGTCACAAGCCGCAGGAGAACGAGTCCTGCTGCCGGCGGTGCGAAACGCCGCGCTGGACACTTTGATTGTCGCGGATGGCTTCAGTTGCCGCGAGCAAATCCTTCAGGGCACCGGCAAGCCGACGATGCACCTGGCTGAAGTGTTGAAGATGGCCTTGGATTATAAGAAGTCTTCAGCGGAAAGCTAGTCTGGCTTGATCTTGCGCGCCCAGGCTTCCTTCACATAATGGTTTGATCGACAAACAGGTCCTTACGTCTTCACGCTTATGGACAATGAACCCATTTCCCTAACAAGCATCTGTCCAGTTAATTGCTGGTCAAAAATCACGTTTGAGCTAAACAGAAATTAATCTTGTTTTAAGCCGCAACTGCAATGAATCCACTATGCTCTCACGTGCTGTCCTCTGGCGGAGTTTAGATCGTCCGGGGAGAGGTTTCGGATGGTGCCGTCGATATTTATGAGCAGTCCGCACCTAATATGACTCGGTCCCGCGAGCGCTTCGTTATGAGAGAATACTGAGCGCGGCTATGCGGATTCTCCTAGTTGAAGACGAACGGAAGGTCGCCAGCTTTATCGCACGGGCCTTGAGGGAAAACACCTACGCTGTGGATGTCGCGGAATCGGGTCAGAAGGCGCTCGAACTAGGAGCAGACGTTCCCTACGACGCGATTCTTCTCGACGTGCGTTTGCCCGATCTCAGCGGAATCGAAGTCTGCCGAGAATTACGTCAACGAGGAATTGAGTCTCCCGTAATGATGCTTACGGCGCGAGGATTGGTCGAGCAGCGCGTTGAAGGGCTGGATGCGGGCGCCGACGATTACCTCACTAAACCTTTTGTTTTGGCGGAACTTCTGGCGCGGGTTCGGGCACTGGTTCGCCGCGGATTCCACAGCAGCAACGCAAAGCTTCGCTACGCTGACCTCACACTCGACCGTCACCGCCGCCGTGCCACACGTGACAAAGAGACTATCCCACTTACCTCCAGAGAGTTTGCCCTCCTAGAGCTGCTTTTGCTGCGGGCTCCTGAGCTGATTACGCGCAGTGAAATCGTGGAACATGTTTGGGACTGCCACTTCGACAGCGAAACCAATCTCGTCGAGGTCTATATTAACCGCCTTCGTCAGAAAGTTGATCAAGATCGCTCCGTCAAGCTCATTCACACCATCCGCGGCGTCGGATACCGCCTGGGAACGCCAGGGTCATGAAAATCAGAACACTCCGTCTCCGGATGATGTTGCTTTTCTGCACTGTCGTCGGAGTTCTGCTAGCTGCTTCATACCTGGCGTTTTGGGGCCTGTTGGCCCGTGCGGTCCATACCCAGATCAATCGTCAATTACTTGAGACGGCCCGCCCAATCATTGCAGATATGGCCTCTGAACCCAACGCGAAAGACATAGACCGTTTGGACCTCCCGGGCGAGTTTTTTGAGCTCCTGGATCAAAATGGTCACGTCCTTCAGCGGTCTATGAATCTCGCGGCGCCAATGAAGCTAAATGGATTAAACCTTGCCGGTTCACAGCCGACTTTCGGGATCGCCGCGCTGGAGAATGGCGAAACGGTTCGCGTGGCACTCATTCCTTTTGAGCAAGGAAATCAATCGCAGGTTTTTGTCGTAGCGATTCCTACCTTTGGGACTAACCGGGTGCTCGACAGCTTCGGAAGAGTAGCCTTGCTGCTTTTTCCTCTAAGCCTCTTGCTGACCGCCGGAATCTCGGCACTGTATGTGGGAAAAAGCCTTGCTCCCATCAAAGACCTGACCAAGCACGCCGCCCTGATGGCCAAACGTGTCACTAACCGACAAGGATTTTGGACACCGCTGCCGGTCTCTTCTCCTGATGATGAGCTTGGACGCTTGGCGGTAACATTTAATCATCTATTGAAGAGCGTTGATTCGGCCGTTCTCCAGTTGCGGCAATTTGTGACAGACGCCTCGCACGAGTTGCGCACTCCACTCGCGGTGCTTCACGGAGAGACGGAGCTGTTGCTCTCTAAGCCACGAAGCGCGGAGGAATACCGGCAAACTCTCTGCGTGTTCGACGATGAATTCAAGAAACTGACTCGCATTGTGGAGGGTCTGTTTACCCTCTCGATGGCCGACGCGGGACAATTACATTTGATTCGAGAGCCTCTCTACATCAATGAGGTTCTTGAAGAGACCTGCGCCCTGGCAGCATCTCGCGGACGCGCAAGAAATATCTCCATCGTGCGGGATTTGAACCAGGAGTTGGCCTGTACCGGAGATGAAGCCTTCCTCCACGAACTATTCCTGATTTTTCTCGACAACGCGATCAAGTATTCCCCCGATGGTACATCAATCCACGTCACGCTGGAGATTCGAGACGGGGCGATTCAAGTGCGGTTTCAGGATGAGGGTACTGGCATCTCACCAGAGCACATGCCGCTCATCTTTGATCGGTTCTACAGGGCTGCGCCCTTGAATAGCGGGGAGGCTCAGAGCGGTGGGCTTGGTCTGGCCATTGCGCAAGCTATCGCCATCGCCCACGGCGGCGTCATTGAATGTGAGAGCACAGTAGGGGTGGGTTCAACCTTCACGGTGAAATTGCCCATTACACAGCCCCACGAAGCAGCCCTCGAAACTGAACCTAAACAGAAATTAATTCTCCGTTAAGGCATTGTGCTACCCTCTGCAACTAGGCTCAGCCACAACGTGGAGGTGAACCGGTGTCTTCTCGAAGAATTTCTAGATTGCATTTGCTTTGCTGCATGGCAGCGGTTTTTTTGATGTGTGGGATTTGTTTTTCAGCTCCAGCCAGCGCACAGGTGGCCGGCGGCACTCTCTCCGGCACTGTTACCGACCCATCCGACAAACTTGTGCCTCAAGCGCAGGTCTCGATTGTGAATGTCGCAACGGGGATTACCACCACGGTGATGACGAATTCGGACGGTTTCTACAGCGCCCCCAACCTGTTACCTGGAGAATACGAAATCACAGTTTCGGCGAAGGGTTTTAGCACCGAGGTTCGAAAGGGGAACTCCCTTACGGTGGGAGGTCAGCTGGTTCTCAATCTCAGCCTGCATGTCGGGTCGGCAGCGAAAACCGTCGTGGAAGTGACCACCGAGGCTCCCGCCGTGCAACTCGCCAGTTCCGACATCAGTGCGGTGGTGAACGCAACGACGGTTCGCGAGCTGCCTCTCAATGGCCGCAGTTGGACGGACCTGGCGGCCCTCCAGCCCGGTGTGGATACAATCCAGACTCAGCCTACCTTCGCGGTTGGCGCGGATCGTGGAAATCGTGGTTTCGGGCAGCAGTTGACCATCTCCGGCGCGCGGCCGCAGCAGAACAACTACCGCCTGGACGGCGTCAGTCTAAACGACTACGCCAATGGCGCGCCCGGCAGCGTGCTCGGTGGAAACCTCGGCGTCGATGCCATCCAGGAGTTCTCGGTTCTCACTAGCAACTACTCAGCCGAATACGGCAAGACTTCCGGAGGCGTGGTCAACGCCATCACCCGGTCGGGCACCAATACTCTCCATGGCAGCGCCTATGAATTTCTCCGAAACAGCAAGCTGGACGCAGCAAACTTCTTTGAAGCGGGACAGCGCTCCCCGTTCAAACGGAATCAGTTTGGCGGAGCCATCGGCGGTCCGGTCATCAAGAATCACACCTTCTTTTTTGCGGATTTCGAAGGAATCCGGCAGTCCAAGGGCATTGTCAGCGTGAATTTTGTGCCCTCTCCGGCGGCCCGGGCCGGGCAGTTATGTTCGATTCCACAAACGCCCCAGCAACTACCACCGAACGGTTGCACGACTACTCAGCTCACCCCCGGCCCCAATACCGACGCGAATGGCATCGACCTTCACGTAAAACAGTACCTGGGAGATAACACCACAATCGTGTTGTACCCTGCTGGGCAGGGAGCTCCTATCGGAAACGGAGACGTTAGCGTTTTCACGTTCTCCGGCCAGCAGATCATCAACGAGAACTTTGTCACCACACGCATGGATCACAAGTTCTCCGACAAAGACAGCCTGTTCGGCACGTATTTGTTCGATAGGACACCTTACAACGCTCCGGACTCCATGGGTAACGTGGAACTCGGCAGTCTAAGCTCCAGGCAGATCGTGGCGGCTGAGGAGACCCACAGTTTCACCCCAACTTTTGTGAACGCCGTCCGTTTCGGGTACAACCACGAATCGGTTAGCAACAATCAGAGCCTTAATGCGATTAAAGGGCCTAATTCCCCGGCGGCCGACCCGCTTTTGGGCGCTTTTGCCGGCCGGGACGCGGCATTTGTAAACGTTGGCGGACTCTCTCCGATGCCCGGTGGCGTCGGTGGGCTCCCCACGTATTTCTACCATTGGAATTCCTTCCAGGGATATGACGACGCCTTCTTCAATCGGGGCACGCACTCCATCAAATTCGGTTTTGCTTTCGAGCGTATGTTGCTGCAAGCCACTGCTCTCACCGACCCAAATGGAATCTGGTTTTTCAGCAATTTGCAAAATTTTCTAACCAATAGTCCAAGTAAATTCCAAGGGGGGATTGCCAGCTCCCTGACGCCGCGCAATTTTCGCCAGAGCATCTTCGGTGGTTATGTGCAAGATGACTGGCGTACGAAACCGTACCTTACGCTGAACCTGGGGCTGCGCTATGAGATGGCTACCGTGCCCACAGAAACCAACGGCAAGCTGGTCAATTTAAGGGATATCAGGGACACATTGCCCATTTGCGGGACACTGGTCGCGGGAAGCTGCTCGGGTACCGGTTCGCTATTTTCAAATCCCACCCTTCACAATTTTGAGCCGCGCATCGGTTTCGCCTGGGATCCATTGCATAACGGTAAGATGGCCGTCCGTGGTGGGGCTGGGTTGTTCGATGTTCTTCCGCTCCCCTATCAGTTCGTTCTTCTGGAGACTCAGGCTATTCCCTTTTTCCAATACGTAACTCTGAAGGGTATTCCATTCTTCCAGGTGACACCTCCCTCCACTGGAAACAAACTGCGTTCCACCTTCATTGATTCCAATCCCAAGCGTAACTACGTCACACAGTGGAACCTCAATCTCCAGTACCAACTCACTCCAAGCCTCGCCGCCATGGTGGCTTATGTTGGTTCGCGCGGCGTTCACCAACCCTTCCGCGTGGATGAAGCCGATCTGATCATCCCCACCCCAACCTCTGCGGGTTATCTCTGGCCCCAAGTCGATGTCAACGGAAACCTCACAAGCGGACCCAATGCAGGGAATCCCCCTGACCCAATCAATCGCAACTTTGGCTCCATTCGAGGAATGTTTTACCAAGGGCGCTCATCTTTTAACGCCCTCGAATTGCAGTTGGCGAAGCGCATGAGCCATGGCTTCCAGGTTCAGGGCACCTATACCTGGGGAAAGAGCATTGACACCAGCTCGGCAACAGTTGCGGGCGACGCCTTCGGCAATTCGATTTCCAGCCTAAACTGGTTCGACATGAAGCTCACCCGCGGCCTTTCAGATTTCAACGTCGGCCGTACGCTGGTTGTTAACGGCACGTGGGAACTTCCTACGGCTAAGTCATTTACTGGACCGGCGCGATGGGTAATCGATGGCTGGGAACTGGGTCTGATTCTCACCGTCAGCGACGGCGTGCCTTTCACTCCTACATGGGGGACCGGCAGTGACCCGGCGAATACTCTCAGCAGCGACGATTTTGCCTTCCCGAACCGGCTTGGCGGTCCCGGTTGCAGTTCGCTGACAAATCCTGGCAATCCTGCCAACTACATCAAGACCCAGTGCTTCGCGGTCCCTACTGCACCGAATGATGCGTTTTGGACGGCCAATTGCGATCCGGCACCGCCAAGTCTAGGCACGCCAATCCGGGGCGATGCCACTACCAATCCTCCCACTCCTCCCGTTCCGTGGCTCTCGCCTCTTGCGTGTTTCAACCTGCGAGGCAATGCCGGTCGCAATATCCTGATCGGTCCGGGCATCACCAATCTGGACTTCTCCGTGTTCAAGAACAACCGCGTAAAGCGCATCTCGGAAAATTTCAATGTCCAGTTCCGCATGGAGATCTTTAACATCATGAACCACGCTAACTTTGCGCCCCCGCAAGTAGGCGACGGCAACAGCGACATCTTTGACGGGACGGGAGCAGCCAACGGCATCGCCGGCACCTTAGTTAGGACGACCATCCCGGAGCGCCAGATCCAGTTCGCTCTCAAGTTCATTTTCTAATCGTCGAGGATTGTTAAGGAGAAGAGGGACGTGAGAAAGGTGCTTGTAGTGATCTTGTTGCTGATAGCTTCTGCTGGTGTTTCCGCACTGTCAACCAGCGCACAAGTGAAGGAGCCGCTAAAGTTAGTGGCAACGACCCCATTGCCGGGGTTTTCGGGCGACTTCGACCATTTCGCCCTGGATCTAAAGGGCAAGCGGCTATTTCTCACTGCCGAGGATCACAAGACAGTGGACGTCTTCGACCTCGAAGGAAAGCACCTCCATAGCATCACCGGATTCGGCCAGCCGCACGCGGCATTGTTCCTCCCAGAATCCAACAAGCTGATCGTCACGGACGGCGATGATGATTTCGGGAAAGTCGAGTTGGTAAGCGGAGAGGATTACAAAATCCTCGACACAATGAAGCTTCCCAATGGAGTGGATAGCGCGGTATTTGACCCCACGAGCCAATACTATTACGTCGCCAGCGGCGGCGAAGAGTCCGCGAAGACCCATGTGGTCAGCATCATTGACACCAAGACATTCAAACAAGTCGGGGAAATTACGCTTCCAGGAAACGAATCGGAAGCCATGGCTATCGATAAGGACGGTAAGAAGATGTACGTAAGTCTTCGTGCCACCAACGAGGTCGGCGTAGTTGACCTGCAGACGCGCAAAGTTGTCGCGCGCTGGCCTATTCCGGGGGCTAGTACCGCGAATTCACTCGTTCTCGACGAAGCCAATCATCGAGTATTCATCGCCACGCGAAAGCCGCCTAAATTCTTTGTGTTCGACACCGATACGGGAAATGTTGTGACCTCGCTCCCCTGTGCGCCCCTTCACGACGATATGTGGTTCGATGCCTCGCGCAAACGAATTTACGTGACAGGAAGTGAAACCACGACGGTGTTCGAGCAAAAGGATGCGGACCATTACGCGCATCTCGCAGATGTTCCGACCGGGTTTCGCGCCAAGACTTCTATCCTCGTGCCTGAACTGAATCGAATGTATATTGCCGTTTCCGGCAAGGGCAAGGCAGATGCGAAACTCGCGCTTCAGGTTTACGAATTACAACCCTAATTCAACCCCGTTTCCGGGACGTTTCGATTGTTAATACGACCGGTGATGGGCAGCCGTTTGCTGCGCTCTGTTGGATCAAGAATGTGACATCGCCAAATAAAAGCATACGAAGGTTGGTTCTATCCGCTGCCCTGGCTATCTCTACGCTGCATGCCGGCATCAAGGGTGCGGCCGCTTTGCGCTCTCTCGCAAGCCCAATGCCGGATCATGAGCCACAATCAAATTCAGAGCAATCAGGTATAGGCGGGCAACCGCAATCTCCTCTCAACTACGAGGAATACCGCGCGCGCGTCGAGCCGGTTTTTCTCAAGAAACGCGAAGGCGGCGTGCGCTGCTACGACTGTCATTCCACACTAACCACTCGTTTTCGCCTGCAACCTTTCTTGCCGGGGGATTCTTTGTGGACAGAAGCACAGTCGCGTCAAAATTTTGAAGTCGTGTCCCAATTGGTGGCTCCCGGCGATCCACTAAAGAGCCGGCTCTTGCTTCACCCGTTGGCGCAGGACGCTGGCGGTGACCCGGCGCACGCAGGCGGAAGATTCTGGAAGTCACAAGACGACCCGGAATGGCAAATGCTCGCTGCCTGGGTTCGCGGCACGTCAGTCACACCCGCAATGCGACTGACCGTTCCTACGACAAGCACTCTTAGTTTCCCCGTCTTTCGATCGAGCGTCGAGCCCATCTTCCTGAAAAAAAGGCCAGGGCACGCCCGCTGCTACGGCTGTCATTCCGAATACAACCGAAGCTTTCACCTGGAAAAACTGCTGCCAGGATCCACGGACTGGACCGAAGACCAGTCTCAGCGCAATTTCAAAAACATTCTCCAGCATGTTGTCCCCGGCGATCCCGCTTCAAGTAGGTTGCTGATCCATCCGCTGGCGCCCGAAGCGGGGGGTGATCCGTTCCATTCCGGCGGCTCCCAATTCCAGTCCCAGAATGATCCCGACTGGCTGACAATTGCCGACTGGGTGAGGAGTGCGCGAACAGAAGCTAACCATGCCTCTTTCGAAAAACCAGGGGCACTCATTTATGTAACCAATAGCGCGGGAGACACAATCGATGTTATCGATCCCACCTCCAACACTGTCGTCCAGGTGATTCATGGCATAGAGCTGCCGCATGGAATCACCTTTTCTCCCGATGGCGCGCGCGTTTATGTCAGCAATGAATCGGAAAGCGTCCTCGACGTCGTGGATCGCAGGAGCGGTGAGATTTTGAAGAAAGTGCCTCTGAGCGGCCGGCCAAACAATATCGCCATCACCAAGGACGGCCGTCGCATTCTTGTAGGGATCCGCGCTCCCCAGGGCGCCCTCGACGTGATCGACACAGTTTCACTGGCCCGCGTCAAAAGCATTCCGGTCGATAGCGTCCACAATGTCTACGTCACGCGTGACGGCAAGTATGCGGTCAGCGGTTCCCTCGAAGGCCAGTCAGCTACAGTGACCGATCTCCAGACCGATCAAATCGCATGGAAACTGAATTTCGACCACCCGGTGCGCCCCATGGCCTTCGAGGTGAACCCTGACGGATCCACGCGTCGTATTTTCGTCGAGCTTTCCAACTTCAACGGATTCGCCATCGTGGATTTTGCGAAACGCGCCGAAGTAGCCAGAATCGCGCTTCCCAGTGAGCCCGGCGGATTCGGAATTGCCGAGGGGCGTGTGAATACACCTGTCCACGGCATAGGGGTGGCTCCCGATGGCAAATCATTGTGGGTGAATAGTACTCTCGCCAATGCGCTATTCGAATACTCGCTGCCGGATCTGGAGTTGGTTGGTCATACTGCGCTTCCACTCGTTCATCCGCTGGGACACGCACCCGCAGGCTCGGTTCCCGAGTGGATCACCTTCACGCCGGACAGTAAGTATGTCTATGTCTCGAACTCTGGCGATCGCTCGGTGTCCGCCATTGAAACAAAAACCTTGAAGTTAGTTGCTGTGATCCCGGTTGGAGAAGTGCCCAAGCGGATAAACACCTTGGTATTGCACTGAACGCGCGCACGCAACAATCTTTCCTGCTGCTCGGTTCGCATACTGTCTATAGGACCACATCGTAAACCAATATCTTGGCTTCTTCGATGGTTGCCTCCTTTGATTGCGGAATGGGAGGCACCAGGATAACCAGCTTCGGGACCGCCGCGTAAAACCGCTTGAGTTCCGGCACCAGCAGCGTGGTCTTCGCAATCGGCCCGGTTGCAACTCTTCCCAGTCGTTCGTAGTGATCCGCGTCGACCTGTTTGAACACTTCTACAAAGCCGGTTGTCCCTGTGTAGTAAATGCGTTTGCTCTGCACATCAAAAACGACTTCGTCGACGCCACCTTCAGTGTCGATCGCATCGATCACTTTCCCGCTGTCCGAATCCATCACCACCAGCTTCCCTGGTTTATAAATGTGTGAGCGCTTGACCCGGCTGCCAATAAACAGCCGGTGATGCACCGCATCCAGCGCCACGGCATGAGGCTCCGGGCCACCCGTGATAGGCCACATAGCGATCACCTTGCGTTTTTCACGGTCAATGACCGCCACCTGGCTAGTGTCACCCATCACTACAAACATTCTTGCCGACGCCGGATCAAGCACTAGCCCGGCAGGATTCAGCCCCTCCACCTCAATGCTTCCCGCGAGTTTACCGTTCCTTAGGTCGACGATTTCGATCGATCCTTTTACACCCTCCTTTTTCAGGCCATCGGCTCTGTCTCCCAGATAAAATACGTGGGTGGCCGGATCATAAACTCCGTTATCTGGCACTCTTCTCGAATCCTTGTCCAGTTCATGTCCTGTCAACGGGATATTCTTGACGAGCTCGTAAGTATCACCGCTGAATGCCTTGCAAGTTGCATCTCCGTCGTCCACCCAGATTTCGTTGCTCTCGGGAAGATAGATCGTCTTGCGGGGATCTCCTCCGAATCCAGTAATCGTATGGATGACCTTGCCGGCGTGCAGGTCCACAACTTCAATCGTCCTCTGGTGCTCTCCTGGAACGAACAAGCGCTGGCCTTTGACGTCCACCGCCATATGGTCGAAGTAGCCCTCAACATTCGGCAATGGGATGCTCTGGATCTGCTTCAGCGGCGCGCTGGTTTGACTCTGCGCCCGGGGAGCCAGTACCGCGCACAAAGCCCAAAGAACCGCCAGGTACTTTGTCATTCTCTCGCTTAGGTAAATGCTTGCCACTTCAACTCCGCTGAAGCACAGGCCGAAGTTCGCGGACATCCTTCACGCTCTCGAGATCCAACACCTTGTTGATTAGCGTTGCGCAAGTTGCGTTCCCCAAGACCGGCGCGATGAGGTCGCGCGCTTTCGCAACTACCTCCTCGCGCGGCATTGGATTCTCCGCTGTCCCGCGTACATCTCGGATCCACTCGCTCATCTTTGTGCCGTCCGCTAGAGTCACTTCAACAATGGCTTCACGTCTCGGACGCCGCGCGTCGATCCGCGGGTCGGCAACCACTTCCACTTTGGCCCGCTGCCTAAGCACGGCTGGATCTTTCATACGCGTTTTGTCATGAGCCGACCCGAACGTTGCGGTCTTGTCCAACAACATCACCGCAATCATGTGCTGTAAGCAGATGTCCGGCATGTCTCGATTGCTCACTGTGTTGGCTTCGTCGCTGGCGATTCGCACTACCACCTTCCGTACATCGTCCGCGGTAAACGAGCGCTGTTTGAAGAAACCCGCGAGTGCGTCGAGCGGAGCTTGAATTGGCGAGCCCACCGTCCATT
>WNFO01000346.1_pt1 | contig 37934 bp, 28 predicted proteins | sample 5400251 | NCBI WGS metagenome assembly WNFO01 (sample SAMN13153354, study PRJNA577476) | soil metagenome | isolation source: 100 cm saprolite under Madrone tree | place: USA:California | collected 2016-06-14
CCCTAGGCCGGATTTACTCCGGCCGTCACCTGGCGGGCCACCTTCCAGGCGCCACCAAACGTGGCTGAGGAGAGGGGAGGGTCCGCGGCGGGGGACACCTGTCCCCCCCGCGATTTATGACCTCGAGAGCCTGTGGGGCCGGGCCGATAAGCGCCGTCGAAAGGCTGTCTAGACACTTAGGATTGGTGGGCCGTGGCTCACCCTGTAAGTGGTCGAGGTACCTCGCGCGGCTCCCAGCCGTCGTTCGGCGACCTTGACAAGCCGCTCTACACGATCAGCGTGGCGGCCGAGATCCTCGAGACGCATCCACGAACGCTGATGCTTTACGAGGACGCGGGGCTCATCAACCCGTTTCGGACGTCGACGAACAGAAGGCGGTACTCGCAGCGCGACATCAGCAAGGTGCAGGTCATCCAGCACCTGACGCGCGAAAAAGGCGTGACGCTGGCGGGGGTGCGACACATCCTGAGCCTGTTCGAGACGATGAAGCGGCATCGAGTCGAGCCGCCCGCGGACCTACGTGAGGTGTTCGACCGCTACTCGCAAATCATTTAGAACCTGATTCGGCGCGTTTTGCGCAAGACGCGCGTTATCAGGGCGTTCGGTTTGCGCGTGTCTTGTGCAAACGGTGCGTTTGGAGCCTAGTGAAGGCTCTTGAGGATCTGGATGATGGCCGGGCCGAGGAGCACGATCCACAGCACCGGGAAGATGCACCCGACCATCGGAAACACCATCCGGGACGAAGCCTGCGCAGCCCGCTCCTGGGCGGTCTGGCGCTGGCGCCGTCGCATCTCCATCGCCTGGACCCGCAGCAGTCGGGCGATCGGGACGCCCATCTGGTCCGACTGGACGATTGATTCGACGAGGTGATGCAGGTCGGCCACTCCGGTCGACTCGGCCATGTGCTCGAGCGCGGCCATGCGCGGCCGGCCCAGTCGGATCTCGCGCAGCACCTTGCCGATCTCGTCGCCGAGCGCGTTGTGGAAGCGCTCGGTGATGCTCAGCAGGCCCTCGTCGAGGCTCATCCCGGATTCGACCACCAGGGTCAGCAAGTCCGTAGCTTCGGCCAGCGAGCGCTCGATCTGGCGGCGCCGCTGGGAGATCCGCTGCTGCAGCCAGAGGCTCGGCGTCATATAGCCGAGGAACGCAGCGAGTGCGCCGACGACCGGCGCAACCACGATCGACGGGAACGGTAGGCGCAGGAGGACGCCGATCGTGAGGCCGACGATCGCGAAGGCGGCCGCCAGCGCGTATCGCACGGCGTGGAACCCGGCCGGGGTGAGGCCGCCGGGGTCGCCGGCACGGCTCAGCTTCTGGCGGAGCGGCCCGGTGGTGTGCGCCGGCAAGCGGGCCGTGAGAGGGCGCGACACCGCCTCGAGCTGCTTGAGGAATGTGGTCCGCTCCTGCGGAGCGGGCCATGCGCCATTGGTGGCGGCGATTGGCTTGGTCCGGTCGATGGCGATGAAATACGCGGCCACCACGATTCCGCAGATGACGCCGGCCGAGATCGCGATGAGGAACCCGGTCGACACTACGACTGCAGGGCGGTCATGCGCCGGATGAGGATGTTGCCGACAAGGATCAGCAGGCCGGCGATCCCGAGCAGGATGTAGCCGACGAAGGTGCTCGTCATCGGCGCGAAGTAGCCGGGGACGAACACATACAGGCCCAGCGCGAGCAGGACCGGCAGGCCCGTGATGATGCTCGCCGACGCTCTCGACTGAGCAGTGAGGACGCTCATGTCGCGCTTGGTTTGCAGGCGGTCGCGTAGCGTGTCGGAGATGTTGTCGAGCACCTCGGCGAGGTTGCCTCCGACCCTCGTATGCAGAAGGATTGCCGTCACGATGAACTCCAGGTCCGGGCTGTTGATGCGAAGCAGGAGCGCGCTGAGCGCGTCCTCGACCGACGTGCCGAGCGTGATCTCGGTGGTCACGCGCTCGAACTCGGTGGAGACAGGAGGCTGTGACTTGCTTGCCACCGTCTCCAACGCTCGGTCGATTGGATAACCGGTCTTCAGTGAGTTGGAGAGCAGCTGCAGCATGCCGGTCAGCTGCTCGTTGAACATGTTCTGGCGGCGCCGCTGCAAGTAACCAACCACAAGAGGCGGAATGACGAATCCCAGGGCCCCCATCACGATCGGCCCGATCGAGATGCCGAATCGGAGGAGGCCGATCAACGCGCCCAACGCGACGGCGCCGATGCGTATCAATAGGTATTCGGCCGGGGTGATGTTGAGTCCGGCGCGCGCGAGGTCCTCGGTGAGTGTCGGCTTGCCTTCGGCGGTTCGGCGCAGGCTGAGGTTGTCGGCGGCCGGGCGCAGCAGCCTCTCGACGAGCTCACGCGGCGTCGCTCGAGGTCTTCGCTCCGTCTCGACCGGATGAGCACGCTCCTTGCGCACACGGTCGAGGCTCCAGAAGAACACCGCAATCGCGGCCGCCATAGGGAGCGCAACCGCCAGGAGGTTGGTCAGGTCCATCTCAGCGCCCTAGAAAAGTGAGGGGTAGGCCTTCTGGACCGTCTGCAGCGTGACCCCCTGCGCCGAGTTGACGTTCGGGCACCCGGGGTCAGGGGTCTGGGCGCCGCCGTGGAGGTAGTCGTGGAACGACTCGAGCGAATACTTCAGCGCCGCGTAATTCACGAACCACGTGATGATCTCGGCCTGGCATTGGGTGATCACTACCGTGAGGCTGGTGACGGCCGCCGACCCGCCGGTGGAGCCGTTGGTGCCCACCTTGATCACATGCAGGTTGGTGAATATCGTCTTCGAGGCGACCTTGCCGCCGGCCGACACGGTCGCAATCACCGAGATGTAATCGTCGGGCTGGATGTAGTCGGCCACGCCTTGCTGTTCGCTGGTGGGGATGGTCAGGGCGACATAGCCGGAGGGTATCGGGAGGTACTCTGACTGCGATCCCAGGGCCTGGCTCGGCTTGACTACCACGTTCGAGGTGATCTCTTGATCCATCAGGATCGTTACCAAGGGGATCATGCCCTCGACGTCTGAGATCCGGTTGAAGAAGACCTGCGGATAGTTGTTGGGTACGGGAAGCCTTTTGATGGCGACAGAGCCGGCATCGATCGGCAAGCGCGGCTGCAAGTCCTTGGTCGCGACCACCACCGACTGGTACGGGACGGTGCTGCCAGAATTCGCGTTCAGGGCCACGAGCACGAAGGCCACGATCACCAGCAGGGCGAGAACGATGCCAAGCAGGGTGAACGGGCGGCGGGAGGTCAGGCCCCTAAAAACGCTCAAGGCCGACCCATCATAGGCAAGATATCCGCGGTGTCGTCTCCCTTAAGTCCCTGTAATCGTCCCGCCCGTAAGCGCCAATCCGGGCAGTCCTTGGTGGAGTTCGCGCTGTCTTCCGTTGTGCTGCTCTTGATCGTCGGCGGGCTGGTCGACATCGGGCGGGCGATCTACGTATCGGAGATCATCTCGAGCGCGGCCAGGGAAGGAGCCCGCCACGGCGCCTGGTTCGACGCCCCCAACCTGACCCATCCCTACCTGTACGACGCCCCGATCCAGGCCGCCGTCGACCTCGAGCTGAGGGCGATGTGGCCGGCGGGCTCGGTCCTCAAGAACTCGCCGGGACTGACCTGCCCGACGCCCACCGACGGCAACGCGTACCACAACCCGCCCTATGCCAACTCGGCCTACCCGACCACCGCCAACCAGCCGTGGCTGTACATCTGCTACGACAACACGAACGGCGTCGACTTCACGTCACCGCCCGCGGGGCAGAGCCAGCAGGACGTCAACGTGATCGTCCTTTATTCGTATGGGCCGCTGACACCGTTGATCACAGCTCAGTTCGGCAGCTTTCATCTGGCCGCCAACGAGCACATCACGGTGCAAGGGCCATGAGGCTCAATAACGGCGGGCAGAGGTCCCAGGCGCTGATCGAGTTCGCGCTCATCTCGCCCGTCCTGTTGCTGCTCTTGTTCGGGATCATCGACATCGGGCGCGCCGTCTTCTATTACGACACGCTGGGCCACGCAGCACGCGAGGGAGCACGCACCGCGGTGCAGGCAGCCAACCGGCTCCCAACGAACGCCGACGTGTTGACCGCCGTCAACTCGCAGCTGGTCGGCATCCCGAACTCACAGCCGTGCCCGCAAGGACCGATCAGCACCGCAACCCCGCCCGACAACAGTGCCTGGGTCTATGTGACCGAGCCGAATCCGCCTTCTTCCGTGGAGACGAACCCGCTGATGAACGCCCCCGGCGGCGAATATTCCGCGGTCGCCAACGGACCGTGTAGTGCCATCAATCCGGCCTCCGGCAACACTCCGCTGCAGGTGACCATCCGCTTCAACCTGATCCTCATTACCCCGGTGATCGCGCAGGCCACGGCGGATCACATCATCATCACGGCCACGGCGGTTTTCCGAACCGAGTATTGATTCCGTTTCGTAGGGCTAATCCAGGGTGGACCCTTAGGCCGGATTTATTCCGGCCGTCCCCCAGGCATCCTCCTACCAAGCGCCTCCCAACGTGGCCGAGGAGAGGGGCGGGCCCGCGGAGGGGACAGCTCTCCCCGCCGCGCTTTCAGCGTGGCCAGGCGATCGTGCTGATCGCGATCATGCTGGCGGTGGTCGTGGGGATGGCTGCGCTCGCCATCGACGGGTCTCGCGCGTACGCCCTGCGCCGCGACCTCCAATCGGCTGTCGACGCGGCGGCCCTGGCCGCGTCGGACAATCTCCAGCAGAGCGGCAGCTACTCGACAGCGGAGCAGGCGGCCACCACCATGTTTCAGGCCAACCTGCGGCTGTATGGCGCACCCGCATGCTCGCCGGCGTACGGCGCACCGGGCGCGAGCCCCCTGACGATCACATGCTCTTTTCCCGAAGGGACAGTGCTCACGCAGGTTGTGTCTGTGCTGGGCCCTCAGGGCAGCCAGTTCGCGTTGAGCGCGCAGCGATCCCTGCAGCTCCAGTTCGCCCGCATCCTCACCAACGGATCCAACCCGACCATCAACGGGACCGCGACGGGAAACGTCAACAACCTTCTCTACATGCCAACGGTCGCCGCCCTCACCCAGGCCGGATGCGGAGGCGCCGGCGGCAGCGCGATCTCGCTCAGCGGCGGCGGCACTCTCTCGGTCATCGGAGACGTGGTCTCCAGCGGCGCGATAACGGTCTCGTCTTCCGCGTTGCGGGTGGCCGGTGACATCTATTCCCGCTGCCAGTCGAGCGTGCCCGGTGCGTTTACTCTGTGCTACCCGAGCGCCGCCATGACGCCATGTTCGTGGCCCGACCTGGCCGGCGCCACGAGGTCTGGATACCACTACATCGATCCCAATTACCCCCCGCCGGCAGTCGTAGGCGGCGCGCAGAGTGTGAGCGGGAACACGGTCGTGCTCTCGCCCGGAACCTACGCCGCCAACCCCAACTTCAACACCGGTTCGTGCTGGTTCCTCAGCAGCGGCGTGTATGAGTGGCAGGGTGGCTACACGAACAGAGGTGATTTCGTCAGCAACGAGCTGAAGCCCCCTGACGAACCTGACATCAACGACAACACGGAGCGATCGCCCACCCAGTTCTGGAATACCAACAACGCCAGCTGCTCCGGGGGAGTCCAGTTCACCGTTGTAAGTGGCGCGCGCGGCATACCCGTCGGCTTGTGGTCATTCGTCGTCACATCGACCCGGACGGATTCGTACGCAGGACGCAGCTATACACGTGAGAGCGCGCCGTCGATGTGCTACCAGCAGCACATCAACAACAGCGGGGAAAACCTCCAGCTCATCGTGAGCAACGTGCCCGGCGCGACCTCGTACAACATCTACGCGGCGCCTCCCGGCAACGGTTGCGCCGGACCGTTCGGCCTGGCCGAGGCCATGCCCGTCAGCGGCACCCCGACCAACACCAACACCAACCCGTGTCCGGTTTTCACCGGCCTGGGCTGCACCCTCGGCCACGAGTCGCTCACCCTCGACGCGGGCGACCTGGGCGCGTCGTCGACGCCCAACGTTCTTGCCGCTCCGGGGGTGGTTGGATCGTATCCGCCAAGCAGCGAGACAGCGCCACTCTTGTCCGGTTTGCCGAACCAGAATCCCGCGCGCGCCGCGGGGGCGGCGGGGGATCGCGCCAACGAGAACAGCTGTAGGACCACAAGCGGTGTTTACGCGACCTGCCCGAGCTCGGTGACGCCCGGAGCGGTTGAGTTCTATCTGCCCGCCGGGGGCTGCATCAACGCTACGAGCGGCGGGGACAACTTCGTCTTCAGCGGCTACCAGTACGACTGGCTGGTCGTGTACGGGCCGGGATCCGACTACCCGCCCGCCAACTCGTGCGGCGCAATCCTGAGCGCCGGCGGCAATTCCGCTTATGTGGGTCTGGTTTACATGCCGTCTGTTTCAATGTCGATCACATCTCCTTATGCATTCGAAGGTGGGTCGGGCGGCCTCATCGCGAACTCGGTGTCTTTCATCGGGTCGATGCCGACTATCACGATCAATCGGGGATTCACGCCCGTCCCGCCGGCAGCAAGGCTCATCGGTTGAGCGTCGCCGCAGCACCCAGCGCGGCCAGGCCATCGTCCTCATCGGGATCATGGTCGCGGTCGTCGTGGGCATGGCAGCGCTCGCGGTCGACGGAGCCCGCGCTTACGCGCTGAGGCGTGACCTGCAGGCGGCCACCGACGCGGCGGCGCTGGCGGCTGCAGACAACTATCAGCAATATCGCAGCTACATCGCGGCCGAGGCGGCGGCGACGACGAGTTTCGGCCAGAACATCAGGCTGTACGTGAGTCCAAGCTGCTCGCCAACCTACGGGGCGCCGCCCCGAAACATCACATGCAACTATTCCGATCACACCGTCCTGACCCAGGCCGTGACCTCGCTAGGAGCTGCGGGCGTCCAGTTCACGATGAGCGCCACCCGCTCACTGGTGCTTCAGTTCGCGCGCATCCTCACCAGCGGGTCTGCGCCCCAGCTCTCCGCGGCAGCCTCCGCCGGCGTGAACAATCTTCTGTACACGCCAACGATCGCCGCCTTGAGCCAGGCAGGGTGTGGGGGCATGCCGGGCAATGCGATCACGACCACATCGGCAGGCATTTTGAACATCGTCGGTGACGTGGTCTCGAGCGGCGCGATCTCCATCGCCGGATCTGCATCCGTTACCGGTGACGTCTACGCTCGCTGCCAGTCGTCAGTAACAGGCGTCACCACGACGTGCTACCCCAGCGGAAACGCGCCGCCTTGCACCTATCCCGACGTCGCGGGCGTGACGCGGTCCGGGTACAACTTCGTGGACCCTGGGTACCCCGCTCCGCCGCTCGTGGGCAGCGCACAACCGAGGCCCCCAACCGGCGGCGGACCTGTGGTTCTCGCACCGGGTTCGTATGCAATGGACCCGGCGCTCGGCACTGGCCTCTGCTACTTCCTTGCCGGCGGGGTCTACAAGTGGCAGGGTGGCTATACCAACAACGGCAGCTTCGTTACCAACGAGCTGAGGCCGCCGGACGAGCCGATGTACAACAACAACACCGTCATCGCCGGCCACCAGCTGTGGGAGACGGACAGCGTCGGGTGCTCCGGCTCCTTTCAGGTCAGCTCGTTGGCGGGATCCCCTGTAGTCACGCGAGAAGGCACGTGGGCTTTCGTGCTTACGTCCGTACGGAGCGCCATCTACAACGGCGTCTCCTACACGCGAGAAAGCGCACCATCGATGTGCCGTACGGTCTCCGTCGGCGACAACCAGGTGGTGCAGATCCAGGTGAGCAACGTTCCTGGCGCGGTCTCGTACAACGTGTACGCCGCTCCCCCAAACAATGGATGCAGCGGTCCGTTCGGCCTCGCCGGCAGCATTGCCGTCGTCGGCTCTGTTCAGAACACCGCCACCGGAGCGTGCCCCGCCTTCAGCGGTACGGGTTGCAGCCTCGGACATGAGAGCGCCATCTTCGACGCGGGGCTCCTCGGCGTGGGGTTCAATCCCAATGCGTTGGCGGCGCCGGGCGTCGCCGGCTCCTATCCGCCCGACAGCGAAACGGCCCCACTGAGGAGCAACCTGCCCAACGAGAACGCCAACCGCGCCACCCCGCCGCATGGCGACCGCGCCAACGAGAATCAATGCGACACGGTCGCCGCGGCCCTGACCACATGTGCCGGACCGATCACTCCCGGTGCAGTGGCTTTCGTCATCCCCAACGGCGGCTGCCTGAATGACTCGATCACCGGCGACAACGTCGTGTTCAGCGGCTATCAGTACAACTGGATGGTCGTCTACGAGCCAGGGGCAGCCTACCCGCCGGCCAACACCTGCAGCAATTTCATCGGCGCGGCCGCGGACTCCGCATTCATCGGGTTCTTCTACGCGCCGTCGGCGGCCATCACGATCTCGAAGGCTTCCACCTTCAGGACCGATGAGGTGGGCGGTGTGATGGGCTTTACGCTGACGTTCAGTGGACAGCTGCCGACGATCCTCGGCGACCCCGCTGAATACGGGCCCGTGCCACCCGCGGCGAAGCTAACCAGCTAACCGGGCTTATTCGCCTCGGCTTCGTGGGCGCGAGCTTGCTCATGCGGCTTCGGCCGCTCGGCAGCGACACCGTCCGCGCCGATCTCATGCAGCCGCGCATGGACGCCGGCGACAGCCTTGGTGTCCCCCAGCTCTTCGTATCGGCCGAGAGCACCATTCCACGCGGCCTTGGCGTCGTTGTTGCGCCCGAGGCCCCAGAACGCCTGGCCGCGCAGCGCGAGCGCTTCGGCTCGGTCGCGCGTCTTGTCGCCGGGGAGCAGCTGCAGGGTCAGCTCGATCAGCCGCAGCACCTCTTCGAAGGCGCCGACCGCCATCGCATTCGCGGCCGCTTGCGCGAGGTACCCGGACGTCTTGACCGGGTCGGCGGAGGTACCCGCCTGGTAGAGGTGATGAGCGATCTCACCGGCCTTCTCGGAAGCGCTCTTGCCGTAGCCACGCTCGAGCGTGCCGGCAACCGCGAGGTGGTATGCCTGCAACCGCGGCAGTGGCAACACGGCCAGCACTCGCTGGCGAACGAGGTCATGGCTGAATCGGAATCGGTCCTGGCCCGCAGCGGTCAGGAAGTGGCCGCGTGTGGCTTCGTCGATGGCGTCGCGCAGCTCATGCCCGGACAGCTCGCCGAATGCTTCGAGGAGCGGGATGTCGAAGTCTCTCCCGATCACCGCGGCGGCAACCAGCATCCGCTGGGCGGGTTCGCTCAGCCTCTCCAGCCGGCGCCCGATGATGCCGCGAACGGAGTTGGCGAGCTCGAGATCCTCTTCCGTGAAGCTGGCCTGGACACGTCCGTGCCCGCCGAGCATCGTCTCCGAGTCGGCGATATAAAGGTAAGAGTGCTCGACGAAGAGGGGGTTGCCTTCGGTCGCGGCCTGGATGCCGATGAGCTGGACAGGCGTCAACGGCGTCTCGCCCAGCACGTGGACCATCTTCTCGACCTCGCGGTCGGACAACCGGCCCAGCGGGATGCGCTGCGCGCGGCGCCGTCGCAGCAGCCGTGATGCGGCAAGCGTGAACGGGCGGGCCGAGTCGAGGTCTGACTCCCAGTAGGTCCCGAGGACGACGACGCGGCTGCCGCTCAGCCGCTCGGCGACATCGCGCAGCAGCAGAACCGTTTCCTCATCGGCCCACTGCAGGTCGTCGAGGACCACCAGCAACGGCTTCCCGCCCTGGCAGCCGGTCAGGAATTCGAAGATAGCCTTGAACAATCGCTCTCTGAGCTGGTCGGCCGGGACTTCAACCGGCTGGCCCATACCGCGCACCTTTTGCCGCAGGGCCGGCACGAGCTGGGCCAGGAGCGGGCCGCTCTCCCCGACCGAGTCTTGCAGCGCCTTGACGCCCGCGCTCGCGACGGCCGCTGCAAGCAGGTCGCGGAACGGACCCAGCGGTGTGCTGTCCTGTTCCGCGCAGCGTCCGCTGAGCACCCACCAGCCTCTCTTCGCCGCCTCGGACGCGACCTCGGCGACCAGTCGTGATGCGCCGATGCCGGGCACGCCGGCGACGAAAAGCATTCCGCCGGAGCCGGTGGCGGCGCGGTCGAGCGTCATGCGGATGTCGAGGCGTTCCTGCTCGCGGCCGACAAAGCCGTCGCCCGTCGGCAGGACCGGGGTCGCCGACGGCACCTCGGCCGGCGTCACATCATGGAGACGGAAGCGATCCGGAAAGCCCTTCAGCTTGTAGCGGCCGCGATAGCCGAACTTCATCTCCGCGACCGGGCCGACCAGCTCGCGGACGACCTCCGAGACGAGGATCTGTCCGCCCCGCGCTTTGCCGGCGACGCGCGCGGCGACGTTGACCGCGGCGCCGAAGATGTCGCCCGCCTCCTCGACCACTTCGCCGGTGTTGATCCCGATGCGGATCTTCAGCTTGCGCTCCGGGTTCTGCTTGCTGTACTCGGCGATCGCGCGCTGGATCTCGATGCCGCATTCGACGGCGTGGCGACTCGATCCGAAGCTCACCATCACACCGTCGCCGAGGCCCTTGATCCGGCGCCCCGCATGCTCGGTGATCTTGTCTTCGATGATCGCTTCGTACGCCTTCATGATCTCGTGCGAGAGCGTGAAGCCTCGGCTCGAGAGCATCTGGGTCGAGCCCTCGACGTCGGTGAACATGATCGTCACGGTGCCTTCGCTCTGACCCGCGGAGAGGCTGCTGATGATGGTCTGGGGAGTCAGTGCTTGCGCGGGGTTGACAGACTGACCGAGGCCTTCAGCGACCGCTTTCAAAAGTGCAGGGTCGGCACGGAAACCGGCTTCGCCTTGGGGGTACTTGACCAGCTGCAGAAGGTTTGCCCCCACGGCCTGACGCAGCTCGCGCCCGGCAACCTCCTTGCTCACATGGCTGAGGGCGGCGTAGTCGCTCGCCTTCAGCTCGGCGCCTTCAAAGGCCTGGGTCATGGCCGGCGCCAGTCTCAGGTTGAGACCCTTCCGGCTGACCAGGCTTTCGACTACAGCCTGAATCCGGCGTGTCGCACCGATGCCGCCTGGGCCGCTCGTGGTTGTGATCGGCAGCATCCCGACGAAAGCGCTGTTGGCCGCGGCCGCCATGTTGCCCAGGACAGTCGTGGCGCGCGCCATTGCCGTGGCCGCCTGGAGTGCCTGCGACGCCGTGCCGGCGTCCTCGGCATAAGTCGGGCCTTGGGGCGCGCCGCGGGACGGCGTGAGCTGGGGCGGCAGCTCAAAAGCCGGCTGCGCGGGCGCCGGTGGCTGTGTGCGCGGATAAGCGACTGGAGGCGGTGGTTCGTAATCCGGTCTCGAGGCCGCGGGCGCAGGCGTCTGTGCGGGCGCGGCGGCCTGGAGGTCTGCGACCGCGGAGCGCGCCGCATCGATCAGCTTGCGCATCTCCTCCTGCATCTCGGGCGTCGAAGCCATCGTTTGCGCGGCAGCCGAGTCCGAAGCCTGCACCGTGCGCGATTGCTGCTGCGGCCTCGAATCGCCGGGCCGGTCGGAGCTGAACGGCACCACGACCACCTGGCGGACGACGTTCTCCGTGCCTCGCGCCCCCGCCATGAGCGGGTCCTTGACGACCGGCATCATGCTGTCCGAGCCCGCGGGGACGAATCGCGACTTGGCAGGATCGAACAGATCCTTGTCGACCTGCACGCCGTAGAACGCAGCTTTGTCAAGGGACGTCGGGACGTAGCCGGTGGCGTTGTACTCGAGCCGCAGGTCCGAGCCCATGCCGAGCAGGAAGATGTCGCGAAGGATCGCGCCGTTGGCGTCGTAGCCGACGACCTCTGCGATCTGTGCGATCTTTCTGCGGCCATCGGGCATACGGGCCTGGTGCACGATCAGGTTCACCGCGGAAGCGATCTGCGCACGCACCGCTTCGAAGGGGATGTCGATCGACGCCATCATGACCATGGTCTCGAGGCGGGACAGCGCGTCCCGCGCTGAGTTGGAGTGGATCGTCGACATGCTCCCGTCATGTCCGGTGTTCATGGCCTGGAGCATGTCGAGGGCCTCGGCGCCGCGGACCTCACCCACGAGGATTCGGTCAGGGCGCATTCGGAGGCTGTTGCGCAGCAGCTGGCGGATCGTCAGCTCACCCTTGCCTTCCACGTTGGGTGGACGGTGCTCAAGCGCGATGACGTGGGGGTGGTCGATCTGAAGCTCGGCCGCATCCTCGATGGTGATCACGCGCTGGTTGTGCGGGATGAAGCGCGCGATGACGTTGAGGCTCGTCGTCTTCCCTGAACCGGTACCGCCCGAGACCAGCACGTTCATGCGTCCGAGCACCGCGGCCTTGAGGAACTCCGCCATCGCGGGGCTGAGGCTGCCTTCGCGCGTGAGGTCGTCCATGCCCAACACCGCGTCTTTGAACTTGCGGATGGTGAGCGCGGCGCCGTGGATCGCGGCCGGCCTGATGATCGCGTTGACCCGGCTCCCGTCGGGCAGGCGGGCGTCGACCATGGGGTTCAAGCCATCGATATGCCGGCCGGTGGTGGCGACCATGCGCCGGATCGTCTCGAGCAGCTGGTTTTCGTCCTCGAATCGAACGTCAGCCTTGGTGAGGACGCCGCGACGCTCGATGAACACCTCATCGGGGCCGTTGACCATGATCTCGCTGACCGAGCGGTCGTGAAGCAGGCCGTCCAGCGGTCCGTAGCCAACCGCCGCCCTGAGGATGATGTCGGCGAGCGTCGTCTTTTCGGGAGCGCTGAGCTCGATGCCGTCCTCGGCCAGGAAGCGGTCGAGGTGGGTGCGCACCGCGCGAGAGAAGGCGAGCGTGTCCCCGGTTGTGAGGCCGACGTCGCGGATGAGCGCAAGGCGGTCGCGGAAATCGTCGGCGAGGCGGTTCAGGTCGCGACCCTGACGAGCGGCGGCTTCCATGATGTCGCTGCGGCGCCGGAGTGGCCGCGCGGCGTCGGGGGTGCTCGTCCAGGCGTCGACGAACTGCATCTCGAGGAGAGCGGCTGAGGCCGCGACGGCCGGGATGATGCGCTGCCGCTCGGTCAGGCGGATCTGGATGGCCACGCCGGCGCCGTCGGACGCCTGGCCGGGATCCATATAAGCGGCAATCCACTCGCCGTCGCGGAATCGCAGGATGGCCTTGCGGGCCGAGCTCTTGTCGCCCGGATCCGCCTCGAGGTTGGAATCGTCTACGGAGCCGAGAACGACATATTTGATGTCGCGTGCCGGAATCCACCGTGCGCGGTCGGAATCCGGCGGGGTGAAGATCGGAAAGCCTTCGCTCGTGAGGACACGCGCGTCTGACTCCCCACCTTCGAGGCCCCCGTCGAGGCGGTGCACGGACACCTTGATTCGCGTGCCGTGCCGGTTATCGGCGGCGCGCTGCTGCAGGCTGGCCGGTTCAGGCGTCGCGGACTCGGTCGGGAGCTGTTCGCCGCTGGCGGTCAGCACGGTCTCGACGTCACTCATCGTGGTTCTCCACGTCGTTCATCGGAAAAGCGGTCTCAGCCGATGATAGCCCTGGCCTGCCGCGATCCAGCGACCTTAAGCGGCGCAATTGGATCCTCATCTGGACGACCTATGGCGCTCAGGCGGGCGGCGGCGATCGAGCACCCATTTCGAACCCGGCATGCGCTTGGCCACTCCTTTGACCTCGGCTGCACGGGCGGCAAGCGCGGCTGCGCTGGCATAGCTGCCGGCCTCGGCAATGACGACCCCGATCGACACCGACACGAACTCGGCTCGGACCTTGTTGCCATTGCGCTCTTCGTACTCGATCCACCCGCGCTCGCGGTCGACCAGGTCATAAAGGGCGGGCACCGATGCGTCAAAGCGCTTCGTGATCTCTTCAGCGATCGGCTCAGCGAGGTTCGGCTCGGTGAGGATGACGAAGTCATCGCCCCCGACATGGCCCGCGAAGTGCCGCTTCGAAGGATTCTCCTCGAGCACCTCGAGGATGATCGTTGACAGCGTTTTGATGACGTCGTCGCCGCGTACGAAGCCGTAGTGGTCGTTGTAACTCTTGAAAGCATCGATGTCGGGATAGAGGACGGCGAAGCGATCAGGCGCGACGAGACGGTTCGTGATCTCGCGCAGGATGTCGGAGTTGCCGCTCATTCCGGTCAAGGGATTCAGCTCGCGGGTGGTCGTGGCTCGTGTGATCACGGCGCGTAGGCGAGCGACCAGCTCTTCGGGGATGAACGGTTTGGTCACGTAGTCGTCGGCGCCGTTGAGCAGGTGGTCGACCTTGTCCTTGAGCGAGCTGCGCACCGTGAGAAAGACGACTGGGATCAGTCGTGTGCGGAAGTCCTTACGCAGGTCGATGAGGATCTCCTCACCGGTGGTTGCGCCCAGCATCAGGTCGAGAATGATGATGTCGGGCCGCCAATCGACCGCGGCGTCATGGGCGGCCTTCCCGTCGCCGACGGCGACGCATTCGAACCCAGCTCTCTCCAGCACGCGCTTGATGAGCTTGAGCATTTGCTCGTCGTCATCGACCACGAGCACCAGGTCGCGATCGGTCTGCGGAGCCTCCGAGGTAGCGGCTTTCGTCGGCCCGGCAGTTCTCATGACGGTCATGACATACCTGTGGCCCCGTCGGAATCGACCGTTTTGACCAGGAGGCGCCGGAGCTCCTCGGTGAGCTCCAGTGCGCGGTCCGCAGCGGTCCGGATCTCGACGATGTCGGCCTTGATCGCCTCTGGGTCGGCGGTTTCGTCCGCGATCAGCTCGCAGTAATTGACGATGACCGCGAGCAGGTTGCGGAAATCGTGGACGAGCACGCGGTTGGGATCGGGCTGCTCGGTCCCTTCGCTCATAGCCGCTTCACCAGACGCCACTTGTTCACCTCGCTCACCCGTTCGTAGTCCAGCTCATCGAGCACCTTGCGGGCGATCGCGAGGCCGCGGCCAACCTCGCTGGTTTGAGCTGGCATCGCGCGGGTGAGGTGATTATGAAGTGGTGGTCCCCAGTCGGTTAACAACGCGGTTAGCGTCTCCGACTCGAGCCTGAGCTCGAACTCGACTTTCGGTTCGGCCGAGCCAGGAGGGTGCGCATAACGCAGCACGTTGGACCCGATCTCCGCCAGGGCGAGCTCGAAGACCATGAACGCGCGGTCCCCGATGTCGCGACCCGTGCGCTCTCGCGCGAGCTCCACCGAACGGTGAAGTGTCTCGAGGCCGTCCTCCAGACGGGTAAGCGTGGCGCGGAACTCGAACGTTCGAGCGGGCGCTAGGTCCTCAGAAATCAGTCAGGGCTTCCTCGACCGTGGCGTAATACGGGAACACACGGTCCAGGGTGGTCAGTTCCAGCACCACCCGAACCTGTTGGTTCGGCGCCGCCAGTCTCAGATCGCCCTTCGAGCTGCGCACCTGTTTCAGCGCAGCCACCACCGAGCCAAGGCCAGAGCTGTCGACGAAGCTCACCCCTTCCATGTCGATCACGAGTCGGGGCTGGCCATTCTTCACCGCCTCGCTGACGGCATCCTTGAGTGCGGGCGCTCCCGCCACGTCGAGGCGGCCTGACGGGGCGAGCACCGTCACGCCGGCGTCCGTCTGTCTGCTTTCGACGTCCAGGGTCATCCGGAAAGCCTATATCGGCCGAGCCCGGATTCGCCCCCCTTACACTCCTGTGACTGATGGCGTCTGGTGACGGCGGTGCGGGTCAGCGGCTTTTGATCGTCGAGGACGAGCAGGCGCTGGCGAACGCGATGGCGCGCACGCTTCGGAGCCGCGGATTCCAGGCCGACATCGCCCTGAGCGGCGCGGAGGCGAGAGAGCGCTTCGCGGCGGTCGACTACGCGCTCGTGCTCATGGACATCCGGCTGCCGGACGAAAGCGGGTACGGCCTGCTCGAAGAGCTGCACAAGAAGCGGCCGGCGCCGGCGGTGGTGATGATTTCGGGCGTCGACGATCCCGAGCTAGGCAAGGCTGCGGTCGAGCACGGCGCCTACGGCTACTACGTGAAGCCGGTCGGAGCCACCGAGATGTACCTCGCTGCTGTGAACGCATTGCGGCGGCGCGCCCTCGAGCTCGAGTATCGCGCCAACCTGGAGCGGCTCGAGACGATGGTGGCCGAGCGCTCTGACCAGATGGCGCGTGCCGCTGCGCTCCAGGCAGGCATGCTCCCCGCTTCCCCGTGGAGAGGCAATGGGTTCGAAGTCGCCGCCTCGTTCACACCGGCCCGCGAGATCAGCGGGGATTTTTACGATTGGCACCAGCCGGATCCGCGATTGCTGACGGTGACGCTGGGCGACGTGATGGGCAAGGGCCTCCCGGCCGCGATCATGATGGCCACCGTTCGAGCGGCGCTGCGCGGGTCAGCGGGTCACGAGGACATGGAGGAAGGTGTGAATTTGGCGGCCAGGGTGATGGCCACCGCGCTCGAGGTCAACCACGCATACGTGACGCTCTTCCACGCGGTCCTGAACACCGAGACTGGCGACCTCAGCTACATCGATGCCGGCCACGGTTACACGCGGCTGCTAAGAGGCTCGACCGGTCAGGACGTCTTGACGCGCCGGAGCGCGCCCATCGGCATCTTTCCCGACAGCAAGTTCGCCGTCGGCACTGAGAAGCTCGAGGTGGGTGACACCCTGGTGGTCTTCTCAGACGGTTTGATCGACCTCCGTCCGGACATGGCGACGAAAGAGGTGCTGCTGCCGTACGACGCGCGCCGCGCGCCCAACGTTCAGGAACTGGTCGATGTGCTCGCGCAAGGCTCGCGGAGCCGCGAGCTCATGGACGATGTGACGGTGCTGGCACTCCGCCGCCTCTGAGAGTTCGGCGCCACCAATTCCGCGCCTTTGGATCAAGACGGGCGTTTGTTCGACCGGGGTTGCGCGCGTTTTGCGCAACACGTGCGTTATCGGACGTCGGGGTCAGGGCCGCACGGACCTGCGCCACTACGACGTCCGGTTGACGATGGATGTCCGCCGCTGTGAAACGTAATAGGCGGAAGCCGGCGTTGATGAGCAGGTTCTGCCGGCGGTCGTCCTCAACGAGACGCTCGCGGTGATTGCCCCCGTCATATTCCAGAACGAGTCGCGCCGCCGGGTAATAGAGGTCTGCCCTGCCGACAAACTGCTGGCTGCTGTCGTGGAGGTTGGTCTGGACCTCCGGGTGTGGGAGGCCGGACTGGATGAGCAGCCATCGAAGCCGTGTCTCCATGGGTGACTCGGCCGGCGCCGAGAGTGCGGCGAGCGATCGAAGTCGGCGTGCTCCGGCGCGACCGTTCGACGCCTCCGCGTAGCGCACCAGACCTGCAGGGTCGGTAAGGCTTGCGGCGACCGCCATGTCGATGGCGACGAGAGCCTCGACTGCAGGCAAGCGAAGGCAAAGATCGATGAGGGTGCGGCGTAGGGTCGTTGCACGCAGCCCTCGGATAGTTGAGATATCGTTCCGTGAAATTGCACAGTAGCGAACGCTGAGCCCACCTCGGGAGCGCACACCCGAGCCGACGGGCACGACGATCTCGATTGGATCGAGCGGGCTCATGTCGAGGCCCAGAAGCCAGGCCGCGGTCGCGCCCGCGAAGATAGACTCGGGAGGCAGGACGCGACGCCAGGCCGTGAGCACCAACAAGGGATCCTCGCGTAGACCGCTCCAGCAATAGAGCTCCGCGCCGAGACGTCGCCAGGCTTTGCCCCTCAGGCCGCTTAGGGTGACTCCGGCCTTCCGCGCTTCCTCCAAGCTGAACGGCTTTTTGGTGAGCTGTGGCGGGATGAAAGCTTTCCGACCCACAAGCGCAGGCTGTCATGGCTGGGCGGTTCCACCAACCCAGCCCGTAAAGACCACCTCAGGTCTGGTTGTGATCCCCGTCTGCTCCGAGCCAGCGTTCCAGAACCGCCGCGACGATATGCAGCTTCACCGGTTTGGAGATGTAGTCGTCCATCCCCGCGGCGAGGCAACGTTCGCGGTCGCCCGCCATCGCGCTCGCGGTCATGGCGATGATGGGCAGGTGGCGTCTGTCATCCTCGCCGCGCCGAATCTCGCGGGTGGCCTCATAACCGTCCATCTCCGGCATCTGGCAATCCATCAGCACGGCGTCGTATCGCACCTGGCCGAGCACGTTCAGCGCCTCGGTCCCGTTGCCGGCGACGTCCGCGCGATAACCGAGCCTCTCCACCATGCGCACCGCGAGCTTGAGGTTGGCCGCGTTGTCTTCGACGATCAGGATGCGCGCCCAGCGGTGGCGCGCCGCCGGCGGTCCAGAACCCTCGCGATTGATGCGCCGCTTCGATGGCGCGGGTCGCGACGCCAGCAGCGTCTGCAGCACGTCGAACAGCTGCGACGGCCGGACCGGTTTGACGAGCTCGGCGTCGACACCCGGCACAGGTTGCTCCGAGCGACCTGCCGACGTGAGAAGGACGACGACCATGCCCTTCAACTTGGGATCGGCGCGGATCTTCGAAGCCACGTCCGCGCCGTCCATCTCGGGCATCATCAGGTCGACGATCGCGACCTCGAAAGGGTCGTCCTCGTCGGCCGCTTCGTGAAGCGCGCGCAGCGCCTCCCGGCCGCGCTCGAAGCTGCGCTCACGTGTTCCCCATGAGTCGAGATAGCGCTCGAGGATCACGCGGTTCGTGCGGTTGTCGTCGATGATCGCGACCGCGGTGCCGGCCAAGGTGCCGACCGGCTGCGGCTGCGAGGCCTTGATGTCGGATTCGCGAAACAGCGCCGTGAACCAGAACCGGCTGCCGGCGCCCCTCTCGCTCTCGACGCCGATCTCGCCGCCCATGAGCTGGGTGAGCATGCGCGCGATGGCGAGTCCGAGGCCAGTGCCGCCGTGCCGTCGCGTCGTCGAGCTGTCGACCTGCGAATAGGTCGAGAACACACGAGCCTGCTCCTCGGCGGTCAGGCCGACCCCGGTGTCGGCAACCTCGAACCGGATCATCACGCCCGGCGTCATCGTGTCCAGCTTCTCCACGCGCACGACGACTTCGCCGGTGTCGGTGAACTTGATCGCGTTTCCAACCAGGTTGATGAGCACTTGACGCAAGCGTCCCGGGTCGCCGACCACGCTGTGCGGCACCTCTGGATCGGCATCGAGGATCAGCTCGATGCCCTTGTTGGCGGCCGGCTCCGCAAACAGCTCGACCGCTTCTTCGGTCACATGCTTCGGGCTGAAGTCGATCGTCTCCATGCGTACCCGACCTGCTTCGATCTTTGAGAAATCGAGGATGTCGTTGATGATGTCAAGGAGGGTGTCGCCGGACGTACGAATCGTCTCGACATAGTCCCGCTGCTCCTCGGAGAGATCGGTATCGAGAAGCAGCCCGGTCATGCCGATCACCCCGTTCATCGGTGTGCGGATCTCGTGGCTCATGGTCGCGAGGAATTCGGACTTCATCCGGGTCAGGTCCTGCAGCTCCTGATTGCTCTGGGCCAGGTCGGACATCACCGCGGACCTCGCCGTCTCGGCCGCCGTGGCCGCGGCGCGACTGTGCTCGAGGTCATCGACGACGCGACGGACCAGAGAGCCCAGGGCCACGAGCACCAGCGCGGCGAGGAGCGCCTGCCCAGCATCGGCGGAGGTGGGGTTGGCGAGCGCCACCGCGACGATGTTCGCGACCGCGAGCGCTGCGCCGATGGCGAATTCGATGGTCGTGTAGTACAGGGCGAGGAAGAGCAGCGGAAGCAACAAGAAGGGGAACGCGTGCAGGACGCTCGAGCCGAATTGGGCCTCGAGCACGAAGGCGATCGCCAGGCCGCCGATGGGTGACACCGCATGAAGAACCCGCGGGATTCGCTCCCACGGAAGAACGATCAGGGCCGCGGCCAGGGCCGCGAGGACCGCCGACACGGCGATTCCGAGGATCGATCCCGACGCCCACAGCGGATAGAGGGCGAGCCCGAAGCCGGCCAGGACAGGGACTGCAGTCGGCAGCTTCCCCACTCGGGGGACCGAGAACGGGGCGAGCGGCCCCAGGACGAGCAGCACGCCGATCGCCGCGGCCGCCAGAAGCGGGGGTTGTCCGGCGACCGCCGCCAGGCCGCGCAGGCTGACCAGCCCAACGATCGCGAGTCCCAGGAACGGGTAGACGCGCCGAGCCAGGCCATCCGCGTGGAGAGGAGTTCTCATTGAGCCTGGCTAATTTAGGCCATGGAACCCGTTGCTTAAGGGGGGTCTGGCCGGACCGGGGGCCCTTAAACTTTGCGTCCTGCGCACCATCCAACCCGCCAGGGGGGGCGAGGCATACAGGGTGTTGCCGGGATCTCGTCCACGGACTGAAGGGGTGCCGTTGCGGACGCAAAGCCTGGTCCGTCGAGCCACACCCTTCCTCGGAATCGCCGCGGTTTTCGCGGTCGCCACCGCCACCGGCGCGCCCGAGCTGCTCGCGTTTCCGTTGTTCCTGATCGTCGTCATCTCATCTGCGCTCTTCGACAACCGCGCCCAGCTGCTGGCCGTCGGCGGGGTGGCGACGCTCGCCATCCTGGTCCTCAGCGTCATCCATCTCGGGCAGACGTCGAACCTCGCCACCGCGGTCTTTGAAGTGGCCGTGCTGGCGATCGTCGCCGGATCGGTGCACGAAGTCGTGCAGCATGTGCGCGCAGCCGAGGGCAGCGCCGAGAAAAAGGCCACGGACCTCGAAACCGACGACGCGCGGCTGCACATGGTCATGGAGGCGGCGACCATCGGGTTGGGCGTCGCGACGGCTGATGGGCGCTGGCTGCAGGTCAACGAGCGTCTGGGCACGATCCTCGGACTCGGGCGAGGTGAGCTGATGGAGACCGGCCTTCTGGAAGTCACGACCGACGACGATCGCCACGTGGTCGCCGACGCGCTGGGTCAGCTCGGCCGCCACGAGATCGTGCGCTGGGAAAGCGAGGTCGAGCAGGCCGGCCCGCACGGTCGTCCGATCCCGGTTTCGCTAGCGATCGCGGCACTCAGCGACCATTCGACTGAGCCGGTGCTGCTCGTCCAGGTGACCGACATCTCGGCGCGCAAGCGGCTCGATGCGATGCGCGACGCATTGGTCGCGGTTAGGCAGGTGATCGTCACCGCCAACAGCTGGGACCAAGGAGCGGCTGCGGTGCTCGGCAGCCTTTGCGCGCACCTCGATTGGGACATCGCCCAATACTGGAGCGTCGACGTGGAGAAGCACAGCCTGCACCTGCGCAACTCGTGGCGTGGCGACGATTCCAATGTTGGGGAGCTCGACGACCCGGCGCGAAACCTCTCCATCGAGGCGGGCGGCGGACTGGTCGGCCGCGTATGGCAGTCGGGGATCGCGGCCGCACTGGACGACCTGACGGCGAACGACTACGAGCAGGCCAGCGCGGAGCGCCGCGCCGGATTGCGCGCCGCGGTCGCCTTCCCTGTTGTCAGCGGCGGAGCGACCATCGGAGTCATCGAGCTCCTCGGTCGCGAAGTCCGGCACATCGAGGACGACCTCATGGCGATGCTGTCGATCGCGGGCGTCGAGATCGGACAGTTCATTCATCGCGCGGAGACGGCGCAGGCTCTGCTCCGAAGCGAAGCTGATCATCGCGCGATTTACGAGCGGTCTCCGATCGGGATCGCGCGAGTCAGCGGTGCCGGCGAGCTCCTCGAAGGCAACCCGGCTCTGCTGCACATGCTCGAGCACGACATGGAGACCATGCGCTCGCAGGCCTGGCCCGACCTACTGCGTGCTTACGACCTCGCGGCGGGCCGGGCGCGGCTGGCGCCGATGCTTGCAGGAATCCCGGACCAGCGCAGCGTCCAGGTGCGCGCCGCCACGGGCGGTGGCCGCTGGCTGTGGCTGCAGCTGACCGCGACCTCGATTCCGGACTCAAACGACCGGCCCGAGCATGTGCTCGTGATGGTCGAGGACGTGACGACCGTACGCGACACCCAGGACAAGCTGGCGGAGGCACTCGATTCGCAGCGCAGCGCCAACACCAACCTCGAGACGCTCGATCGCACGAAGACCGAGTTCCTTTCGATCGTCAGCCACGAGTTCAGGACAGCGCTGACCGGCATACAGGGTTTCAGCGAGCTCATCCGGGATGGCGGTCTCGAGCCGGACGAGGTGCGTGCCTACGGCGGCTACATATTCAATGACGCCGACCGTGTCAACCGCCTCATCACCGACATGCTCGACCTCGACCGCATGGAGTCCGGCCGCATGAGCATCCGTCTCACCGGCGTCGACATCAATGAGGTGGTAAGCGACGTCATGGCCAGGGCTGCGTCTTCGTCGGCCGTCGTCGTTGATTTCAAGGCCGACCTCGATCCGCGCCTGCCCATCGTCGCCGGCGATCGCGACCGGCTCGTTCAGGTGGTCAGCAACCTGGTGAACAACGCGGTCAAGTACTCGCCCGATGGGGGCACGGTGACTCTGTCCAGCCGCGCGGATGGCGGCTTCGTGTTGGTCAGCGTCGCCGACACCGGCCTCGGCATCCCGCCCGACGAGATCGGCCACGTGTTCGAACGGTTCCGGCGCGTTAGAAGCGGCGCCGCTCAATCGATACCCGGGACCGGCCTGGGCCTCACGATCGTTAAGCAGATCGTCGAGATGCATGGCGGCAAGATATGGGTCGAGAGCGCAGTCGGTCACGGTTCGGCGTTCCATTTCACCGTGCCACTGGCAGTGGAGGCCGCGACGCCACAGCAACGCCGCCATGCCTGAACTGGTACCGGCGGGTGGGTATGGACCTTCGATGGTGCTGGTGGCCGACGACAACGAGGTCGCTCAACGGCTCTGTCGCCGCGTCCTCGAGAAGGCGGGCTACGGCGTGCTGATCGCGTCCGATGGGCTGCAGGCGGTCGACCTGGCGCTGGCCCAGAACCCGAACGTGATCCTCATGGACGTCGCCATGCCGGGCATGGACGGTCTGGAGGCGATGCGAAAGATCAAAGCCGAGCGGCCGGAGATGCGGATCGTCATCGCCAGCGCTCACTCCATGGCCAGCGACCGACAGCGCTTTCTCGCCGCGGGCGCCGACGACGTTTTGAGCAAGCCATTCCGGTTAGGGGACCTGATCGCGGTCGTCGCGAAGCTGACCGCGAAGCCCAGCGCATAAGGTCGAAGCAGAATGAAGGACCTCACCGGTACCCGGATCGGCAGCTACGAGATCGTCGAACGCCTCGGTGGGGGCGGCATGGCGGTCGTGTACCGCGCGGTGCAGCAGCCCCTTGGACGAGAGGTCGCGCTGAAGGCCCTTTCTCCCGAGCTGTTCCAGGACGACGGCTTCGTGAAGCGGTTCGAGGCCGAGGCCAAGACGCTGGCGAAGCTCGACCACCCGAACATTCTGCCCATCTACGACTTCGAGCTGACCGACGGCATGGCGTACCTCACGATGCCCCTGATCCGCGGCGGCACGCTGCGCGACATCCTCAACCGCGGGCCGCTGGACACGCTTTCCGCGTGGCGCTACCTGCGCGAGATCGGCGACGGCCTCCAGCACGCACACGATGCCGGCATCGTCCACCGCGATCTCAAGCCGACCAACGTGCTCATCCATTCGGACGGGCGCGCGATGCTGGCCGACTTCGGCCTCGCGCGCGGGGCCGGACAGCCGACGCACCTGACGACAGTCGGTCTCGCCATCGGCACGCCCGGATACATGGCGCCAGAGCAGGTCATGGGCCACGACGTCGACCGGCGCGCCGACATCTACGCGATGGGTGTGCTCACGTTCGAGATGCTCACCGGCCGCCTGCCGTTCATCGGCGCCAACCGAATGGAAGTGGCCTACTCGACGGTCAATGCGCCAATTCCATCCGCCGCCAAGCTGAACGCCGTCCTCCCCGACGAGCTCGATGTTCTGCTCGCCAAGGTGCTGGCCAAGGACCCCGCCCAGCGTCCGCAGACAGTGAAGGACCTGCTGGCGCAGATGGCCAAACTGCCGCAAAGGCGCGCGACGGCCGCATCAGCTGCGGCGGGAGTTGTTCGGGCGGCGGCCGCCGCCTCGGGCTCGAGCGCGCAGCCCGCGGAGACCGCGGCGATGCGCCTGATCGCCGCGACACCACCTCAAGTGCACGGCTCGCCTCCGCCGACTCCGAGCACCGGCTCGTCGAGCGGGTCATCCGCAATCCGGACCCTGCAGATGATGGGCGTGAAGCCGGCGAGGGCTCGGGGACGATTCGTCCTCAACTCGCACGTCGCCAACCTGATCCATGTGGCCCGTGACGTCACCGGTGTGCGCTGGCCGGAGATCGCATACACGGCGGGGCTGGCGCAATACGTCGAGCAGGACCCGCCCAACGACGAGCAGCTGGCGACGCCGGTCGAGTACATCGGCCGGCTGAACGAGGCTTTCGAGACGATCTACGGCGCCGAGTCGGAAGACATGCTGCGGGCTTGGGGGCGGCGCGCGACCGAGCGCTGGCTGGCCGAAGGCAGGCACGGCATGGGCGGACCCCGAAGACTGGTGCCGGGCCGTCAACGCAAGCTGGCCGGCATCGTCAAGTCGTTCAGCGAGGCGATGGACAACGTGCGCGGCGAGCACACGCATGCATGGCTCCAGGTCGACGAGTTCCAGTTCTGGCTCGTCAACTTTTCCAACATGTTCGCGCTCGGCCGCATCAAGACCGTGAAGTCGTGCCATGTCTGGGTGGCGACCATCGAGGTCATCCTGCGCTGGGCAGGCCTCGCCAACGACTGGTACGTGGAAGAGGTCGAGTGCGGGTGCGTGTCCGGGACGTTCGACTGTGTCTTCGCCATCCGCTCCGTAGAAACCTAGCCCGCAGAGTAGATGCCAAGTGGAGCCTAAGGCCGGATTTATTCCGGCCGTCCCCAATGCATGCCACCTGACGACTCCCATCGTGGCCGAGGAGAGGGGAGGGTCCGCGGCGGGGGACATCTGTCCCCCCCGCGATCAAAAAGGAAGGCCCTCCACCGACGGGCGAAGGACCTTCAGAAAGGAGGGAGGGCTGGTTTGACGGGGCGTCCCCGCTCCTTGATCTTACCCTGCCTCGGCCCTTCGGGTCACCTTGCCTTAACAGGGCGTCTTCGATCTGAAGGGGGTTAGAGTCGCAACGTGCCACGCTTTGCGATCGACGTGACAGCGTGCTGGAGGCCGCAGCGCGTGGGCATGATCACGGTCGCGGTCGAGCTGGCCAGGGCGATGGTGATGAATCGCGATGCCGACACGTTCACCTTGTTGTGCAGCCGAGAACGACCGCCGGCCCTGGCGGACCTGGACTGCGAGGCGGTCTTGGCGCCGTACCGGCACGAAGTCGTTTTGAAGACCCGCTGGCTGCCGATGGTCGAGCCCCAGCTCGGTTCCGATGCCATCCTCTACCCGTACTGGCCGAGCCCGCCCAGGCGCCGGCAAGGCGCTCCACCGGCGGCCGTCGTCGTGAACGATCTGGCATTCCGCCTTCGACCGGCTGAGGTCCCGTGGCAGCAGCGGGCGTATTTCGGCACCGTTCTGGGGCCGGCGCTGCGGCAGGCGGCGGCAGTGGTGGTTCCGACGGAGACCACCAGGCGCGACCTGCTCGCCGCGTACCCGGTGGCCGGACTTGATGAACGCGTGACGGTGATTCCCTACGGGTTCAGAGCGCCGTCGGCTGCGGGATCGCTGCCGGATGGGATCCGGCCGGGCTTCATCCTGGCGGTCGGCACGATCGAGCCACGCAAGAACTACCCGCGGCTTCTGGCCGCTTACCGGCTGCTGCGAAGCCGGGGCGGCGTGCCACAGATGGTCATCGCGGGACGCCCGGGTTGGGCCTATGGCGACACGCTGGACAGGATCAACTCGGAGCCGGGCGTTCGCTACCTCGGCCATGTCGACGAACCCACGCTCGCCGCCCTTTACGAAAACGCGTCGGTGCTCGCCCTTCCGAGCCTGTACGAGGGTTTCGGCCTGCCTCTTCTCGAAGCCATGGCGCGCGGCGTGCCCGCGGTGATCGGCAAGACAGGTGCGCTGCCCGAGCTCGCCGGCGGCACTGCCGTCGAGGTCGACCCTGAGGACGTGGAAGCGATCGCCGGCGCACTCGAGAGGGTGCTCTCCGATGCCGTCCTGAGAAAGACGCTCGGTGAGGATGGGAAGAGGCGAGCTGCCGCATTCACGTGGGATCGGGCGGCAGCCGAGACGGTGGAGGTCCTCCGAAGGATCGCTTCGGCCGCCTGACGTACGATCGTCCGATGGATCGCGTCCCGGTTCAGGCCTTGCTCGCCGGGCGGTCGGTCGACTATCTCCACCTCGCGCGCCCTCTCCTCCGCGCGCTCGAGCTGACGCACCACCTGGACGTCGCCGTCGTAACGGAACCGGCGGCGCTTTCGCTCGATCGCACGAAAGTGATCCTGGCCGCGAGCGACCGGAGCCTGGACTCGGGTCAGGCCGAGGAGCTCATGGAGTTCGTGAAACGTGGCGGTGGACTGGTGGTGCTGGGCGGAACACTGGCCGCATGGAACGAGCGTGGCGCGCTTGGAGCGATGGCACGCTGGACGGCAAGTGGTCCAGCCCCGCAGACCGAGCTCGTACTCACCACTGACGCGCAACATCCCATTACGGCGACGCTTGGACCCGAGCTCAGGCTTACCGACCAGCTCTATCTGTCCGAAGGGCCGCCGGCCGACTCTTCCATCTTGCTCCTCACGAGCTGGCACTTCACCGAGCAGGTCGTTGCCTATGAGCGGGAGTTCGGCGCCGGCAGGTTCATCCATATCGGGCTGGGGAGCGCGGCCGTCACTTACGAAGACGTCTCATTTCAAAAGCTCGTCCACCGGTCGCTGATGTACGCGGCCGGACACAGGCCGCCCGCGCCTATCGGCGTCGGCCTGGTCGGGTACGGCGCGATTGCCCGCGACCACGCGGCATCGATTGCCGAGGTGACCGGCCTGCGGCTGGCCGGCGTATGCGACATCTCGCTGGAACGCAGGGACCTCGCCGTGCGCGAATGGAGCGTCCCGGTCCACTCCGCAGCCGCTGAAATGTTCGACGACCCCGACGTCGCTTTGGTCGTGGTCGGCACTCCACCGGTTGCGCATGCGGATTCCGTGATTGCGGCACTGGCCGCGGGCAAGCACGTCGTGTGTGAGAAGCCTTTCGCGCTGCGTGTCGATGAGGTCGATCGCATGACCGACGAGGCCGCCGCGCGCGACCGCATTCTCACCGTGTACCAGAGCCGGCGATGGGATCCCGACTACGTTGCCATGCGCGATGTCATGCGCTCAGGCGGAATCGGCGAGCCGTTTTACATGGAGTCGTTCATCGGCGGCTACTCGCACCCTTGCGATTACTGGCACAGCCATGAGCCCATCTCGGGTGGGACGATCTATGACTGGGGCTCGCACTACTTCGACTGGATCCTGCAGCTGTTTCCAGGTGCGGTGAAGACCGTATCCGCTCACGCACACAAGCGTGTATGGCACGACGTCACCAACTCCGACCAGGTGCGCGTGGACCTCACCTTCGCGAACGGAGCCGAGGCGAGCTTCTTGCAATCGGACATCGCCACCGCGATGAAACCGAAGTGGTACGTGCTCGGCACGCGCGGCGCGATCGTCGGCGAGTGGCGCGATGAGCCAGTGCCGGCGGATTTCCCCGCGCGTGTGAAAGTGTTGCGCCCCGCGGAAGGCGGCGGTGCGCACGATGAGCTCATCTCGCTTCCCGCTCGAGAGGTGAACGGCTTCTATCGCAACCTCGCCGACCACATGGCCTGGAACGAGGCGCTGGCGGTGACCCCCGCAGAAGCAAGGCGCACCGTGGCCGTCATGGAGGCGGCGGCACGCTCCATCGCGCGCGACGGCGATCAGCTCGAGGTCGACATATAGCCGCCGAGCGTGTCGTTCCGCGGCGGGGGCTCGGGCTCGCACCGCGGCAGGCATCCGGAGCCGATGATGCGAGACCGTAGACTCCCGTCCGTGGAACGAATAGGGTGGGGGATCCTCGGCGCGGCGTGGATCGCCGGGCTGGCGGTGATTCCCGCCATCGAGGCATCGCGCAACGGCCGGCTGGTGTCGATCGCGAGCCGCGACCCCGATCGCGCCCGAGAGCTCGCCTCGCGCCACTCCTTTGCCAGGGTCGGAGCGTCGTATGACTCGGTCATCGACGATCCCGAGGTGGATGCGGTTTATGTGCCGCTGGTCAACTCTCTCCATCGTAAGTGGACATTGCGTGCGCTGGCGGCGGGCAAGCACGTCCTGTGCGAGAAGCCGCTGGCCATGAACGCAGCCGAGGCCGAGGAGATGGCAGCCGCCGCACAGCAAGCGGGCCGGCATCTGATGGAAGCCTTCATGTATCGGTTCCACCCTCGGACTCGCACCTTTGTCCAGAGCGTGCGCAACCCTCTTTACGTGCAGGCCAGGTTCGGCTTCACGCTTGACAAGCCGACGAACTATCGAATGCGTTCTGCGCTGGGCGGTGGAGCGCTGCTCGACGTGGGCTGCTACACGGTGAGCATCGCGCGCTGGATCCTGGGCGAGCCGTCAACCGTGCATGCACATTCGAGGATGGGAGATGAGGTCGACATGACGACCAGCGCATTGCTCGGCTTCCCTGGAGGACAGACCGCGGCCGTTTGGTCCAGCTTCGAGTCCGCGGAGGGCCAAGAGCTCACGGTGGTCACGAACGAAGTTGTGCATCGTCTTGAGCTTCCGTTCAACTCGCCCCAGAAACCAGATCAGTTTCAGGTGATGGTTGAATCGTTCGGCGACAGCGTCATCGACGACCGGCCTGTGGCCATTCCTCTTACCGAGTCGATCGCGAACATGAGGGTCCTCGACCGCATCCGTGAAGCTGCTCAGGCGGTGGGTCGAAGCGGGATGTCGGCCTCAACATAGCCAGACTCGAAGCGCATCGTCACGTGCGGTGAGAGCCCGCGCACCAGCGATTGCGCGCGGACATTGTCACCGAGCATCGTCGCGTGGAAGCTCGAGATTCCGCGCAGCCTGGCGATATGCGCCAGCCGCTTGATGAGGAGAGCGCCGAGACCGCGGCCCTGCCAATCATCCGCCACGACAACCGCGATGTCATGGCTGTCGCCGGGACCGGTCCCGTACCTCGCCACACCGACGATCCCCTGGTCGTCGAGCGCGATGAGCGCCTCGCGGTCACAGTGATCCACGTCGACCAACCTTTTGAGCAGCGGTTCGTTTGGCAGCGTGATCGGCGAAAAGAAGCGGCGATAGACGGTTTCCCTGGATAGCCTCCAGAAGAAGCGCGTGAGGAGTTCGGCGTCGCCGGGCTGGAGGAGCCGAAGCCTCAGGCGCCGGCCGTCGACCACGGTGCTGGTCATCTCTTGAACACCATGCAAGTCGTCGTGCCGTGCGCGAGCAGCTTGCCCGTCCGCTCAGCCAGGAGCCGGCCTTCGGCGGTCGCTATCTTGCCGCCGCGGTGGATGACCGTGCCGTCGCAGCGAACCGGTCCCGTATCCAGCGTGATCGGACGCACGAAGTTCACTTTCGCCTCGAGCGTCGTGTACGCCTCGCCCACCGCGAGGGTGGTGTGCACCGCGCAGCCCATGGCCGAGTCGAGCATCGTCATCGCGAAACCGCCGTGCACGACGCCGATGGGGTTGTAGAGGTGCTCCGCTGCTTCGCCCACGAAGGTGACCTTGCCCTCCTCCACCGAGCCCCCGGTGAAACCCATCGTGGCTGTGATGGGCGGGCTGGGGAGCTTGCCGTCGAAGATCGCGCTGATGAACTCGAGGCCGCTCAACGCTGCGCCCTCGGTCAGCGCCCTCATCGGGTCGTCCCACGTGATCGTTCGGCTCCGAGGCTTGCTGCGCATATCCGTCATCGAATCACACCGCCTGCTTCAACTCGGTGGCGATGGCTTTTTTGGCCGGAGCGATTCGGATGCGGCCCATGGCGAGAGCCGCGATCGCGCTGGCGAAGGCCAGTCCGACGGTTACCTCCCAACCGCTTCGGAATGCGGGCAGGAACTGCGTTCCCCGAGGGGTGCCCAGCACCGCGATGAGAACCGCGATTCCGAGGGCGAGCCCGAATTGCCTCGTCATGCCGTAGACGGCGCTGCCGGTCGCAAAACGCGATGGGGGCAGCGCAGCCGCCGCGGCGCTGGCCAGCGTTGGGATCACGAGCCCGACACCTGTGCCGCCGATGAGCCACCCGGGCAGAAACTCCGATGCGTAGTGAGGTTCCAACCCAACTGCCCTCAGCCACCACAAGCCCGAGACTGCAAAGAGGACCGAGCCGATGGCGGCGATGTTGCGCTCACCGAATCGCCTTGACAGCAAGCTGCCCGGCACCGCGAATGCCGCCGCCGCGATCGGTCCCGGCGATATCTGGAGCCCCGCTGTGAGGATGTCCTCGTGCCACACCCGCGTCAGGAAAAGCACGCTCGAAAGCAGCATCGCGCCGAACGCGGCGAAGAAAAACGTCCCCGAGATGTTGGCGGCGCTGAATGCGCGAGCACGAAACAGGCCGAGCTCGAGAACGGGCGCGGGGTGATGCGAGGACCAGTAGAGAAACCCGGCGCTCAACACTATCGAACCCGCGATCAGGGCCAGTATTCGGGGGCTCGTCCAACCCCACGCCTGACCCTGCACGATCGCGAGCATCAAGGCGCTCGATGCCCCTACGAACATGACCGCGCCTGCGAAATCGGGAAAACGCTTGCCTTGCGGATCGCGGGACTCGCTCAGGATCCGCGCGGCGACAGTGGCCGTGACCAGGCCGATAGGGAGGTTGACAAGGAACACCCAGCGCCAGCTGGCCTGGACCAGGAGGCCACCAATCGGCGGACCCGCCCCGGCGGCGACGGCGCCGGTCGCGGACCAGATGGCCACCGCGATCGCGCGCTGCCGGCCCGAAAACTCGGCCAGGAGAAGGGCGAGGGAAGTCGGCATCAAGACCGCCCCACCGGCCGCCTGAACCACCCGGGCGCCTATCAGCCGTCCGGCTCCCGGCGCGGCCGCGCAAAGGGCAGAGGCCACGACAAAGGTCACCAAGCCGACCATGAACAGCCGCTTGCGACCCAGCAGGTCGGCAAGGCGGCCGGCGGGAATAAGGAGCGCGGCGGTCACGATCGCGTAGGCGCTGAGCACCCAGGAGAGGGTGGCGTCGCTGGTGCCCGCGAAGTCGCGCTCGATGCTAGGAAAGGCGATGTTGACGATGAACAGGTCCATGCTGGCCACGAAGGTGGCCACGGAGACGACGATCAGGACCCGGTAACGGTGCGGCATCGGCGGCGCCCTCAAAACACAGCGCGTTGCTTGACGCTACGCACCCTATCAGAAACAGTTGCGTGATGCAACTCAATGCCGTATGCTCGCTTTGATGCTCGGCCGAACCTACGACTCCCAAACCTGCTCTGTTGCCGGCTCGCTTGAGGTGATCGGGGAGCGCTGGACGCTGCTGATCGTCCGCGACGGGTTCATGGGGGCTCGGCGCTTCGAGCACTTCCAGCGGCGGACCGGCGCCGCACGCAATGTGCTGGCTAACCGCCTCAACCTGCTGGTCGAGGAGGGAATCTTCCGCAAGGTGGCCTACCAGGAGCACCCGGTCCGGTACGAGTACCGCCTGACCGAGAAGGGCATCGACCTGTGGCCCGTGATCGTCTCGCTGCTGCAGTGGGGCGACCGCCACATCTACCCAGGGAGGGCGCCGGTCCTGCTCGTGCACAAGAAGTGCGGGGGCGCCGTCAACGACCACCGCATTTGCGACACGTGTGGCGCGCAGCTGAGCGCGAGGGACGTCGAGGCACGGCAGGGAATCGGCGGGGGAATGGCGCCGGCCGGAGAGCTGTCGGCCTAGATCGCTGAACCGCGACCTAGGCGGCGGTTTTGGGTGCGCTCTCTTGCGATTGGGTCGCCGCCTCGGCCTGAGCCTGCAGCCTGGCGACCGGAACGACCTGGCGGAATTTCGCGATCGCTGACGGCCAGTCGGCCAGCGCGGCGGCCGCGCGCGGGCTGCCAGTCCTGTGGCTGTGTTCCTCGATCAGTGCGCGTAGCTCAGCCTCGTCCTCGGCTGGAACCTCACGGGCGATCACGCTGTCTGCGTTGAGCTGCCGCCAGTCGGTCAGGTAGGCGACGCCGCCGGTCATCCCGGCGCCCGCGTTCCATCCCACCGGCCCCAGCGCGACGGCGACGCCGCCGGTCATGTACTCGCAGAAGTGATCCCCCGCGCCCTCGACCACCGCCATCGCGCCCGAGTTGCGCACGCAGAAGCGCTCGCCGACGCGACCGGCAACGAAGAGCTTTCCTCCGGTGGCGCCATAGCAGATGGTGTTTCCCGCAAGCACCGGGTCGGGTGAAGCGTCATCCGCGAACGGCTGGATCACGATCACGCCGCCGCCCATACCTTTGCCCACATAGTCCTGGGCCTCGCCTTCGAGCGTGAGCTGGACACCCTCATCGATGAACGCGCCGAAGCTCTGCCCCGCGCTGCCGCGGTATTGCCGCGACTCGGCACCAAAGAAAGAGGCGCCGACGGTGCGCTTCGAATTGTCGATGGCCCCGCTCGGCGGTGGCGCCGCCGGCGAGTCGCCATTGCGTACCCACGACCGGCGGCGAGGCAGCGACGCATCGTCGGACGGCTCTCGCAGAATGAATGAGAGGTCGAGCGTCGCCGACGGCACGGGTTCCAGCAGGTCGACCCTGCCCACTGCGGCGTCCAGCGTCGCGAGCCCAAGCGCCGCGAGGTGCTCTCGCGTCTCGCCGGCGATGTGAAACAGGTGGTTGATCACATGCTCGGGCCGGCCCTCGAACTTTTCGCGCAGGTCGTCACGCTGCGTGGCGATTCCGGTCGGGCACGTGTTGAGGTGGCACTGGCGCGCCATGTCGCAGCCGAGCGCGACGAGCACGCCGGTTCCGAATCCGAACTCCTCCGCGCCGAGCAGGGCGGCGATCACGATGTCACGCCCGCTTCGCAGCCCGCCGTCCGTGCGCAGGCTCACGCGCTCGCGCAGCCGGTTCGCGACCAGGACCTGCTGCGTCTCCGCGAGACCAAGCTCCCAGGGGACGCCTGCGTTCTTGATCGACGAGAGCGGCGAGGCGCCAGTGCCGCCGTCGTGGCCGGAGACAAGGATGTAATCGGCTCGCGCCTTGGCGACGCCGGCCGCGATCGTGCCGACGCCTGCCTCCGAGACGAGCTTGACGCCGATCCGGGCGTGCGGGTTGACCGTCTTCAGGTCATGGATGAGCTGCGCCAGATCCTCGATCGAATAAATGTCGTGGTGCGGCGGCGGCGAGATCAGCCCCACGTTGGGCGTGCTGTGCCGAATCATCCCGATGTACTCATCCACCTTGTGAGATAGCGGGGCGTGACTCCGAACCGCGCCGACGCAACCTGCTTGACGCGATTGTCGCGGCGGCCGCCGCCGCTGTCGTCATAGGTCGCGGGATCCTCGCCGCCTTCGCCGGAGTTCGAACGCGCGCCGATCTGGTTCATCGCGATCGCCAGCGCCTCATGAGCCTCAGGCGACAGCGCGCCCAGCGACATGGCTGTGCTCACGAAGCGCTTCACGATCTCGCCTGCGGGCTCGACTTCCTCGAGAGGAATCGGGTGCTGCGCGTGTTTGATGTGCATCAGCTCACGCAGCGATTGAGGCTCGCCCATGCTCGACAGGCGCCGCCACTCGCGATATGCCTCGCCATCGTTTTCTCGAGCAGCCTTCTGCGCCGCGCGAACCGCGAGCGGGTTGTACGCATGGTGCTCGCCCGCCTTGCGGAATCGAACGCGTCCATGGTCGGCCAGCACTAGGGCTTCGTCTGGGTGGGGCGCCATCTTCTCGATGTCGGACAGGTCAGCGCCACCGATGTTGGAGGGCACGGTAGGGAAGCAAAGCTCCATCACCTCGGCGCCGAGGCCGAGGGCTTCGAGCACCTGCGCGCCGCGGTAGCTGTCGACGCACGAGATTCCCATCTTGGCCATGACCTTGAGCAGGCCCGCATCCAGCGCTTTGCGGTAGCGGGTCTCGCCGCCGTCCGAGGACGCGGCGGCGGTCGCGAGCGCGAGGTATGGGTGCACCGCGCTCGCGCCGATGGTGATGAGGCAGGCGACGTCGTGAACGTCGACGACATCGCCGGCGATCGCGACCAGGTCGTTCGACATGCGCCGGCCGGACTTCAAGAGCGATTCGTGGACCGCACCCACCGCCAAGGCCATCGGGATGGCCGCGCGTGTGATGTTCGCGCAGCGGTCGCTGATGGCGACGATGCCTTCGGCGTGGGAAGCTTCGGCACAAATACGCAGGAGCGCATCGCGCAGAGATTCGCCCCGCGCATATGTGGCGTCGATCACGTTCGCGCCTTCGAGCACCCGGGCGAGCTCCGCCGCTCCGAGCACCGGCGACTCGAGCTCGAGCAATGTCTCCGTGCCGGGGATCGCCGGGTGGTGGCTGCGCCTCAGCTCGCGATCGGCGCCGCCCTCTGGCTCGAGTGTGCCGCGGCGAGCGCCGAGCAGCACGCGAAGCGACATGACCGCCTTCTCGCGGAGCGGATCGATGGCCGGGTTCGTGACCTGGGCGAAACGCTGGCGCAGGTAGCCGTAGAGACGGCGGGGCGTGCGGCCGAGCGGGGCGATGGGAATGTCGTCGCCCATAGAGAACACCGCCTCGGCCCCGGTCTCGGCCATGGCGCTGACCACGATCTTCACGTCCTCTGATCCCCAGCCGTGGAGCCTCTGCTGAGCCGCAATATCGTCAGGCGCATCGATGTCGAGATGCCTGCGCTCCACGGGGACCAGCACGCGGTCTGCGAGCAGGCCGTAGTCGTGCCGGGCAGCGGCGCGTTCTTTCGCCTCGGCATCCTGGAGAACCGATCCGTCGCGGGTGTCGACGAGCAGCATCTGGCCGGGACCCAGGCGGCCCCGCTCTACAACCGTCCCGGGGGCCATCGTCACGACGCCCGCCTCTGAAGCCGCGGCCACCAGCCCGTCGCGATTGCGCTGCCAGCGAATCGGCCGCAGCCCATTGCGGTCGAGGGCCGCGCCGACCACGATGCCGTCGCTGAAGGCGAGCGCGGCCGGGCCGTCCCACGGTTCGAAACGGATCGATTGATAGCGGTAGAAGTCGCGCACGGCCGAGGCGAGGTCGCCCCGTCCCTCCCATGCGTCGGGGACCAAGCTCATGAGCGCCTCCGAGACCTCCCAGCCTCGCCGGACCAGGAGCTCGAGCGCGTTGTCAAGCGAAGCCGAGTCGGAGCCATCCGGCCAGATGACGCCTCGGAGCTCGGGCTCGAGCTCAGCCTCGCGCGCCCTCATCCAGCTGCGATTGCCGGTGACGGTGTTGATCTCCCCGTTGTGCGCGAGCAGGCGGAAGGGCTGCGCCAAGCGCCAGTCGGGCATGGTGTTCGTCGAGTACCGCTGGTGAAAGACGGCGAGCCGGCTTTCGCACGAGTCGTTTCGCAGGTCGAGATAAAAATCGGCGAGCCTGGTGCCGGCCATCAGGCCCTTGTAGACGACGGTGCGACTCGACAATGAGGGCAGGTACATCCGCACGCCCTCTTCAGCCGCCCGCCGCTCGATCCGGCGGCGCGCCAAGTACAGGCGCTGCTCCCACTCATTTCCATCGAGGTCTGGATTCGCGACCAGTCCGTGCCAAACGTCGGGCATGGTCGCGCGTGCGCGCTCCCCCAGGCTCTCGGGATCGATCGGCACCGCGCGCCAGTCGATCAACGATAGGCCGGCCGACTCGACGCCTTCGGCCACGATCGTGCGTGCCCTCTGATCCCATTCGAAAAGGACCGCCACCCCGACCTCGCCCCCGAGCAGGCGGTGAGGGACCTGGATCAGCAGTCCGGCGCCGTCACCGCTCTTGCCATCGGCGTCGAGGCCGCCGCGATGGGAAAGCCGAGCCAGCGCCTGCACCCCGAGCGCGACCGCTTCGTGTCCGAGCTCAGGCGTCGCGACGAAGCCCATGCCGCAGGCAGCGCGGCTGCTGGGGACCTGCCCCGGCCAGGCGCGACGCGTGGAAGCAAGGGTTGGGGGCACGCTACTGCAGGCTACCGCCTATCGCCGGGCCGGGCTAGTGCATTGGTGACAAACGAAATCCCGAACGGTTATGCCGTTGTCACATACCCAGAAGGGCTTGAACCCGCAAAGCGACGGCCAGGTTGAGCCTGGTCTCGGGGTCCTCGAGGTCGACGCCACTGATCTCCCGGATGCGGTCGAGCCGGTATCGAAGGGTGTTCGGGTGGACTCGTAGCCGAGTGGCCGCCTGCTGCTGCTCCCCGGTCTCGAGGTAGGCGCGGAGGGTTGACACGAGGCTGCCCTTCCTCGTCCGGTCGTGCTCCATCAGCGGGCCAAGATGGCGCCGGCTGTAGTCGACGAGCCGTTCGTCCGTCACCGCCGCAAGAAGCCCCGTGAGCCCCAGCTCGGGCACCGCCACGACCTGTCCCCAGCGCTTGAAGCGCGCCAGTGAATCCATCACCGACACCACCTCGCGCTGTGCCGCCGCGATGCCGGAGGGCGCTTCGGTCGGCCCGCTGAAGCCGACCGAGACCGTGAAGCCGGGCTTCCAATCGGCGATCGCCTGCCGGACCTGCATGCCGAGCGCGTGACCGCGCGCCTGGTGGTCGCCGGGTTCGGTGCCGAGCGGCAGCAGCGACACGACGCTGTCGGACCGTCCCTGCACGAGCGCTCGCGGATAGCTGCCCCGCACAACGCCCGTCACCCGGCGGAGAAACTCGCGCTTGAGGCCCTGGATTGCGTCCTCGGAGATCTGTCGGGCCTTGTTGAAGCCGCGGAAGTCGTCGATGTCGACCAGCATCACGATGTGGCTGCCGCTCAGCGGGTAGCCGAGATGACGTGCGCGGCGCTGGGCGGCTGCCTCCTCGCCGTAGGTCCCGTGAAGCAGATCCTCCAGGAACTCGCCGCGAACGCGGCCCTCGACCTCGCTCAGCTCGCGCTCCTTGGCGATGGCCAGGGCGAGGACGAGTGCTGCCTGCTCGATGGCCAGGTAGGCGAGCTCCTCGTGGTGTGGTGGGTGATCCAGCACGGAGATGTATCCGAGCACCTGGTTGGCTGCGAAGATCGGCGCGATCAGTCGCTCGCGCGACATGCCTACATGCGGAAACGCGGGCACCTTGACCGGGCCGCGCTTCTGCTCGACCTCACGAAGCATGCGCTGGATCTGGGGATCGAACAGTACGCGCTGGGGAGTGCCCTGGCGCTGGATGGTTTCCTTGCGATGCGGATCCCCCGCGCCGCCGGCGTGAGCGAGGAGATGGAAGCTCGCGTCCTCGATCACGACCGCGCTCTCCAGCAGCTCCGCCAGCGTGCGGCAGATCTCGTTGACGCCCTTGCCGTCGAGCACGAGCTCCGTGAAGCGGCGGTGGATGTCGAGCGAGCGCTTGAGACGCCAGTGCTCGGCGTTGATGATCCGCTCCAGGAGCGGCGTCATGAGGTCGATCATCTGGACGTCGGCGCCGATCGTGAAGACGGGCACGTTCAAGCGGTCGGCCTCTGAGAGCATCTCGGGCGAGAGCTTGCGCAAGTAGGGGTGCGGCCGCACGACGAGCCCGGCGCCGGAGCTTTCGGCGATGCGGCCGACCAGGCGCACCTGCGCGTCGTGATCGTCCTTGATGGGAAACCCAGTCGTGAGCATGAGGTCGCCGGCGCGGGGCCGAACCTCGGGCGTCTCCATCATGCGGACCCACTCGATCGGCCGGTCGAGCCCTTCGGCACCCGCCACGAGCTTCGCATTGGCGAATGCGCCAAAACGCATGGCCTCGCGCACGGTCGGAGGGGGTTCGGTGATCTCGTCCGCGGCCTTCTTTGTCGCCATCACCACCAATTATGTGTGTGCGCGGGGGACAATGGCTGTGGCTCGGCCGTTGTGGAGGGGGCACTAGGCCCCTTTTGGCGCGACGCGTACTCTTGCCTACATGACCCACGAAGATGGTCCGGCCTGTGATCGGCACGAGTCGGTTGTGCTGATGCAGCTGCGCACGCTGCACTCGGACTCGTCGCGCCCTGACACGGTGATCGGTCTCTATGAGTGCCCCGAGTGCGGGCACGAGCGCCGGCTGCCAATCCGGACGGAAGACGCCGCAGCCTAACCGGCAGCGAGCTACGTAGCGATCAGCTCGCGGAGCACCAGGGGCAGGATCCCGCCCTGGTGCAGGTAGCCCACCTCGGTGTCGTTGTCGACGCGAGCATGCGTCCTGAAAGTCGTCGTCTCGCCATCGTCAGAGACGGCCTCGACGTAGATC